>ERZ1023456.3-NODE-3-length-330011-cov-124.398574_pt1 | contig 330011 bp, 341 predicted proteins | sample MGYA00380526_ERZ1023456 | MGnify/ENA primary metagenome ERZ1023456 (study PRJEB33173, sample SAMEA4830298) | metagenome | study: EMG produced TPA metagenomics assembly of the PRJEB25223 data set...
AAGACGGTAAACCAGACTTGGACAACATCGTAGCAACTAAAAAAGTCACTATTAACATAAACGGTTTAATTTCTAAAGAAACAGTTCAAAAAGCCGTTGCAGACAACGTTAAAGACAGTATCGATGTTCCAGCAGCCTACCTAGAAAAAGCCAAGGGTGAAGGTCCATTCACAGCAGGTGTCAACCATGTGATTCCATACGAACTCTTCGCAGGTGATGGTATGTTGACTCGTCTCTTGCTCAAGGCATCTGACAAGGCACCATGGTCAGATAACGGTGAGGCTAAAAACCCAGCTCTATCTCCACTAGGCGAAAACGTGAAGACCAAAGGTCAATACTTCTATCAATTAGCCTTGGACGGAAATGTAGCTGGCAAAGAAAAACAAGCGCTCATTGACCAGTTCCGAGCAAATGGTACTCAAACTTACAGCGCTACAGTCAATGTCTATGGTAACAAAGACGGTAAACCAGACTTGGACAACATCGTAGCAACTAAAAAAGTCACTATTAAGATAAATGTTAAAGAAACATCAGACACAGCAAATGGTTCATTATCACCTTCTAACTCTGGTTCTGGCGTGACTCCGATGAATCACAATCATGCTACAGGTACTACAGATAGTATGCCTGCTGACACCATGACAAGTTCTACCAACACGATGGCAGGTGAAAACATGGCTGCTTCTGCTAACAAGATGTCTGATACGATGATGTCAGAGGATAAAGCTATGCTACCAAATACTGGTGAGACTCAAACATCAATGGCAAGTATTGGTTTCCTTGGGCTTGCGCTTGCAGGTTTACTCGGTGGTCTAGGTTTGAAAAACAAAAAAGAAGAAAACTAATCAGCTAAGGAAATAAATGATGGATAGTGGGCTGACTAAGATTAGTTTAACAACTCAATCAGCAATCAGGACTTTCTTTCAATAGCAGATTAAAATCATCGTAAAACAATAAAAATAGTGTTATACTTAAAGCAGTATAGCACTGTTTTTATCAAAGGAGAGACAGATGGGAAAGACAATTTTACTCGTTGACGACGAGGTAGAAATCACAGATATTCATCAGAGATACTTAATTCAGGCAGGTTATCAGGTCTTGGTAGCCCATGATGGACTGGAAGCGCTAGAGCTGTTCAAGAAAAAACCGATTGATTTGATTATCACAGATGTCATGATGCCTCGGATGGATGGTTATGATTTAATCAGTGAGGTTCAATACTTATCACCAGAGCAGCCTTTCCTATTTATTACTGCTAAGACCAGTGAACAGGACAAGATTTACGGCCTGAGCTTGGGAGCAGATGATTTTATTGCTAAGCCTTTTAGCCCACGTGAGCTGGTTTTGCGTGTCCACAATATTTTGCGCCGCCTTCATCGTGGGGGCGAAACAGAGCTGATTTCCCTTGGCAATCTAAAAATGAATCATAGTAGTCATGAAGTTCAAATAGGAGAAGAAATGCTGGATTTAACTGTTAAATCATTTGAATTGCTGTGGATTTTAGCTAGCAATCCAGAGCGAGTTTTCTCCAAGACAGACCTCTATGAAAAGATCTGGAAAGAAGACTACGTGGATGACACCAATACCTTGAATGTGCATATCCATGCTCTTCGACAGGAGCTGGCAAAATATAGTAGTGACCAAACGCCCACTATTAAGACAGTTTGGGGGTTGGGATATAAGATAGAGAAACCGAGAGGACAAACATGAAACTAAAAAGTTATATTTTGGTTGGATATATTATTTCAACCCTCTTAACCATTTTGGTTGTTTTTTGGGCTGTTCAAAAAATGCTGATTGCGAAAGGCGAGATTTACTTTTTGCTTGGGATGACCATCGTTGCCAGCCTTGTCGGTGCTGGGATTAGTCTCTTTCTCCTATTGCCAGTCTTTACGTCGTTGGGCAAACTCAAGGAGCATGCCAAGCGGGTAGCGGCCAAGGATTTTCCTTCAAATTTGGAGGTTCAAGGTCCTGTAGAATTTCAGCAATTAGGGCAAACTTTTAATGAGATGTCCCATGATTTGCAGGTAAGCTTTGATTCCTTGGAAGAAAGCGAACGAGAAAAGGGCTTGATGATTGCCCAGTTGTCGCATGATATTAAGACTCCTATCACTTCGATCCAAGCGACGGTAGAAGGGATTTTGGATGGGATTATCAAGGAGTCGGAGCAAGCTCATTATCTAGCAACCATTGGACGCCAGACGGAGAGGCTCAATAAACTGGTTGAGGAGTTGAATTTTTTGACCCTAAATACAGCTAGAAATCAGGTGGAAACTACCAGTAAAGACAGTATTTTTCTGGACAAGCTCTTAATTGAGTGCATGAGTGAATTTCAGTTTTTGATTGAGCAGGAGAGAAGAGATGTCCACTTGCAGGTAATCCCAGAGTCTGCCCGGATTGAGGGAGATTATGCTAAGCTTTCTCGTATTTTGGTGAATCTGGTCGATAACGCTTTTAAATATTCTGCTCCAGGAACCAAGCTGGAAGTGGTGACTAAGCTGGAGAAGGGCCAGCTTTCAATCAGTGTGACCGATGAAGGGCAGGGCATTGCCCCAGAGGATTTGGAAAATATTTTCAAACGTCTTTATCGTGTCGAAACTTCGCGTAACATGAAGACAGGTGGTCATGGATTAGGACTTGCGATTGCGCGTGAATTGGCCCATCAATTGGGTGGGGAAATCACAGTCAGCAGCCAGTACGGTCTAGGAAGTACCTTTACCCTCGTTCTCAACCTCTCTGGTAGTGAAAATAAAGCCTAAAACCCCTTTACAAATCCAGCTATTCATGGTAAAATGGATTTTGTGTGAAATATCAGCAGGAAAGCATGAAGCTCGTCAACAGGTGTCTTATGACAAGTAACCTTGGCTGTTTAGGCGAAGGGCATCTGCACGAATCAGGGCTTTCTAAGTGACTATTTCCACCGAAATATTATTTATATCAGGAGGACATTCATATGTCACGTTATACAGGACCATCTTGGAAACAAGCTCGTCGCCTTGGCCTTTCACTTACAGGTACAGGTAAAGAATTGGCACGTCGTAACTACGTACCAGGACAACACGGACCAAACAACCGTTCTAAATTGTCAGAATACGGTTTGCAATTGGCTGAAAAACAAAAACTTCGTTTCACTTACGGTGTAGGTGAAAAACAATTCCGTAACTTGTTCGTACAAGCTACAAAAATCAAAGGCGGAATCCTAGGTTTCAACTTTATGCTTCTTTTGGAACGTCGTTTGGATAACGTTGTTTACCGTCTTGGTCTCGCGACTACTCGTCGTCAAGCTCGTCAATTCGTAAACCACGGTCACATCCTTGTTGACGGGAAACGCGTTGATATCCCATCATACCGCGTAACTCCAGGTCAAGTGATCTCAGTTCGTGAAAAATCATTGAAAGTTCCAGCAATCCTTGAAGCAGTAGAAGCTACTCTTGGACGTCCAGCATTCGTATCATTCGACGCTGAAAAATTGGAAGGTTCATTGACTCGCTTGCCAGAACGCGACGAAATCAACCCAGAAATCAACGAAGCACTTGTCGTTGAATTCTACAACAAAATGTTGTAGTATTTTATTGAATAAGATAGGCTTTGATATTAAGCACTTTGGGACGTTCTCCCTTAGTGCTTTTTTGATTTCTCTTAGTATCCAGCTATAATCGTTTAGACATAACTAGACCGATATAGTCCAAAGTGATATAGTAAAATGAACCAAAAATAGTACACAATGTGGTATAATCTTTTATGGCATATTCAATAGATTTTCGTAAAAAAGTTCTCTCTTATTGTGAGCGAACAGGTAGTATAACAGAAGCATCACACGTTTTCCAAATCTCACGTAATACCATTTATGGCTGGTTAAAGCTAAAAGAGAAAACAGGAGAGCTAAACCACCAAGTATAGTGTATTGAATCTATAACAGTACACCTTGGCTGCTAAAATATTTCTATAAATTAATTTGACTTTCCTGATAGAGTTGTTCACATCTTATTTCAAACTACTATAAAAGTTCTATAATCTCTTTATAAGATTTGCCCTGTTCTTGTTTCATTTTACTATAGAACGATTTGAAGGCGTTTATGATATTTAGCTGTACGAGAGTCTTTTAAAAGTGTTTTGATGGTTTGGATTTCTTCTTTAGTTGATTTCATATCACTGTTATGTAATGCTTTTTGATTTTAGTCTAGTATTAGTAAGCAGACTCAAACCTTAGAAAATCTTTTGAGATCATTGACAGGTGTATCGAATCCTACCACAGATTCAGCACGTCTGGTTTTGGCAGAGGCTAAGAAAGCTCTTGCAGATGATAGTTTGACAGAGCAAGGTTTACGTGATATCTTGCAAACAGTCAAAGATGCCATTGCTTCCCTAGAGTCCATTAAGGAAAGCCAGTCAGCAACTAAGGATGGAGGACAAACAGCGGGCAAAGAAACAGCAGGAGAAGATGAGTCTGCAAATCAAACTCAAGAAATTAGCCAAGGAATTAAGTAAACTTCTTAAAGACTCAAACCTTGAAACAGTAGATAAGGATGTCCTTGAAAACTCTCAAGAAGAACTTCAAAAAGCAGTTTTGTTCTTGGCAGATGAAAAAGGCTCTGAGCATACTGAAGCAGAGTTGATTGATAATCTTAAAGAGGTTATTGCTAAGTTGAAAGCAAACGCCTAATAACATATTAAAAATCTCCAGATTAGGAACTATCGCTGAGTTCCCTAGTCTGGAGATTTTTCAGTATACCCCGTTGTTGGATGCTTATAACAGAGTGACGCCATCACTGGGCTAATAGAGATAAAATAAACAATTGATTTAGGACATTTGTTTTATAGTGGTGATAAAGTTTTAAATCTGCTACATAATTTGTGGAGTTTTTTCTATAATTAGGAGTTTAACCTAACCTGCAAATAGGAGTATACTAATAATGTAATCGTTATCAAAAGTCTAAAAAAGAATTTTTAGATGGATATCAAAATAAAAAGGGAGGAAATTATGAAAAAGTTTTCAAAAACATTGAGAGACAACTGGATCTTTCTCTTGATGGTTTTGCCAGGGGCACTCTGGTTGATTCTATTCTTTTACATTCCAGTATTTGGGAACGTGGTTGCCTTCAAAGACTACCACATGACCAGTAATGGTTTCATAGATAGTATCATAAATAGTAAATGGGTCGGACTCGATAATTTCAGATTCTTATTTAGTTCAAGAGACGCCTTTATTATCACACGAAATACTGTCCTCTACAATCTTGGCTTTATCTTTCTAGGTTTAGTTGTATCTGTAGGGATTGCCATTATCCTCAGCGAGCTCCGTTCTAAGAGAATGGTGAAGATTTTCCAAACTTCTATGTTGTTCCCTTACTTCTTGTCTTGGGTTATCATCAGTTTCTTTACAGATGCCTTCCTAAATATTGATAAAGGGGTGTTCAATCATCTATTGGAAAGTCTTGGTCTCAAAGAAGTCAATTTCTACGCTGACCTGGGCATCTGGCCCTATCTCCTACTTTTCCTAGGTATTTGGAAAGGTTTTGGATATAGCAGTGTCATGTACTATGCGACGATCATGGGAATTGATCCAACCTACTACGAAGCAGCGACAGTGGACGGAGCTAGCAAGTGGCAACGTATTCGCAACGTAACCATTCCTCAGTTGACTCCGCTTGTAACTGTATTGACCATCCTTGCAGTCGGAAATATCTTCCGCGCAGACTTCGGTCTCTTCTATCAAATCCCACACAATGCTGGTCAGCTTTACAATGTAACCAACGTTTTGGACGTATATGTTTTTAATGGTTTGACTCAGACAGCAGATATCGGTATGGCTGCAGCAGCCGGTCTTTACCAATCCGTTGTTGGTTTGATTCTGGTTATCCTATCAAACTTGCTTGCAAGACGAGTCGATCCAAACTCAGCTTTGTTCTAGAAAGGAGGAGAATATGGCAAAAAAGAAAATTAAAAAAGAAAAAATTGATAATGTCGGCATTCACTCCTTCAGTAAGAAAGCAGATATCTTCTTCAGTATCATTTCGGGTTTGATTGCCCTCTCTTGTATCCTACCTTTTGTATTCGTTATCATTATTTCAGTGACAGACGAGAAAAGCCTCCTCCAATACGGCTATAGCTTCTTCCCATCCCAATTTGGCTTAGACGGTTTTGAGTTTTTGGCACAGTTTAAGGATAAAATCCTACAAGCCCTCTTCATCTCTGTCTTTGTAACCGTAGTTGGGACATTGACAAATGTCTTTATCACAACAACCTATGCCTACGCTATTTCACGGACAACCTTTAAGTATCGCAGATTTTTTACCATCTTCGTCCTTCTCAGTATGTTGTTCAACGCTGGTTTGGTACCAGGTTATATCATGGTGACCCGTGTACTTCAGCTTGGTGACACTGTTTGGGCCTTGATTGTTCCAATGCTTCTCTCACCATTCAATATCATCTTGATGCGTTCCTTCTTCAAGAAGACCATTCCAGAAGCCATTCTCGAATCGGCTCGTATCGATGGTGCCAGTGAGGCCCGGATTTTCTTCCAAATCTGTTTGCCATTGTCACTACCAGGTATCGCAACCATCACGCTTTTGACAGCTCTTGGTTTCTGGAATGACTGGTTCAACGCCCTTCTTTACATCAAGAGTGACAACTTGTATCCATTGCAATATTTGCTCATGCAAATCCAACAAAATATGGACTACATTGCCAAAGCGGTCGGCTTGACTGGTCAACTGGGAGTTGCTCTACCGAAAGAAACAGGTCGTATGGCCATGGTTGTGGTTGCGACCCTTCCAATCGCGATTTTATATCCATTCTTCCAACGCTACTTTGTAAAAGGTTTGACTATCGGTGGTGTGAAAGAATAGTGCTTATTGAAAAAGAACATTTCTCAGTTCCCAACTTCCCTTGTGTGAAGTTAATACTCTTCGAAAATCAAATTCAAACCGGGTCAACGTCGCCTTGCCGTAGATATATGTAACTGACTTCGTCAGTCTTATCTACAACCTCAAAGCAGTGCTTTGAGCAGCCTGCGACTAGTTTTCTAGTTTGCTCTTTGATTTTCATTGAGTATAAGATCATTACATTGTTTATAAGTTTAAAAATAAAAAAAGGAGTTTTTATCATGAAAAACTGGAAAAAATATGCTTTTGCATCTGCTAGTGTAGTCGCTCTGGCTGCAGGTCTTGCTGCTTGTGGAAATTTGACAGGTAACAGCAAAAAAGCTGCTGATTCAGGTGACAAACCTGTTATCAAAATGTACCAAATCGGTGACAAACCAGATAACTTGGATGAATTGTTAGCAAATGCCAACAAAATCATCGAAGAAAAAGTTGGTGCTAAATTGGATATCCAATACCTTGGCTGGGGTGACTATGGTAAGAAAATGTCAGTTATCACATCATCTGGTGAAAACTATGATATCGCCTTTGCAGATAACTATATTGTAAATGCTCAAAAAGGTGCTTATGCTGACTTGACAGAATTGTACAAAAAAGAAGGTAAAGACCTTTACAAGGCACTTGATCCAGCTTATATCAAGGGTAATACTGTAAATGGTAAGATTTACGCTGTACCAGTTGCAGCCAACGTAGCATCATCTCAAAACTTTGCCTTCAACGGAACTCTCCTTGCCAAATATGGTATCGATATTTCAGGTGTTACTTCTTACGAAACTCTTGAGCCAGTCTTGAAACAAATCAAAGAAAAAGCTCCAGACGTAGTACCATTTGCTATTGGTAAAGTTTTCATCCCATCTGATAACTTTGACTACCCAGTAGCAAACGGTCTTCCATTCGTTATTGACCTTGAAGGCGATACTACTAAAGTTGTAAACCGTTACGAAGTACCTCGTTTCAAAGAACACTTGAAGACTCTTCACAAATTCTATGAAGCTGGCTACATTCCAAAAGACGTCGCAACAAGCGATACTTCCTTTGACCTTCAACAAGATACTTGGTTCGTTCGTGAAGAAACAGTAGGACCAGCTGACTACGGTAACAGCTTGCTTTCACGTGTTGCCAACAAAGATATCCAAATCAAACCAATTACTAACTTCATCAAGAAAAACCAAACAACACAAGTTGCTAACTTTGTCATCTCAAACAACTCTAAGAACAAAGAAAAATCAATGGAAATCTTGAACCTCTTGAATACGAACCCAGAACTCTTGAACGGTCTTGTTTACGGTCCAGAAGGCAAGAACTGGGAAAAAATTGAAGGTAAAGAAAACCGTGTTCGCGTTCTTGATGGCTACAAAGGAAACACTCACATGGGTGGATGGAACACTGGTAACAACTGGATCCTTTACATCAACGAAAACGTTACAGACCAACAAATCGAAAATTCTAAGAAAGAATTGGCAGAAGCTAAAGAATCTCCAGCGCTTGGATTTATCTTTAATACTGACAATGTGAAATCTGAAATCTCAGCTATTGCTAACACAATGCAACAATTTGATACAGCTATCAACACTGGTACTGTAGACCCAGATAAAGCGATTCCAGAATTGATGGAAAAATTGAAATCTGAAGGTGCCTACGAAAAAGTATTGAACGAAATGCAAAAACAATACGATGAATTCTTGAAAAACAAAAAATAATCAGCTAAATTGATTTCGTGTATTCATTCCTAACTCCTAAAATAAGAATCACTGCTTTCCTCAGGTTGGTCTGGGGAGGGCAGTGGTTTTTTGGGCACAAGGATATAGATATCCCTGTTTTCTCTTGTCCTTATTTTAACCATTCAGGAAATTTCGAGAATCCTCTACAATTTCCAGTCAAATAAATTGCATTCGTTTTCTCAAGCAGGTATACTAGTGTAGATAAATAAAAAATTTAGAAAATTTAAGAATAGAAAAGAGAACAAATCTTATGGCAAAAGATATTCGTGTCTTACTTTACTACCTTTATACTCCAATTGAAAATGCAGAGCAATTTGCTGCAGACCACTTGGCTTTCTGTAAATCAATCGGCCTTAAAGGCCGTATCCTAGTCGCTGACGAGGGAATTAACGGAACAGTTTCAGGTGACTATGAAACAACTCAAAAATACATGGACTACGTTCACAGCCTTCCAGGAATGGAAGATCTCTGGTTCAAGATTGACGAAGAAAGTGAACAAGCCTTCAAGAAGATGTTTGTTCGCTACAAGAAAGAAATTGTCCACCTTGGTTTGGAAGACAACGACTTTGACAATGACATCAACCCACTTGAAACAACAGGTGCTTACTTGTCTCCAAAAGAGTTCAAAGAAGCGCTTCTTGATAAAGATACCGTTGTCCTTGACACACGTAACGATTATGAGTACGACCTAGGACATTTCCGTGGGGCTATTCGCCCAGATATTCGCAACTTCCGTGAGTTACCACAATGGGTCCGTGACAACAAAGAAAAATTCATGGACAAGCGTGTCGTGGTTTACTGTACAGGTGGTGTTCGCTGTGAGAAATTCTCAGGCTGGATGGTTCGTGAAGGTTACAAAGATGTTGGCCAATTGCACGGAGGAATCGCAACTTACGGTAAAGACCCAGAAGTTCAAGGTGAGCTTTGGGATGGGAAAATGTACGTCTTTGACGAGCGTATTGCCGTTGATGTCAACCATGTCAACCCAACCATCGTAGGGAAAGACTGGTTTGATGGAACACCATGTGAACGTTATGTCAACTGTGGAAATCCCTTCTGTAACCGTCGTATCTTGACATCAGAAGAAAATGAAGACAAGTACCTTCGTGGATGCTCACACGAGTGCCGTGTTCACCCACGTAACCGCTATGTTTCAAAAAATGAATTGACACAAGCTGAAGTGATTGAGCGCCTAGCCGCTATCGGTGAAAGCTTGGATCAGGCAGCTACTGTATAAGATCAAACAGTCCTCAGGGGCTGTTTTTCTATGCTTTGTACTCAAAAATCTAATACTCAATGAAAATCAAAGAGCAAACTAGGAAGCTAGCTGCAGGCTGCTCAAAGCACTGCTTTGAGGTTGTAGATAAGACTGACGAAGTCAGTTACATATATCTACGGCAAGGCGAAGCTGACGCGGTTTGAAGAGATTTTCGAAGAATATAAAGTTTGTTTTTGTATCTTTCAGAAAAATAAGGTATACTGTATGTAAACGATTTCAAAGGAGTCCAGTTATGGCAAAAACATTTTTTATTCCAAATAAACAGAGCATTTTAGGAGAACAAGAGATTTTGAATGCCAAGTCGATCTTGGCCTTGCTAGACGGTTTGGAGTCACATAGCTATGATGTAGTCTATCTCCGTCAGCCTCTTAATCGTCTGTGCGATAATGGGGCAATCACAATTTCTTTTTAAGGTCAGTTATGCTGATGGTCAAAAGGCTTACCGTGTCGATCTTCCTGACCTACTAACAAAGACAGACTGGCAGATTATCAAGTCATTTTTAGATGCTTTGCTTGCTTATACAGGGACTGATATTGAAGGGCTAGATGGTTTTGATTTTGAAGCTTATTTCCAAGCAAGTATTCAAGCCTATCTAGCAGACCCTGTAGCTCGTTTTACGATTTGCCAAGGAATTTTTAATCCTATTTTCTTTAGTCGTGAGAACTTGAAAAGCTTTTTAGAGGCAGATGGCTTGGCCCAGTTTGAAGCGCGTGTGCGTGCGGTTCAAGAGACAGATGCCTACTTTGCAAGAGTTTCCTTCTATCAGGATGGAGAAGGGCAAGTGCACGGTGTTTATCATTTGGCTCAAGGCGTCAAGACCGTTTTACCGAGAGAACCATTTGTTCCTGCTGCCTATATGGAGCAATTGGTGGATAAGGAAGTGCAGTGGGAGATCGACTTGGTTCAAATCACAGGAGATGGCTCTAAACCAGAAGACTATGAAGCCATCGCCCGCTTGGACTATGCAAAATTCCTAGAGTCACTACCATCAGCATTTTACCACCAACTAGACGCCAATCAATTAGAAGTACAACCCATCCTAGGACAAGATTTTAAAACATTAGCACAAGAAAAGTAAAGCAGAAGCAGGTCAATCGACTTGCTTTTTTGAAATAGAAAAATCCTGCCAAGGATGACAGGATTGAATTTTAAAGAAAGGCCAAGATACGAAGATAATCTCCAATCAGTGCCACTTCAGCTACAAAGAAGAGGAGGATAATAACTCCGTTCACAAGGACAGACAAGAATAATTGATAGAAGGAGTCGGTTTCACTTGCTTGACTTGGTCTTGTAATGATATGGAGACTGGCAAGCAGAATGATTCCAATGCTAATCACACACAAGAGGGCTGTAAATCGTAGGCTATCAAAGAAAGCAAAGAAACTAGCAATAGCAGTGAGGAAGATTGGAATTGCCAAGAGTTGACTATATTGTTGGAGAACCTTGTCTAGCGTCCAGTCCTTTTCCTGGTGGATAAATCGTCTCACAACGAAACTACCCAAGAGGAATGAAAAGAAGAAGAGTGTTGTCGCTACTAGGATAGAGATGATAGAAAAAAGAGTTAAAGGAGCTAGCTGCTCAGGGAAGCGACTGTTAATGCTTGCTATATGTCCATAGTAAGCATGTTTGATGTGATAGATACTAAAGAAAAAGGAAGATGCAGAAAACAGAATGAGCAAGAGAAAGGCTGTGTAACTGTGTGTGATACTTGTTTCCAACTTACTTGTAGGAGATTTGATCGCTTCCACTAGCCAAGACCAAAAATCAAGCACTTGCTCTTTCCATTTATCCCTAGATTTTGGAGCTTGGTCGGGGATATAAGGACTTTCTAAAGATTTACTGATAAGAAGTGGCTCTTTCGTGGTTGCTTTTTGCTGAGGAAGAGCTTCTTGGCTCTCTTCAGCTATAGTGACTTTTTCTGTTTCTTTAGAAAGGTCTGGCTCTTCTTCAGTAGAATTAGATGCCTTCTTTTCTTCTATTTCTGTTCTCGCTTCACTGTCTTCAGGAGTTTCAATTTTCTCTTCTTGCTGGCTTTCCAGTTCGACTTCAGCTTGAGAGACTTCCTCCTCTACTTGAGTATTTTTTCCAATTGGTGTATCGAGATCGGCTATCGTTTCTTCAGCCTTGTCTGCAACCTCTTGAGCTTGCTCTTCAGGCTTGTTCTTGCTTGTTGTTTTTACAAAATCATTACTTTCAAACCATTCTTGTTTCATGGTAGAACCTCCTTTTGGTTAGATAAATATGCTTCCATAGTAGCAGATGTAAGCGTTTTTGTCAACGTCTGCTTGGTGTGGATATTAGATCAATATTATCATCAGATCTCGCAATGAGTTGATCCTTGACATCGGTTTTTTCAGTTTTGTAAGGGTTGCTTAATTCCGTACCTCTTGATTCAGGCTTTTCTCTTGTGAATTGGAAGATAGAACCATAGTTGCTTGAGATGTCCCAGTTAATTCGTTGGTTTTCTTTCTGGTCTAGGATGATTCTGAGATAATCTTTGGCAGTCAGTTCAACCTTGCCATGGACTTGGATATTTTCAGCGTGGAAGTGATTCTCTGTTGACTCTAGCTGACTATCTGTAAGAACTGTATCAAAGATATTAACGATATTGGGCGTTGTGAGTTTACTGTTTTTGATACGACTTCCTTCAATTCGGAGGATATAGCTGTTTGTATTGAGGGTCGCATTTTCAAGGCTAGCATTTATGATGGTGGTTTGTCCGCGATTGGCTGAGATGTTGATCCCTTTTAGAGTTCTCCCTTTTGGTAGCTGGAGAATAACTTCTTCAAAACGACTAGAGTAGCTACTTGCGATATGAAGAATCCCACCAATTCCAGAAGAGAGAAACGGAGTTTCAGACAGTTTCTTATCAGTGAGACTCAGAGTTCTATCGTTCTGATTGGTGATAAGATCATGGTGAGCAGAAAGAGATGGATGGTAAGAAATGTGGATTTGATCATCGAAAGAGTCTGTGATGGTGAGCGCGTGTTGGTGGAGAGTAATTTCTAGGTTTTCGACTTCCTTGCCAAAGGTTAGCTTTTCCGTACGGCTATCATAGATAGGTTCTTTGGACATGGAAAGTAGGCTTTTAATCCCGTCAGATTGGATACCTACAAAAAGAAGGATAAAGCCGATAACGGTAGTCACCACACCAAAGATGAGAAATCCTTTTGTCCATTTACGCATGCTGATTACCTCTCTTTCCTTTTTTAAGAACAAATTGTACCAGACGAACAATGAGTAGACCGAAGAAGCGAGTTACATAGGAAATGCCAAGTAAAACTAGCGAAGAAGCACCGATAGCCAGTAAACCAGAACCAAAAATCAAGATAAAGGCTGATTTGGCTTGGGCGAGGATAGTGAAACTTTCAACTAAAAATAGGAATCCGCCGATGATACCCAGTATGGAAACTGCAAAGAAAGCCAGAATGACAGTCAAAGCGGCTACAAGGATTGCGAACAGGGTCACGAGGATGGCGATTCCCAGAGGAATGCCGATAGGTGCTGCAAGGAGGGCTAACAAGGCGATATGTAAAATTTGTCGGTTATTTTTTTGAGCGGGTGCTTCATTGATTTTTTTATCGAGAAGATTGGATAGAACTTCGTGGGCCGCTTCTTTGGGAGTTCCCAAACTAGCGATGAGTTCTTCTTCTCCTTCGACTCCAGCATCGTCAAAGAGCTCTCTGAAATAGTCCATGGCTTCGATACGGTCAGCTTCAGGTAGTTTCTTGAGATAGAGTTCTAGCTGAGTCAGGTATTCAGTTCTTGTCATGGCGGATACTCCCTTCTATGATGCCATTGATGGTGTCTGTATAGAGTGCCCATTCATCTTTTAGGGTCAAGAGCTGCTCTATACCACCGTTTGTCAAGGAGTAGTATTTGCGCATGCGACCTTGGAACTCTCTAGAATAGGTTGTCAGAAAGCTATTGCCTTCCAATTTTTTGAGAATGGGATAGAGTGTGGATTCTTTGATATTAGCGATCAGCTTAATGGTTTGGCTAATCTCATAACCATAAGAATCACCCTGCTCCAGTACGGCCAAGATGAGAAATTCAATCAAGGCAGAGGATGTTGGAAAGTACATGGGAAACCTCCTTTTCTAATGTGTAAGATTTTTATATATAATTTTTCTACACATACATTGTACATCTAAAAGAAAGCCCTGTCAAGAGAAATGTGTAAAATTTTTATATATAAAAAACTTCTAGCTAAAACTAGAAGTTTAAAGGATCTTATCCGCTCTGTCCACTGTAAAGAGGGCCACAGTCATCAGGATATCGATGAGCAAGAGGGCAGCTACAGATGGTACCCAAGAGTGGAACAGGTCAAAACTGTAACCAAAGAGGGTTGGCCCAAAGGCTGCTAGGATATAGCCTCCTGTTTGAGATAGACCGGACAATTGGGCTGTCTTTTCAGGGGCGCTTGTCTTGAGTGAAAAGTTGACCATGAGATAAGGGAAGAGGGCACTGGTTGCGGTTCCGATGAGGAGATGGATGGCAAGCCAGTAAATGAAATTATTGATTGGGAAAAAGAGCATGGAAATGCCGACCACACCAGCTAGTGAAACCAGAGTGAGCATGAGCTGACGGTTGCGAGTAGATAAACTGGTTGTCAGGCTTGGGATGGTCATTGAAAAAGGAATGCTAATCAGAGATAAGATAGAAGTCAGCAAGCCAGCTTCGTGACTGGATAGACCTGCATGGATAGACATGGTAGGTAACCAGGTCATGACGGTGTAAAAGATCAAGGATTGAAAACCTGAAAAGATAATAATTGCCCAAACCTGTTTATTACGCATGACCTTTATTTGACTTTTTTGTTTGGTTTGTGGAGCTAGTCTATGATTATAGCGGTGATTTGGGAGCCAGACCAAAAAAGTTGCTAGACAGAGTAACGTGAGGAGGAGGATAAGTCCTTTCCAAGAACTGGCTTGTGTAATGGGCACAGCTAGATAGGAAGCCAGAGCCGTTGCAATCCCCATAGACGTTACATATAAGGTGGTCAGAAAACCAATTTTCTTTGGTTGATTGGCTTGGATAAGACTAGGAAGCAGGACATTGATGACTGCGACACTTGCCCCAACCATCAAGGTTCCTAGATAGAGCAGGGGCAGATTGATTAGTCGAATAAGTGAGCCGATGGTCAAGAAGAAGAGGCTGTAGGTGAAGAGATGCTCCAAGCCGATTTTCTGAGCCAGTCGGGTAGAAAATGGTGAAAAGAGGGTAAACATAAGGAGAGGCAGGCTGGTCAAGACACCAAGCGAACTAACTTCTACCTCCAGACCTTGCGAAATATTTCCCAAAATAATGGGTAAAACAGTAAAAGGAGTTCGCAAGGAAACACCAATCAGGATAATACCTGGAACAAAAAAGAGTGATTGCTTTTTCATATAATACCTCTTCTAGCTGATTTTAATAACAGCTTATTTTAAGGCTTTTTCACTATAATGTCAAGTAAGGTTTCTGGCTTTCAAGATAAAAATGGGAAAGTCTTGAAAATTATGATAGAATGGTGGAAGGAAAAATTCAGGAGAGTAGTAGTGACTCAAAATGTTGAAAGTCTTCTCGTATCCATTGTAATCAGTGCATACAATGAAGAAAAATATCTGCCTGGTCTAATTGAAGACTTAAAAAATCAAACCTATCCTAAAGAGAATATTGAAATTCTATTTATAAATGCTATGTCCACAGATGGGACCACAGCTATCATTCAGCAATTTATAAAGGAAGATACAGAGTTTAACTCAATTAGATTGTATAACAATCCTAAGAAAAATCAAGCTAGTGGTTTTAACCTGGGAGTTAAACATTCTGTAGGGGACCTTATTTTAAAAATTGATGCTCATTCAAAAGTTACTGAGAGTTTTGTAATGAACAATGTGGCTATTATTCAACAAGGTGAATTTGTCTGTGGGGGGCCTAGACCGACGATTGTCGAAGGAAAAGGAAAATGGGCAGAGACCTTGCATCTTGTTGAGGAAAATATGTTTGGCAGTAGCATTGCCAATTATCGAAATAGTTCCGAGGATAGATATGTTTCTTCTATTTTTCATGGGATGTATAAACGAGAGGTTTTCCAGAAGGTTGGTTTAGTAAATGAGCAACTTGGCCGAACTGAAGATAATGATATTCATTATAGAATTCGAGAACATGGTTATAAAATCCGCTATAGCCCAAGTATTCTATCTTATCAGTATATTCGACCAACATTCAAGAAAATGCTGCATCAAAAGTATTCAAATGGTTTGTGGATTGGCTTGACAAGTCATGTTCAGTTTAAGTGTTTATCATTATTTCACTATGTTCCTTGTTTATTTGTTTTGAGTCTTGTGTTTAGTCTAGCATTGTTACCGATCACATTCGTATTCATAACTTTACTATTAGGTGCCTATTTTCTACTTTTGTCATTACTCACTTTGCTGACTTTATTAAAACATAAAAATGGATTTCTAATTGTGATGCCCTTTCTTTTATTTTCCATTCACTTTGCTTATGGCCTTGGGACGATTGTAGGTTTAATTAGAGGATTTAAATGGAAGAAGGAGTACAAGAGAACAATAATTTATTTGGATAAAATAAGCCAAATAAATAAAAATATGCTATAATAACAATATAGTAAAACTCTTTTAAGGAGGAGTAGATTTCTATGAATAAAAAACTAACAGATTATGTGATTGATCTGGTGGAAATTTTAAATAAACAACAAAAGCAGGTTTTCTGGGGAATATTTGATATTTTCAGTATGGTGGTTTCCATCATTGTATCTTATATTTTATTTTATGGGCTGATTAATCCAGCACCTGTTGACTACATTATCTATACGAGTTTGGCCTTCTTGTTCTATCAATTGATGATTGGTTTTTGGGGGTTGAACGCGAGCATTAGTCGTTACAGCAAGATTACGGATTTCATGAAAATCTTTTTTGGTGTGACTGCTAGCAGTGTCTTGTCATATAGTATCTGTTATGCCTTCTTGCCACTCTTCTCCATCCGTTTCATCATTCTCTTTATCTTGTTGAGTACCTTCTTGATTTTATTGCCACGGATTACTTGGCAGTTAATCTACTCCAGACGCAAAAAAGGTAGTGGTGATGGAGAACACCGTCGGACCTTCTTGATTGGTGCCGGTGATGGTGGGGCTCTCTTTATGGATAGTTACCAACATCCAACCAGTGAATTAGAACTGGTCGGTATTTTGGATAAGGATTCTAAGAAAAAGGGTCAAAAACTTGGTGGTATTCCTGTTTTGGGCTCTTATGACAATCTGCCTGAATTAGCCAAACGCCATCAAATCGAGCGTGTCATCGTTGCGATTCCGTCGCTGGATCCGTCAGAATATGAGCGTATCTTGCAGATGTGTAATAAGCTGGGTGTCAAATGTTACAAGATGCCTAAGGTTGAAACTGTTGTTCAGGGCCTTCACCAAGCAGGTACTGGCTTCCAAAAAATTGATATTACGGACCTTTTGGGTCGTCAGGAAATCCGTCTTGACGAATCGCGTCTGGGTGCCGAACTGACAGGTAAGACCATCTTAGTCACAGGAGCTGGAGGTTCAATCGGTTCTGAAATCTGTCGTCAAGTTAGTCGCTTCAATCCTGAACGCATTGTCTTGCTCGGTCATGGGGAAAACTCAATCTACCTTGTTTATCATGAATTGATTCGTAAGTTCCAAGGGATTGATTATGTACCTGTGATTGCGGACATTCAAGACTATGATCGTTTGTTGCAAGTCTTTGAGCAGTACAAACCTGCTATTGTTTATCATGCGGCAGCCCACAAGCATGTTCCTATGATGGAGCGCAATCCAAAAGAAGCCTTCAAAAACAATATCCGTGGAACTTACAATGTTGCTAGAGCCGTTGATGAAGCCAAGGTGCCTAAGATGGTTATGATTTCGACAGATAAGGCAGTTAATCCACCAAATGTTATGGGAGCAACCAAGCGCGTGGCGGAGTTGATTGTCACTGGCTTTAACCAACGTAGCCAATCAACCTACTGTGCAGTTCGTTTTGGGAATGTTCTTGGTAGCCGTGGTAGTGTCATTCCAGTCTTTGAACGTCAGATTGCTGAAGGTGGGCCTGTAACGGTGACAGACTTCCGCATGACCCGTTACTTTATGACCATTCCAGAAGCTAGCCGTCTGGTTATCCATGCTGGTGCTTATGCCAAAGATGGGGAAGTCTTTATCCTTGATATGGGCAAACCAGTCAAGATTTATGACTTGGCCAAGAAGATGGTGCTTCTAAGTGGCCACACTGAAAGTGAAATTCCAATCGTTGAAGTTGGAATCCGCCCAGGTGAAAAACTCTACGAAGAACTCTTGGTATCAACCGAACTCGTTGACAATCAAGTTATGGATAAGATTTTCGTTGGTAAGGTTAATGTCATGCCTTTAGAATCCATCAATCAAAAGATTGGAGAGTTCCGCACTCTCAGTGGAGATGAGTTGAAGCAAGCTATTATCGCCTTTGCTAATCAAACAACCCACATTGAATAAAAAAGAAAAACGCATAGTATCAAGTTTGTTAACCTTGGTACTATGCGTTTTATTATGTAGAGACTTATACTCTTCGAAAATCTCTTCAAACCACGTCAACGTCGCCTTGCCGTATATGGTTACTGACTTCGTCAGTTCTATCCACAACCTCAAAACAGTGTTTAGAGCTGACTTCGTCAGTTCTATCCACAACCTCAAAACAGTGTTTAGAGCTGACTTCGTCAGTTCCATCTACAACCTTAAAACAGTGTTTAGAGCTGACTTCGTCAGTTCCATCTACAACCTTAAAACAGTGTTTAGAGCTGACTTCGTCAGTTCCATCTACAACCTCAAAACAGTGTTTAGAGCTGACTTCGTCAGTTCTATCTGCAACCTCAAAACAGTGTTTAGAGCAGCCCGCAGCTAGTTTCCTAGTTTGCTCTTTGATTTTCATTGAGTATTACTTCATTTTCTTCTGAAATGGAATTGTTACCCAGTCTATGCTATTGAAAATACGCCAAAACTTCTAAGGGTTTGTGAGCGATATAATCAGGTTGATAGTTTAGTAGATCTGCTTGCTCTCCAAATCCCCAAGTGATGGCCAATTTCTGAATACCTGTTTCTCGAGCTCCCAGCATATCAAACTTGGTATCTCCGATGATGATGGCTTGTTCTGGTGCTAGTTGATGTGTCTGCAAGGCTTGGTGAATGACATCTGCCTTATGGGGTGCTTCAGGGCTAGAACCATAAATGCCATCAAAGAAATGATGGATTTCCAAGTTTTTTGCCATGTCTTGAGCAGTAGATGTATCCTTTGTCGTGGTGATGTAGAGTGGATAACTGCTCGATAACTCCTCAAGCAAGTCTATAATCTGAGGAAAGAGTTGAGCTTCATAGATGCCTTTTGCCTTATAGTAAGAACGATATATCTGCACGGCTTCAGAAATTTGGTCTTTGGACAGGCAGGTCGCAAAACTACTTTCGAGAGGTGGTCCCATAAAACCACGAATAGTTTTGGCATCAGGGCTAGGCACCCCCAGCTCTTTAAAGGTATAGGTAAAGGCATTGTGAATCCCGATAGAACTATCAACGAGGGTTCCATCCAAATCGAAAAAAATCGCTGTGATAGAGGTCATGGTTTCTCCTATTTGATAAGCTTATTCTCCGAAAATTTCTTTTTGGAGGCGACGACCAGTAGGGGTGGTAGCGAGTCCACCTTCAGCTGTTTCACGAAAGGCAGTTGGCATGCTTGCTCCTACTTGGTACATGGCATCGATCACTTCATCCACAGGGATTTTAGATTCGATACCTGCCAAGGCCATGTCTGCTGCGATGAAAGCAAAGCTAGCTCCCATGGCATTACGTTTGACACAGGGAACTTCGACCAAACCTGCAACAGGGTCACAGATGAGGCCTAGCATATTTTTAATGACAAAGGCAATAGCTTGACTGGCCTGATAAGGTGTTCCACCTGCAGCCAGAGTCAAGGCGGCAGCACTCATAGCAGAGGCTGAACCAACTTCAGCTTGACACCCACCCTCAGCACCTGAGATGGAGGCATTGTTTGCGATGACTAGTCCAAAGGCACCAGCAGCAAAGAGGAAATCCAATTGTTGCTCGTGGCTGAGGTCTAATTTTTCAATAGCAGCAGTGAGAACGGATGGCAGACAGCCAGCACTTCCAGCGGTTGGAGTGGCACAGACCAAGCCCATTTTGGCATTGTGTTCATTGACTGCGATGGCATTTCGGGCAGCCGAGAGAATCGTATAATCTGACAGAGTTTTTCCGTTTTCGATGTAGTGATCCAATTTGGCAGCATCTCCACCTGTCAGGCCACTACGAGATTTATTTTCATTGAGGCCAAGTTGGACAGAGGCTTTCATAACTTCCAGATTGCGTTCCATGAGAAGGAAGACTTCTTCACGTTCGCGACCGGTCAATTCAAACTCTGTTGTAATCATGAGTTCTGCGACATTTCCTTGAAAGTCTAGATCTGCTTGCTCGACCAATTCTTTGATAGAATAAAACATGCTTCCTCCTATTTAAAGAAATTGACATTGTGGAGATGAGGGATTTTTCGAATTTCTTCGATAGCCTCATCACAGTTGCGACTGTCAACTTCGATAATCATAATGGCTTTTTCACCAGCTTTTTCACGAGTGACATTCATCTGGGCGATATTGATACCATAGCGGGAAAGCGCCTCTGTAACAAGGGCAATCATACCTGGAATATCTTGATGAACGATGATGATAGTCGGTGTATTCATATTGAGAGAGACGGCAAAACCATTGAGTTCGGTTACCTGAATATTTCCTCCACCGATAGAAATACCAGTCACGCTGATGGTCTTGTGGGCATTTTTAACAGTAATTTTAGTGGTGTTAGGGTGAGGGGCATTGCTGTCTTTCTGAATGGTCCAGACAATCTTGATACCACGCTTGTGGGCAATTTCCAGACTATTTGGAATTTCAGGATCATCTGTATCCATTCCTAAAATACCTGCAACAAGGGCTAGGTCTGTTCCGTGACCACGATAGGTCTTGGCAAATGAGTTAAAAAGTTGGAATTCAACTTCTGTCGGAGTATCATCAAAAATGGAAGAGACAATCTTCCCAATACGAACAGCACCAGCGGTATGGCTACTAGATGGGCCAATCATAACTGGTCCGATGATATCAAAGACAGATTGAAAACGAAGTGATTTCATCAGTTTCCCCTTATAAAAATTCTTATCTCTATTATATCAAAGAATGAGGGGCTTGGCTTTAATTGTGGATGAAAACCTTTCTAATACCTCAAATAGCATAAAAATAGTATCTTTTATGACAAAAAACACCTTATTTAGGGAAATAAAAAATAATTTTGTAATATTTCTACATAAAAGTGTCAAGAAACGGTAATATTTAAAGGGTATGATAGAACTATAGAAAGAAGGAGAATTTTCGAATATGAAATCAATAACTAAAAAGATTAAAGCAACTCTTGCAGGAGTAGCTGCCTTGTTTGCAGTATTTGCTCCATCATTTGTATCTGCTCAAGAATCATCAACTTACACTGTTAAAGAAGGTGATACACTTTCAGAAATCGCTGAAACTCACAACACAACAGTTGAAAAATTGGCAGAAAACAACCACATTGATAACATTCATTTGATTTATGTTGATCAAGAGTTGGTTATCGATGGCCCTGTAGCGCCTGTTGCAACACCAGCGCCAGCTACTTATGCGGCACCAGCCGCTCAAGATGAAACTGTTTCAGCTCCAGTAGTAAGTGAAACAGTTGTTTCAACTGTAAGCGGATCTGAAGCAGAAGCCAAAGAATGGATCGCTCAAAAAGAATCAGGTGGTAGCTATACAGCTACAAATGGACGTTATATCGGACGTTACCAATTAACAGATTCATACCTGAACGGTGACTACTCAGCTGAAAACCAAGAACGTGTAGCAGATGCCTACGTTGCAGGACGTTACGGTTCATGGACTGCTGCTAAAAACTTCTGGCTTAACAATGGCTGGTATTAAGAACTAACGAACAAATAATATGTAAAAGGTCGAGGAGCTCCCTCGACTTTTTTTATAATTTCTTTGGTTGATAATGGGTCTCTACTTCTTTTTTGAGATGAGACAGCATAGAAGTTTCCTCGGTCAGCTCCAGAAGTGAGAAACCTTTTTGGATAAGTTTAGCATTATCTGTACAAATCCCAATACGGACATAGCAGATAGCAAGCCTATCGTAGCTTTTCTTATTCTTGGCGTCCTCCAGTAAAGTGTAGCAGATTTGCTTACACATGTTTTTATCTTGATTGTATAGATAGAGTGTGGAAAGGTTTAGCAGGATTGCTATTCGCAAGTCATATAAATGTTGATAGTTTTTATAGACTTCTAAGCGTTGCAAGATTTTCTCGGATTATTGACAAATAAACGGACATTCTGATAGACGATTGCCCTAGCGGCTTAGTGTAAACTTTACAAATTTGGCTTGTAATTTTTTTATAAAATTCACTTCAGATACTTGACAGTTATTATATTTTCGCTTATGCTTATTATATAGATAAAAGGACGGGATAGGAGTTTAAAAATTTGAAAGCGCTATCCATATTGTTTATTGGACTGATTCTTGAGTAATAGTTAGAGTGTGCTTAATACTACTCTGGTTGTTCAAGGACCTGATACAGAAGCGCACCATTCTCCCGGTTAAGAGTAAGTTCGTTGTTAAAAAATGAAATGAGATAGAAGGAAGGTGAGTCCAATGGACTACGATACTTGTTGATAAATTACTATAGCTGTTTTTACGGAACAGCTCTCGATAATAGGAGAAATAAATCATGAGAAAATTAGTTAAAATTGGTGTTGCATCTTTAATGGTATGTGGTATACTTGCTACTACAAATGCTTTAGCAGTATGGGTTGAGGGTGGTCAATGGAACTATGGAGTAGGTTGGACAGGAACTTTTGGATATTCTGATTACTTACATTCTACTCGATATCATACAGCAACTGTTAGACATGGGGGTAGAACCTCTAAGGATTATGCAAAACCTGAGGCATGGGCTAGAGCTTCCCTCACCAAGATTCCGCCAACAGTAATGGAATATTTCTATGGATTTGAGTAAAATTCTTCCCTCTCCTATTTGGAGAGGGAAAACTGTAGTGGAGGCACTTTTATGAAAAAAATCAGTAATTTCTGTATGTTACTCCTGCTTCTGTGTACCACTTTTTTTGTTTTTAATGTAAACTATACACGAGAAGTGGTTCGGATTCAAGAAATGGGAAAGACTGTAGATTCTTTGGATTTGTATTTGAAAGATATTAACGAACCTGCAGCGTCTGTTCTTCGATTTTTTGAGGATGTATCAAAGGAGTATAAAGTCTCCATCATCAAAACAGACAGTGGTGATGAGGTGGTCAAGTCTGGTGTTTTTGATAAAGATACCTTCCCCTACCAAGAGTTTGGGATTTCTTCTCTTGATTTTACCACAGATGGTGAAGGAGTCTATAGTAATAAAGAAATTTCCAATAAACTTGGTACGATTCCGACCTTTCTAAAAGCCAAACCTATTCAGCTTATGACTTTTCAAACCTATATCAAGGATACATCTCGTAGTTTAAATGGTCGCTATACGATAACTTCTACACAAGAGATGGACAAGGATAGGATTGTACAGAAATGGAGCGATTTTTTCAAGATAGACCAGGCTACCGTGCTAGAGCCGACCTACAAAAGTGCAGTGGAAGTCATAAATCGAGATTTGCTTTTATCTGCCATTGTTTTTGTCTTGGCTATTTTGCTTCTTGTGTTAGTGACAGTATATCAACCGATGATGGAGATGAAAAGAGTTGGGGTACAAAAATTACTTGGTTTTCAAGATAGGGCTGTTTTAGCTGATGTTGTAAAAGGCAACCTTTACCTCCTCCTAGGTGGGGCTCTTGTGATCAATCTAGGCGTGTTTTTCTTGCTTGATTATAAGCCAAAAGATTTGTTTCCTATGCTGTGGTTGTCTCATTTTTTGCTGTTGCAGCTTTATCTCTTTATCAGTTGGTTGACTTACCTCTTAATCCAAAAAATGACAATCAGCTCTCTGCTGAAAGGTTTTTCATCTTTCAAATTTGGTCTTATCTTCAATTATGTGATGAAAATAGGGACAACTATTTTACTGACGGCCTTACTGATTGGGGTGGGCAGAAGTTTAGAACAAGAAAACAAAGAACTTGCTTATCAGCAACAGTGGGTAAGTCAAGGTAATTACCTGACCTTAGAAACCTTCAAACTCAATGATAATCTGTGGCAAGAAGAGCTAGCAGGGTCAGGGAAATCTACAGATTATTTCTATCGATTTTATCAGGATTTGGTAGAAAAAACGCAGGCGGGTTATGTGCAGAGTAGCAGTCTTCCTGTAAAAAATTTTGTCCAATCAGAACAGATTCAGCAATATCAGTTAACAGATACGGTGGATGTTTACTATGCCAATCGCAATTTTCTAAAGAGCAAGGGATTCAAGCTACCAGATACCGGTATTAAAAAAGTTATTTTGATGCCAGCAAGTACGAAAGGTGAAGAAGATAAAAATCAGTTCTTGGGGAAGTTAATTGCCTTTCATTCGATGAAGTATGAAGAGCAGCAAAAACGAACGATAGAGGAGATGGATGTCGAGATTGCCTATTATGAAGGAGATTGGTCATTTTTCCCATATAGTGATAAGCGAAAGGAAAATCTCTCCAATCCAATTATTAGCTTGGTCAATGATTCTGATATGATGTGGGATGAGAAAGCCTCCCTGTCAACAACTGGCTTAAATAATCCGATTAAAATTGAAAATACGGTTCAACATCAAAAAGAGATTACAGAGTTAGTTGAGAAATTGTCAGATGGAAATTATTTAAAATTTTCATCTATTCAAGCCATTCAACAAGAGAAAGTGGATTCTTATAGAGATGCTGTTCGGAATTTTAACCTACTCTTTGCTTTGTTTGGTCTCCTTAGCATGATGATTTCCTACTTCTTACTAGTAACAACTTTCTTATTGAAGCGCAGGGATATCATTACCAAGAAGTTTATGGGGTGGAAACTGGTCGATCGCTACCGTCCTCTCCTCGTTCTGCTCTTGCTGGGCTATAGTTTCCCTCTTCTAGTCTTGATTTTCTTTGCCCATGCGTTCTTACCACTTCTACTGTTTGCAGGTTTTACATGTCTGGATATACTATTTGTGCTAGGCTTAGCTTCTAGGATGGAGAAAAGAAGTCTAGTAGAGTTATTGAAAGGGGGCATCTTATGATTGAGTTGAAAAATATTACCAAAACCATTGGGGGAAAAGTGATTTTGGATAACTTATCTCTCAGGATTGATCAGGGGGATTTGGTAGCTATTGTTGGTAAGAGTGGTAGTGGGAAGTCGACCTTGTTAAATTTATTGGGTTTGATAGATGGTGATTATAGCGGACGGTATGAGATTTTTGGTCAGACAAATCTAGCGGTTAATTCTGCTAAGTCGCAAACAATAATCCGTGAACATATCTCTTATCTGTTTCAAAATTTTGCCCTGATTGATGATGAAACGGTCGAGTACAATCTCATGCTGGCGCTGAAATATGTGAAATTGCCTAAGAAAGACAAGCTCAAAAAGGTGGAAGAGATTTTAGAGAGAGTAGGTTTGTCAGCTACTTTGCATCAAAGGGTCTCCGAGTTGTCTGGGGGCGAACAACAACGAATTGCAGTTGCTAGAGCCATCTTAAAACCCAGCCAGCTGATTTTAGCCGATGAACCTACAGGTTCGCTGGATCCTGAAAATAGAGATTTGGTCTTGAAGTTTCTCTTAGAGATGAATCGAGAAGGGAAAACAGTCATTATTGTGACCCACGATGCTTATGTAGCCCAACAATGTCATCGTGTCATTGAATTGGGCGAGGGAAAATGAGTTCATTCAGCTCCTTTTGACTGGCTGAATACTCATGTTTTCCAGAGAAAAATAGCATAAATACGCCTAGGAATGACATTTTATGTAGTATTTCTAGGTTTTTTTTGTTTCAAATTGAAAATTTTTTCAATTTAGGCTTGACAAAGGATGAGTATAGGAGTATTGTTTATACAATAAAAAAGAATAAACATAAAGGAGGCTTTGTTATGAATAAGATGAAGAAGGTGTTGATGACGATGTTTGGTTTAGTGATGCTCCCCCTACTATTTGCTTGTAGTAACAATCAATCGGCTGGAATTGAAGCCATCAAGTCCAAAGGAAAATTGGTTGTAGCCCTCAATCCAGATTTTGCTCCATTTGAATATCAAAAAGTGGTTGATGGGAAAAATCAGATTGTGGGTTCAGATATCGAATTAGCCAAGGCTATCGCAACAGAACTAGGTGTCGAATTGGAACTATCTCCTATGAGTTTTGACAATGTACTGGCTAGCGTTCAATCAGGAAAAGCTGACCTTGCCATATCAGGTGTTTCTAAGACAGATGAACGGAGCAAGGTGTTTGATTTTTCAACTCCCTACTATACTGCAAAAAATAAACTCATTGTCAAAAAATCTGATTTAGCCACTTATCAGTCTGTCAACGATTTGGCGCAGAAAAAGGTCGGAGCGCAGAAAGGTTCGATTCAAGAGACGATGGCGAAAGATTTGCTACAAAATTCTTCCCTCGTATCTCTGCCTAAAAATGGGAATTTAATCACAGATTTAAAATCAGGGCAAGTGGATGCCGTTATTTTTGAAGAACCCGTTGCCAAGGGATTTGTGGAAAATAATCCTGATTTAGCAATCGCAGACCTCAATTTTGAAAAAGAGCAAGATGATTCCTATGCGGTAGCCATGAAAAAAGATAGCAAGGAATTGAAAGAGGCAGTCGATAAAACCATTCAAAAGTTGAAGGAGTCTGGGGAATTAGACAAACTCATTGAGGATGCCTTTAAAGCATCCATTGAAAAATAGAAAGAAGGAAAAGAACATGAGTAAAGAAAAAGTAATTTTGGCCTATTCTGGCGGTTTGGACACATCAGTTGCTATTACCTGGTTAAAGAAAGACTATGATGTTGTTTCAGTTTGTATGGATGTGGGTGAAGGGAAAGACTTAGATTTCATCCATGATAAGGCTCTTAAGGTTTGGGCAGTAGAATCTTATGTCATTGATGTTAAGGACGAATTTGCTACAGATTATGTGCTAGTGGCTCATTAGTCACATGCCTATTATGAACAAAAGTATCCCTTGGTATCTGCCTTGAGCCGCCCTCTGATTTCTAAAAAATTGGTTGAAATAGCGCATCAGATAGGAGCGACTACAATTGCTCATGGTTGTACCGGTAAGGGGTTTGACCAAGTCGAATACCAGATTGCAGTCGCTAAGAAAGCGAATGAAGCTAAAAAGTGATGGAGTGATGGGTTCAGAATAAGAGGTTGGTCGATTGGCAGCCTCTTTCTTGTCGTTGAAAAAGTGAGATATATTGACTTTTGAAAAAAATGTCATAATTGAGTTGGGATAAACGTAAAAGTCATACTTTCTCGTTAAATCGTTCGGCGATTCTATGAAAAGGTCGAGGAGCTCCCTCGGCTTTTTTATCTTTCCTTCGCTTGGTAATAGATCTCTACTTCTTTTTTGAGATGAGACAGCATAGAAGTTTCCTCGGTCAGCTCTAGGAGTGAGAAACCTTTTTGGATAAGTTTAGAATCGTCTGTACAAATCCCAATGCGGACATAGCAGATAGCCAGCCTATCGTAGCTTTTCTTATTCTTGGCGTCCTCCAGTAAAGTGTAGCAGATTTGCTTACACATGTTTTTATCTTGATTGTATAGATAGAGTGTGGAAAGGTTTAGCAGGATTGCTATTCGCAAGTCATATAAATGTTGATAGTTTTTATAGACTTCTAGGCGTTGCAATATTTTTCCAGTGATGAGATGGAGGTATTCAATGGGAAAACTGAAAAGAATGGTATTGAGGATTTTTAGATCACTCTCATACCATGTATCTTGTTTTTCAATTTTTCTCCAAAGTTTTTTGACAACCTGTTCTGCGTGATCTGATAGTTCCCCTGCCCCGTGTTGACGGATATAAATGACAACTTCAAGCATATCTCTGATTTCTTCTATAGGGAGATCGTGGTGGATCTTGAGGTAGTCTTGGCATTTTTGAAATAAATTGACAAGATCGCTGGTCCCGATAATGGAACGCATATTGAGATAGGTTTGCATAATCTCTGTGCGTTGACTTGGTTGATAAAGTTGACAGATATATTCAAACTCTTCAAAACTCATATTGATTTGACGGAGAAGAAATTCCATATTTTCATATTTTGGGGTTGTCTTGCCACTTTCGATTTTTGATAAGCTGGTTCTTGAGAGAACACCCCCACAGACCTCTTCTTGGGTCAGCCCCTTTGACTCACGTATTTCTTTATAGACCTTTCCGAAATCATAACGCATGATTTTCTCCTTTCTGTGAAAAAAGTTAACAAATAATAAAATCTTGTTAAAAATATTGTATCATAGCAATGTAAAAAGTAAAAAAGAAAGTCGAAATAAATTTGTGAAAAAAGTTAACGTAATTTTGAAATGAGCTTAATAAGAGGTACTATGTAGGTAGAAAATAAAGATAGGAGAAAAAGTATGAATAAAAAAATATTTTGTATTCTAGTATGTATTATATCATTGATTAGTCTAGCTATAATCTTTCCATGGGGCTGGTCGATATAATGTAAGGGAGCTTGAGTTGTTAGTGGAGGATAAAATGTTAAGAGTAATAGTAGTTATTCAATCTTTAGTAATAATACTGCTTGCTGTTGCTTTATTATTATCTCGGAAAAACTTTGATTCGTTAAATGTTGTTCTTATAATGATGATCGTATCACAATTGTTGTTATTAGTATATTTGATAAAATCAGGGAATCAGTGATTAGCTGTTATTTGAATTAAGTAAACTGTTAAGCTTCAAGCAGTAACTGGTTTTAAATATTTAAAATAAGATAAAGGAAGGAAGTCTAATTTAGGTAACTAAACAAAGCCTGCGATCACTTGTTAGGAAACCATCCTAAGCATGCTTAATAAAAAAGGAGAAAATAAATGGAACTTGTATTACCAAATAATTATGTTGTGATTGATGAAGAAGAGATGATGTACCTTGATGGGGGGGCTATATATATACCCAGGTGGGCAATTACAGGAGCCATTACTGGTGCAGCATATGCAGCATTAGCAGCAGCAGGAGGTGGAGGCCTTCAACTAGTTCTTGCATCTTATGGATTACGCTCCGCACTGGTAGCTGGGATTGTTAAAGGTTTAGGAGTATTAGGAATTCATATTGGAAATGCTTTTGCAAATACTGTTATTAGAAGTATTGCATCTGCTGGAATTGGTGCTGGAGCTGATTGGATTTTTACCAATATTATTGATGGCTGGGATGGGCGACGTGATAATCAATTGAGAATAGGTTAATAATCTTATGTTGATTGTTTTAATTTCAGTTATTGTTGCATTCCTGTATCATAAAATTACAGAGTATGTCAACAACAGGAAAATTGATATTGTTATTTTTCTATCATTGCTGATTTCTCATTTTATTTGGAATTACTATTTTTTACCAATTGAAATATTGATAGCAATTAGTGGAGCAAATTTATTATTAAGTTTTTTAAAAAAATTACAGACTAAATAATATTAATCTGTGTAATACAGTAGCTCGGTCATTAGATTCTATTGAAGATATAAATTAAAAACGAGGTTGGGAAAAAACTCAATTTGAAAATGAGATTGAGTAAATCTTTCTATCTATATAACGTATATCATCAATATTTTTGAACACCTGATAATATGCATTTTTCTTATTTTAAAGATTTTTTGCCTTTCTTCATTTCTTGAATGAATCGGAGAGATGACTTTATTTAGGTGTTTGACATTACTATAGATAGGATTTAGCAGTACTAATATGAACTCATATTATAGGTGCAGACTTAAATTTTGGAAGCAAGCTAAAGGATATCTTATCTAGGTAACTAAGTGCTATAAACAAAGTCAACGATCACTTGTTAGGAAACTATCCTAACTATGCTTAATAAAAAAGGAGAAAATAAATGGAACTCGTATTACCAAATAATTATGTTGTTCTTGAGCAAGAAGAGATGATGTATCTTGATGGGGGTGGTGTTGGTTGTAACTGGTGGAACAAACGTGATAATATTGCTGCAGCTGCAGTTTCTGGAGGGATGTCAGTATACCAGACATATGCCATTAAAAAGTTAATTGCTAATCGTGGTATGATGAGCCGAGTCGTTAGAAGTGCTATAACAAGATATATTGGTGGAGTTAGTATGGCAACTATTACTAATGCTCTTAATATTGCGGCTACTGTTGCTGAAGTCTTCTCATTAGGAGGAGCCATTGCATATGGTTTAGATATCGTAGACGGTAAATTTGATGGATATTTATGGGCGTAAAACTATAGCTATGAAACATTTTTTTGCAGGAATTGGTGAAATTCATTTTTTGTTATTTTTATTATATCTAAGCATGTCTACCAGTCCAATTATTGGACTAGTGATTGGATATACTAAAATAAATCTAATAAATTCTATTATTATAGCTCTTGGTATGATATTGGCATTAATTTTGGTATTATCAAGAGTGTATAGAAAATATTTTTATAGAGACGATGATGACTAAAGTTTTTATCAATAATTTGGGCTCCTTGTCAACTGTAGTGGGTTGAATAAAAGCTAACGTCTGGGGAAGGGTTTAAAGCTTTGCTTTATCAAATATTGACTTACAGAGTTGCTCTATTGTATTGATGTATTCTTAGTAAATAATATGGTGTTTTGAATGAAAGATGATCAGAAATATTTATTAGCGGGATTTTATTCGCTTCTAGTTGCAATATTTTATTTTCCATTGATTGATTCCAAGGGGATTTTTGTAAGTATATTGATGGCGGTTTTACTTTTATATTTAATATACTTCATTGGAACAGTCATTCATATTGTGATAATTAAGTTTATAAGAAAAAAATCTTTTAAGTATTTGGTTCTATATCCATTTACTTATGATGGGAGCTGGAGATTTCAACCTATAAACTTACTCTACTTTCCAGAAATGGTGAGAGATGTCATTCCGATTAATTTAGTTCAAGAATATTGCCAAGGACAACCTTACGGACTGTTAAAAAAGATGCTGAAAAGAATTCGATTGTCACGAGAGATATCTTTACTCCTGGCTACCATTATCGTCTATTTTTTTACGCATAGAATTCTACCTCTTTCAGTATTTACGTTCATGTTTTCTTACATATTGCTATTTGCACAATCTTATTTGGGTGGTAATACCGTTTGGATTGGAAATAGAAGATTAATAATAGATGATGAATTTGAAAAAATCTTGCTTTCAAAAAGTTATGTAAAAGAAATATCATCTGCACGATACTCGGAATACTTGACATGTGAATACAAAAACCTTACACCAATCATATTGTTAGCTATTTTTGAAAATTTGCTTGACTCCTACTTGCTTCAGAATCAGAGTAAGGTTGACTTAGATATTTTTTATAAAGTTTTACCTTTGCTTTATAAAGAAAAATATACTATGGGATTCAATTACTTTGTAAGTTTAAATTATTTACTATATAAGGTTGGATTTTTGGGAATCATTTACGATAATGAAGCATTAAGAGATTTGTCAAAACAATATTTAAACAAAAATATTTCGGAATTACAAGATGGTTCTTTCGAGGGCGGTATACAAGATGCTGTTGCCTCTAAACAAATAGTAGTTATAAATGAATTTATAGCTTGTTTAAATTCCAGATGCGTGCCATCCCAATATGATAGATTTTTTTATAAAGATAGACCTTATATTTTTTCCAGAAAGAGTCCTATTAAGGGGTGAAAATTTGTTACATTTGGATTAACAAGTGTCCTAGGGATTAGAAATAACTCTAGTATAGCTAGATATTTTTGAGTAACTAGAAATATCATTAGGCTACCCATATGATTGCCAGAAAAGATGGCTGATGAATCTTATTTATACTGTTGCAGTAGGCATTGTCTAGGATAAATAAGCTATCTTGATGGGGGAGATTGGAATAATTTTAGTAGAAACATTAAAGGATTATGGACAAGTAGCGCAGGATTAGGTGATGCAATGTGCTAAGTTGGCTTGGTGTTAGCAGTAGTATTATTTAACAATGGAAAGTAGACTAAATGAAAAATAAACGTTATTTTTTTGACACAATTTTAATAATTTTACTGCTTATAAGCACGATATTTTGTGTCAGCCCAGTATTTATAAAATTGGACATCTTAGGAACTCCCTCTCATGCCATCTTAACCTTTGTATTGGCGATACCGTTATTCTATATTTTGTCTCAATGCTTACATACTTTGCTATTACTAGTTTCCTCAATCTTTTGTAAATTAAGACCAATTTATTTTTATTTTATATTTGTGATCATTATAGGAGCTAGGAAATACTATCGAATTCTCTTTCACCAACTAATGGGATTTAGTCCAGGAATAGCAGTGTTTTATAAGGAGAGTCAAACAACTAAGAATCTGTTTAAATTTTACTACTTCTTGTACTTTACAACACTAATTTCATACTATTTTTTCTTTACTTTTGTGTATGACAAACCGTTGCTTTTGCCTCTTATTCCATTTTCTATTATCATAGCATTAGTACAAAAACTTTATAGAATTGAGAATCAACAATTATTTCTGTTAAAATCAAAGGTACTAACAATACTGGAATCTAAGAGGGATTGTGAGTTTAATCTTCAGGATTATCATGAAATTTGGAAATTGCAATCAAAATCTGAGTTGCCATGCGTGGCTTTATCTTATATCAGTTTGATCAAGCCATATCTTTCAGAGAGTGTGCGTGAACAAATTGATTTATTAGAAGTTAAGCGATTTAAAAAAATAAATAATCCAATATCACTTTATGGTATGTTGGATGTTATAAAATTAAATCTATATTTACGGCATTATAATGAAAAAAATAAATATGAATCAATGTTAAAGAAAATTTTAGAGGTAAGACCAGACTTTGTTTTAATCGAGCAGAATATTGATGATAGTTTAAATAGCTCGCAACCATTATCTTTATCTTTAGCCATTTCAGAAATCCAACTTTTGCTTGAAGTGTATATAGGGATCAAACATGTTTCAATTAGGAGATAAAACTAGAATAATATTTGCCATTATAGGGGCAAGTTGCATATTAGTCAGTATGTATCTTATTCCACTTATTAAAACTGAGAATAAATTTTGGGAAATACTTTTATTTATATTAGGTGTATTGCTAATTGGAATTGCGTTACTAAGTCAAAAAAAATAAATTTTGTGTAAGTGAGTACGTAATTATTAATATTGACTGTTTTATGGTGGAAAGCATCCATAGCTTTTCGTAAAATAATCTGATTGGCTAATATTTGCAGTAGGTGTTGTCTATGATAAAGAAACCTATCTTGATTGGATTTTAGAACTGTTAAGTTTCAAACAATAATTGATTTTAAACCTTAGGTAACCTATAAAAACAAATAAGGTAGAGAAAGGATATCTTATCTAGGTAGCTAAGTGATAAAAACACAGTCGTCTATCACTTGTTAGGAAACTATCCTAACTATGCTTAATAAAAAAGGAGAAAATAAATGGAACTCGTATTACCAAATAATTATGTTGTTCTTGAGCAAGAAGAGATGATGTATCTTGATGGGGGATTTTCTATTCCGAGATGGCCTGTTGCAACAGCCATTAATATAGCTTTTAATGGTGTTTTAGGTGGAGGAGCAATCAGTCTAGTTAGAAATTATATTCGTAATTATGGTTTGCGGCGAGTTACAAGCGCAATTGCTGGAGCAGCTGCAAGATATGTTGGGGTACGAGTTGCAAATAGAGTGGCAGGATTTGCACTGTCTGCTATTAATGGATTTGCAGCTTGGATGTCAATTGGCGATGCTATTACAACAATCTGGGCCAACAATGATGTAAATAGGAGAGACCCAAATTTAAACGCCTTGTGGTAACTAGATATGGGTATTAAAATGGAAAAAATTTTTGTTATTATTTTTTTTGTATGTTTATTTATATCATCCATAACTTTTTTAGCCTATGATTTTGTTAGCGAAGAAATAAAAAAGTTGATTATTTGGATGAATGTCGTTTTTTTGATTTTAATCATAGCAATGATAATTTATCCAAAATCAAGAAAATGATAAGGACACTGTAAAATTATGATACGTAAACTAATCATTTTTTTATTAATGCTCCCTCTTTTTGTCTTGTGGCTAGAGTTGCATGTCCTAGTGAATAACTTGCAATTGAATCTAGAAATTCCCTTTGATTTTGTGGTTAGTACGAGTCTTACTTTTTTTGTTTTGATATTATCAAAAATAGTTTTAGACATACTATACGCATTGAAAGATTTGTACAAGAAAGAAGCTCTTATTACGATTTTTCCCTTTATTTTTATAAGAAGGAAAAAAGTGAATGTGAGATTCTCGCCCTATTTTTCATTCCATCGTAAAAGTTTGTCGCCTGATGATTTAAGATCTAGGATTATATGGAGTTTTATTCTTGAAATTGCTATTATCCTAGTATTTATTTTAAAAATTCCTTTTGCAATCATCATGCTTACTACAATATTTTTCTGGACTATAATGGATATCAATCATCTCGTTTTTAATAAGACGGAATTTCTTTTTAATCAAAATAAATGGGAAAAAGAAGATTCGTTTGAAAGCGATTTGACGAAAACGTTAAAGGATAAGATACAAAAATCAGAGCTAAGTTATTCTGACTTAATGTCTCTTCAGCTGTATGATGCGATGAACCAATCCACCTTTTTAACGGATAGTGAACTTTTTGAGGATATTTTGAAAAAAATCGAAGATTCTCATAACACCCTTCTGTGTACAGGTCTTGTCGAGTTACTGCTGTATGAAATGTCTATTAGTAACAATAACAACTGGTCCAACAAGGTTGATAAAATTAGGATACACCTCATCAGAATCAATCAATTAGATTTTTTCTATTATACAAGTTGGTTAAGGCAAAATTTTGATTTCTGTATGAATAGAGAGTATCATAAAATGAAATCTCGGAAATTATTACTGAGTAATAAAAAGATAGTTTAAGTTCGTCCTATTTGTAAAACAAATGAAACAATTTCAACTAAGGAGGAGAAAACAAATGGAACTTGTATTACCAAATAATTATGTTGTGATTGATGAAGAAGAAATGATGTATCTTGATGGGGGAGCTTATTTAAGCAAGCGTGCTTGTCAAGGAATTTGCGCAGCTTTAGCTATGAGTCCAGGAACTTTTATAGCATTAGCTGGAGCTGCAGTTTTAACCAAAAAACTAATAAACTATATTAAAGTTGGAGGCCTTGGAGGTTGGCTTATTGGTGCAGCAGCAGGTGTATTGGCTGGGGCGGCAGGAAGAATAGCTTACTGTATTGGATATGGTGCTCTTAATAGAGGTTGTGATATTAGCGGGAACCCTTATCCTTGGGATGGATTCATATCTGCGACAGTAAGATGAGTAATGTAGATAAGATTCGAAAAATACACATTATCGTATGTTGGATGTATATATTTTTATCATTTAATCCGATAATCAGTAACACGGAGTATTTTTTGCTTATTTTTTTAGCTTTTATCTACTCAATAGTATCACTACCTCTATATTCTGTGAAAAATAAAATAGTATCTATCTGTCTAGCCATAAATTCGATTCTGTTAATGAGTTTCCCCATTTTAATCAATAAGTTTTTCCCAGAAAGTTTTTTGACTTATACCGTATTAATAAGTGTTTTTATCCTAGAGTTAGCAATCTTTCATTTAATTAGGAAAGATTTTGATATTAAATTGACTAACGAATATAAGAAAATTAGTCAGTTTAGAAGCAAGGTGTCTCAATCTCCTTGGATAAAATATTTAGAGATTTCTAGTTTTATATTAACTATATTTCCATCTATTCTTTATGGTACAGTTGATAATCATGTACTGACTCTTATCTTTTTGATAAAAATTTGTGTAGATACTACGATAAAATTTTTATTCATCAGATTATTTGACACAAGTACTTTAATGAAGAGGAGAATATTTTTTCTTTTCGCATTGGATGTTATAGTTTACTTATTTTTAGGATATCTTTTAGTGATTCAAAAAGCAGGCTATTTGTTTTCGGTTTTACTTCTTTTTTCTAATTTTTCAGTTCCATTTATCAAAGCAAAGGAATACGAATTATTTAAAAATAGCAAGTAATAGAAACATAGGTTAAATCTTAGAACGGCTTAAAATCAGATATGATAAAGGGAAATAGTCTTATCTAGGTAACTAAGTGCTACAAACACAGTCGAGGATCACTTGTTAGGATTACATTTTAATCATGCTTAATAAGAATGGAGAATTCCTATGGGGATTGTATTACTCTGAAGTTTCGAATACCTTAGTTCTCGTGATTTTGAGCTGTTCTAGCTTTAGAATCCTTCAGAATGTAAAATTTTAAGCAGTCAAAGACTTAGAATAGCCTGGAAACATTTATTTTATAGCAATTCTAGGCTTAGAATTGCTCATATATATGTATTTGAGCTGCTCGATAGTTAGGACAGCTCTATTCTGAGAAATCTGAGCTATCAATGCTTCAGAATAGTATTTCGCAAATGGTTTTTATTGAAGAGGTGATTGTTTTATGATAGTCTAAAATAAAACTGATTTAATGGAGTAAATGGAGAATCGTCACATGAAACATTTTTTTGCAGGAATTGGTGAGATAAAACTTGTTGGCTACTTATTGTATATATGTGTAGGACTAGCCCCTCTTTTTCATATATATGTCATAGGTTCGGAACTGAGTTTTGTGAAAATAGTGTTATCTATTTTGGGAGTTATATTTGTAAGTATGTTAACTATTGCTCGAATTTATCGGACTTTTCTATAAAGAATAGTTTGGACTTGAACTGTATCTAAAAACAGAGGTTGGTCGATTATCAGCCTCTTTCTTGTCGTTGAAAAGAGTGAGATATATTGACTTTTGAAAAAAATGTCATAATTGAGTTGGGATAAACCTAAAAGTAATATAGTAGATTGAATCTGGAATAGTCCGTTATGACTGTTAAAATATTTCTAGAAATTAATTTGACTTTCCTAATCGATTTGTTCACATCTTGTTTCAATCTACTATACTTTCTCGTTAAACCGTTCGGCAATTCATGGTGACATGGACACATAGTAGTAAGCACACTATGTGGCTTGGCAGAGCTAAAAACTGTTCCCTTGCGATAAGCCTAATAAGCACAACATAGGGAGTTAGAGAAGCCGACTCTAATCAACCACTTTGGGCAGTAGTGAGAACTGCCCCGTGCTTTTTTATTTTGAGAAAATATGGAGTTTGTCGTTGAAATTACTTGATTGTATTTTGGACTATCAAGAAAGATTCAATGGAAAAACATGTCAAGTATCAACGAATTATAAGTATTTAGAGATTTTCAAAGTGAATTTTTGCTTGACTGATTTACATCATTTATTTGACTTATACAAAATCACACGAGATTATGCTAGTCAAACAAAACCTGCTATTCAAGCTGGTGTTTTTATTTTAGAAGATTTTAGAAATATCCTATGTACAATGATGTAATCGAAAGGATATCTTTATATGAGTTTATCGGTGATATTTTCTATTCTAAAATAATAAGTTGTTGCATTGTAGCTAGGGATTTATCTAAAAATACTATGAAATTGGACGTCATATTTTTTGAGGATAAAAATAAAAGATCCGCAGTTTTAGGTTTACGAAGAGACAAAAGCGGAGTATTTAAATCAGTTACTCTACATTTTACAAGCGCTAAGAAATATGCTAAAGTTCGTAAAACAGATGTGAAAGAAATGAAATGGCTATAAAGATTGTCCGCAGGCTTAAGCTTGCGTTTTTTGTTGTTTAACGAAATTAAAAAACAAGCTCTCTCATCGGAAATGTTTTTATAGGAATGAAGGAAGATGATGCTATGTTTAAAAAGAGAATCGAAAAGGGCAAAAGTAGTGTCTTTATCTTTTTGGAGTAGAAGCTTATGAGATAGAAATTTGTAATAAAAATGTAATATAAAACATTTGACAAATATTTACGGGGGGAGTATACTTAATATAAGTATAGTCTAAAAATGACTATCAGAAAAGAGGTAAATTTAGATGAATAAGAAAAAAATGATTTTAACAAGTCTAGCCAGCGTCGCTATCTTAGGGGCTGGTTTTGTTACGTCTCAGCCTACTGTTGTAAGAGCAGAAGAAGCCCCCGTAGCTAGTCAGTCTAAAGCTGAGAAAGACTATGATGCAGCGAAGAGAGACGCTGAGAATGCGAAAAAAGCTTTAGAAGAAGCAAAACGTGCGCAGAAAAAATATGAGGATGATCAGAAGAAAACTGAGGAGAAAGCGAAAGAAGAAAAACAAGCTTCTGAAGCGGAACAAAAAGCAAATCTGAAATATCAACAAGAGTTGGTTAAATATATACGTGAAAATGATCCAACAAAAAAAGCTGAAGCTAAGAAAGCAATGGATGAGGCTGAGAAAGAGTATAAGAAAAAACAAACGGAATTTGCTGAAGTTCGTGCAAAGGTAATTCCTAGCGCGGAAGAATTAAAAAAGACTAGACAAAAAGCAGAAGAGGCTAAAGCAAAAGAACCAGAACTTACTAAAAAAGTAGAAGAAGCTGAGAAAAAAGTTACTGAAGCCAAACAAAAAGTGGATGCAGAACATGCTGAAGAAGTCGCTCCTCAAGCTAAAATCGCTGAATTGGAAAATCAAGTTCATAGACTAGAAACAGAGCTCAAAGAGATTGATGAGTCTGATTCAGAAGATTATGTTAAAGAAGGTCTCCGTGCTCCTCTTCAATTTGAATTGGATGTTAAGCAAGCTAAACTATCAAAACTTGAAGAGTTGAGTGATAAGATTGATGAGTTAGACGCTGAAATTGCAAAACTTGAAAAAGATGTAGAAGATTTCAAAAACTCAGACGGTGAGCAAGCTGGACAATACCTTGCTGCAGCTGAAGAAGACTTAATTGCTAAAAAAGCTGAATTAGAACAAACTGAAGCTGACCTTAAGAAAGCAGTTAATGAGCCAGAAAAACCAGCTCCAGCTCCAGCTCCAAAACCAGCGCCGGCTCCTCAACCAGAAAAACCAGCTCCAGCTCCTGCACCAAAACCAGAGAAGTCAGCAGATCAACAAGCTGAAGAAGACTATGCTCGTAGATCAGAAGAAGAATATAACCGCTTGACTCAACAGCAACCGCCAAAAGCAGAAAAACCAGCTCCAGCTCCTGCACCAAAACCAGAGCAACCAGCTCCCGCACCAAAAACGGGCTGGAAACAAGAAAACGGTATGTGGTACTTCTACAATACTGATGGTTCAATGGCTACAGGTTGGCTACAAAACAACGGTTCATGGTACTACCTCAACAGCAATGGCGCTATGGCTACAGGTTGGCTCCAATACAACGGTTCATGGTATTACCTAAACGCTAACGGCGCTATGGCTACAGGTTGGGCTAAAGTCAACGGTTCATGGTACTACCTAAACGCTAATGGAGCTATGGCGACAGGATGGCTCCAATACAACGATTCATGGTATTACCTAAACGCTAGCGGCGCTATGGCTACAGGTTGGGCTAAAGTCAACGGTTCATGGTACTACCTCAACGCTAACGGTTCAATGGCAACAGGATGGCTCCAAAACAACGGTTCATGGTACTACCTCAACGCTAACGGTGCTATGGCAACAGGTTGGGCTAAAGTCAACGGTTCATGGTACTACCTCAACGCTAACGGTTCAATGGCAACAGGTTGGGTGAAAGATGGAGATACCTGGTACTATCTTGAAGCATCAGGTGCTATGAAAGCAAGCCAATGGTTCAAAGTATCAGATAAATGGTACTATGTCAATGGCTTAGGTGCCCTTGCAGTCAACACAACTGTAGACGGATATACTGTCAATGAAAACGGTGAATGGGTTTAAGCCGATTAAATTAAATCATGTTAAGAACATTTGACATTTTAATTTTGAAACAAAGATAAGGTTCGATTGAATAGATTTATGTTCGTATTCTTTAGGTACCTGTCTTATGATTTCAGGAAATGTCATTAAAAAAACGACTCCTTTTCTCTAACTTGGAAAATAGATTAGAGAAAATGGGTTGTTTTATTTATTATAGTTATTTGAATGAAGATAAGAAGAAGGTATACTCACATCATTCACAAATCTGTATATTGACTATAAGTTTTAAAAAACAATTTTTAAGCTCTTCCTTGTCTTCTCTAACCAAGCGTGTTATAATGAATACTGCTCAAGCGACCTTCAATCGTGAAGCACACACGACCTTCAATCGTGAATAAACGAATAGATGGGAGACTTACCATGAGTGATAACTCTAAAACACGTGTTGTCGTGGGGATGAGTGGTGGTGTTGATTCGTCGGTGACGACTCTTCTTCTCAAGGAGCAGGGCTACGATGTGATCGGTATCTTCATGAAGAACTGGGATGACACAGATGAAAACGGCGTCTGTACGGCGACCGAAGATTACAAGGATGTGGTTGCGGTGGCAGACCAGATTGGCATTCCCTACTACTCTGTCAATTTTGAAAAAGAGTACTGGGACCGCGTTTTTGAGTATTTCCTAGCGGAATACCGTGCGGGACGCACGCCAAATCCGGACGTTATGTGCAACAAGGAAATCAAGTTCAAGGCCTTTTTGGACTATGCTATGACCTTGGGGGCAGACTATGTAGCGACTGGGCATTATGCTCGAGTGGTGCGTGATGAGGATGGCACTGTTCACATGCTTCGTGGCGTGGACAATGGCAAGGACCAGACCTATTTCCTCAGCCAACTTTCGCAAGAACAACTTCAAAAAACCATGTTCCCACTAGGACATTTGGAAAAGCCTGAAGTTCGAAAACTAGCAGAAGAAGCAGGCCTTTCGACTGCTAAGAAGAAAGACTCGACAGGGATTTGCTTTATCGGAGAAAAGAACTTTAAAAACTTCCTCAGCAACTACCTGCCAGCTCAGCCTGGTCGCATGATGACTGTGGATGGTCGCGATATGGGCGAGCATGCAGGTCTTATGTACTATACAATCGGTCAGCGTGGCGGACTCGGTATCGGTGGGCAATACGGCGGTGACAATGCCCCTTGGTTCGTTGTCGGAAAAGATCTAAGCAAGAATATTCTCTATGTAGGACAAGGATTCTACCATGATTCGCTCATGTCAACTAGCCTAGAAGCCAGTCAAGTCCACTTTACTCGTGAAATGCCAGAAGAGTTTACGCTAGAATGTACGGCTAAATTCCGTTACCGTCAGCCTGACTCTAAGGTGACCGTCCATGTCAAAGGAGACAAGGCAGAAGTTATCTTTGCGGAACCACAACGCGCGATTACACCAGGACAGGCAGTTGTCTTTTACGATGGCGAAGAGTGTCTAGGTGGCGGTTTGATTGACAATGCTTACCGCGATGGACAAGTTTGTCAGTACATTTAGATTGACAAATTTTCTCAATTTGCTACAATAATAACAGCAATAGAAATGATGGTCAAAGCTCATGGATGTTGCAGGCTTTTTTGTCCTGCACTTCTTTGTAGTTTTGACTGTTTTTGTGTCGTTTAAGGGAAAGGACAAGAATGACTCAACAAGACTTTCGGACAAAAGTAGACAATACGGTTTTTGGTGTTCGGGCGACAGCCTTGATTGTCCAAAATCACAAGCTTCTAGTCACCAAAGACAAGGGCAAGTATTACATTATCGGCGGTGCGATTCAAGTTAACGAAAAAACGGAAGACGCGGTAGTCCGTGAAGTGAAGGAAGAACTGGGTGTTAAAGCTCAAGCTGGGCAGCTAGCTTTTGTGGTTGAAAATCGTTTTGAAGTGGACGGCGTTTCCTATCACAATATCGAATTTCATTATCTGGTGGATTTGCTTGAAGATGCCCCGTTGACCATGCAGGAAGATGAGAAAAGGCAGCCCTGTGAATGGATTGACATAGACAAGCTTGAGGGTATCAATCTAGTTCCAGCCTTTTTAAAAACGGCCCTACCAGATTGGGAAGGCCAACTAAGACACATTCATCTTGAGGAATAGGAGAGAAACATGACTTATCATTTTACTGAAGAATACGATATTATTGTAATTGGTGCGGGACACGCTGGGGTTGAGGCTTCCTTGGCCGCTAGCCGTATGGGCTGTAAGGTCCTGCTTGCGACCATCAATATTGAAATGCTGGCTTTCATGCCTTGTAATCCCTCTATCGGTGGTTCTGCTAAGGGGATTGTCGTACGTGAAGTCGATGCCCTCGGTGGCGAGATGGCCAAGACTATTGACAAGACTTACATCCAGATGAAGATGCTCAACACAGGAAAGGGTCCTGCCGTTCGTGCCCTTCGTGCGCAGGCTGATAAGGAACTTTACTCTAAGGAAATGCGCAAGACAGTTGAAAATCAAGAAAATCTGACCCTTCGTCAAACCATGATTGATGAGATTTTGGTGGAAGATGGCAAAGTTGTCGGTGTTCGTACAGCGACTCATCAAGAGTATTCTGCTAAGGCTGTTATTGTGACGACAGGGACTGCTCTCCGTGGGGAAATTATCATCGGAGACCTCAAGTACTCATCAGGTCCTAACCACAGCTTGGCTTCTATTAACCTAGCTGATAATCTCAAGGAATTAGGACTCGAAATCGGTCGTTTCAAGACAGGAACCCCTCCACGTGTCAAGGCTTCTTCTATCAATTACGACGTGACAGAAATTCAGCCAGGAGACGAAGTGCCTAATCACTTCTCATACACTTCACGTGATGAGGATTATGTCAAAGATCAAGTGCCATGCTGGTTGACCTACACCAATGGTACCAGTCATGAGATTATCCAAAACAACCTCCACCGTGCGCCTATGTTTACAGGTGTGGTCAAGGGAGTGGGGCCTCGTTACTGTCCGTCAATTGAAGACAAGATTGTGCGCTTTGCGGACAAGGAACGTCACCAACTCTTCCTTGAGCCAGAAGGGCGCAATACTGAGGAAGTCTATGTTCAAGGACTTTCAACCAGTCTGCCTGAGGATGTCCAGCGTGACTTGGTTCATTCCATCAAAGGTTTGGAAAATGCAGAGATGATGCGGACAGGTTATGCTATTGAGTATGATATGGTCTTGCCTCATCAGTTGCGTGCGACTTTGGAAACCAAGAAAATCTCAGGACTTTTCACTGCTGGTCAGACAAATGGAACATCAGGTTACGAAGAGGCAGCAGGCCAAGGGATTATCGCAGGGATCAATGCGGCTCTGAAAATCCAAGATAAGCCTGAGTTGATTTTGAAGCGTAGTGACGGTTACATTGGGGTCATGATTGATGATTTGGTGACCAAGGGAACCATCGAACCCTACCGTCTCTTGACCAGTCGTGCTGAATACCGTCTCATTCTCCGTCATGACAATGCCGATATGCGTTTGACAGAGATGGGACGCGAGATTGGGCTTGTGGATGATGAACGCTGGGCTCGTTTTGAAATCAAGAAAAATCAATTTGATAATGAGATGAAACGCCTAGACAGTATCAAACTCAAGCCAGTCAAGGAAACCAATGCTAAGGTTGAGGAAATGGGCTTCAAGCCGTTGACAGATGCGGTGACAGCCAAGGAATTCCTTCGCCGTCCAGAAGTTTCTTACCAAGATGTGGTGGCCTTCATCGGACCAGCTGCAGAAGACTTGGATGACAAGATTATCGAATTGATTGAAACAGAAATCAAGTACGAAGGCTATATTTCCAAAGCTATGGATCAGGTTGCCAAGATGAAACGCATGGAAGAAAAACGCATTCCAGCCAATATCGACTGGGATGACATCGATTCTATTGCGACAGAAGCTCGTCAGAAGTTCAAACTCATCAATCCAGAAACCATCGGCCAAGCCAGCCGTATTTCGGGAGTAAACCCAGCAGATATTTCTATTTTGATGGTGTATCTGGAAGGTAAAAATCGTAGTATTTCTAAAACTCTTCAAAAATCAAAATGATACGTCGTCGGCTTCTTACGAATGAGTTCAAAGCTTGGCTTTGATTCATCTCCAACCTCCCATAGTTCCCCGAACTATGGGAGCTAACTCAAGTTATGCATTTTCCTAGCCTTCTGGTCTGATTTTCATTGAGTTTTAATCTCAAAAGAAAGCATAGAGAAAAACAGCTCCGAAGACGGGGCTGTTTTGTTGATTTGTACTCAATGAAAATCAAAGAGCAAACTAGGAAGCTAGCCGTAGGTTGCTCAAAGCACTGCTTTGAGGTTGTAGATAGAACTGACGAAGTCAGCTCAAAACACCGTTTTGAGGTTGTGGATAGAACTGACGAAGTCAGTAACCATATATACGGCAAGGCGAAGCTGACGTGGTTTGAAGAGTATTATTCTTCATCTGGTGTGAGGATCATCGGGATGATGATCGGTTCACGTTCGGTATTTTCATAGAGGAAGGGGCGAATAGCGTTGACAATGGCACCATTGACAGATTGCACGCTAGCATCCTTATTTTTCAGTGCGATACGAATGGCATTGAAGAGGATACGCTGGCTTTGGCGAATCAAGTCGCCAGACTCTCTCATGTAGACAAAGCCTCGGCTGAGGATGTCTGGACCAGATAGAATCATCTGCGATTTGAAGTCAACAGTTGCGACTGCCAGAACGACACCGTCTTCAGATAGATCGCGACGATCTTTGAGGACAGCTGCGCCAATTTCACCGATACGATTTCCATCGACATAGATATCTTGGGCGTTGAAATGACCTGCGATACGAGCTGAGTCAGCAGTAAGGGCAAGCACATCGCCATTGCTCATGATAAAGATATTGTCCTTCTCAACACCAGTATCCACTGCTAGTCCAGCGTGGACTTTTTGCATGCGGTATTCACCGTGGACAGGCATGAAGTATTTTGGCTTAATCAAGCAGAGCATGAGTTTTTGCTCTTGCTGACCACCGTGTCCAGATGTATGGATATTGTTTACTTTACCGTGGATAACTTCGACACCAGCTTCAGAAATGATGTTAATCAGCTTGTTGACGCTAGTAGTGTTTCCAGGGATGGGACTAGAAGAGAAGATAACGGTATCACCTGGTTGTAATTGTACTTGACGGTGGGTTCCGTTGGCGATACGAGAGAGGGCTGCCATAGGCTCACCCTGACTACCTGTACAGAGGATAAGAACTTCTCCTGCAGGATAATCTTTGATTTCATTTGGCTCGATAAAGGTTCCCTTAGGAGCTTTGATGTAGCCAAGATCGATTCCGTTGACAATGGCCTTTTCCATAGAACGACCAAAGACCGCAATCTTGCGTCCAGTCTTAACAGCAGCTTCTGTTGCCTGCTGGAGACGGAAGATATTTGAGGCAAAGGATGCAAAGATGATACGTCCTTCAATACCTTGGATAATCTTCATAATGGACTGACCAACGACTTTTTCAGAGTTGGTAAAGGTTGGTACTTCCGCATTTGTCGAGTCAGACAGGAGACAGAGCACGCCTTCTTCACCAAGCGCAGCCATACGATGCAAGTCCGCAGGTTCTCCAACTGGAGTAAAGTCGAACTTAAAGTCACCCGTACAGACGATTTTCCCTTGAGGAGTATGAATGACAATCCCCAAAGGCTCTGGAATAGAGTGAGTCGTTCTAAAGAAAGTTGCCTTGAGATTTTTAAAGGTCAACTCGGTGTTGTGGTTGATTTCGTAAAGTTTGGCGTTGCGCAAGAGGCCGTGTTCTTCGAGTTTCCCACGGATCAAAGCCAAGGCAAGCGGTCCAGCGTAGATAGGGACATTTGCTTGCTTGAGTAGGAACGGAATCCCACCAATGTGGTCCTCGTGTCCGTGTGTGATTAAAACAGCCTTGACGCGGTCGATATTGTCCACGATGTAAGAGTAGTCAGGAATGACATAGTCGATACCAAGCAAGTCATCTTCTGGGAATTTAATCCCAGCATCGACGATGATAATCTCGTCTTGGTATTCAATTCCGTAAGTGTTTTTCCCGATTTCTCCTAGACCACCGATGGCAAAAACGCCGACTTCTTCAGGTTTAAGAGTGTAGGCCATATTAGAACTCCGTAATTTCGAAGGCGCCAGTTTCTTTTTCGTAATCGAGCAATTTGTCAGACAAGAGTTCGATATATTCGATATTGTACTCTGGGCGATTTTCTTCGACAAGTTGGCGAGCAGTGATACGGCCCTCAAGTTCTGAGCTGGCATCGATGTCTAGGTAAAGCGCGCGTGTTGTTTCACGGCGTGGGCTACGTTCTTTTGTTTCTTGATAAAAAACTTTGTAAATCATATAGTTCCTTTCTATTTACAGGTCAGCTTATTCCAAACTTTTAGCAGATATTTGCTTGATTTCATTCCATTTTGTGTCTAGATTGACCTTGATTCGTTACAATTATTTCAATTATACCACAAAATGAAAAATTAGTAAAAGACGGAAATGAGAAAGTTAGGGGACGATTTCTTTGGTAAGCGTTTGTAAAAATAAAGAAAATGTATTATGTTGATAACGGAAGTGAAATTTATTGCTTGTCATAATTCCATATAGATTTTAAGTCAAGGAGGTTGCCCTATGTATAACTTATTTGCTTTTGCTATCGGAGTTCGTTTGTTAGCTTTTATCGTTTTTGTTGCTTGCGTTTATGGAGGAAATCTTCTATTTGCCAAACTGGAACGATGACAAACCAAGTTCTTGTGGAAAATGACCTTTGTGACTCTCTACTCGCTTTTTCTCCTCCTCGTGACCTATGTCGTTTGGTTTGTATTTTACTTTGAATTAAATGCTTAGATGCCCTGCTTATGCTGGTTTTTTTTGTTTGGGGATGTAGAGATAGTAGATTTACGACACGAAAATTCCACCCCATCTATCAAGATGAGGTGGTCTTTGCATTTTTCTAACATGACATGACAATGGAATTTTCAAAGCTTATTATTTTTATGGGAGTCATTGTTCTGATCAAAAATAGAGTTGAAGCATAAAAATAAAACAATACAAACAGATAAATCGAATGGTAAAGGGATGGTAGTAATGTTCAAATCATTGAGAATGCTGAGCAAACTGTAAGAGATGAAGACAATAAAATTTATCCTTCTAAAAATGTGTTTCTTATCTAGCATGACTTACCAAACTTTTTACGAAGGTCTTTTCCAATGGTATAACCTGCCATAAATAAAGCGATACCAACACCTACACCAAAGCCACCCTTGATTTCTTGCAATTCCTTATTAGAAATTTCACGATAGTTGTTCAAATCTTTCATCATATTAATCTCCTCCTAAAAAATAACCAGCTGCCAAACCAGAACCTATAAGTGCTGTTCCACCTGCAATAACCTTCCAAGATACTGCTACTCCAAAGATAACTAAGGGAGCGAGACCGCCATCAATATCTGATAATTCATTTTCAGATAAGGATAAAAATTGATTGTCAAGAATGTCAAAATTTGTCATTGAACTTTTCTCCTTTTTTCTTGTTCACTTTTATATTCGGAAAAGAAAAGGAAAATTGAGCATTTTTTTTAAATTATTTTTAGTTAAGTGAGGGCACTCTTGTCTGGGGGCAAAGAAAATTCCCATGTGCCAGCTTTTGTAGTATAATAGTAAGCAGACAAAAAGATAGGAATGTGTTATGAAAGTATTAGCTTTTGATACGTCCAGCAAGGCTCTTTCTCTGGCTATTTTAGAGGATAAGCAGGTTCTTGCCGAGACGACGATTAATATTAAGAAAAATCACAGTATTACCCTTATGCCTGCCATCGATTTTTTGATGGCAAGTTTGGATTGGACACCCAAGGACTTGGACCGAATCGTGGTAGCTGAAGGGCCGGGTAGCTATACAGGCTTACGAATCGCGGTAGCCACTGCCAAAACTCTGGCTTATACTCTGAATATCGAGTTGGTTGGTATGTCGAGTCTCTTGGCTCTGGTGCCCTACCAACAAGAAGGTTTGTTTGTCCCCTTGATGGATGCGCGTCGCAATAATGTTTATGCAGGATTTTATGAAAATGCCAAACCTGTCATGGCAGAAGCACATCTGCCTTTTGAGCGAGTCATTGAGCTAATCAAGGGCGCTAGTCAGGTAACCTTTGTCGGAGAAGTTGGCCCCTTTGTTGAGCAGATTCAAAAACACTTGCCAAGGACTGATTACAAAGAAACATTGCCCAATGCAGCTAATCTAGCTCTTTTGGCCTGGGACAAGGAAGCAGACTCCTTGCATGATTTTGTGCCAAATTACCTCAAACGTGTTGAGGCAGAGGAAAACTGGCTCAAGAACCATACCGAGTCTGGTGAGTCCTACATTAAACGCCTATGATAGAAATCAAGCGAATTCAACAACAGCCTGACCTAGCTCAAGCCATCTACGCTGTTATGGCAGCTGTTTACCTAGTCAGTCCTTGGACTCTGGAGCAAATCCAAGCAGATCTGTCCCAAGACCAGACTTGGTATGCATTGGCTTATGATGGGGCAGAAGTGATTGGATTTCTAGCTGTGCAGGAGACTCTCTTTGAAGCAGAAGTCCTGCAAATCGCTGTCAAAGGAGCTTATCAGGGTCAGGGAATTGCGTCAGCCTTGTTTGCTCAATTGCCGACAGATAAGGAGATTTTCCTCGAAGTCAGAAAGTCAAATCAACGAGCGCAAGCATTTTACAAGAAAGAAAAAATGGCGGTCATCGCTGAGCGAAAGGCCTACTACCATGACCCAGTCGAGGACGCCATTATCATGAAGAGAGAAATAGATGAAGGATAGATATATTTTAGCATTTGAGACATCCTGTGATGAGACCAGTGTCGCCGTCTTGAAAAACGACGATGAGCTCTTGTCCAATGTCATTGCTAGTCAAATTGAGAGTCACAAACGTTTTGGTGGCGTAGTGCCCGAAGTAGCCAGTCGTCACCATGTCGAGGTCATTACAGCCTGTATCGAGGAGGCATTGGCAGAAGCAGGGATTACCGAAGAGGACGTGACAGCTGTTGCGGTTACCTACGGACCAGGCTTGGTCGGAGCCTTGCTAGTTGGTTTGTCAGCTGCCAAGGCCTTTGCTTGGGCTCACGGACTTCCACTGATTCCTGTTAATCACATGGCTGGGCACCTCATGGCAGCTCAGAGTGTGGAGCCTTTGGAGTTTCCCTTGCTAGCCCTCTTGGTCAGCGGCGGACACACAGAGTTGGTTTATGTTTCGGAGGCAGGAGATTATAAGATTGTTGGGGAAACCCGTGATGATGCGGTTGGTGAGGCTTATGATAAGGTCGGCCGTGTCATGGGCTTGACCTATCCTGCAGGTCGTGAGATTGACGAGCTGGCTCATCAGGGGCAGGATATTTATGATTTCCCCCGTGCCATGATTAAGGAAGATAATCTGGAGTTCTCCTTCTCAGGTTTGAAATCTGCCTTTATCAATCTTTATCACAATGCCGAGCAAAAGGGAGAAAGCCTGTCTACAGAAGATTTGTGTGCTTCCTTCCAAGCAGCAGTTATGGACATTCTCATGGCAAAAACCAAGAAGGCTTTGGAGAAATATCCTGTTAAAACCCTGGTTGTGGCAGGTGGTGTGGCAGCCAATAAAGGTCTCAGAGAACGCCTAGCAGCCGAAATCACAGATGTCAAGGTTATCATCCCCCCTCTGCGACTCTGCGGAGACAATGCAGGTATGATTGCCTATGCCAGCGTCAGCGAGTGGAACAAAGAAAACTTCGCAGGCTGGGACCTCAATGCCAAACCAAGTCTTGCCTTTGATACCATGGAATAAAGAGTGGCTCTTTGTCAAGTGTAGTGGGTAGGCGAAAAGCTACAATCTGGAGAGTACGAAATTCGTACTCTCTTTTTTGATGTTCAAAGTCATCAAAATCCGTTTTTTAAAATTGTTAAAGTTCCGGAAACCAAAGGCTTTGCGCTTGATAACCTTAATCAAATTATTGGTCGCTTCAAGTTTAGCGTTGGAATAAGGCAGCTTAAGTGCGTTGATAATCTTATCTCTATCCCTTAAAAAAGTCCAAAAGACCGTTTGAAAAAGCGGATGAACCGTTGGCAGTTCTTGCTCAATCAATCCAAAGAAATGGTCGGCATTCTTCTCTTGAAAATGAAAGAGCAGGAGTTGATAGAGTTCGTAGTGAACCTGTAATCCCTCAGAGTAGGAAAGCAGCTTATCTCGTACTTCCCGATGGGTTAAGTGCATTCGAAACGTGGACTGATAGAATCGTTTCTGACAGAGCTTGAAGCTATCCTGGTGTAGTAAATCAGTCCAGTGGACTGATTTAGCCCGAGCCTAGAAACGAAAAAGCGAGGGTTCCAAAAGCGCTTGAGCGCCCGATACTCCAAGGATTTTCGGTCAAATTGGTTCATGATTTGGATTCGTACTCGGTTCATAGCTCGGCTCAGATGTTGGACAATGTGGAAGCGGTCAAGAACAATCTTCGCCTTTGGAAAGAGTTGCTTAGCGAGCCGATAATAAGGGCTGTACATGTCCATGGTGATGACCTCGACCAGCTCCCGAACCTCTCTCTGATAGCGTTGGAAATGGTTTCGAATCACCGCATGAGTTCGCCCGTCTAAAATTGCGAGGATGGATTTGGACTCAAAATCTTGGGCAATGAAGCTCATTTTGCTCTTTTTGAAGCTATACTCATCCCAACTCATAACTTTTGGCAACTTGGTCCAATCGGTTTCAAACTTAAATTCCCTCAGTTTTCGGATGACGGTGGAAGTTGAGACCGCCAATCTGTGGGCAATCTCAGTCATAGACTGCTTTTCAAGGAGGAGCTGAGCGATTTTTTGTCTCACCATGTTGGAAATCTGGCAATTTTTCTTGACAATGGATGTTTGAGAAACGACCACCTTAAGGCAATTCTTGCACTGAAAGCGGCGCTTTTTGAGATGCAGTACCGTGGGTAAACCCTGACAGTCGAGAAGCGGAATTTTAGAGGCTTTCTGGAAGTCGTATTTGATCATCTTCCCTTGACAATGAGGACAAGGAGGAGCGGGGGAATCCAACTTTGCCTGAACGACTAGATGGGTTTGGTATTTCAGAACAGACAAGATTTTGATATTTTTGTCTTCCAATCCGAGCAAATCTGTGGTATTCTTAAGTTGTTCCATATGGACCCTTTCTAATGAGTTGGTTAGACGCTTTTCATTATAGGTCATATGGGGCTTTTTTTCTACAAGAAACGACCCTATAATTCCTGGGGTGGGATTACCCACTACAGAAATTATAGAGCCAAAGCATTCCAAAGTCTTGTCTGACTCTGGAATGTTTTCTGTTCACAGTTGTTTTGTAACTGCCTAATAAGTAACCGCGCTATAACGAGGTATCTACCGAGATTGTCAATTCTCCAGTATACTGTTATAAAAAACAAAACTGGAGGATTTTTTTATGTCCCCCCATCGTCTCATCGACTGTTCCGTAGCTGCCCAATAACGGAGTATAGTCGGCTGAAACAAGAATAGGACAAAAGTGCCTCAAGAAAAGCATCGTAATTTGACAATATTATTCTGAGATGTTTTTGATGTAAGCCCATATTTTCTCAATGGGATTATACTCGGGTGAATAGGTAGGAAGTGGTAACAGTCTATGCCCTGCTCCTTACACATGTTCATTCTGTGAAACCTTGCATTGTCCATAATGATAAGGGATGGTGTATCTAAAGTAGGTAGTAAGAATTTTTGGAAGCAAGCTTCGAAAAAGTCACTCGTCATCGTATCTTTATAGGTCATCGGAGCCATAGTATATTGAAACAAAAAAGGGCATTAGTACTTCTATAACAGTATCGCAATCTCTGGTGTGCGTTGTCTCGATCTTAATTCAAATAATTATATCTTCTTCCAGAGAGACTAACTGCCTGCTCAAGGCTCGATCATATTCGAGATAAAAATAGGTCTCAACCCCTGTCTCATAAATATAAATAGGAGTCAGGTAGCTTAAGTGATTCAATTCTTTAAGGAACCGATTTACTTTTTCTGGGTCTTGTTCGCAGTAGGTACGGCTCTTTTTTAGACTATATCCCATAGCCTTTAGAGCGTAATGAATAGTTGTTGGAGGACAGTTGAATTCAGCAGCTATTTCAGTCAAATAAGCATCGGGATGAGTTTCAATATAGATCTTTAATTTATCTCTATCAACTTTTTCAATTAATAGTGGAAGTTTTCTTAAAGTTAGTGTGTTGAAACGTTTTTATACAGTGCTAAAATTTGAAGTGTAGTGCAGATGTATTTGTAATAGTATTATAGCAATTCTTTGGAGAAGGTCGAGACAAGAGAAAATAGGTATCTTTGAGATATAAGCATGATTTACTATAAAATTATTGAGTTATTCATAAAAATTTCTCTATCAAATATCATAATGCGTCGTTTAAGGAGATGGTTACAATGCAATATAGTTGTGGAAAAATAAATATTAATATCCCTGATGGATATGGAGACATTAAGGATATAGTGTTTTCGGCTCATATTATAGTTAGGTATAATAATGGACATTGTGGAGGTATAGATCCGCATATAATTGGACTTTGTAAAAAGCAGATCAGAAGGATGTCTCTATATCCTATTTTGATAATCGTATCTAGAGATTCAAAGGTTATTGATGATTATAAAAATTTAGATATTGCCTATGTTGATTGTACTCAATGTTCAAATAATTTTGAAACTGCCTTACACGTTAAAAATATTTTAAAATTATTAAAAATCCAACTTATACACTGTCATGGCTACTCAACTAATTATTTTTTATATATGTTAAAAAAACTTGACAAGAATGGATTTGGAAAGGTTAAGACAGTGATAACATGCCATGGATGGGTTGAATATAACTTAAAAAAGAAATTCTTGACTTATTTTGATTTTTGGACATATTCTATGGGAGATGCTTTTATTTGTGTATCTGAAACTATGAAAAAAAGATTGGAGAGTATAATAAAAAAATAAGAAGATAGTTGCAATAAATAACGGAATTAATGTATCAAATAGCGATTTAGATGTAGTAGGTGTTCAAGACTTTAAAAAAGAATTTTGTATTCCAAATAACAAAAAAATCATTTGTTATGTTGGAAGGTTGGATCCAGAAAAAAGGCCGGATAGATTCCTTGAATTTGCAGAAAAATTATTTTTAGTCAGAGAAGATGTGATTTTTATTATGGCTGGAAATGGTAGTATGTGGGCTGCTTTGAAAGAAAAAATTTGCCATTTGAAATGTAGAGATAATTTCAGGTTACTTGGTGAAATCTATCCAGCTACTATAGTTTACCAAATATCGGATTTATTGTATATTCCTTCTGATACAGAAGGAATACCTATGTGTGTTTTAGAGTCAATGTCACAAGGAACTCCGGTTTTAGCTAGTAATGTTGGCGGGTTAAGTGAAATTATTGAACATAGGGTTGATGGATTTTTATTTGAGAAGGAAGATGTTGAGGGAGTGTGTGCTTGTGCTAATTTTTTACTCAATGATTCTGAGTATTTGAAATATATAGGTGAGAATAGTAAATCAAAAATAAGAAAACATGAGAGTATATGATGAATTATTAGAGAAGAGTAGTCATGGATAGGAATATAGATTAAGAATTAGTAAGTATTATAATACCAACACATAATAGGTATGAATCTCTGATTAGAGCTGTGAAAAGTTGTTTACATCAAAGTTATAAAAATATCGAAGTTATAATTATTGATGATAATTATAGTAATGTAAATTTAAGAAATAAAATTATCCATCAATTTGGCTATACCAATCATAGAATTAAGTTAATTTTAAGTAATGAAGATTTAGGTGCAACTAATGCCAGAAACATAGGTATCAAAAATTCTAGAGGTAAGTATATATCATTTTTAGACGATGATGATGAATATATGCCAGATCGAATTTTTAAGTTGATGGCTTGTTTTAAAAAGAGTAGAATGAAGAATTTAGCTTTAGTTTATAGTTATGGAATAATAATTTATCCAAATGGTACACGAGAAGAGGAGAAGACCGATTTTGTTGGAAATCCCTTGTTTGTTCAAATGGTTCACAATATAGCAGGTACGTCATTTTGGTTGTGTAAAAAAGAGGTGCTAGAATTAATTAATGGTTTTGAGAAAATAGATTCACATCAGGACGGTGTTGTTTTATTAAAACTACTTGCTCAAGGATACCAAATTGATATAGTGCGAGAATTCTTGGTGAATTACTACGCTCACAGTAAAGAAAACGGTATCACTGGAGTGACACAAAAAACAATTAATGCAGATGAAGAATATTATAATTACTGTAGGAAATATTTTAATTTATTGAGTTTCAACGAGAGAATATTGGTTACAAAGAAATATTATTCTTTAAACATAAAGCGGTTACTATTAATAGGAGACAAATGCAAGGCTTTAAAAGTAATCAAGAAGGCAAGAGAAGAAAAAATTTTTAACGAATTTCTTTTTTTGAAATATATGTTATTATATCATTTTGGCTTTTTCTATTGTATATATGACAACTATGTTCAATTAAAATTTAGAAAGTGAGAAACTATTGTGTATACTATTATAAAATCAAATATAAAAAAATTTAGTTTATTAACGATATTTATTGTTGCTGGTCAATTATTGCTAATTTATGCAGCAACTATTAATGCTCTGGTGTTGAATGAATTAATTGCGATGAATTTAGAGCGGTTTTTGAAATTGTCAATCTACCAAATGATTGTCTGGTGTGGGATAATATTCCTTGACTGGGTAGTGAAAAATTATCAGGTTGAAGTGATCCAAGAGTTTAATCTAGAGATTCGAAATAGAGTTGCCACAGACATCTCTAACTCTACCTATCAAGAATTTCATAGTAAATCATCAGGAACATATCTTTCGTGGCTAAATAATGATGTTCAGACTTTAAATGATCAGGCTTTTAAACAACTTTTTTTAGTAATAAAAGGAATTTCTGGTACTATATTTGCAGTTGTGACTCTTAATCACTATCATTGGTCATTGACTGTAGCCACCTTGTTTTCATTAATGATTATGCTACTTGTACCAAAAATCTTTGCATCGAAAATGCGAGAAGTTAGTCTAAATTTAACTAAGCAAAATGAAGCTTTTTTAAAATCTAGTGAGACTATATTGAATGGATTTGATGTGTTAGCGTCCTTGAATCTTTTATATGTATTGCCTAAGAAAATTAAAGAAGCAGGAATTTTATTAAAGATGGTTATACAAAGAAAGACAACTGTAGAAACGTTAGCAGGCGCTATTAGCTTCTTTCTCAATATTTTTTTTCAGATATCTCTCGTTTTTTTAACAGGCTATCTTGCAATAAAAGGAATAGTGAAAATTGGTACTATTGAAGCAATAGGAGCACTAACAGGTGTTATTTTTACAGCGCTAGGTGAATTAGGAGGTCAATTATCCTCTATTATTGGTACGAAGCCTATTTTTTTAAAATTGTATTCAATTAATCCAATTGAGTCAAATAAAATGAATGATATCGAACCAAATGAGGTGAATAGAGATTTTCCGTTATATGAAGCAAAAAATATTTGCTATAAGTATGGAGATAAAGAAATATTAAAAAACTTAAATTTTTGTTTTCAACGTAATGAAAAGTATTTAATTTTAGGTGAAAGTGGAAGCGGGAAATCTACATTATTAAAATTATTGAATGGCTTTTTGAGAGATTATAGTGGAGAATTGCGATTCTGCGGGGATGATATAAAAAAAACCTCCTATTTAAATATGGTTTCGAATGTTCTATATGTAGATCAAAAAGCTTATTTGTTTGAAGGTACGATTAGAGATAATATTTTATTGGAAGAAAATTATACTGATGAAGAAATACTACAGTCTTTAGAGCAAGTTGGTTTGAGTGTAAAAGATTTTCCTAATAACATTTTAGATTATTATGTTGGTGATGATGGGAGATTACTGTCAGGAGGGCAGAAACAAAAAATTACTTTAGCTAGAGGGCTAATTAGAAATAAGAAAATAGTATTAATTGACGAGGGAACTTCTGCTATCGATAGGAGAACTTCGTTAGCGATTGAACGTAAGATATTAGATAGAGAGGATTTGACTGTCATTATTGTTACCCATGCTCCGCATCCGGAACTTAAACAATATTTTACTAAGATATATCAATTTCCAAAGGATTTTATTTAAGAATATAGGGGAGGGAAACATGAGATTCTATTGTGAAGCTTATGAGGTAATTACTGAAGAGAAAAAAGTATCATTTTTTTATGTAGATGAAAAACCCTTAAGGTATCTGTTATTTGACTATATATTTCTACTAGTTCTAGCTAAAAAAAATATCCCAATCTTATGAACTGCACCCCAAAAGTTAGATTTATTCTGTCTAACTTTTGGGGTGCAGTTCATTTTGCATAGTTTTGGCATTCATCCTAGATATCCATATAAAATGTCTGAGATTGTTGAAATGTCTAAAAAAATATCAAATCTAAACGATAAAAAAGAATTTCACAAAAAGAACTGTGAGTTGAGGTTTCAAGATAGTGTTCTTGATAACATAAATAGTGTCCCGGGTACAACTCATTTATTTAGTTGTTTAAATATTCAAACATTAGTAAAAATTATTTTATATATTTTTCGATACAACAGTTGTATGAAAATATTTAATTTTAGAGATAAAGAGCTTATCTTTTTTAATAAGATTGTAAATGGGCTGATACAAAATATTGAGGAGAATTTAGAGGATGATATTGAAAGGATATTGAAATATTTATATATATGTTTATTTAACGAAATATTCATTATTAAGAATAAGGTGAATTTTTTTGATGATGTGGAATTTAATCAGACACTTAGTGAGTTTTTAGATAAATTGTAGAGGGAATGGTTATGAGTAACAATACTAAGTATATCTTTTTATCTCCACATTTAGATGACGCAATTTTTTCCTGTGGTGATTATATTTCAAAATTAACTTCAGAAGGAGAAATTGTACTTGTTATTACTATATTTTCTGGTTACCCTTTGAGCCAACAGCTACAGCCCTCTGCTAAGCAATTTCATAAGTTGTGTAACCTTGGGAAATATCCGATTGAAGAAAGGAAGAAAGAAGACAGGTTAGCTTGTGAACGTCTACAATGTGATTTTAGACACTTATCGTACTATGAATGTCTCTATAGGAAAGATAGAAATGGCAATTTTCTATACCGTCATATCTATAGTGAATTAAAAAATGAGGACACATTAAAGAATGATATCATAAAAGAGCTGTTAATGCATTTAGACGACAAATGTGTCGTATATTGTCCGCTTTCACTTGGTGACCATGTTGATCATGTTTTTGTGAATAGTATTGGAAGGGCGCTTGAATTTATGCGTTATAAAGTAATATATTATGAGGACTTCCCATGTGTAAGTGATAGTAGTATGGTTAGTTATATGGGAAAAACTAAAGAATTAAAAATGTATCAAGAGGAACTTGATGAAAAACATTATATTGATAGAATATCATCAATATTGTGCTATAAATCTCAGATTTTGATAATCTGGAAATCAGTTGAAAAACTTTTAAACAATATTAAAGAGTTGTATTTAAGGAATGGGGCAGCTTATTCTATTAGATTTTGGATTAAGAAATAAGGAAGTAGTTTTATGAATATAGCAGTAATTGGTTTGGGGCATGTTGGGCTGGCCTACGCGTTACTATTTGCATCTAAATATAAAGTTGTTGCATATGATATAGATTCTGTAAAAATAAATAATTTAAAAAAAGGGCATTCTTCCATCTAAAAATGAAGAGCTTATGAAGTTTTTTTGCGAGAATAACTTAAATATTACTTTTTTTGATACATTTTCTGAAATTAAAAATAATATTGATTATTATATTATTGCGCTTCCGACAGATTATGATGAGAAAATTGGTAGTTTTAATACATATGAAATCGAACAAACGGTATCGAAGATTCTGAGGGTAAAACCTAATGGAAAGATTATTTTAAAGTTAACAGTTCCGTTCGGCTTTTCAAACAAATTAAAAAGGCTGTTTGATACAAAAAATATCATTTTTGTCCCTGAATTTTTGAGAGAAGGTTGTTCTATATATGATAATTTATATCCAAGTCGCATAGTTGTTGGAGATGAGACAGTTGAAGGAAGAAAAATTGCAGAGTTGTTCCTTTCGATTAGTACTCATAGTACTGCCAATATTAAAAATGTTATGTTAGTTTCTCCTACTGAAGCAGAAGCAATTAAGCTTTTTTCTAACACATTCTTAGCTCTCCGTGTTGCTTTTTTTAATGAACTAGATTCTTTTGCTGAGAGGAGAAGTTTAAATGCTGAAGTTGTAATAAAAGGTGTTTGTTTAGATCCAAGAATTGGAAAATTTTATAATAATCCTTCTTTTGGATTTGGAGGATATTGTCTTCCCAAAGATACTAAACAATTAAAAAAAGAATTTATAGAAATAAATGCCCCAGTGATAGAAGCGATTGATATTTCAAACACAAATAGAAAACAGTTCATAGTTAAACAAATATTGGAACGAAAGCCAAAGATAGTAGGAATATATAAATTGGGGATGAAATATAATTCAGATAATTACAAAGAGTCAGCTATTTTAAGTATAATTAATGAACTATTGATTGTCGGTATAAAAATTTTAGTATATGAACCAAATTTAAACGTTAGTATAGATAACGTAATTTTTGAAAAGAATTTTGAACTATTTACAAAACAAAGTGATCTAATTGTTGCAAATAGATGGGATAGGGGCCTTGAAGCTTATAAAGATAAAGTTTACACAAGGGGGATCTGGATAAGAGATTAACTATTGATATTAAAAAGGCAATAATTTATAAAATTTGTACAAAAAAATGTTAAATTTTCACATTTTCATAGTATACTGTTTAATAGAAAGTAGGTTCTTTGTAACTGCTCCATTATAAAATCCTTTCACTCTTCCGGTATACTATTAGGAAAAACATAACTGGAGGATATTTTGAGCTCACACCTCATCGTTCCAGTGGCTGTTCCCCAAGCTCGTGTACTGCCCAAAAAAGTTAGACATTCTATTTAGAACGAGGATTGAGTTCTGTATTGTACAAGGCTCGGTCCTTTTAGAGTCAGCTTAAGGCTGGCTTTTTCAATCACCAAAGTGTCAGAATGTTTTGACAAATGAACACAAATAATGATATAATATGCAAAAGCTAGGAGGTGGTAGGATGATTGAAAAAATGGAACTGGGGGAATTTTACAAGGAATTGCGCTTGGCTAGAAAGCTCAAGCAGTCAGATGTGGCTTGTGCTGGACTAACAGCCTCTCAGTTGTCCAAGTTTGAACTAGGACAGTCTATGCTGTCTGCAGACAAGCTGATCCTAGCCATCCAAGGGATCAATATGAATTTTGATGAGTTTGGGCACAAGCTCAACAACTATCAAGAATCTCCACATATGCGAATCGGTCGAAAGGTTGTGGATCGCTTTGCCCATCAGGATATAGCTGCTTTAGAGCAGCTATTGGAGGAAGTCGATCAAGAACAGATGGCGCAGACCTATCGTCGTTTGAATGCCATTGTGATTAAAAATGCACTCCATTCCTTAGATAAAAGATACCCGCTAACAGAGGAGGATAGCGAGTTTTTGACTACCTACCTCTACGCTATTGAGTCTTGGACCTGGTTTGAACTCTATCTTTTTTGCAATACTATGCCCTTCTTGAGCAATCAAGATCTGATCTTTTTATCAACCTCCTTACTCGAAAAATCCAAGGAATTTAAAGAGTTAGTACACAATCGATTGTATATGAAGCAAGGACTCTTAAATATCTTATCAGAACTCATGGAGCGAAAACTTTTCTTATACATCCCAATCTTCGAAGCCGAGTTGGAGAGCATGTTGCGTCCGTACGATGTTTTTGAAAAAGTATCGTGGCAATTTTTAAAGAAGATGAGTGTCTTTCTTCAAACAAAGGGAAGCAATCAAAAAGAGATTGAACGCTTTACCCAATCTCTGCAGGTATTAGAAAATCCACAATTAACATCCCTTTTTGAATTGCGTTTTCAGCAATATAAAGAACTTATAGATTAGTTAGAAATGGGAAAAAGATAATAATATCAGCAACGATCGTCAATAATGTTAAAACTTGTTTCTTCATATTACTTCCCTCCTCATTAGTAATAACTTTATTATACCAGGGAAATAATCAAATCTACCAAAATCGCAAATCTGAAATTTCTATAAGAAAAAATATCAAATATGCGATTTTCTAAAATAAGCCAATTTCCGTGTTATACTGTCCTTGTAAAACATTTGAAGCAAATCCTAGGTCGCAGAAGTGGTTTACAAATGAAGATAATTGAAGGAGTGTAAAAGATGTTAAATTTACAATTTGCAGAAACAATGGAATTGACAGAAGCTGAGTTGGAGACAGTTTATGGAGGGGAACTTGGGTATAATGCCGTTATCCCAGGTGGTAGTTGGGGAGGTTTAGGAACGTCTTGGTCAATCACTAATTTCTGGAAGAAAAATTTTAACGATAGACCTGACTTTGATTCTGACCGCCGTCGTTATTAATATCCAAAGCCCTTGCCTTTTCTTGGGTAGGGGCTGTCTTTATTTCATATGTATAGGAGGAAATAGAATGAAAAAGATAATCTCACACCGCTACTTTATTATAGTTTTTCTACTAGTTATTGCTGACCAGAAGTTCAGTGTTTTAGTTTTACGCAGCGACCTTGTTGCTGGGCTATCTGACTTTGCCTATTATCTGTCGGATATGATGTTGAATTTTCTTGTGGTTTTATTTGCTCTTATTGCTATGATTTGGTCGGGGAAATGGCAGAAAATCAATAGTAGAAAGTTTAAAGGATCCTATCTTTTCTATTCCTTCCTAGCTCTGCTTGCTTTTGTTGCTTGGAATTTTGTCACCTTTTTTCTTTTCCCACCTACTCGAAATGAAATTTCTTATCAACATGCTGCTCCTACTTTTACAGGAGCTACGGCATTTTTGATGTATTTTTTTTATCCTGTGATTGCAGGTCCCATTTTTGAAGACATGATTTATCGTGGATTAGTGATGACTGCTCTGGAAAAAGGAAAGAAATGGGGGCTAGATGTACTTGGTTCCGCTGTTTTATTTGGGGTCTCGCACATTAGTAATCACGGTTGGGTCTTGACAGACTTTGTCTTCTATATGGGTGGAGGTCTTATATTTGCAGTCTTATTTAGAATGACAAAGTCAATTTATTGGCCTATTGGACTGCATATAGTCTACAATGGCATTGGTCAGCTTTTGATGTTACTGTAATTTTGGTTGTTAGTAGTATCGCGGTCTATCCTTGGGGAAAGATTCCCATTTGAACTTAAGAAGGAGTTGTGATGAAAGTATTTCTTCAAAATAGAGATTTTAGGCAATTAACTATCAACCAGTGGATTTCAACGCTTGGGGATACGATTTTTTATCTGGCCTTCCTGAATTATGTGGCAGATGCATCTTTTGCCCCTTTGGCGATTTTACTCATCACGATTTCAGAAACCCTGCCCCAAGTTCTACAAATCTTTCTGGGAGTTTTGGCGGATTTTCAACATCATCGTGTCTTGAAATACACAGTCATTAGTTTTGCAAAATTTTTGCTTTACTCTATAGTGTCTTTATCACTTTCAGGGCAGTCCTTTTCCTTGTTATTAGTAGCATTTATTTGTCTGATTAACCTCTTGTCTGACACGTTGAGTTATTTTTCAGGCGCCATGCTCACTCCGATTTTCATTAGAATTATTGGGCAAGACCATCTGGCAGAAGCTATTGGATTTAAACAGTCAACTGTTAGTTTAGTGAAAACAATCAGTAATATTCTAGGAGGAGTCTTATTAGGTATTCTATCCATCCAGTTTATTTCCTTGCTGAACGCTCTTACCTTTTTAATCGCATTTTTAGGTATCCTCTTCATAAAAACTGACCTCTTGAAAGTAGAAAAAACGATTAACTATCAAGAAGGACTCTCTGTAAAATCCTTTTGCCAGCATTTGCTCCAATCATCGAAATTGATATGGAATATGAATAAGGTGCTCTTGGTTTTGTTTATTATCTCTACTAGTCAAGCAGTGATAAATGTTACAGTTCCTGTCTCTACTCTATTTTTGAGGAATCAACCCTTTTTGAATTTACAAACAGGTCAATCTCTTGCCTTGCTATCCACTTTTGAACTGTCAGCCCTGATTGTCGGAAGCCTTGTAAGTGGCTATCTGAAACATACGATTTCTATAAAAACAGCTCTCTATGCCTCACTTGTCACCCAGTTGCTTCTTCTAGTAGGATTTGCCACAGTTCGTTTTGACTGGATTCTCATCTTTAGTACCTTGGATGCCTTTTTCGCAGGTGTTCTCTCTCCTAGATTGCAAGAACTCGTTTTTAAACAAATACCTGAGGAGTCAATGGGAGCAGTTCAATCCTCTATCGGTGCCATTACGGTTGTTTTACCTAGCTTATTTACAATAGCTTTGGTAACCATTGCTACTAGCTTTGGAACTCTGGCAGTTAGCTTTGTTTTATTGCTATTTCTTCTAGTTGCCTTTGTTATGCTTCTGAATATTCGTGAAAGTATTTAGTGGAGAATTTCTATAATATATGTTTGAGACTGGATTGCCAGTCTTTTTATGATGGTCAAAATCAACAGACTTTTTCTCTTTTCTGAATGTGTTATAGTAAACTGAATCTAAAATAGTATGAAACAATTGCTAAAACATTTATAGAAATTAATTTTACTTTCCCAATCGATTTGTTCTCATCTTATTTCAATCTGCTATATAATAGTCCATGCTGTGACTGGATTCTTTTCAGCCTACTTATACTCTTCGAAACTCTCTTCAAACCACGTCAGCTTCACCTTGCCGTAGGTATGGTTACTGACTTCGTCAGTTCTATCCACAACCTCAAAACAGTGTTTTGAGCTGACTTCGTCAGTTCTATCCACAATCTCAAAACGGTGTTTTGAGCTGACTTCGTCAGTTCTATCCACAACCTCAAAACGGTGTTTTGAGCAACCTGCGGCTAGTTTCCTAGTTTGCTCTTTGATTTTCATTGAGTATTATTAAGACAATATGAGGAGAAAGATGAAAGAAAAAGGATTTTAGGAGGGGGCGCAGGCAGCCATGCCAACGGCTCTTGGCTATGTCAGTATCGGCCTGGCCTGTGGGACTATCGGTGCGCCCTATGTGACACCTGTTGAGATGGGCTTGATGAGTCTCTTTGTTTATGCTGGGAGTGCCCAGTTTGCCATGTTGGCACTGATTGTGGTTCAAGCTCCTGTGGCAGCTATTGCTATGACGGTTTTTCTAATCAACTTGCGTCTCTTTTTGTTGAGTTTACACGCATCGACTTATTTCCGTCATACCAGTCTTTGGTACAATATCGGTATGTCTAGTATCTTGACAGATGAGACCTATGGCGTTTTGATGGGTGAATTGGCCCATACAGACAAGGTAAATCCTATGTGGATGCACGGAAACAATCTTAACAGCTATGTGGCTTGGTTTGTGGGGACAGTAGTCGGAACGGATCTGGGTGGCCTGCTACCAAATCCAGAAATCTTTGGCTTGGATTTTGCCCTGGTTGGGATGTTTATTGGTATTTTTGCTTCGCAATTTCAGATGATGCAAAGACGGATTCCTGTCCGCAATCTGCTCATTATCCTAGCAGTTGTTGCGGTGTCCTTCTTTTTGCTCTTGACAGTGGTGTCTCAGTCACTAGCTGTTCTGTTTGCGACGCTACTTGGTTGTAGCATGGGGGTGGTTTTAGATGGTCAGTAAGTATCTTTTATTAGCAGTTATTTTCTCTGGCTTGGTGACTTGGATTCTCCGTATGATTCCCTTCATCTTAGTCAAGTATAAGGGCTTGCCTGCAATCGTTGAGCGTTTTTTGAAGTTCTTGCCCGTTTCCATTATCTTTGCCTTGATTCTTTCAAGCGTAGTGACAGGTAAGGTTGGGAGCCTTCCTCAAATTAAATGGCTAGACTTCTTAGCCGTCTTTCCAACAGCTTGGGTAGCCTTTCGCTACCGCAATCTAGTCGGAACAGTTCTCTTTGGAGTGGTCTTGATTGCCATCTTGCGTTTGGTCTTTTAAATTACCCATAAAAAAAACTTATCACAGAGATAGATATCATATAATGGCGTAAATGCTCTTTTTCTGTTAAGATTATAAGGTATTCTATTTTGGAGGAAATGACATGAAAAAAATCGTTAAATACTCATCTCTTGCTGCCCTAGGACTTGTTGCTGCAGGTGTGCTTGCGGCTTGCTCAGGGGGTGCTAAGAAAGAAGGAGAAGCAGCTAGCAAGAAAGAAATCATCGTTGCAACCAATGGATCACCAAGGCCATTTATCTATGAAGAAAATGGCGAATTGACTGGTTACGAGATTGAAGTCGTTCGCGCTATCTTTAAAGATTCTGACAAATATGATGTCAAGTTTGAAAAGACAGAATGGTCAGGTGTCTTTGCTGGTCTTGACGCTGACCGTTACAATATGGCTGTCAACAATCTTAGCTACACTAAAGAACGTGCGGAGAAATACCTCTATGCCGCACCAATTGCCCAAAATCCTAATGTCCTTGTCGTGAAGAAAGATGACTCTAGTATCAAGTCTCTCGATGATATCGGTGGAAAATCGACGGAAGTCGTTCAAGCCACTACATCAGCTAAGCAGTTAGAAGCATACAATGCTGAACACACGGACAACCCAACTATCCTTAACTATACTAAGGCAGACTTCCAACAAATCATGGTACGTTTGAGCGATGGACAATTTGACTACAAGATTTTTGATAAAATCGGTGTTGAAACAGTGATCAAGAACCAAGGTTTGGACAACTTGAAAGTTATCGAACTTCCAAGCGACCAACAACCGTACGTTTACCCACTTCTTGCTCAAGGTCAAGATGAGTTGAAATCATTTGTAGACAAACGCATCAAAGAACTTTATAAAGATGGAACTCTTGAAAAATTGTCTAAACAATTCTTCGGAGACACTTATCTACCGGCAGAAGCTGATATTAAATAATTTCTTGAAATCATCCATTCTGAGTAAGGTGGGTGGTTTCTCAGTTTTTAGGGATATAGTTTTAAACTATATATCTGATTATCTAATAACAATTTGTGAAATCAAACAAATTGTGAGATACTAGTACGGTATTATTTTTAAGGAGAAAGAATCATGAAAATCAAAAAATGGCTTGGCCTAGCAGCCCTTGCTACAGTCGCAGGTTTGGCTCTTGCAGCTTGCGGAAACTCAGAAAAGAAAGCAGACAATGCAACAACTATCAAAATCGCAACTGTTAACCGTAGCGGTTCTGAAGAAAAACGTTGGGACAAAATCCAAGAATTGGTTAAAAAAGACGGAATTACCTTGGAATTTACAGAGTTCACAGACTACTCACAACCAAACAAGGCAACTGCTGATGGCGAAGTAGATTTGAACGCTTTCCAACACTATAACTTCTTGAACAACTGGAACAAAGAAAACGGAAAAGACCTTGTAGCGATTGCAGATACTTACATCTCTCCAATCCGCCTTTACTCAGGTTTGAATGGAAGTACCAACAAGTACACTAAAGTAGAAGACATCCCAGCAAACGGAGAAATCGCTGTACCGAATGACGCTACAAACGAAAGCCGTGCGCTTTACTTGCTTCAATCAGCTGGCTTGATTAAATTGGATGTTTCTGGAACTGCTCTTGCAACAGTTGCCAACATCAAAGAAAATCCAAAGAACTTGAAAATCACTGAATTGGACGCTAGCCAAACAGCTCGTTCATTGTCATCAGTTGACGCTGCCGTTGTAAACAATACCTTCGTTACAGAAGCAAAATTGGACTACAAGAAAGCACTTTTCAAAGAACAAGCTGATGAAAACTCAAAACAATGGTACAACATCATTGTTGCAAAAAAAGATTGGGAAACATCACCTAAGGCTGATGCTATCAAGAAAGTAATCGCAGCTTACCACACAGATGACGTGAAAAAAGTTATCGAAGAATCATCAGATGGTTTGGATCAACCAGTTTGGTAATAAGAAACAGGGAGGTGGGAGAGAAAATTCCACCTCTTGCTTTTGTATAGAGTATAGATTGTAAAGAAGACTATTCGTTCATAGAAAGGTAGAGAGAATATGGTTTTTCCTAGCGAACAAGAACAGATTGAAAAATTTGAAAAGGATCATGTAGTCCAACATTATTTTGAGGTTTTGCGTACCTTGATTTCTAAGAAATCAGTCTTTGCCCAGCAGGTTGGACTCAAGGAAGTCGCAAATTATCTGGGTGAGATTTTCAAGCGTGTTGGAGCTGAAGTGGAGATTGATGAGAGCTATACAGCGCCCTTTGTCATGGCACATTTCAAGAGTTCGCGTCCAGATGCCAAGACCTTGATTTTCTATAACCACTATGACACTGTGCCAGCGGATGGGGATCAGGTCTGGACAGAGGATCCTTTTACGCTTTCGGTCCGCAATGGCTTCATGTATGGGCGTGGGGTTGATGACGACAAGGGTCATATCACAGCTCGCTTGAGTGCTTTGAGAAAATATATGCAGCACCATGATGATTTACCTGTCAATATCAGCTTTATCATGGAGGGAGCGGAGGAATCGGCTTCAACAGACCTAGATAAGTATTTGGAAAAGCATGCAGACAAACTCCGTGGGGCGGATTTGTTGGTCTGGGAACAAGGGACCAAAAATGCCTTGGAACAGCTGGAAATTTCTGGTGGCAATAAGGGGATTGTGACCTTTGATGCCAAGGTAAAAAGCGCTGATGTGGATATCCACTCGAGTTATGGTGGTGTTGTGGAATCAGCTCCTTGGTATCTCCTCCAAGCCTTACAGTCTCTTCGTGCTGCGGATGGCCGTATCTTGGTTGAAGGCTTGTACGAAGAAGTACAAGAGCCTAATGAACGAGAAATGGCCTTGCTAGAAACTTATGGTCAACGAAACCCAGAGGAAGTTAGTCGGATTTATGGATTGGAGTTGCCTCTCTTACAGGAGGATCGGATGGCCTTTCTAAAACGTTTCTTTTTCGAGCCAGCGCTTAATATCGAAGGAATCCAGTCTGGTTATCAAGGTCAGGGTGTTAAGACTATTTTACCTGCAGAAGCCAGTGCCAAGCTAGAGGTTCGTCTGGTTCCGGGCCTAGAACCGCATGATGTTCTGGAAAAAATTCGGAAACAGCTAGACAAAAATGGCTTTGATAAGGTAGAATTATACTATACCTTGGGAGAGATGAGCTATCGAAGCGATATGAGCGCACCAGCCATTCTCAATGTGATCGAGTTGGCCAAGAAATTCTATCCACAGGGCGTTTCAGTCTTGCCGACGACAGCGGGGACAGGACCTATGCATACGGTCTTTGATGCCCTAGAGGTACCAATGGTTGCATTCGGTCTAGGAAATGCCAATAGCCGAGACCACGGTGGAGATGAAAATGTGCGAATCGCTGATTATTACACCCATATCGAATTAGTAGAGGAGCTGATTAGAAGCTATGAGTAGAGATATTATCAAGTTAGATCAGATCGATGTGACTTTTCACCAAAAGAAGAGAACCATCACAGCGGTTAAGGATGTGACCATTCACATCCAAGAAGGGGATATCTACGGAATCGTTGGATATTCTGGAGCAGGGAAATCAACCCTTGTACGGGTGATTAACCTCTTGCAAAAACCATCTGCAGGGAAAATTACCATTGACGATGATGTGATTTTTGATGGTAAGGTCACCTTGACGGCAGAGCAGTTGCGTCGTAAACGTCAAGATATCGGGATGATTTTCCAGCATTTTAACCTGATGAGTCAAAAGACAGCAGAGGAGAATGTAGCCTTTGCCCTTAAACACTCTGGACTCAGCAAGGAAGAAAAGAAGGCTAAAGTAGCTAAGTTGTTGGACTTGGTTGGTTTGGCAGATCGTGCTGAAAACTACCCTTCACAACTATCTGGAGGGCAAAAACAGCGTGTGGCAATTGCGCGTGCCTTGGCCAATGATCCAAAAATCTTGATTTCAGACGAGTCAACTTCTGCCCTTGACCCTAAGACAACCAAGCAGATTTTGGCCTTGTTGCAAGATTTGAACCAAAAATTAGGATTGACAGTTGTCTTGATTACGCATGAAATGCAGATTGTCAAAGACATTGCCAACCGTGTGGCGGTTATGCAGGATGGGCATTTGATTGAAGAGGGAAGTGTCCTTGAAATCTTCTCAAACCCTAAACAACCTTTGACTCAAGACTTTATCTCAACAGCCACAGGTATTGACGAAGCCATGGTCAAAATCGAGAAGCAAGAAATCGTGGAACACTTGTCTGAAAACAGTCTCTTGGTGCAACTCAAGTACGCTGGAGCTTCAACAGACGAGCCACTTTTGAATGAATTGTACAAGCATTACCAAGTAATGGCTAATATTCTCTATGGGAATATCGAAATTCTCGATGGTACTCCTGTTGGAGAATTGGTGGTGGTTTTGTCAGGTGAAAAAGCAGCGTTGGCAGGTGCCCAAGAAGCCATTCGTCAAGCAGGTGTACAACTAAAAGTATTGAAGGGAGTACAGTAAGATGGAATCATTGATTCAAACCTATTTACCAAATGTCTATAAAATGGGTTGGGCTGGTCAGGCAGGCTGGGGAACGGCTATCTACTTAACTCTTTATATGACAGTTCTTTCCTTCATTATCGGAGGCTTCTTGGGGCTAGTGGCAGGTCTCTTTCTCGTCTTGACAGCGCCAGGTGGTGTCTTGGAGAATAAAGTCGTATTCTGGATTTTAGACAAAATTACCTCAATTTTTCGTGCGGTTCCCTTTATCATCCTCTTGGCAATCTTGTCACCACTTTCTCACTTGATTGTTAAAACAAGTATCGGGCCAAATGCAGCCCTTGTCCCACTTTCTTTTGCAGTCTTTGCCTTCTTTGCCCGTCAGGTGCAGGTTGTCTTGGCTGAATTGGATGGCGGTGTCATTGAGGCGGCTCAAGCGAGCGGAGCGACTTTCTGGGACATCGTGGGTGTTTACCTATCAGAAGGTCTTCCAGATTTGATCCGTGTGACGACTGTGACCTTGATTTCCCTTGTTGGGGAAACAGCTATGGCCGGTGCGGTTGGAGCTGGTGGTATCGGTAACGTAGCCATCGCTTATGGATTTAACCGCTACAATCACGATGTGACCATCTTGGCAACCATCATTATCATTTTGATTATCTTTGCAATCCAATTCTTGGGAGATTTCTTGACTAAGAAATTGAGCCATAAATAAAAAAGAGCCGTGTGGCTCTTTTTAACTGATCAGATTTTCTGGGCAAATTTTTTACTCAAGGCTTGTCCAATCAAGGCACCCACTAGGGCTCCGATGACAATACTTGCGATAAATAGAAGGACAGTTCCAGGGTTTGGAGTGACCATGATACGGTCGATATATTCTTGGGATTTTCCTCTTGCCAGAAGAGTAGCCATATAGGCTTTGGGCGCAATCCACATAAGCAAGATTGGTCCTGTTGTACTAAAGGCGAAAATAATGAAAGAAAGGAAGTTCTTTGTTTTGTCCTTGTATTTTCCTAAATGAGCTACTTCATCTGCTAGGAGGCCACAGATAATTCCAGGAAGGAAGGAACCAGCACCGTGTTTAGTTCCCAAGAAAAAGAAGGCAATGACAAGGCCGATAGTGGTAATGGCTCCAAAGCGCGGAACTTTTGCGACTAGGATCATATAGACGCTACCGCCGACAAGGGCAGTAAAGGCAGGCGCATAAAACATGTTTCCAGTTTGGTCAAAGAGATTGCCCAAAAGGACACCAATCCCCATGCAGAGGAAGTAAAGAACTGCAAAAAGCAGTGTAGTTAAGATAGATTTTTTCATGAATTGTCTCCTGATAATTTTTTCACAATTCTCATTGTACCACGGTTTGGTGGGATTGTAAATGGATACTAGAAGTTTTTGAAAACGCTTGAAATATGATATAATGGTTTCATAGTTATTTTTAGGGGAATATCATGGGTAGATTTTTAGACTTTGTCTTTAATCGTTTCTTTTTAGGGATGATTGCGACAGCCTTCTTTTGGCTATTAACTTTAGCAGGAGGGATTATCCTTGGTCTAGCGCCGGCTAGTGCCACCTTGATGAGCTTATATGCAGAACATGGTTATAGCTTTCGGGAATACAGTTTGAAGGAGGCTTGGTCTCTTTACAAGCAAAATTTTGTCTCAAGCAACCTGATTTTCTATAGCTTTTTAGGTGTGGGTCTAGTTTTGACCTATGGTTTGTATCTCTTGGTGCAATTGCCTCATCAGACCATTGTTCATTTGATTGCGACCCTTTTGAATGTCCTAGTAGTTGCCCTGATCTTTTTGGCTTATACAGTATCTTTAAAATTACAAGTTTATTTTGCCTTGTCCTATCGAAATAGTCTCAAATTATCCTTGATTGGCATCTTTATGAGTCTAGCAGCTGTGGCCAAGGTTCTCCTTGGGACTGTGCTACTTGTAGCAATTGGTTACTATATGCCTGCCCTGCTATTTTTTGTAGGAATTGGGATGTGGCATTTCTTTATCAGTGATATGTTGGAACCTGTCTATGAAATCATCCATGAAAAATTGGCGACAAAATAGAATGAAGCAGTTTTGGCTACATACGCTTCTAAGAACCTATAGTTCAGTGATGATCATTATCATTGCGAGTTTTGCAATCTTACTCTCTTACGCTGACTGGGATTCACGTGAAAAGGAAGCCCAGAGAGTAGCCCAGCGTGTAACTGCTAGAACAGTGAGTGAAATTGAATATTACCATAGAGAGTCAACCCAGATAGCTCAGGCTTTAGTTGAAAATCAAGCTCGTATCGAGGGAATCTATAAATACTTTAGCCTTAGCATGCCAGACTATTTTTACTGGCAATTAGAGCGGAAAGCTTCGCCTTATATATCAGTCTCTCTGTATGAAAATGTTGATGACCTCTATGTTCGAAATGATTTTGTAACTGGGGTGGCCATTGCTTTTCAAGATTACAAGGAAGTCTATGTTTCTACTAAAGACAAACGTAGTGGAGAAAAAATCAGGGCTGAGGATTTCAAACCAGCAGGAAATAGTTTTGCCATTCCAGTGTCAGATCCAGTGTCAGATCAAGACTTAGGAGTGATTTACATCTCCTTGGATCCTGCTGTTTTATACCATGCCATTGATAATACTAGAGGTCATACTCCGATGGCAGTAACAGTGACCTCACCTTTTGATACGGAGATTTTTCATATGGGTGAGACAGTTGATAAGGAGAGTGAAAATTGGCTAGTTGGCTTAACTTCTCATGGTTATCAGGTTCAGGTGGCAGTTCCCAAAAACTTTGTTTTACAAGGAACGGTGACCAGCTCTGCTTTGATTGTGGGCTTGAGCCTTCTCTTTATTGTCATTCTTTATCTGACTTTGAGGCAGACCTTTGCTAATTATCAAAAGCAGGTAGTGGATTTGGTGGATTCCATCCAAGCTATTGCCCAAGGACAAGAAGGTCTTCGCATTGATACGCTTGAAAAGGATCAGGAATTGCTCCTAATCGCGGAGACGACCAATGATATGTTGGATCGATTGGAAAAGAATATCCATGATATTTACCAGTTAGAACTCAGTCAAAAAGATGCCAATATGCGGGCCTTGCAGGCGCAAATCAACCCTCACTTCATGTATAATACGCTGGAGTTCTTGCGTATGTACGCAGTCATGCAGAGTCAAGATGAGTTGGCAGATATCATTTATGAATTCAGTAGTCTCTTGCGTAACAATATTTCCGACGAAAGAGAGACCCTCCTCAAACAGGAATTAGAATTTTGCCGTAAATACAGCTATCTCTGCATGGTTCGCTATCCCAAGTCCATTGCCTATGGTTTCAAGATAGATCCAGAGTTAGAGAATATGAAGATTCCCAAGTTTACCTTGCAACCGCTGGTAGAAAACTATTTCGCGCATGGTGTTGACCACAGGCGGACAGATAATGTGATTAGCATCAAGGCTCTTAAACAGGATGGGTTTGTGGAAATTTTGGTGGTCGATAATGGTAGAGGAATGTCGGCTGAAAAGTTGGCAAATATCCGAGAAAAATTAAGTCAGAAATATTTTGAACACCAAGCCAGCTACAGTGATCAAAGGCAGTCTATCGGGATTGTCAATGTACACGAGCGTTTTGTGCTCTATTTTGGAGACCGCTATGCCATTACTATAGAGTCTGCAGAGCAAGCCGGTGTTCAGTATCGTATTACAATTCAAGATGAGTAGAAAGGGAGAAAATGTATAAAGTATTATTAGTAGATGATGAGTACATGGTGACAGAAGGTCTGAAGCGTTTGATTCCCTTTGATAAGTGGGATATGGAGGTCGTCGCAACAGCCAGTCATGCCGATGAAGCTCTAGAATATGTTCAGGAAAATCCTGTCGATGTCATCATTTCCGATGTCAATATGCCAGACAAAACAGGGCTTGATATGATTCGGGAGATGAAAGAGATCTTACCAGATGCTGCCTATATCCTGCTCTCAGGTTATCAGGAGTTTGATTATGTAAAAAGAGCAATGAACCTTAGTGTGGTGGACTATTTGGTCAAGCCTGTTGATAAGGTAGAGCTGGGAAATCTGCTGGAGAAGATTGCAGGTCAGCTCGGCGAGAGAGGGAAGAAAAGTCAGACTCTTAGTCAAGAATTAGACGAGGCTGGATTTGTTAGTTATTTAGGGGATAAGGAGAATTGGTGGATAGGTCTATCCAAGGAAAAACAAGGTTCCTTCACCATTCCCTACTATGTCTTGGGCCAAGACTGGCAGATTTTCATTTCTGACCAACCCCTAGATGGTTTAGTCGTTACACCTTTTGAAGCTCCTTATCAAGAACACTTTGAACGCTGGAAGCTGAATGCTGAGAAAACCCTCTTTTACGGTTCTGTAAATCTGCAGCAGTCTGAGAGTCTCTTTGCCTATTACGAACCGATTTATAGGGTTATTATTCAGGGAAATCTCAATCAAATCGTAGAAGAGTTAAATCTCTTGGAGAAGGTAGTTCTTGAAAATACGCCGCGTGTTCCGATTACTAAACAGCTTTTTATTCAGTTTGTCATGGATGTTTTCCATTTATTTGAACATCTCAAAGCTGATGACCTGACAGACATCGTCAAAACCATTCATGCTATTCAATCCTTCGATGAATTGGTTCCTTATATCAAGGAAACTCTGAGCAGCTTTTTCGGTCAATACCGTATGAATGAAAATGTGGTCAGTGTGCTGGAAGTCATTGGTCGTGATTACCAAAAAGAGCTTTCCCTCAAGGATATCAGTAAGGCTCTCTTTATCAATCCTGTCTATCTAGGGCAGTTGATTAAGGGTGAAACCGATTCGACTTTTGCAGAGTTACTAAACAAACAACGTATTAAGGCTGCCCAACAACTTTTGCTTTCAACTAGTGACAGCATCGAAGATATTTGTTATGCTGTTGGTTACAGTAACCTTGGATATTTCTATAAAGTTTTCCGAAAATTGTGCGGAAAATCGCCAAAAGCCTACCGAAAACAGGTAGAAACTATACTATAAGATTTGTATTCCTTTACAAAAGGTGCTATAATATTATCAGGAGGTCCTATCATGAAAAAGAAACCAATTTATCTATGGGTCTTGCTAATCTTGTCTGCCCTTATTTCAGTTCCGTCTCTGTTTGGAATTGTGAGTCCCTTGCCTAGTAAAGAAGCCCTTCGTGCTGCTCAGAAACAAGTTGCAGGGGTCAATGCTCAGCAATTAGAAGACCAGCTTAATTATACCTATAGAGTAGCAGAAGCATCTCATTCTATTTTTAATGTTGCTTTGATTGTGCTATCTACTATTTTAGTGGTCGTAGCGATTGTCTTCCTTGTTCGTAAAAATTTGCAATATGCAAACTATACTTACGTTGGCTATGTTTTGTTAGCTATTATTGGTTCGATTTATGGCTATGTTGGTTTACAAGACGCTGTGCAGTTGGTTCAAGATGAGAGCATGCGTTTGACAGTGAGTATTGGTTCAAAAGCTGTTAGCATTTTCTATATCGTCATCAATGTTCTCTTCCTAGCCCTTGTCTTCTATAAGATGTGGCGACAACAGAAAGCCTTGGCAGAAGAAGAGGAAACAGAAGAGCTTGCCTAAGTATTGACAAAAAAGAACTATCAAGATACAATCTTGGTAGTTGTTTTTTGATTATAGATAAAATCATGGAGGTACATATGAAGACAATTTCTTTAGTTTATATTAGTTTGAGTGGCAACACTGAAAGTTTTGTGACGCGCTTGAAAGACTATCTCTTGTCCCAGTACAAAGGGATTGAGGTTCAAAAGATTCATATCAAGGATTTGGTCAAGGAAGGCAAAAATTTCTATGAAATGGACCATCCCTATGTCGCTTTTTTGCCGACCTATCTCGAAGGTGGGAATGGCGTGGATAACGGAGATGTTGAGATTTTGACGACACCGGTGGGAGATTTTATTGCCTATGGTAACAATGCTAGTAAGTGTTTTGGTGTGGTTGGGTCAGGAAATCGTAACTTTAATAACCAATACTGCCTAACAGCCAAGCAATACAGTCAACGCTTTGGCTTCCCTGTATTGGCTGACTTTGAAATGCGAGGCATGCTGGAAGATATCAAACATGTCGCAGCTATTATCGCAGATTTGTATGAGTTGGAAAAGGAGAATTAATACTCAATGAAAATCAAAGAGCAAACTAGGAAGCTAGTCGCAGGTTGCTCAAAGCACAGCTTTGAGGTTGCAGATAGAGCTGACGTGGTTTGAAGAGATTCTCGAATAGTATAACCCAAATCATTCATACCTCTCTCAACTAGATGTAACTTACAAAACCCCTGACCTCATGAGCCACTTTCTTCCTCCTCATGAGGTCAGTTTTACTTTCTGCTGTTCCAGTATCGTTTTTCCTCGCTAGATTTCCTCAAAAGGGCAGACTCCTCCCTTGGTGCGTCACACGATTTTTTCATCTCGACTGTTCTTTAATGCATCATTAACGACGCTTTTCTTCTAGGTGGTTCATAAGGAACAGGAAGATTCAGGTTGACTTTTCTAATCCTAGAATAAAGTGCTGAAAACAATTCGGAATAGGCATAGAGACTAGACAATTTGAGGAGCTGCTTGCGTCCTGTTCGAACACATTTTCCTACCACGTGAAGAAAAAGATGGCGGAAGCGTTTGATTGTTAAAGTTTGGAAGTCACCTCCAGCTAAATGTTTGAGAAAAAGATAGAGATTGTAGGCGATACAGCTCATCATCATACGAACTTCGTTTTTGATTAAGGTTGAACTATCCGTTTTATCGCCAAAAAATCCCTCCTTCATCTCCTTGATGAAATTCTCGGCTTGACCACGTCCACGATAAAGCTGAAACTGGTCTTGGCTTGTTCCACTCGTCATATTTGTAACGAGAGAAATAACATCGTAGAACAAGTTTCCTTCTTTTCGTTCAGAGAACTGGCAGACACGACGCTTGTGCGACCAAGATCCTGCTTGATAGAGAGTTTCTGAGTAGGCGGAGTGGGGCAAGATGGTTAAGTCCTCATCCTGTGGGCAAGGGAGGGAAAGGTCTCCAAGACGGCTCAGAACAGTATTTTTCTTGAGTTTTATGAGGTAGTATTGCCCTGTTTTTTCAATTAAATCGTATAATTTTGGGGTCGCAAAGCCACTATCCATTCGAAAGAGAAGTTGATTAAACCGTTCTAAAACAGGTGTGATAAAGCTGTCTGCCTCTTCAGAACAATAACGATTACCAGGACGAAGCTGGGCATTGAAACAATAACCTGTCTTCCCCTCGAAAGCATAAAGAGGATGATAGCCATGAGCACGATAGTGGGCGTTATAAGCAACACCTTCTTGCTTGCCATAAGTTGTGAAATGGGTAGAATCGATATCTACAATGAGTTGGTTTAGCTGGTGAAACTGTAAAAAGAATTCGACCAATTCAAGGTTGAGGCATCGCAAACTACGGACTGTTTCCTCGTCAGTTCTGGAAAGAAAACGGGATAAGGTTGGCTGTGAAGCAAGCTGCCCTCCTTCCAACAATTTTGGAAAGTAGGCATCAGCTGACAATTCTTTACAAGCATAGTCCGTTCCATAACCTGTTAACAGTTGAAAGAGGAACTGGACAAGGATATCTGAATCCGAATAACGACAGTAGCGGCGATGGTCATTCGTTACTAAATACTTAGAAATCCGCTCTTTTAGTTTCAACTGGGAAAAAAGTTCCTGAAAAAAGATAAGACCATCATACTGGGTTAAATGACCTCCATCGAAAGATAGTTGGTAAAAAGACTTGTTTTGGAAGTGATGATTTGGTAAACTGTTCATGTGAGTTTCCTTTCTTTTTGTGTTTTTTTCTACACTTATACCATAAAGGGGAAACTCTTTTTTGTCTAGTAAAAAACACCCATTGGGTGAAAAAAGAAACCATCCAGGATCTAAGCTAAGGCAAGGATTCTGGATGGTTTTTAGATTAGGGGTGAATAATTGGGGTATAAAGTTCTTATAAGAGGTGGTTGAAGTTGTTCAACTGTTTTTTGAGTATAAACAGCCTTTAAGAACGTAAAAAAGCATAAGTTCAGGTCTTCAAAACCTTGTTCTTATGCTTTTTATCATAGAAATATTTGCTGAATTTTCTCTTGAAATGAAACCTTATCTTCATCTCGCGCTTGTCCCTTACCCTGCTTTTCCGATTGCGAGTGCGTAGATAAAGAAGATGGCGAAGCCAAAGAGGAAAATCAATCCCGCAATGGCAAGGTGTTTGAGCCAAGAAGGAAGATTTTTGTTTTCACGCGTTACCAAGGCGTAATTCAAAAGAGCAAAGAAAGGTGTTGTCAGGAAAGATCCAATCATGGCAAAGCGGAGCATGGTTGAAACCTGACCAGCGAAGAACTTGATAATGACGATACCGATGATAGCAGTGATGGTCATCCAGATGTTCAAAGATTTACGATTGTCCTCTTTTTGACTGATTAGCAGTCGGAGAGATTCCTGATTAACGCGAGAATAGCCATCGATAACAGTTATAACTGTTCCAAAGATACAGAGGAAGGCAATAAAGGTAATCAAGTAACGGGACCATTCGCCAAGAACAGAGGCATACATGCCCACGAATTGAGAGATGTATTTGGCTGAAGCAGCTTCAACCGCCTGCCCTGTAGGATACTGAATCAGTGCTCCCAGTGCCACAAAGAAGACGGCTAGGATAGCTGTTCCAATATAACCAGTGTTAAAGTCAAACAGAGCGTCTTCTGTGTTAAAGTTGACGGTCTTTCTCTTTTCAGCTGACCAAAGTGAATTGATGGCTGAAATTTCAATAGGAGCCGGCATCCATCCTAGGAGGGAGACGATGAAGGGCAGAGCTGCCATTTGCCAAGGTGTCTTCTCGACAAAATCAGAACTGTATTCTGGATGCTTGACCGCCGCAATGATAACTGCAAGAACAGTCGCAATGGTTAAGGCAGACATAATCCATTTGACCATGCCGTCTAAAAGTTTGTAGCCTCCAAAGAGTAGCATAGCCCAAATGATTGCAACGAGAATGAGGGACCACTGAGTAATGCTAAGTCCAATCATTGGGAAGGCACTGGCGATGATAGCTGAGCACAGAATGGCAACACCAGCCGTGTTGACCATAGCCGAAAAGACATTGAGGATAAAGAAAATCCAGAGATAGAGTTTTCCTTTTTCGGCATAACCTTCAACCAAAGTCTTTCCAGTATCAGCTGTGTATTCAGCACCAAAACGGAAAAATGGATATTTAAAGACATTGGCTAAGATGACCAAGAGAAGTAGAGACCAACCGTAAGAACCGCCAGCTTGAGTTGAGGATACAATGTGGGAACCTCCAACAGCGGCAGTTGCCATTAGGATTCCAGGTCCCATTGCTTTTAGCTTGCTTGCCCAGGTTGATTGATTTAAGGAAATAGCTTGCGACATGATAAATACTCCTTTTTGAATTTTCAGAATAATCTGTATATGTAATCTATATTCTACAAAAAATTTTGGAAAAATGCAAGAATATTTTGAAAAAAGATAGAAAATTTACAAAGAAAATCTGAAATAACTGTTATGATATAGCATATTGAAACTAGAATAGTACACCTTTGCTTCTAAAACATTGTTAGAAATCGATTTGACTGTCCTGATCGATTTATCCTGTTCTTATTTCATTTCACTATAGTAAGGTGCAGCAGGATAAAGAAAAACCGAGAAGTTTCTTTCTCGGATTTGTTTATTATGAGGTTCCTATTTTCTATGCTCCAAGAGTTGATTGATGTGATCTACTTTTTTAGCCTCTCTTTTATAGAGAATAGCCCAGATTATGAGATAGACAATCGCAAACTCGATAATGAGCTGGAGGTAGAAAATCCAGTGGAAAGGGAACCAACCAGCAAGAGTTGCTAGTGGGACAAAGCCAGCCAGCATAAGGAAGAAATGAGTCAGAGTGGCACGAAGCATGCTCCAGTCACGGCTGAATAAGCGGTTGCCAAAGTTGAAGAGCATACCGATGGCTGCCCAGATAAGTGTGCAGTAGAGCAAGACCAGGGCACCGTGAACCTGATGCTGATCCATCACTTGGCCGATGAGAGAGTAGGGATTTAGTGGTGCGTAGGTATTTGGTGCATAAATGAGTGAAAAGAGGATGGAGAGGATGAGGCCGATAAGAACACCGGCAGCTGCATCGTGAAATACTTGTTTTTTCATAGTTCTAATTTCTCCTTGATGGTTTTTAGATAACGGCGTGAAGAGTAGGTGAAGCTTTCGTTTTTTAAGAAAATTTCTACCAGACCGTTTGGCGTGAGCTTGAGGTGAGAGATGGAATCGATATTGATGATTTCTGATTGGGAAATTTGGATAAAATTGCTTGGCAAGAGTTTAAGAACCTGATAGAGTCGCAAATCAATGCTGTAGGTCTGACTCGCGGTTTCTGCTAGAACCTTCCGATTCTCTATATAGAAGCGCTGAATCTTGCCAATCTCAACTAGATAGACCTGATCATCGATTTTCCCTTTGATTTTTTCTCTTTGGTCCAGATTTTCTGCGAACTCGATGACTTTCTGGACTTTATCTGTCGGCTGAGGTGCTTGGACAATCAGCTTTTCCTCCTCGTAAGTCTCACTAATCTGTAGTTCTACTTTCATAAATTTCTCTCCTTGTTTTTCATACAAAATTAATCTCACTTCTTGTACACCTTTATTAATACTCTTCAAAAATCTCTTCAAACCACGTCAGCGTCGTCTTGCCATAGGATAGTTGTTGACTTTGTCAGTTTTATCTACAACCTCAAAACAGTGTTTTGAACTGTCTGCGCCTAGCTTTCTAGTTTGCTCTTTGATTTTTATTGAGTATACCACTATTTTACTCCCTCTGGCAAGGGACTTTGTCTATGTGGAGGGATTGGGCTCCTATGTGGTGGAGCTTTTCTGTTCTTTCTGAAATATGGTATAATAGCACTAATTAATTTCTAGGAAAATAGATACAGAAAGGGGCTGAAAGATGTCTCATATTATTGAATTGCCAGAGATGCTGGCAAACCAAATCGCGGCTGGAGAGGTCATTGAACGTCCTGCCAGTGTGGTCAAAGAGTTGGTAGAAAATGCCATTGACGCGGGCTCTAGTCAGATTATCATTGAGATTGAGGAAGCTGGTCTCAAGAAGGTTCAAATCACGGATAACGGTCATGGAATTGCCCACGATGAGGTGGAGTTGGCCCTGCGTCGCCATGCGACCAGTAAGATAAAAAATCAAGCAGATCTCTTTCGGATTCGGACGCTTGGTTTTCGTGGTGAAGCCTTGCCTTCTATTGCGTCTGTTAGTGTCTTGACTCTGTTAACGGCGGTGGATGGTGCTAGTCATGGAACCAAGTTAGTCGCGCGCGGGGGTGAAGTTGAGGAAGTCATCCCAGCGACTAGTCCTGTGGGAACCAAGGTTTGTGTGGAGGATCTCTTTTTCAACACGCCTGCCCGTCTCAAGTATATGAAGAGCCAGCAAGCGGAGTTGTCTCATATCATTGATATTGTCAACCGTCTGGGCTTGGCCCATCCTGAGATTTCTTTTAGCTTGATTAGTGATGGCAAGGAAATGACGCGGACAGCAGGGACTGGTCAATTGCGCCAAGCAATCGCAGGGATTTACGGTTTGGTCAGTGCCAAGAAGATGATTGAAATTGAGAACTCTGACCTAGATTTCGAAATTTCAGGTTTTGTGTCCTTGCCTGAGTTGACTCGGGCTAACCGCAATTATATCAGCCTCTTCATCAATGGTCGTTATATCAAGAACTTCCTGCTCAATCGTGCTATTTTGGATGGTTTCGGAAGCAAGCTTATGGTTGGACGTTTTCCACTGGCTGTCATTCACATCCATATCGACCCTTATCTAGCGGATGTCAATGTGCATCCAACTAAGCAAGAGGTGCGGATTTCCAAGGAAAAAGAACTGATGACCCTGGTTTCAGAAGCTATTGCAAATAGTCTCAAGGAACAAACCTTGATTCCAGATGCCTTGGAAAATCTTGCCAAATCGACCGTGCGCAATCGTGAGAAGGTGGAGCAAACTATTCTCCCACTCAAAGAAAATACGCTCTACTATGAGAAAACTGAGCCGTCAAGACCTAGTCAAACTGAAGTAGCTGATTATCAGGTAGAATTGACTGATGAAGGGCAGGATTTGACCCTGTTTGCCAAGGAAACCTTGGACCGATTGACCAAGCCAGCAAAACTGCATTTTGCAGAGAGAAAGCCTGCTAACTACGACCAGCTAGACCATCCAGAGTTAGATCTTGCTAGCATCGATAAGGCTTATGACAAACTGGAGCGAGAAGAAGCATCCAGCTTCCCAGAGTTGGAGTTTTTCGGACAAATGCACGGGACTTATCTCTTTGCCCAAGGGCGAGATGGACTTTACATCATAGATCAGCACGCTGCTCAGGAACGGGTCAAGTACGAGGAGTACCGTGAAAGCATTGGCAATGTTGACCAGAGTCAGCAGCAACTCCTAGTGCCCTATATCTTTGAATTTCCTGCGGATGATGCCCTGCGTCTCAAGGAAAGAATGCCTCTCTTAGAGGAAGTGGGCGTCTTTCTAGCAGAGTACGGAGAAAATCAATTTATTCTACGTGAACATCCTATTTGGATGGCAGAAGAAGAGATTGAATCAGGCATCTATGAGATGTGCGACATGCTCCTTTTGACCAAGAAAGTTTCTATCAAGAAATACCGAGCAGAGCTGGCTATCATGATGTCTTGCAAGCGATCTATCAAGGCCAATCATCGTATTGATGATCATTCAGCTAGACAACTCCTCTATCAGCTTTCTCAATGTGACAATCCCTATAACTGTCCTCACGGACGTCCTGTTTTGGTGCATTTTACCAAGTCGGATATGGAAAAGATGTTCCGACGTATTCAGGAAAATCACACCAGTCTCCGTGAGTTGGGGAAATATTAAAAGTATAAAAAAGTCTGGGAAAAATTTTCAAAATCAGAAAAACGCATAAAATCAGGTGTTCAAAAACCTTGATTTTATGCGTTTTATCATAGAAATATTTACTTCATGTTTTCCTAATTCTTTTCGAAACTCTTTTTAAACCACGTCAGTTTTATCAGTAATCTCAAAACAGTGTTTTGAGCTAATTTTGCCAGTTTTGTCTGTAACATCGAAGTTGTGTTTGACCACTCTGCGACTGGTTTCCTAGTTTGCTCTATGATTTTCACAGAGTATTAAATTGCGATTTTGCCAAGTTTCTTTATTCGTCTAAAAGTAGAGTCTGTTCTATGCGTCTAATGTACGAATTAGGTTGACCATTTCAATAGCTCCTTGTGCACACTCAGAACCCTTATTTCCTGCTTTAGTACCAGCTCGTTCTATGGCTTGTTCAATTGTATCTGTCGTTAGCACACCAAACATAACAGGAATTTCGCTATTTAAACTGATTTGGGCGATTCCCTTAGATACCTCGCTACATACATAATCATAATGACTTGTATTCCCTCTAATGACAGCTCCCAAGCAGATAATTGCATCATATTTTTTACTTTTTGCCATTTTTGATGCAATCAGTGGTATTTCAAAAGCTCCTGGAACCCAGGCTACCTCGATATCTTTCTCGTTTACATTCTCTCTTTTGAGATTATCTAGTGCTCCAGATAATAATTTTGAAGTTATAAATTCATTAAATCTCGCTACAACAATACCTATTTTAATATTGTTTGCTACTAAATTACCTTCATAAGTGTTCATTTATTTTTCCTCCATATTTAAAATGTGACCCATTCGATTTTTCTTTGTTTCTAAATAAAAACTATCGTAAGGATTGGCTTCTATTTCGATTGATATTCTACTGGAAATGGTAATTCCATATTTTTCTAACTGTTCAACCTTGTCAGGATTATTTGTCAGTAAATGAAGTGACTGAAGTCCCAGATCTTTAAGCATTTGTGCTCCAATATGATATTCTCTTAAATCACCTTCAAAGCCTAATGCAAGATTGGCATCAAGCGTATCCATGCCTTGATCTTGTAAATGATAGGCTTTTAATTTATTGATAAGTCCAATTCCTCGTCCCTCCTGTCGCAAGTAAAGTAAGACACCCGAACCATTCTCAACAATCATTTTCATAGCTTTATCGAATTGCTGTCCACAATCGCAACGTAAAGAGCCTAAAACATCTCCTGTTAAACATTCGGAGTGGACCCGACATAATACATTGGCTTCATCCTCTATGTTTCCCATAATAAGAGCAAGATGATGTTCCCCATTTAGTTTATCTATATAGCTAATTGCTTTGAAATTACCGTATCTAGTAGGCATATTGACAGTTGAAACTCGTTCTACCAGCTGATCATATACTTTTCTATATTCTTGTAATTCTTTGATGGTAATTAGTGGAATGTTGTGTTTCTTCGAGAACTGAATTAAATCATCTGTTCTCATCATTTTGCCATCATGATTCATTATTTCACAACATAGGCCACACTCTTTTAGTCCAGCTAATTTTAATAAATCAACAGTTGCTTCTGTGTGTCCATTTCTTTCTAGAACACCACCTTTTTTTGCAATTAAAGGAAACATGTGTCCTGGCCTGCGAAAATCAGAGGGTGTTATATCTTCAGCTACACACATACGTGCGGTCAGTCCTCTCTCCTCGGCAGAAATACCTGTGGTCGTTTCTTTATAATCAATTGAAACTGTAAAAGCAGTCTTATGATTATCTGTATTGTTTTCAACCATAGGTGAAAGCATTAATTGATTAGCTAAACTTTCGCTCATAGGCATACAAATTAATCCTTTGGCATAAGTAGCCATAAAATTAACATTTTCTGTTGTAGCTGCTTGTGCAGAACAAATTAAGTCTCCTTCATTTTCTCTATCCTTGTCGTCTATAACAAGAACAAGTCGTCCCTTCTGCAATGCTTCTAATGCTTCTTGTATTTTTCGATATTCCATTGACTGATTATCCTTTCTGCTAAAATCCATTTTGATATAATAGTTCCTTAGATATTTCTAATTTTGGAGAGTTATCCATCAGTTTTTGCACATATTTACCTAAGATATCATTTTCAAGATTTACTGTATTCCCGACTTGTTGACTTTTAAGAATGGTTTGTTCCAAGGTATGAGGGATAACAGATACTGAAAAGTTTACTTTGGAGACTTTAGCGACAGTCAGACTAATGCCGTCAATTGTAATAGATCCTTTTTCAACTATTAAATCTAAAATTTCTTTTTGTGTGTTGATTTGATACCATACAGCATTATCATCTTTTTTTATTGACGAGATTTTTCCTGTACCATCAATGTGTCCTGTAACGACGTGCCCCCCAAGTCGACCGTTGACAGATAAGGCTCTTTCTAGATTCACCTCACTTCCATGTTTTAATAGAGTAAGAGCTGTTCGACTCCATGTTTCATTCATTACATCAACTGTAAAGGATTGATGATTGAAATGAGTAACTGTAAGACAGATACCATTTACTGCTATACTATCGCCTAAATGGATATCCGTTAATATTTTTGAGGCTTTAATTGATAGTTTACAATTACGAGAGTCTTTCTGTATTCTTTCAACTTTTCCGATTTCTTCAATTATTCCTGTGAACATGGATAAATCACTTCACTTTCTATGAGATAGTCATTTCCTATTTGAGAAAAAGCATAAGGTTTCAATCTAATAGCGTCATTTGGCAAAGAAATGCCTTCACCTCCGACAGGAAACTTGGCACTGCCTCCAAAAATTTTTGGTGCAATATATATTTTCAGCTCATCAACAATTTGTTGTTCCAAAGCACTCCAATTCATTAGACTGCCCCCTTCTAGAACTAGGCTATCAATCTGCATGTTTCCTAGATGTTGCATTAAACTCGATAAGTCTATATGATTGCCTTTTTTCTTTATGGAAAGTATTTCACAGCCATGATTTTGATATAGCTTCATTTTATTTTTGTCTTCAGAGGAAGTGGCAATGTAAGTTTTAATATCATTTGCTGTTTTTACGATTTTAGAGGTAAGAGGAGTTCGTAAATGTGTATCGCATATGATACGGATAGGATTTTTCCCTTCCTCCAATCTACATGTCAGCAAAGGATCGTCTTGAATAACAGTATTGACTCCCACCATAATTGCACTAACATAGTGTCGTAACTGATGCACATGCTTTCTTGCTTCTTCTTCAGTAATCCATTTGGATTGATTTGTTTTAGTGGCTATTTTTCCATCCATTGACATTGCATATTTCATAAAAACATAGGGTACATGCTGGGTAATATACTTTCTAAAACTTTTTATTAAGTTAAGACACTCATTTTCTAAAATTCCAACAGTAACTTGAAGATTATTTTCCTCAAGTATCTTTACTCCTTTTCCAGATACAATAGGATTACAGTCTAGGCTTCCAATGACTACTCTTGTAATACCACTATCGATTATAGCATCTATACAGGGAGGTGTTTTCCCGAAGTGACAACAGGGTTCAAGTGTTACATAAAGCGTCGCTCCGACAGGGGATTTTCTACAGTTTTTAAGAGCATTTCTCTCAGCATGTGGGCCACCAAAAAACTCATGATAACCTTGTCCGATAATGTGATTATCTTTTACAATAATTGCGCCAACCATAGGATTGGGATTGACGTAACCAGCCCCTTTTTGTGCCAGTTTTATTGCTAATTTCATATATTTTGAATCGCTCATCTCACTACCTCCAAAAAAATATACCTTGAATAGGGGACTACTCAAGGCATACAAAAGAAAACTTATGCGATTAACAAAAATGCTCTGAAATGACAAGTAATCATTTCAGAGCACGCAAAAAGCACAAATATACTTTTATCTTCTTTCATCCAGACTATACTGTCGGCTTTGGAATTTCACCAAATCATGCCTTTCGGCTCGTGGGCTATACCACCGGTAGGGAATTGCACCCTGCCCTGAAGATAGTTATTCAATTACAGATGATTATAGTACTTAATTTTGAATATGTCAACAGATAAATACCGATTGTTTTTGATATACTGTATTTGTGATAATCGATTCTCGCTCCTCGGATAAAGAAAATATGATATACTAGATAAACGAAATAAGAGAGAAGGAACACTATGTACGCATATTTAAAAGGAATCATTACCAAAATTACTGCCAAATACATTGTTCTTGAAACCAATGGTATTGGTTATATCCTGCATGTGGCCAATCCTTATGCCTATTCAGGTCAGGTTAATCAGGAGGCTCAGATTTATGTGCATCAGGTTGTGCGTGAGGACGCCCATTTGCTTTATGGATTTCGCTCAGAGGATGAGAAAAAGCTCTTTCTTAGTCTGATTTCGGTCTCTGGGATTGGTCCTGTATCAGCTCTTGCTATTATCGCTGCTGATGACAATGCTGGCTTGGTTCAAGCCATTGAAACCAAGAACATCACCTACTTGACCAAGTTCCCTAAAATTGGCAAGAAAACAGCCCAGCAGATGGTGCTGGACTTGGAAGGCAAGGTAGTAGTTGCAGGAGATGACCTTCCTGCCAAGGTCGCAGTGCAAGCAAGTGCTGAAAACCAAGAATTGGAAGAAGCTATGGAAGCCATGTTGGCTCTGGGCTACAAGGCAACAGAGCTCAAGAAAATCAAGAAATTCTTTGAAGGAACGACAGATACAGCTGAGAACTATATCAAGTCGGCCCTTAAAATGTTGGTCAAATAGGAGCAGAGAATGACAAAACGTTGTTCGTGGGTCAAGATGACCAACCCACTCTACATCGCCTATCATGATGAGGAGTGGGGCCAGCCCCTCCATGATGACCAAGCGTTGTTTGAGTTGTTGTGTATGGAAACCTATCAGGCAGGCCTGTCTTGGGAAACGGTACTCAACAAACGCCAAGCTTTCCGAGAAGCCTTTCATAGCTATCAAATTCACTCAGTCGCAGAGATGACTGACACTGAATTGGAAGCCATGCTGGAGAATCCAGCTATCATTCGAAATAGAGCCAAGATTTTTGCTACACGCGCTAACGCCCAAGCCTTTCTACAGTTACAGGCAGAGTACGGCTCTTTTGATGCCTATCTTTGGTCTTTTGTTGAGGGGAAAACTGTCGTTAACGATGTTCCTGATTATCGCCAATCCCCAGCTAAAACACCCTTATCTGAGAAATTAGCCAAAGATCTCAAAAAACGAGGCTTCAAGTTCACAGGCCCAGTCGCCGTATTGTCTTTTCTACAGGCTGCAGGGCTAGTTGATGACCACGAGAATGATTGTGAGTGGAAATGTCTTAAATGATGTCTAACAAAAATAAGGGAATTCTGATTTTTGTGATTCTCTATACAGTCCTCTTTGTGTTTGATGGCGTTAAATTGCTGGCTTCTTTAATGCCATCTGCCATTGCAAATTATCTTGTTTATGTAGTTTTAGCTTTATATGGCTCCTTCTTGTTCAAGGATAGATTGATCCAACAATGGAAGGAGATTAGAAAGACTAAAAGAAAATTCTTCTTTGGAGTCTTAACAGGATGGCTCTTTCTCATTCTGATGACTGTTGTCTTTGAATTTGTATCAGAGATGTTGAAGCAGTTTGTGGGACTAGATGGACAAGGTCTAAATCAGTCTAATATTCAAAGTACCTTTCAAGAACAACCACTACTGATAGCTGTTTTTGCTTGTGTCATTGGACCTCTGGTAGAAGAATTATTTTTCCGTCAGGTCTTATTGCATTACTTGCAGGAACGGTTGTCAGGTTTACTAAGCATTATTCTGGTAGGACTTGTTTTTGCTTTGACTCATATGCACAGTTTGGCTCTATCAGAGTGGATTGGTGCAGTTGGTTACTTAGGTGGAGGCCTTGCCTTTTCTATTATTTATGTGAAAGAAAAAGAGAATATCTACTATCCCCTACTTGTTCACATGTTAAGCAACAGCCTCTCCTTAATCATTTTAGCTATCAGTATAGTAAAATGAAATGAGAACAGGACAAATCGATTTCTAACAATGTTTTAGAAGTAGAGGTGTACTATTCTAGTTTCAATATACTGTAATATGTGATGAAAATGCCAGTAATGATACCGAGAAAAAAGCTGAGAAACTTTTCCCAGCTTTATTTGTTATAGTCAAAGAGAATGACTTGTTCCTGTGCATCTACATGAGCATGGACCCCAAAGGGTACAATTGCTCTTGGAGTTGCGTGGCCGACATTCAGATTATAGACAATCGGGATATTGCTGTCAATGATATCCAATAGTGCCTCTTTATAGTCGTCATGGAAAGTTTCATCCATAGGTTTTCCGACCAAGAGTCCATTGATGACCGCGAATATGCCAGTGTCCTTTAAAGTTAGCAACATCTTTTTGAAGTCTTCTGGCTTAGGCTTTTCTTCGCTTGTTTCGAGCAAGAGGATTTTCCCTTCCCAGTCTGACAAGTCAGGGAAAAGTTTGTATTTTTGGCAGAGTTCCGTGCTATCTGCGTATCGAGAGTTGTCAAAGATATCGTAGAGGGATTCGAGGCAACCACCGAGGATTTTCCCCTCGAACTGGGCACTTCCTTGCAACAAGTCAAAACCTGTATTTGTATGACTGACACGAGGTGTTCCCAGGGCCGTGGGACTAAAATCAGTTCGTTCCTCATACCAAACGTCACTAGGGCGGATTTCTGAAATTCTTCCCGTCTCAATCAATTCTTTAAAGTAGTGAAGGCTATAGGCTAGCATTTCTTTGTCTAATTCACAAATGTCTGCTAAAAAGGATTGACCATAAAAAGTCTTGATTCCTAATTTATGCAACATGAGGTGGTTCATGGTTGTATCCGAGAAGCCAAGAAAAATTTTTTGTTTGATAACCTTTTGGAGTTGGTCATTTTCAAAAAGATAAGGTAGCAAGCGATAGGCATCGTCTCCACCGATGGCACATAGGATCATGTCGATGCTATCATCAGAAAAGGCATGAATCAAATCCTCTGCACGAGCTTCAGGATGGTCCTTGATAAAGTCTAATCCTTTTAACGAATGGGGCAAAAAGATGGGATTGAGTCCCAGATCCTTGAGACGTTGGATACCCAAGTCCACTTCGTGTTTGACAAAATCCTCTCCGATAATGCCACTAGATAAACTAACAATACCAATAGTAGAAACCATATCTCATCCTCCTAGAAATAGATTGAGCCTATTTTATCACAAAATATAAGAGAAAGCTATGTGGGATTTCAGAAGAATACTTTTAATACTCTTCGAAAATCTCTTCAAACCACGTCAGTTTTATTTGCAACCTCAAAGCTGTGCTTTGAGCAACCTGCAGCTAGCTTCCTAGTTTGCTCTTTGATTTTCATTGAGTATAACTCAAAAAAGTAAGTGAAAAAGCAACCGCACCTGCAGTTGCTTTTATCGTTTTCTTATTCTTGATAGCGTGTTGGTCCTGCACTTGCACTACGGATATTCAAGCGTTTCTTGAGATAGAAGCGAAGGGCTAGGAGGGCTACTCCAATAATAGCTAGTGGCAATGGATCCAGTACTGGGTTAAGGCTAGCTGGTAGGAAGCTTGTTGCAAAGAAGACAAGCAACCAAAGGAACATAGAAGCTAGGATAACTAGTACAGATTTCCAGAAAGGTGGACGTTGACTGCGATCCATATCTGGTCCATAGTATTGGTAAACAAAGTAGTACATCAAGTAGAAGGCAAATCCACCAACCAGTCCAACTAATAGAAGAGTAATCAATCCATAGCCGAAAGCTTGATCTGCCGCAAAGAAGGTTGTGAGGGCGCTGACAAGGGCAAAGAGGCTAGTGATGAAAAGAGCTGAGTCCATAATCATCAGTTTTGGATCATCATTTTCTTTTGGATGCTCTTTTTCGTACTGCTCTTTGACAGTGAAGCTATGAGCCCAATGAGTTGGTGCGCCGTATAGGGAACGGGCAGTTGTACCTTTAGATTGCTCCTCAAGGATTTGGGGAATGACTTCCTCAAAAATAGTCTGGATTTCAGCGTCTGTTTTCCCATCTTTGATGAATTGTTGGGTAGCAATGTGAACAAACTCTTGGTTTTTCTTAGTTAATTTTTGTAGATCAATTTGAGACATAGGAACTCCTCTTAGAACCATTTTTTATGGATGAGATAGAGAGTGAGCGAGACACTCATAGCAAAGGCGATAAAGACGATTAACCAGAAGGCATTTGGCTCTCCGTTTAGGGGAATTTCATTATCCTTAAAGTTCATCCCGTAGGCAGAAAAGACCATGGTTGGGATGGACATGACGATGGTCACAAGGGCCAAGGTTTTCATGATGTTGTTCTGGTTGTTAGAAATGATAGAGGCAAAGGTCTCTGTCATAGAATGCAAGACGTTTCCATAAATATCTGCCATCTCGATGGCCTGTTGGGTTTCAATCAGGGTGTCTTCAAGCAGGTCTTCGTCCTCAAGGTATTTCTTGATATTGCTGGTTGAACTGGTCAATTTCTTAATCACGCGCTCATTTGTTTTGAGGGAGGCCTTGAAATAGACGATAGTTTTTTCCAATTCCATGAGCTCAATCAATTCTTCATTACGAGTTGATTGATGCAGTTGACTTTCGATTTGTTCACTCTTGCGGTCGATTGAACGAAGGGCTGTTAGGTAAAGCTCTGCATTGCGATAAAGAATTTGAAAGATAAAACGTGAACGCATGAAGGTATAGAAATTACGCAATCGACGGTTGATAAAGACATCAAGGACAGGTAGTGGTTCCAAACACGTAGTGATAATGGTTTCCTCAGTGATGATAATACCAAGCGGGATGGTTACGTAGTAGGTGCGGTTATTTCTTTCCTCCGTGACCGGCACGTCTACGATAATCAGGGTATACTCGTCTTCAATGGTAATACGAGACATTTCTTCCGCATCGAGCGGTGCTCGAAGGTCGGCAATATCAATATCGAAGGTGTTGGCGATTTCGAGTGATTCATTTTGAGTCGGATTGACGAGATTGATCCAAGTACCCGGTTCAAGCGTATCGATCTCTTTAAATTCAGTTGTTGTAGAGAGAAAAACTTGTTTCATATCCCTTATCCTTTCTCATTTTTCAGATTTTTTCACACTGTACTATTATACTACAAAATCGGCTTTTTTCAAATAAAATCTTACAAAGACACCGTTGTTATTGGATTTTTACTTTGTCTTGAAATGTTGATTTTTAAATTTGCTCCCCTTTTTGCTCCCCCTATAGTGCTTTTAGTGCAGTTTCGTAGAATGATACTGCTTTTTTTGCGTTCTCTTTTGAGAGGTGACTATATATATCCATGGTCATTGATAAAGTGGAATGACCTAGGCGGTACTGGAGTTCCTTGTATGGTATTCCAGAGTTAAGCAAGAGACTAGCGTGAGTGTGACGGAATCCGTGAAATCCAATGTTAGGAACATCAGCACGCTTAAAATGTGTTTGCAATCTTCTTTTAAGTCTTGAACTGCTAGGATACTCATGAATGAAATCAGAAAATACCACGCGTTCACGTTGCCCTATCTTCCAGGCCTCTTTAGTTTGGCGTAGTTTGTACTGCTTCAGCATGCTAACAGTCGCTTGATCTATATCTATATCCCGATAACTAGCCTTAGACTTTGGGCTATTGATTTCTATATCCCGATTTAGTGTTTTGGTAATATGCACAACGGCATTATCTAAGTCAATATCAGACCAGGAAAGAGCTAAAGCTTCATTGATACGGCAACCAGTAGCCAATAGGAACTTATAGAGTGTTGTCTCATAGTAGTAACGATATCTATGAGTATCTAAATTATCGAGATAACCAAGAAATTTTTTTAGTTCTTGATTTTCAAAGTGCTTTACTTTTTTCCGCTTTGCTTTCTGAGTGTTACGAGGTAAAACAACATCACGCGCAGGATTGGACGGTATAGCCTGCATGGTTACGCCATACTGTAAGATACGTTTGTTTAAAGCGTGTATCTTGTCATAATGTAGAAAAGCCGCTTTTTCCCCTCTATTAGTCTTGTCAGCAAGTTCGTTGATAATTGACTGGATAAGTGGAGTAGTGAGCTTATCGAGCTTGTAAGCCCCAAAAATAGGCAATATATGATTATCGATTAGCTTTTTAACATTGCCTTGAGTGTTTGGCTTAACCGTATTCTTATAACTTTCCAACCAGAGAGTTGCCAATTCTTGATAGTTTTTTATGGTAACAGCCTTTTGTCTGGTAGATCCTGCTTTTTGAAAAGCTATTTTTTCTTGATTGGCTTTCTGCTTAACTTCCTTTTGTGTCCGACCTGTTACTTTGGTTTTTACTTTCTTTCCTGTTACCTGGTCAACTCCTAGATATACATTAGCACGATAAACTTTGCTACCGTCTTTTTTTATAACTTCAGTTATTTTCATGATGATAAACCTTTCTAAAATACATCAGCAGGCAAGCCATTATCAAAAAGGTTTTATATCATGCTAGGAGCTACGAGAACCCCCTTATTTTCGTTTTATTTCTTCCAGTAAAGAATACATAGCATTAATGTGGTTATATTTTTGAAATTCAGGATCTTGGTTTTGTGTAATAAAGTATACGTATTGTCTACCAGATTTGAATTTATCGATAGCTTGTTTTTCCACTAATTTTTTTAAATATTTTAAAATTGTATTTTTGTGGATTTTTAGTTTTTCTTCCAAAGCCTCTCTTGTTACGAAACGGTGTTCGATTATTAACTCTAATATCTTTTTCTCATATTCGTTATCAATATCCAGATTATCTATAAGGGAAGTATCCCATAATGTAAATTCAACTGAGTCTAATTCAGTTCGTAAATTGGGATATTTTAAATGACTCTCTTTAACTGCTTCCATTATTTTGGGTATACCAGTTCCCGCTTTTTCACATAAATTTAAAAATCTAAAAATTTCTTGTATTAAGTAGTTTCTTGGATCAGAATGTGCCCCACTAAAAAAGTCCTTTATGTCAATTCTAAGTGTTCCGCCATTTGTGAATATATACCTGTCGGGATATCTAATTATCATTATCCCTTTTTCGCTTTTATAGTCGCTATGAATAAGGCTATTAATGAATGCCTCACGAATTGCAATTCGTAATTTTGAAATTCCAATTCTATTCATAGAATTTTCTTGAATGTTAGAGTTGTCATTTAAAGTTAGATATAATTTTTCAATAACTAGGTAAAAGAAATTAAAAAGATTATCTTCCCCCCATGTACCATCATAAATCACACGATCTTTAAAGCGATTGTTTTCAGAAAACTCTTTTAGAACATATTCTACGTTATAGTGTGGAATAAACTCTTTTATTGAATTATGTGTACCAAAAATTAATAGTCCAGCAACTGTTGGCTTTATTTTATCGTCCTTGCGATCTCTTCGTAAAGCATTTATTTTTATTAAAAATTGTTCGTTATCCAACTTTGAAAAAGGGTGCTCCGCATTTATATTATCAAATTTTTCTCTATATAGCTTTATTGTTTCTGTATCTAAGTCTAAAATAGAAAAATCCTGAATAAGTGTGCTATCAAAACTTTCCTTAGCGGAATCTCTTAACATAGAGTTGATTTGCTCTTGTGAACACCTAAAATCACCAGTCCCCTGACGAAAATAGGTAGATGCTATGTTGTCATTAAGATATATAGGTTTATCCTTGTAGTCTACCTTGTTAACAGGGATAATGACAATCTCTTTTCCTTTTATATTTACGACTTCAACACTTTCTTCATTAATCACATTTCTATTAATTTTATTAGGGTTATTAAGTAAACTATATAATTCGTCCAGTACTTTATCGGGATCATTAACTCCAGAAATATAAAAATCTTTATTCTTTGTATTCTCTGAGACACCTAGAATTAACAGACCATTATTTGTATTAGCGAAGGAACAAATTGTTTTCATACCGTCTTTAGGGAAAGAATTTTTAGCTTCTTTGAATTCAACACCTTGGTTCTCCCCTGATAATAACAATTTTGGTATATCGTATTTTCTCATTTTTTCTCCAATCAATTTGCACACGCATTCGCACACGCGCGGGAAAAATAGTTTATTTTTAGTTAGCTAACAGTGCTATTAAAGGTTTTTTTGAAAGTAGATTATTCGCACACGCATTCGCACACGCGCTTCAGGATTGTTGAACATTGTGGCGCGTGGGTTAGTCTATACCCCAAAGTAACGCAAAATCATCTAGATTTTCTTTATCTTTCTTAGCTTCTTGAAGAGCTAAAGACTTAATTTCTTCAAATAGATTTTCAAACTTTTTATATAATTTGTTGTAATATTCTTGGTTGAATTCCTTATCTTCAAAAACTATGTAGAATTCACTACTTGTTTTTTGAAATACAATATCTAGCCAGAATAGGATATTACTTGTCTTTAGCGCAAGGGCATTTAAAACTTCATAGTTGTCTTTGGGATTGTATTCATTTAATGATTCAGTGATAGTAGTGAGAAACTCTTCAGGACTGATTGGGAAATTTTTACTCTTTGCTAGTTCAATTATTTCCTTGTCTCTTTTCTCTCTCTCTTTTACTTTCTGAAAAATTTTATCTTTTGAAACATTTTTTACGAGGTATTTTTCTTCGTCTAATTGTTTATCTAACATATATAAAAATTCTTTGTAAACATCTTTGTCAGAAAAGCGAGGGTCAAGATCAGATTTTTTCACTCCCAAATAATCAGCAAGTTTTTGAAGATTGCCAGATGTTGGCATTGATCTACCTTTTACATAACCAGTTATTGTACTTTTAGGAATTTCTAAAGCATTATGCAGGTCTATCTGTCTGATACCTTTTTCTTTCATAACACGGTTAAGATTATTAGAGAAATATTCTCTATTCTTTAAATCCTGAGGGCTATTTTTTGCCATTGTTAAAAACTCCCTTACTTTAATTCTACAACCTGATTATAACACAAAAAAGACAAAGTACGAAAAAAATAAAATTTTTCAACAACAGCGTTGACAAAGTACGAAAAAAATAGTACCATGATTTTATCAATCTTGAAAGGAGCTATAAGAATATGGCACAATGGACGCTAAGAGCGTGTCGAGTAAATGCAGGTTTTACTTTGCGCCAAGTGGCTAAGAAGGTCAACAAGAATTTTCAGACTATCTCAAAGTACGAAAAAGATAGTACGCTAATCCCTTTTGAGCTACTTAAAGAGTTATCGGAACTGTATCAGGTAAAACTGGACGATATTTTTTAGGAGATAGTACGAAAAAAATAGAACTAAATCAAAAGGAAATCTAAGAAAGGAGCAAACCAATGGAATTAGTCTACATGGACGGTAAGAAAGAGCCGTATACACTGAGCAGTATTGTTGCGGAGTGTGCAGAAGTTAAGCACAGACATTTGAAGATTTTGCTGAATAAACATCGAGAGGACTTCGAGAGTTTCGGAAAGGTGCAATTTAAAATTTCACCTTCAGAAAGTGGGCAAAATGTACGGGACTATATTTTGAATGAGCAACAAGCAACCTTGCTGATCACTTACTTACGAAATACAGAACCCGTAAAAGAGTTTAAGAAGAACCTGGTCAAAGCATTCTTTGAAATGCGTGAGGAGCTTTCTAAGTTCCGTATGCAGAGGGCGCTAGAAAAGCCAAAAAGAAAAACCTTGCATGACAGTATAGAGACATGGGAGGCAAAACCCAAGCACGCGCATAGCACCATGAACAACCTGCTACTAAAAGCAGTAACTGACATGAACGCTAAGCAGTTAAGGGAAGAACGTGGGGGCTATAACGGTATTGATAGCTTGACCAGTGACGAGCTGGAGCAATACCAGGCATTTGAGGATATGGTAATAGCCATGATCGGCTTGAATATGAGTTACCAAGAAATCAAGGCTATGGCATTCAGAAATAAAAAAACACGCCAAAGAAGCGCGTGAGAGCAACAAAAAAGGCTTAGCAATAACCACACCGCAGAGCCTTTCACACTAACACTAAAACGAATTTAACAAAGCAGGCAAGCTATTATCAAAGAGGTTTTAGTAAAGATTTATACCTAGATTATAGCATATTTAGGGCAATTTGACCATACGGAGAGCGCCAACTCTTTAAACTGGTACTTTCTCATGCTCTCAATTTGGCGACTCAGAGCGTGAGGCTATGAATTGCAAGAAAAACTGTATAAGAAACAACCATTAAAAACCCCCACACTCTCGGTCGGCAAACTTCTGAGCGTGAGGATATCCAGTATAGTAAAAGGCATTAAAAGCTCTTAGAGCAATTACACAACATAGAAACAAAGGTAAAAAACATGACAGAAACAACATACGAGAATTTAACTAGACATATAGACAGAATTAGCGCAGAAATGCGAGAAATTGGCGAAAAAAATGGGCTTAGTAGACTTTCATTATTGGCAAATCAGACAAAATTCATCAAAGAAAATTTACACCGTTTACTTTGGATTGAACTTCCTGAATTGAATGACAGCCATAAAATCGAGGCAGTTTCTAAAAGCACTACGGGAATGTTTTTCCACGCTGGTATTTTTGAAATGGACGCTATGCGACAAGCATTCTTTAAACGCCAAGCTATGCACTTTTTTGACAACGAAGCAGAGCAACAGGCGTATATAGAACATGCTGAAAAGGAGTATTTAGAGGCTACTATAACCTTAAAAGATATTCTTTTTAACTCTAAAAATGGAACTCAGAGAGTAAATAAAAGTTGTCTTATAGAGAAGTTTGAGGAGGCAATGCAATGACACTAAACCTAGACAACATGACACAAGCAGAGTTTGATGAAGTAATGGCTGAAATTAAGGAAAAACGCCCCAACCTCTTCCAGTTTATTGCTGATTTTGTAGATCGAAAAGTAAGCACTGAGGAGGTAGACGAATACCTGAAGATGAAACATGAAAAACAAGTGGAATTTATCAAGAATTATCAAGCGAGGGCATAACATGAATGAGTTAGATTTGACCAATACACAATCGGTAATCTTTATGGTGGTATTGATTGGCTTACTGCTTTACCTAAACCACCGAGACCGCAAAAAAAGCGCCCAATTTGAGCGAGAAAACCAACAGAGGATAGAAACACCTAGCGAGGATTTAAGCCCTGATTATGGGCGTTATATCCAGCTTGCAGGGGTAAGAGTTTACGGAGGAACTGAATGAGTCTATCAGAGAATGACAAACGAGTATTAAGACTAATCAAGGTAGGGGCTGAGAACTCCATAACAGGGGCAGAAATCAGCCTTATAACTAAGCTGGCGGAAAGAACCGTACAAGATATTATCAGCCGTCTAATCACGCGTCATAGTGTTCCTATTGTTGGGGTTCGCCATGGGACATTTAGAGGATATTTTATCCCAGCTAACAAAGAGGAGCTACTGGACGGAGCAAAGGCATTCTATAACCAAGTACAGGAAGAACAGAAACGCCTAACTGTCCTTTTGAATGCTGATTTAGAGAGTTACAAAGAAACCTTGAAGGAGGTGGGCGGATATGTTTAGCCTAAGCCGAGAAAGTGAGCAAGACCTAGCGCATGGCATTCTGGAGGTAGTAGAAAGATACCTGGAAGCGCGTGATACAGTCAAGCCACGACTGACAGGTTTAATATCAGCCCAGGAAGTCATGGACGAGTTAGATATAAAATACATGACACTCCAAAAGTGGGAAAAAGCAGGGCTAAGACGGTATCAGCCACCGCTAGAAGATACTAGGAAAATCTATTATAAAATATCTGACATCTGGAAGTTTTTGGGGGTGGAAAATGGCAAGGTATAGTATTCATCCGGCAGATAATAAAGGGCATTATCACAATATTAAATTTTACAAAGAGCGCAGGCCAACCCTAGACCAGCTAAAGGAACAGCAAAGGCTTAAAAAGCTGAAGAAAAAACGCAAAAAGGGGCGATAGTATGACAATTTATGAGGCTAAAGGCTTTCAGAGTAATCTTGTCTATCCATTTGATAAAATTGAGCCTTTCCAGTATATTGAACGATTCAAGCCCTTAGTAGTTCCTGAAGGGGCAGATATTGAGGAATACAAGCGAACTCAAGCGCCTTACTGTATAAGTGGCAAAGTGACGCCAGAAAAGCATGGAAGTTACAAGCGAAACAACTCCAGTCTAATCTATCGGGATTTGATTTTCCTTGATTATGACGATATACAGGGGACGTCTGAGGGCTTTATAAAAGCCATTTCTAGCGCTTTATTTGGCTACTCTTACATCTTATACCCGACTATCAAACATAGCTTAGAAAAGCCCCGTTTTCGCCTTGTAGTGAAGCCTGACAACGTGATGAATGAGGCGACCTATAAGCAGGTAGTGAAAGAGATTGCTGACAAGATTGGACTCCCCTTTGATATGGCCAGTTTAACATGGTCACAACTCCAAGGGCTACCAGTCACAACAGGCGACCCAGCAAGTTATCAAAAGATTGTAGAGCATGGACTTGATTATCCAGTACCACAGACAACGGCTGAACCAGTCAAACAGAATGCGGCAAGCCTTCCATACACTCCAAGGCCAAGCGGGCAGAAATCTATGACCATGAGGATCATTGACACGCTTTTCAACGGATTTGGAGACGAGGGAGGGCGCAACGTAGCACTGACACGATTTGTAGGCTTACTCTTTAATAAGTGGGTTGATTGTGACCTAGAGACAGCCTATGAACTTACAAAGATAGCCAATAGCGTGACAGTTGAACCATTGCCGATTGAGGAGCTAGACCGCACTTTTAGCAGTATAGCACGGGCTGAATATAGAAAGAGAGGTTAGAACCATAGAACTAGAAGAATTAGCAAACCTAAAAAGTGAAATCTTGGAGGTAATGGAGCAAGAACACCCTCCTAGAACGATGAAGGAGCTTGAAAATCGTATCTTTAAAGCTGGAGAAGAATGGCGGGCAGAACATACTGAAACTAAGGTAAATGAGAACACAGGGGACGTTACCGAAAAGGTTGCCATGCCCCAAACCTTCACAGTAGCTAAAATACTGAGCGAGATTGTCACATTTACTTTTATCAGCAAGAGCAATATACCTGATTATAGCCTACTCTATATCTATGATTTAGACGAGGGTATCTATACCGCTAGTAATGATCTATTCAATCTTTTGTGTAAGACCTTTGACGTTAGAATTAAACCCAGAGAGTGGCCACAGATTAAGTTAATGGTTAGAACATTGGCAAAGATACGAAAACCTTTAGAAAGTGCTAACCTCATTCCCGTACAGAACGGCATTATCAACTTAGAAACTAAGGAACTACTCCCCTTTAGTCCTAAGTATGTAATTACAAGTAAGATAAGCACGGCCTACCACGCGCCTAAACGAGTCCCAACAGATAGAGAGGGAAAAACTTTTGATGATTGGTTGAACTCAATCGCTTGTAATGATAGTGAACTGGTAACACTGTTTTGGCAGATTATCCTTGAAGCTATTAACCCTAACCATACTCGAAATAAGTTTGCTATCTTCTACGGGGACGGTAACAATGGTAAAGGGACATTTCAGCGCTTCCTTATCAACCTGATAGGGGAAAGCAATATATCAGCCTTAAAGCCTGCACAGTTTGCTGAAAAGCATAACTTGGAGACCTTGGTAGGTAAGGTTTGTAATATTGGGGATGAAGCACCTAACGAATACTTAAAAAATCCGTCTGATTTAATGAGTATCACTAGTGGCGACACTGTTCTAGTCAATCCAAAAGGACGCCCAGCCTTTGAAGCTACTTTCAAGTTATTCAATATCTTTTCAGGGAATTATATCCCCAATGGTGGCAACAAGACAAAAGGCTGGTATCGTAGAATTATGATTGTCCCTTTTAATGCTGACTTTAACGGGGAGAAGGAAAAACCTTGGATAAAAAATGAGTTTTTAGCAAACAAGGAAGTCCTAGAATATGCCCTCTACAAAGCTATCAATCAAGAGCCATTTACTCACTTTATCGAACCTAAAGCAGTTAAAGGACTCCTAGAAGAATACCAGGAAGATAATGACTACTTACTTTCATGGGTTAAGCATGAATACATGGAAAAAGGTTGGCATGAGCTGGACGTAGTACCTGTTTTTATCGTTACAAGATCACTAAAGCACTATGCCGAAGATATGGGAATACCCAAGCCCAATGTTTACGGGGCTGGTAAAGAAACTATCAAGCACTTACAACAGTTGACACCTAATCGGTATTCTCTAAGAAAGAAAAGAGTTTCTCCAGAAGATTTTGAAAAACTAGAGGCATGGGACGTTGACAAGATAAAAATGCGGACACCTCAACACTCTATCACTAAACAAGAATAAGTGTGACGTTCTTTTTTTGCTTAAACCCTTGATAATACTGATTTTCTTGAAAAAAGTGTGACGTTGTGTGACGTTCTCAAAAAAGAAGGTCACACCCCTTGAAGCCTTGATATATCTAACTTTAGGGGAATAGGTGTGACGTTGTGACATTCTTTCCAACTCTTATATATAGAGAAAAATACAGTATTTATATATATAGGAACGATAAAACAAAAGAACGTCACAGGGTCACAGGGGTGGTGAAACACCTAGAGCCTCAAGGGTTTGAACGTGTGACGTTCTTTGTCACAAAAGGTCACAGAAGGTCACAGAAAACGAAAAATATTACATAATTTACCTTAAAACAAAGAAATGACAACAACATGAAAGTTAAACTATTTGAATATACTAGACGATGGGAAAAAGAAGACTTTGAGAAAGAGATCGATGACTTCATGGCAACTGTTGAAGTGCTGGACGTTAAATTTTCTGGTACACCATCTAGTGAATCCTTTAATTCGGTGGCTATCGTATTGGTATTATACAGATAACAAAATGGGGTAGATAGTACCGACCCCCTTGCAATGGTGTAACTACTAGTGACACCCTTAAAAACAGAAAGAGGAAAAACAACATGACATTAAAAACATTTTCATCTAAAGCCAAAACATTTACTTTCACTTACGAATTTAAAGACCTAGATACAGCTCTGGTAGCAGGTCACGCGTTACTGGGATATATGACTGGAACATATTGCCAGCCTGTAATCTCATTGACCTACAAGGATAAAGGCACGCTAGTAGCTGAGTATGTGGAAGATCACAAGCTAAACAAGACCTTTAAGCGTATTTGTGACAGTTTTAAAGACTACCACAAACAACCAGGAGAGGCTGAAGCATTTGAAGAACGTTACAAACGGGAGCGCGTGCTCCAACTCAAAGAGTCAGAGGACTTTGAGAGTTTACTGAATAAGGTCACAGACTACGAGCTGGAACTATTAGACTATGCTGACCGCCTGCTTTCTGATAAGCCTATCCCTATGGACTCTATGACTGCTTTTGCTACGTTGGAAATGCTGGGCGATGAAAGTATTAGCCTACTCCAAAAGTTGGACGTAGAGGGCGAATATAAAGGCCTTGCTGGTTATACAGAGCATTTGAAGTAGAATACAGGGGAGCAATCCCCTTTTTGCTATCAAGTCAATAGTTTTGGGTTTTTCCATATAGGGGGAAATAATGAAGCAGTTAGCAATAGAAGCAATCACTAAACCAATGAAGCTGAGAGGAATATCTAAGGGTATAGCCGAGTTGGATGGTCAACGTTTAGAGATTGATTTGGATAGTTTAATGATTGATTTTGGTGGAGAGTCATTTGAATTAGACAGAATAGCAGGAACTAAGGGAGGTAATCGATATTTTTTTCTTTGCCCTGATTGTGGTAGACGGTGCAGGTTGCTTTATAAACGGTATTTGTATTTTAGTTGCGGTACTTGTCTAGATATCCACAAGCACACCCTGAACCGCAGTAAAACGGATTGCCAATACTACTGGGAGCTTGCACTAAAAGAAGCTAGAAAGGTAGAACCAGGGTGGAGTCCTAGACGTGGCGGATATATGTTTGATAGTTTTCCTGAAAGACCAAAATACATGAAACAGAAACGATATTACAAGCATTATCAAAAGTTTATTAACTACACCAGAAAAGGGGATAGCTTTTGGCTGAATGGTTTGAGTTCTCTAAGGTAATTTGTAGTAGTGTGCAATTTACAAAACAAACAAATACTACATATTAGACGGTTTGAATGTTAAAAAAGCTAGATATATCAAGGATTTAATTAAGTATAGCGTTCCAAAAAAAGGGTGCAGTAAGCGTTCCAAAAAAGGGTGAGGTAAGGGTGAGGTTGAATATTTAAAAAAGGCTAAGATTAGGCTAAGGTCACATACTTCAAAATAGCAAGGTTTTAGCAAGGTACAGGGCTTTTTTCTAGTGATAGAACCCCAAGGTTACCACAAGGTATAGCTACTTTTTTAGAACCATAGAACGGTAAGGTTACGGTAAGGTATCGAAGTTTTCCAATGGTAAGGTTTTGGTAAGGTAGCATATATAAAAAGTACAAGGTTAGTACAAGGTTACATACTTAAAAATACTAAGGTTTTACAAAGGTAGAGAGGTTTACCGAGGGTTAGAAAAGGTGAGATTTTGCTTAGGTAGTGGCAGTAAATATGCCTGACAAATGGCAGGGTTATGTGTGTTGAACTCCGAGCGAACGCCGAGAAAGTGGCTATATCCCCCCTATCATTTATCAAGTAGATAAGAGCAATAAAAACCCTCCTTAACCCCCTGAGAAACGACAAGCAGATAAGAGAAGTTTTTAGCCCTCTTATTTCGGATCTACTCCTTGCAGAATGACAAGCAGATAAGGACGACAATAAGCCTTCTTAACTGCTTACAAAACGATAGGGAGTTAAGACGAATTTAAAAGCCCCTTATTTTCGTTTTTCTCCTTGTCAAACGGGAAGGAAATAAGACAGGAAATAACATCGCTTATTTTGATTTTGCTCCCTGAAAAACTGTAAGGAGATAAGGAGACTTATTAGCTTCCTTAATTTGAATTTTCTCCTTACAAAATGACAGGGAAATAAGAACTAAAATAACTCCCCTTATTTTCCTACCAAATGATAAGGAGATAAGAGCAGTTTAAAAGTCTGTTATTTTGGATTTGTTGCTTACAAAATGATAAGCAGATAAGCAAAGAAATAACTTGCCTTAATTGCTTGCAGAATGACAAGGAAATAAGAGAGATAAAAACATCCCTTAATTGCTTATCAAATGGTATGGAGAATGGACTTGAACCTAGAGCGAAGCTAGAGAAAATGAAAAAAAGCCAGCACAGGGCTGACTCCTTTATGAATTATTCCATAAAACTATTATATCACAAAGGAGGCCGAGGCATGACACCAGAGCAAGTAAAAGAAAAACTAGAGGGCGTTAAGTGGATAAACAAGGAGATCAAAGGCTTATATTTGGAATTGGAAACCCTGGAAGGTGGCATTATCAAAAAACCAACACTAAGCCATAGCAGGGTGCAGACAAGTAGAGAGAATAAGACAGAGAACAATCTTATAAGTGTTCTGAAGCTAAAAGAGGACACTTTACAGAGAATTGAGCGACTTACTGAAGAGAGAATGAAAATATCTGAGCTAATCGATAAACTGGCCAATCCGCTTGAGCGTTCTGTTCTAAGACTTTTTTACTTGAATGATCTTGTAGTTTCGGAGGTGGCTGAAGAAATAGATAGATCAAATACTACAGTATACATTATAAGGCAAAAAGCTATAGAACACTTAACAGGTATTGTAAACGGGGATTGATTTAACCTTACCACGGAATTAGGAGAGTATGGGGGAGTCCTAAGCCACATATTCGCCCGTATTTCGCTTTGTTTCGTACTGGACAACTAAAACACCATGGATAAACTACAAACCCTCAGAAACGAATCTGGGGGCTTTTGTGAGGTCATAATCTTATAAACCACGCGCTTCATGGTATAATATATCTATCAGCAACCAGCAATAAAAAAGCACGTTTGACCGTGCTAGTTTCTTGCCTGCTGAACTCGTCAAATCTTAGCCCTTTTGTGGGGCTTTTTTGCTCCCCTTTTTGCGTACTTTGGGGGAGCAAGTAGTAAAAAGTAATGTTAGTAATTTTTATTAAAAAGCGCGTGATATAAGGGTTAGGAAGCCCTAAGGAAACATAAAATAAGCGATTGTTGATTATACTACAAAATCGGCCTTTTGGGTAATAGAATCTCACTTTTTTTGGTATAATGGTAAGCAATAATGGACTAGAAAGAACAAAGATGCAAGATAAAATTGTCATTCATGGGGCGCGTGCCCATAATTTAAAAAATATTGATGTGGAGATTCCGCGAGACAAGTTGGTTGTCGTGACTGGCTTGTCAGGTTCAGGGAAGTCCAGTCTGGCTTTTGATACTCTCTATGCGGAGGGACAACGTCGCTATGTAGAGAGTTTGTCTGCCTACGCTCGTCAGTTCTTGGGAAATATGGAAAAACCAGATGTAGATGCCATTGATGGTCTCAGCCCAGCTATTTCCATCGACCAGAAAACGACTAGTAAAAATCCTCGCTCGACGGTGGGAACGACGACTGAAATCAATGACTATCTGCGTCTCCTCTACGCACGTGTGGGGACGCCTTACTGTATCAACGGACATGGAGCTATCAATGCTTCTTCTGTGGAGCAAATCGTTGATAAGGTTTTGGAGTTACCTGAACGCCAGCGCTTGCAGATCTTGGCTCCTGTCATCCGCAAGAAAAAAGGCCAACATAAGAGTGTTATCGAGAAGGTTCAGAAAGACGGGTATGTTCGTGTTCGTGTGGATGGGGAAGTCTATGATGTGACCGAAGTGCCAGAGTTGTCTAAGAGCAAGCAACACAATATCGATGTCGTGGTTGACCGTATTGTTATCAAGGAGGGCATTCGTAGCCGTCTCTTTGATTCCATTGAAGCTGCCCTTCGTATCGCAGAAGGTTATGTGATTATCGACACCATGGACGACTCTGAGTTGTTGTTCTCTGAGCATTATGCCTGTCCAGTTTGTGGATTTACTGTCCCAGAGTTAGAACCTCGTCTCTTCTCTTTCAATGCTCCCTTTGGCTCTTGTAGTGAGTGTGACGGCTTGGGGATTAAGCTGGAGGTGGATACTGATTTGGTAGTGCCAGATGCCAGCAAAACCTTACATGAGGGAGCGCTGGCACCTTGGAATCCTATCTCATCCAACTACTATCCAAACATGTTAGAGCAGGCCATGAAAGTCTTTGGAGTGGCTATGGATAAGCCTTTTGAGGACCTGTCAGAAGAAGATAAGAACTTGATTCTCTATGGGTCAGATGGTAAGGAATTCCATTTCCACTATGAGAATGAATTTGGTGGCGTGCGCGATATCGACATTCCGTTTGAGGGAGTTATCAATAATATCAAACGTCGTTACCATGAAACCAATAGCGATTACACTCGCACTCAGATGCGTCTCTACATGAATGAGCTGACCTGCGGAACCTGTCAAGGCTATCGTCTCAATGACCAGGCCTTGTCTGTCCGTGTGGGCGGCCAGCAAGGGCCACATATTGGAGAAATCTCAGACCTGTCTATCGCTGACCACTTGGACTTGGTGAGCCAGTTAACTTTGTCTGAAAATGAAGCCATCATTGCTCGTCCCATTCTCAAGGAAATCAAGGATCGTTTGACCTTCCTTAATAATGTGGGTCTTAACTATCTAACCCTGTCACGTTCAGCAGGAACCCTTTCAGGTGGGGAAAGTCAGCGCATTCGTTTGGCAACCCAGATTGGTTCCAACCTATCAGGCGTCCTCTATATCCTAGACGAGCCGTCAATCGGTCTTCACCAGAGGGACAATGACCGCCTGATTGCCAGTCTGAAAAAGATGCGTGACTTGGGCAATACTCTTATCGTGGTGGAACACGACGAAGATACCATGCGTGAAGCTGATTATCTGATTGACGTTGGTCCTGGTGCCGGTGTTTTTGGTGGTGAGATTGTTGCAGCAGGTACACCTAAGCAAGTGGCTCGCAACAGCAAGTCTATCACAGGTCAGTACTTGTCAGGCAAACGTGTCATCCCAGTACCAGAAGAGCGCCGTGTCGGAAATGGTCGTTTTATTGAAGTGATAGGAGCGCGTGAGAACAACTTGCAAAATGTCACGGCTCGCTTTCCACTAGGAAAATTTATCGCAGTGACAGGTGTGTCGGGTTCAGGGAAATCGACTCTAATCAACAGCATTCTCAAAAAAGCCATTGCCCAGAAGCTCAACCGTAATTCAGACAAACCTGGTAAGTTTAAGACTATTACAGGGATTGAGCATGTCGACCGTTTGATTGATATTGACCAGAGCCCTATCGGACGGACGCCGAGGTCTAACCCAGCTACCTATACAGGAGTTTTTGACGATATACGTGACCTTTTTGCTCAGACAAATGAAGCCAAGATTCGAGGCTACAAGAAGGGGCGCTTCAGTTTCAACGTCAAGGGAGGTCGCTGTGAAGCTTGCTCAGGTGACGGGATTATCAAGATTGAGATGCACTTCTTGCCAGATGTTTATGTGGCTTGTGAAGTTTGCCACGGAACCCGCTATAACAGTGAAACCCTAGAAGTTCACTACAAGGAAAAGAATATTTCGCAGGTCTTGGATATGACGGTCAACGATGCGGTAGAATTTTTCCAACACATTCCGAAAATTCAACGCAAACTCCAGACCATCAAGGATGTAGGTCTAGGCTATGTGACCTTGGGACAGCCAGCTACCACCCTTTCTGGGGGAGAAGCCCAACGTATGAAGTTAGCTAGCGAACTCCACAAACGCTCGACAGGAAAATCTTTCTACATTCTGGATGAGCCGACGACAGGGCTTCATACAGAGGACATTGCTCGCCTGCTCAAGGTTTTAGCTCGCTTTGTAGACGACGGCAATACAGTCCTCGTCATCGAGCACAATCTGGATGTTATCAAGACGGCAGACCATATCATTGACTTGGGACCTGAGGGCGGTGTCGGTGGTGGAACCATCATCGTAACAGGAACTCCAGAAGAAGTAGCTGCCAACGAAGCCAGCTATACAGGACACTATTTGAAAGGAAAGTTACATCATGAATAAACGCGTACAAGCATTTCTAGCTAAAATGCAAGAAAAAGAACTAGATGGTATCATCATCAACAATCTTAAAAACGTCTATTATTTGACTGGTTTTTGGGGCTCAAACGGAACAGTCTTTATCAGCCGTGACCGTCAGGTCTTAGTGACAGACTCTCGCTATATCATCGCAGCTAAGCAAGAAACCAGTGGTTTTGAGATTGTGGCTGATCGTGATGAATTGGCTGTCATTGCAGGAATTGTTAAGGACATGGGCTTGACTCGTATCGGTTTTGAAGATGAGATTTCAGTGTCTTATTACCACCGTATGCAGGCAGCTTTTGCAGGTTTGAACTTGCTTCCACAAACTCAGTTTGTGGAAGGTCTTCGTATGATTAAGGATGAGGCAGAGATTGCAGCGATTCGCAAGGCTTGTTCTATCTCAGACCAAGCTTTCCGCGATGCGCTTGACTTTATCAAACCAGGAAAAACTGAAATTGAGATTGCCAACTTCCTTGACTTCCGCATGCGTGAGTTGGGAGCATCTGGCTTATCTTTTGATACGATCCTAGCTAGCGGTATCAATTCTTCTAAACCCCATGCCCATCCAATGCACAAACCAGTGGAGTTGGGAGAAGCCATTACCATGGACTTCGGCTGTCTCTATGACCACTATGTCAGTGATATGACCCGGACTATCTATCTAGGGCATGTTAGCGATGAGCAGGCAGAGATTTACAATACGGTTCTAAAAGCTAACCAAGCCTTGATTGACCAAGCTAAGGCAGGCTTAGGTTTCCGTGACTTTGACAAAATCCCTCGTGATATTATCATTGAGGCAGGTTATGGCGACTACTTTACTCACGGCATTGGCCACGGTATTGGTCTGGATATCCATGAGGAACCCTACTTTAGCCAGACTTCTACAGAAACTATTAAGACAGGTATGGCCTTGACCGATGAACCAGGTATCTATATCGAAGGCAAATATGGCGTTCGTATCGAGGATGATATCCTGATTACAGAGACAGGTTGTGAATTATTGACCCTAGCTCCAAAAGAGTTGATAGTCATTTAGTTGTTTGTCAAGAAAAAAGTACGAAAATGACGAAAAAAGTCAAAAAAAATTAAAAATAGGTCGCAAGTCGGATGTTTTTTATGGTATAATAGACTAAACTGATAGTAACATGTAGCGAAAGGGGTAGGTACATGATTAAAATTTATACAGTCTCAAGTTGTACTAGCTGTAAAAAAGCAAAAACCTGGCTCAATGCCCACCAGTTAAGTTATAAAGAACAAAACCTTGGTAAAGAAGGAATTACGAGAGAAGAATTACTGGATATTCTAACCAAAACAGATAACGGAATAGCCAGCATCGTTTCGTCTAAAAATCGCTATGCCAAAGCCCTTGGAGTGGATATTGAAGATTTGAGTGTCAATGAAGTTCTCAATCTGATTATGGAAACACCGAGAATTTTAAAGAGCCCAATCCTTGTAGATGAAAAACGCCTGCAAGTTGGCTACAAGGAAGACGATATTCGTGCCTTCCTACCACGCTCTGTCCGTAATGTAGAAAATGCAGAAGCACGTTTGCGTGCAGCTCTATAAACATCAAGGCTGGGAGCACTTCCCAGTCTTATTCTATTTTAATTTCAAAAAGAAAGAAGAAAGAAATGAAAAAAATAGTTCTTGTTAGTCTAGCTTTCCTTTTTGTCCTGGTTGGTTGCGGACAGAAAAAAGAAACTGGACCAGCTACAAAAACAGAAAAAGATACGCTTCAGTCGGCATTGCCAGTTATTGAAAATGCTGAGAAGAATACAGTTGTAACTAAGACTTTGGTCTTGCCCAAGTCAGATGATGGTAGCCAGCAGACACAAACAATTACTTACAAAGACAAGACTTTTTTGAGTCTAACTATCCAACAAAAACGTCCAGTCTCTGATGAGTTGAAGACTTATATTGACCAACATGGAGTGGAGGAAACTCAAAAAGCTCTTCTTGAAGCGGAGGAGAAGGATAAGTCTATCATTGAAGCTCGTAAATTGGCAGGTTTCAAACTTGAAACAAAACTATTGAGCGCAACGGAACTTCAAACAACGACTAGTTTTGATTTTCAAGTTCTGGATGTCAAGAAGGCTTCCCAGTTGGAACATCTGAAGAATATTGGTTTGGAAAATCTTTTGAAAAATGAACCAAGCAAATATATTTCAGATAGATTGGCAAATGGCGCGACAGAACAATAGAAAATCCAAATAAATAGACTGCCTGAATTGTAGAAGGTAAGGAATTATGCTATAATGGTACTATTCTAAGGAAAGAGGGTGTTAGAATGGGATTTACTGAAGAAACAGTACGTTTTAAATTGGACGATTCCAATAAAAAAGAAATTAGCGAAACTTTGACAGATGTTTATGCTTCGTTGAACGATAAGGGTTACAACCCAATTAACCAAATCGTAGGTTACGTATTGAGTGGAGACCCTGCCTACGTTCCTCGTTATAATAATGCACGAAATCAAATCCGTAAGTATGAGCGTGATGAAATCGTTGAGGAATTGGTTCGCTACTACCTCAAAGGACAAGGAGTCGATCTATAACCTATGAGAATTATGGGATTGGACGTCGGTTCAAAAACGGTAGGGGTGGCGATTAGCGATCCGCTTGGTTTTACAGCTCAAGGGCTTGAAATCATCCAGATAAATGAAGAACAAGGCCAATTTGGTTTTGACCGCGTTAAGGAATTGGTTGATACTTACAAGGTGGAACGATTTGTAGTGGGCTTGCCTAAAAACATGAACAATACAAGTGGACCGCGCGTAGAAGCTAGTCAAGCCTACGGAGCAAAGCTAGAAGAGTTTTTTGGTTTACCAGTAGACTATCAGGATGAACGCTTGACAACAGTGGCTGCTGAGCGCATGTTGATTGAACAAGCAGATATCAGTCGCAATAAGCGCAAGAAAGTCATTGATAAGTTAGCAGCTCAGCTGATTTTACAAAATTATTTAGATAGAAAATTTTAATATAAAGGAGAGGCTATGTCACACGATCATAACCACGACCACGAAGAACGTGAACTAATCACACTAGTAGATGAGCAAGGAAATGAAACCTTGTTTGAAATCCTTTTGACAATTGATGGAAAAGAAGAATTTGGTAAAAACTATGTTCTTCTAGTACCAGTTAACGCAGAAGAAGACGAAGACGGACAAGTTGAAATCCAAGCTTACTCATTCATCGAAAACGAAGATGGAACAGAAGGCGAATTGCAACCAATCCCAGAAGACTCAGAAGACGAATGGAACATGATTGAAGAAGTCTTCAACAGCTTTATGGAGGAGTGATACAGTCTGGGAGACTGTATCAGCCCAACTCCCAGAAATGGGGAAGAGTTGGAACGTCCAGTGAACATTTTTACCCCAACTCTTAGAAATTGAGAAGAGTTGGAACATCTAGTGGATATTTTTAGCCCACGTTCACATTCATAGTAGCTAGTTATTAGCTAACCAGGTAAGAGGTTGGGACGAAAATCCTGGCCTTGTTTTTATTAGTAACCATACTTTAATGCGATAATTGATTGGACTTTTGTCAAGGAGATGTGTATGTTTGAAGTAGAAGAATGGCTTCATAGTCGGATTGGTTTGAATTTTCGATCAGGTTTGGGCCGAATACAGCAAGCGGTGGATTTGTTAGGAAATCCTGAGCAGTCTTACCCTATTATCCACGTAACAGGGACTAATGGGAAAGGATCTACCATTGCTTTTATGAGGGAATTATTTATGGGGCATGGCAAAAAAGTTGCGACCTTTACCTCCCCTCATATCGTATCCATCAATGACCGAATTTGCATTAATGGGCAACCTATAGCAGACGCAGACTTTATCCGTTTGGCTGATCAGGTCAAGGAGATGGAGAAAACGCTTCTGCAAACTCCTGACCAGTTGTCCTTTTTTGAATTGCTGACCTTGGTTGCTTTTCTTTATTTTAGGGAGCAGGAGGTGGATTTGGTTTTATTAGAAGTGGGAATTGGTGGCTTACTTGACACGACCAATGTGGTAACTGGAGAGCTTGCTGTCATCACCTCCATTGGGCTTGACCATCAAGAAACCTTGGGTGATAGTCTAGAAGCAATTGCAGAGCAGAAAGCTGGTATTTTCAAGGCTGGTAAAAAGGCAGTGATTGCGAAATTGCCTCCAGAAGCTAGACTTGTCTGTCAGAAAAAAGCTGAATCTTTAGCTGTTGACCTTTATCAGGCAGGTCAAGATTTTTCAGTGCTGAATGGTGATTTTTCAAGCTCTTTACTAAATCTTTCACAGCTGAACATAGGCTTAGAAGGAGCCTATCAGCAGGAGAATGCGGCCTTGGCGTTGCAAACTTTTCTTCTTTTTATGGGAGAAAGAAAGGAAGCTATTGATGAACAGGCTGTAAGAAAGGCCTTGGAACAGACCCATTGGGCTGGTCGCTTGGAGCGTATTCGCCCACAGATTTACTTGGATGGTGCTCATAACCTCCCTGCCTTGACTCGCTTGGTTGAGTTTATCAAAGAAAAAGAGCAGGAAGGCTATCGACCTCAAATCCTCTTTGGATCCTTGAAACGTAAGGATTATCAAGGGATGTTGGGTTATCTGACTGAAAATTTACCTCAAGTGGAACTCAAAATGACCGGCTTTGACTATCAAGGGTCTTTGGACGAGACAGATGTAACAGGTTACCATGTAATTCCCTCTTACCGAGAATTTATCAGCAGTTTCGAAGAAAGGGCAGACGCTCAAGACTTGCTGTTCGTTACAGGGTCTCTCTATTTTATCTCAGAAGTACGGGGCTACCTGCTGGACCGTGAGCAGATAAATTGACCCCCTTTTTTGAACTTGTTATACTAGGGGAATTGCTGGTTAGAGAAAATTTCTCTAAATTGGTAGCAGAAAGGAAATTCATCATGAAATTAAAAAGATTCACACTTTCTCTTGCTTCTCTAGCAAGTTTTAGTCTCTTAGTAGCTTGTTCACAAAGAGCTCAACAGGTTCAACAGCCTGTTGCTCAGCAGGTCCAACAGCCTGCTCAACAGAATACCAATACTGCAAATGCAGGAGGTAACCAAAATCAAGCGGCTCCAGTACAAAACCAACCTGTTGCTCAACCGACCGATATTGATGGGACTTATACTGGTCAGGATGACGGAGACCGTATCACTTTAGTGGTAACTGGAACGACTGGTACATGGACTGAGCTCGAATCTGACGGGGATCAGAAAGTCAAACAGGTTACATTTGATTCAGCAAATCAACGCATGATTATTGGCGATGATGTCAAAATTTACACTGTAAACGGTAATCAAATCGTCGTAGATGATATGGATAGAGACCCATCGGACCAAATCGTTTTAACTAAATAAGACTATGCAAGTAGAAAGGGCTGGATTTTTCAGCCTTTTTACTTTTACCTAGAAAATAATCATAAATACTTGCCTTCTACCGAATACCTGCGTTATACTAGTATCAATTACTTGTTTTTAGCATTCAAACTATCAAGGAGGGGATATGAAATATAGGAAATTTCAATTATTGATGTCCAAGTATGGCTTTAGTCTTTCGATTATGTTACTTGAACTTTGTCTTGTTTTTGGTCTCTTTCTTTATTTAGGACGCATGGCTCCCATTTTATGGATTACTGTCCTCATTCTACTGAGTATCATCACAATCATTTCGATAGTCAACCGTAATACGACTCCTGAGAATAAGGTAACCTGGTTGTTAGTAGCCTTTGTGCCAGTATTTGGTCCCTTGCTCTATCTGATGTTTGGTGAAAGGCGATTGTCCAAAAAAGAAATCAAACAACTGAAGAAGCTAGGCTCTATGCATTTCCAAGAAGCAAATAGCCAGCTACTAAAAGAGAAATTAAAAGAAAGTGACAAGGCAGCTTATGGAGTCATCAAGTCCTTATTGAGTATGGATACCAATGCTGACATCTATGATCAAACTGCCTCTACATTTTTTCCTAACGGAGAAGCTATGTGGAAAAAGATGGTAGAAGATCTTAAAAAGGCTGAGAAATTTATTTTCTTGGAATATTACATTATAGAAGAAGGTTTGATGTGGAATCGCATACTAGATATACTAGAGCAAAAGGTAGCTCAGGGTGTAGAGGTTAAGATGCTCTATGATGATATCGGCTGTATGGCTACTTTAACAGGAGATTATGCACATCGACTTCGTCAGCTGGGCATCGAGGCCCATAAATTCAATAAAGTTATTCCTCGTTTGACAGTGGCTTATAATAACAGAGATCATAGAAAAATATTGATTGTTGATGGTCAGATAGCCTATACTGGTGGGGTCAATCTGGCAGATGAGTACATTAACCACGTCGAGAGATTTGGTTATTGGAAGGATAGTGGAATTCGCTTAGACGGACTAGCAGTAAAAGCCCTGACACGCTTATTTTTGACCACTTGGTACATTAATCGAGGAGAAATTAGTGATTTTGATCAATATCATTTAGAAAATCATTCTATCCCGAGTGACGGTTTAACCATTCCATACGGAAGTGGACCCAAGCCAATTTTTCGAGCGCAGGTAGGGAAAAAAGTTTATCAGAGTTTAATCAATCAAGCAACGGAATCGGTCTATATTACGACACCTTATTTGATTATAGATTATGATTTAACAGAGACAATCAAAAATGCAGCTATGAGAGGGGTCGATGTTCGAATTATCACCCCTTACATACCAGATAAGAAGTTCATTCAGTTAGTCACGAGAGGAGCTTATCCCGACCTTCTTTCTGCTGGTGTTCGGATTTATGAGTATAGTCCAGGTTTTATTCATAGTAAGCAGATGTTGGTAGACGAAGATTTTGCGGTGGTGGGGACAATCAATCTCGACTACCGGAGCTTGGTACACCATTATGAAAATGCAGTCTTACTCTATAAAACTCCTTCTATAAGGGAAATCGCCCGAGATTTTCGAAATATATTTGCAGATTCTCAGGAAGTCTATCCTCATTCTATCAAAACGAGCTGGTATCAAAAGCTTGTAAAAGAAATCGCCCAGCTATTCGCCCCTATCTTATAAGAAATCTAGAACTTGGGATACAAACCAGACCTATTTTTCTTGTCTTTTACGAATAGAAAGAAAGAGGAGGGGAATTCATGCTAACTAAGGAAGAAGTGAATGATATGATTGAGTTCAAACAGACACATTTACACCGCTTTCGGGAAATTGAAACCTTTGTGAAACTATGCAAAAAATCACTCAAACAGCCATCGCAAGCTGACAATCCTAGGACTTTTTGATATACTAAGACAGATAAATTGAACAGGAGAAACGATATGAGTGTGTATGGTAGAGTAGAAGAAGTTCATAAGGAGAATCGTGAACCTCTAGAATACCAAATCGAACAAGAATCGCATCATCGTGAATCAAGTCGTCTTCCTTTGGTGAAAATTTTACTATGGAGTACGCTTGTAACGGGGATAACTCTAGGAGTACCGCTATTACTCGACTTAATGAGTGCACAAGAAGTGCAGGATTTTTATGCAGGTTGGGCGCTTCATCAGACAGGGAAGATTTACAGCGACTATTATGGAAGTCAAGGTTTGCTTTATTATTTGCTGACTTACGTGAGTCAGGGCGGATTTTTCTTTGCCATCTTTGAGTGGTTAGCCTTGGTAGCAGGAGGATTTTTCCTTTTTAGATCAGCGGACACCTTGACAGAGCAAGGAGACCAAGCTGGACATCTGGTGACTATTTTTTACATGCTAGTTACAGGTCTTGCTTTTGGTGGAGGCTATGCGACTCTTTTAGCGCTTCCTTTCTTATTCGCAGCCTTTAGTTTAGTTGCGGCTTACCTAAGCAATCCAAGCCATGATAAGGGATTTGTACGGATTGGGCTAGCTTTGGCAGGCGGATTTTTCTTTGCTCCCTTATCATCGCTCCTGTTTATTGCTGTAGTGAGTTTAGGCTTGTTGGTCTTTAACCTTGGGCATAGACGCTTTGCGCATGGGTTTTATCAGTTTCTTGCAGTGGCTTTAGGTTTTTCACTTGTCTTTTATCCAACTGCCTACTATAGTGCTGCAACAGGAAGTTTTGGGGATGCGATTAGTGGTATTCGTTATCCTATTGACAGTATTCGCTTTGATTTTACTTCTAAAATTTTAGAGAATATGTTTTTTTATGGCTTGTTGTCCCTTGGTTTGGGATTTGTGGTTTGTATCTTTTTAGGTCTCTTTCAATCCAAACCCTTTAAACTATACGTCATTTCGGTTCCTGCAAGTCTTGTGGTAATTTTAGGTTTGATTTTACTTTTCTTTTCACAAGAGCCTCTGCACGCTTCTTATTTGATGGTCGTCTTCCCTGTTTTCCTACTTTTATTGGTAACCAATATTAAGAGTCAACAGAGGGGGCGTAGTGCTAGAAGAAGCCGAAGAGAAACGCCAGTTAGCCTATGGAGTCGTTTCTTCAAAGGAAATCTATATCTGCTAGTTTTTGGGTTTGTCTATCTTTTGTCTGTTCCTTTTTTGATGAAGTTTGTCCTTTATCCAGTACCTTATCAAGAACGTAATCGTCTTGCTGATTTGGTAAAAGAGGAGACAAATACGGAAGATGCTATCTATGCATGGGATGATACTGCGACTCTTTATCGTAAGAGTGAGCGCTTGTCGCCATCGGCGATTTTGTCCCCGTTGCACTATACAGCAACTGAGGAAAATCGTAATAAGTTACTTAATGACTTGAAAGAAAAACAACCTAAGGTGATTGTGGTAAATGATAAGGTGGTAGTCTGGTCTGAAGTGGAAACACTCTTAAAAGAAAATTACCAACAAGTAAAGACTGATTACTCAGAGTTTAAAGTCTATAAAATTAAATAACCAAATCAATATCTTGTGTATTTTTAAAAATTTTAGGATTTTTAACACAAGATATTGATTTTTCTTTTTAGAGTGGTATAATACTTTTTAGAAAGAACATTTTAGAAAAGAGCATGCATATGATTGCACTAGAAGAAAAAATTACAATTTTGCCAACTCTCTTCGTCGAGAAACGAGATGGGAGACGTGTTGTATTTGATGTGGACAAGATTGACAAGGCTCTCCACAAGGCGGCTGACAAGGTTATGGATGTGACACCCCTGGTTGAAAAATGCCTCAATGATCTGACTGAGCGAATTATTACAGAAATTCATAGTCGCTTTCCACAGGGAATTAAGATTTACGAAATTCAAAATATCGTAGAACATGAACTCCTTGAAGCCAAAGAATATGCGCTGGCTGAGGAGTATATTACTTATCGGACACAGAGGGATTTTGAGCGCTCAAAAGCGACGGATATCAACTTTAGTATTCATAAACTTCTCAACAAAGACCAGACAGTTGTCAATGAAAACGCTAATAAAGACAGTGATGTCTTTAACACTCAGCGTGATTTGACAGCAGGGATTGTTGGGAAATCAATCGGACTGCAAATGCTTCCTAAGCACGTAGCCAATGCCCACCAAAAGGGGGATATCCACTATCACGATTTGGACTACAGTCCCTATACCCCTATGACCAACTGCTGTTTGATTGATTTTAAGGGTATGTTGGAAAATGGTTTTAAGATTGGAAATGCAGAGGTAGAGAGTCCCAAGTCTATCCAGACTGCGACAGCACAGATTTCTCAAATCATTGCCAACGTTGCTTCTAGCCAGTACGGTGGCTGTTCAGCTGACCGTATCGATGAAATTTTGGCGCCTTATGCAGAGAAGAATTATCAAAAACATCTCAAAGATGCAGAAGAGTGGGTATTGCCTGAAAAACAGGAAGATTACGCTTGGAAGAAAGCGCAAAAGGACATCTACGATGCCATGCAATCTCTTGAGTATGAAATCAATACTCTCTTCACTTCAAATGGACAAACACCTTTTACTTCGTTAGGTTTTGGTCTGGGAACCAGTCGTTTTGAACGAGAAATTCAAAAAGCTATTTTAAACATTCGCATCAAGGGTCTTGGTTCAGAACACCGTACGGCTATCTTTCCTAAACTTATCTTTACGCTTAAAAGAGGCCTCAACTTAGAGGAAGGAACTCCCAACTATGACATCAAGCAGTTGGCTCTAGAGTGTGCAACCAAGCGGATGTATCCAGACGTTTTATCTTACGATAAGATTGTTGACTTGACAGGATCCTTCAAGGTGCCTATGGGTTGCCGTTCTTTCCTCCAAGGATGGAAGGATGAAAATGGTGTAGAAGTCAATTCAGGTCGCATGAATCTGGGTGTTGTGACGGTTAATCTGCCTCGTATTGCTCTTGAGTCTGAAGGTGATATGAATAAGTTCTGGGAAATCTTCAACGAGCGAATGAATATCGCAGAAGATGCTCTTGTTTACCGTGTCGAACGCACTAAAGAGGCGACACCAGCAAATGCTCCTATTCTTTATCAGTACGGTGCTTTTGGCCATCGTCTAGGTAAAGAAGAAAGTGTTGACCAGCTCTTTAAGAATCGTCGTGCTACCGTTTCGCTGGGCTATATCGGCTTGTATGAAGTAGCGACAGTTTTCTTTGGTAACAGCTGGGAAAGTAATCCAGATGCTAAGGAATTCACGCTAGACATCATTCACGATATGAAACGCCGTGTAGAAGAGTGGTCAGACCAATATGGCTACCATTTCTCTATCTACTCAACACCATCCGAAAGTCTGACAGACCGTTTCTGCCGACTAGATATAGACAAGTTTGGCTCTATTCCTGATATCACAGACAAGGAATACTACACCAACTCTTTCCACTACGATGTTCGTAAAAATCCAACACCGTTTGAAAAATTGGACTTTGAGAAAGTCTATCCAGAAGCAGGTGCGTCAGGTGGTTTCATCCATTATTGTGAGTATCCAGTCCTTCAGCAAAATCCAAAGGCCTTGGAAGCTGTCTGGGATTATGCTTATGACCGTGTAGGCTATCTAGGCACCAATACTCCGATTGACCGTTGCTACAAGTGTGACTTTGAAGGGGATTTTGAACCAACTGAGAGAGGGTTTGCTTGTCCAAACTGTGGCAATAGCGACCCTAAAACAGTAGATGTGGTGAAGCGAACTTGTGGCTACCTAGGTAATCCTCAAGCAAGACCGATGGTCAACGGGCGTCACAAGGAAATCGCTGCGCGTGTCAAACATATGAATGGTTCAACGATTAAAATAGCTGGGCATCAAGTAACAAATTAGAAAGAAATGAAATGGGAAAATATCAACTAGACGATAAGGGGCGCGCACAAGTGACCCGTTATCACGAGAAACACTCTAAAGGTGGAGCTGGTAAGAAAGAACGCTTGCTTAGCTTCAGAGAACAATTTTTAAACAAGAACAAGAAAAAATAAAAGTGAGAGCCAGCTCTCGCTTTTCTCATAGTGGGAGGTAAGGATGGAATTACGCAGACCAAGATTAGCGGATAAGAAAGCTGTTTTAGATATGATGACAGAGTTTGAAAAGAGCCAATCAGCCCATGATGGAGGATTTTGGGATGTTGAGGATTTTTCTTACGAGGAGTGGCTAGAAGGTAACCGTAATAAAGAAATGGGAATATGGCTACCTGAAAATCGCGTTCCATCGATACAGTTCGTATTGTTTGGTGAATCAGGTTGTGCTCTAGGATTTTTGAATCTGCGATTGAGACTGAATGAGGGGTTACTGAATTATGCTGGCCACATTGGCTACTCCATCCGTCCATCTGAAAGAGGCAAGGGTTATGCAAAAGAGACTCTCCGTCAGGGCTTGCAAGTTGCTAAGGAAAAGAACATCAAGAAAGCTCTGGTGACCTGTAGCGTGAATAATCCTGCTAGCAGAGCAGTCATTCTAGCAAATGGTGGAATATTTGAGGATGCTCGCAATGGAGTCGAGCGTTATTGGATAGAGGTAGCGAATGAATAATCCAAAACCACAAGAATGGAAAAGCGAGGAACTTAGTCAAGGTCGTATCATTGACTACAAGGCCTTTAACTTTGTTGATGGCGAAGGCGTGCGTAACTCTCTCTATGTAGCAGGCTGTATGTTTCACTGCGAGGGGTGTTATAATGTAGCGACCTGGTCCTTCAATGCAGGCATTCCCTATACAGCTGAGTTGGAAGAACAGATTATGGCAGATCTTGCCCAGCCTTATGTTCAGGGGTTAACCTTACTAGGAGGGGAGCCTTTTCTTAATACTGGGATTCTCTTGCCACTTGTTAAGCGGATTCGGAAGGAATTGCCAGACAAGGACATTTGGTCCTGGACCGGCTACACTTGGGAAGAAATGATGTTGGAAACTCCAGATAAACTGGAACTCTTGTCACTGATTGACATTCTTGTCGATGGAAGATATGATCGAACTAAGAGAAATCTTATGCTCCAGTTTCGAGGTTCGTCTAACCAACGAATTATCGATGTGCAAAAATCGCTCAAAAGTGGGCAAGTAGTGATTTGGGACAAGCTCAATGACGGAAAAGAAAGCTATGAACAGGTGAAGAGAGAATGAAGAAAAAGGACTTAGTAGACCAACTAGTCTCAGAGATCGAGACGGGGAAAGTCAGGACACTGGGAATATACGGTCATGGAGCTTCAGGTAAATCAACCTTTGCACAGGAATTGTACCAAGCTTTAGATTCTACTACAGTAAATTTGCTAGAGACAGATCCTTATATCACCTCAGGACGCCATCTGGTAGTACCCAAGGACGCGCCGAATCAAAAGGTGACAGCCAGTCTGCCAGTGGCGCATGAACTGGAGAGTTTGCAGAGAGATATCCTTGCCTTGCAGGCGGGTATGGATGTCTTGACAATTGAAGAACCTTGGAAGGCTAGTGAGGTCTTGTCTGGAGTCAAACCAATTTTGATTGTCGAAGGGATGTCTGTTGGCTTTCTACCCAAGGAACTCTTTGAAAAAACCATCTGTTTCTACACGGATGAGGAGACCGAATTAAAGCGACGCCTTGCTAGAGATACGACTGTGAGAAATCGTGATGCATCCTTTATATTGGCTAGCCATCAGATGAGACGGGAGCAGTATCTGCGATACTATAAAGAAACTGAGTCTAAGGCGGATATCTTAGTGGATCAATCAGAAGATAAATTTGATGTCAAGAGGACTTAACTTATGTATAGAAGAAATATAGAAGAAAATCCCTAATTTTAGGAAGAAAAAGTAGGAAAACAGTTTCATCCCAAAAAAACGAAAAAACCTAACAAATCCCTTGCAATCGCAGGGGATTTGTGTTATTCTATTATGGTGCTGTAAATTACAGCCTTAGTTTTGATACAAGAGGTTGCGACACGCTCGGTTGCATTGCCACGCAACACCGTGTCGGTTTTCTTGTGGAGCTAGCCTATTATCTTAGATAGACGAAAAGGAGAAAAAGATGGCAAACAAAAAAATCCGTATCCGTTTGAAAGCTTACGAACACCGTACGCTTGACACAGCGGCTGCAAAAATCGTAGAATCAGCTACTCGTACAGGTGCACAAGTTGCGGGTCCAATCCCACTTCCAACTGAACGTAGCCTCTACACAATCATTCGTGCGACTCACAAATACAAAGACTCTCGCGAACAATTTGAAATGCGTACACACAAACGTTTGATCGATATCGTTAACCCAACTCAAAAAACAGTTGATGCCTTGATGAAATTGGATCTTCCAAGTGGTGTAAACGTAGAAATCAAACTTTAATCTAAAATATAAAAGAGCAGAGGCTGGTGTTTCAATCTAATTGAACACGGACTAAACTCGGTGTGAAAAAGATAAACTTCCTATTGTCCGTTAGACACTGCGTTAGTTTCCTATTTTCACGTTGAGTTTGACGCCCTTTGTATCTTAGACTTGAGCATAAAAAACGCTCGTTAAAAACTTTTTGAATAAAAAATATAGAAAAGGAACTATTTTCTCATGACAAAAGGAATCTTAGGGAAAAAAGTGGGAATGACTCAAATCTTCACTGAAGCTGGCGAATTGATCCCTGTAACAGTTATTGAAGCAACTCCAAACGTTGTTCTTCAAGTTAAAACTGTTGAAACAGACGGATACAACGCTATCCAAGTTGGTTTCGATGACAAACGCGAAGTATTGAGCAACAAACCTGCTAAAGGACATGTAGCGAAAGCTAACACGGCTCCTAAGCGCTTCATTCGTGAATTCAAAAACGTTGAAGGCTTGGAAGTTGGCGCTGAAATCACAGTTGAAACATTCGCAGCTGGAGATGTTGTTGATGTAACTGGTACTTCTAAAGGTAAAGGTTTCCAAGGTGTTATCAAACGCCACGGACAATCACGTGGACCAATGGCTCACGGTTCTCGTTACCACCGTCGTCCAGGTTCTATGGGGCCTGTTGCACCTAACCGCGTATTCAAAGGTAAAAACCTTGCAGGACGTATGGGTGGCGACCGCGTAACAATTCAAAACCTTGAAGTTGTACAAGTTGTTCCAGAAAAGAACGTTATCCTTATCAAAGGTAACGTACCAGGTGCTAAGAAATCTCTTATCACTATCAAATCAGCAGTTAAAGCTGGTAAATAATAAAGAAAGGGGAAATCAGTCACAATGGCAAACGTAACATTATTTGACCAAACTGGTAAAGAAGCTGGCCAAGTTGTTCTTAACGATGCAGTATTTGGTATCGAACCAAATGAATCAGTTGTGTTTGATGTAATCATCAGCCAACGCGCAAGCCTTCGTCAAGGAACACACGCTGTTAAAAACCGCTCTGCAGTATCAGGTGGTGGACGCAAACCATGGCGTCAAAAAGGAACTGGACGTGCTCGTCAAGGTTCTATCCGCTCACCACAATGGCGTGGTGGTGGTGTTGTCTTCGGACCAACTCCACGTTCATACGGCTACAAACTTCCACAAAAAGTTCGTCGCCTAGCTCTTAAATCAGTTTACTCTGAAAAAGTTGCTGAAAACAAATTCGTAGCTGTAGACGCTCTTTCATTTACAGCTCCAAAAACTGCTGAATTTGCAAAAGTTCTTGCAGCATTGAGCATCGATTCTAAAGTTCTTGTTATCCTTGAAGAAGGAAATGAATTCGCAGCTCTTTCAGCTCGTAACCTTCCAAACGTGAAAGTTGCAACTGCTACAACTGCAAGTGTTCTTGACATCGCAAATAGCGACAAACTTCTTGTCACACAAGCAGCTATCTCTAAAATCGAGGAGGTTCTTGCATAATGAATTTGTATGATGTTATCAAAAAACCTGTCATCACTGAAAGCTCAATGGCTCAACTTGAAGCAGGGAAATATGTATTTGAAGTTGACACTCGTGCACACAAACTTTTGATCAAGCAAGCTGTTGAAGCTGCTTTCGAAGGTGTTAAAGTTGCCAATGTTAACACAATCAACGTAAAACCAAAAGCTAAACGTGTTGGACGTTACACTGGTTTTACTAACAAAACTAAAAAAGCTATCATCACACTTACAGCTGATTCTAAAGCAATCGAGTTGTTTGCTGCTGAAGCTGAATAATCTAAGGAGGAAATATCGTGGGAATTCGTGTTTATAAACCAACAACAAACGGTCGCCGTAATATGACTTCTTTGGATTTCGCTGAAATCACAACAAGCACTCCTGAAAAATCATTGCTTGTTGCATTGAAGAGCAAGGCTGGTCGTAACAACAACGGTCGTATCACAGTTCGTCACCAAGGTGGTGGACACAAACGTTTCTACCGTTTGGTTGACTTCAAACGTAATAAAGACAACGTTGAAGCAGTTGTTAAAACAATCGAGTACGATCCAAACCGTTCTGCAAACATCGCTCTTGTACACTACACTGACGGTGTGAAAGCATACATCATCGCTCCAAAAGGTCTTGAAGTAGGTCAACGTATCGTTTCAGGTCCAGAAGCAGATATCAAAGTCGGAAACGCTCTTCCACTTGCTAACATCCCAGTTGGTACTTTGATTCACAACATCGAGTTGAAACCAGGTCGTGGTGGTGAATTGGTACGTGCTGCTGGTGCATCTGCTCAAGTATTGGGTTCTGAAGGTAAATATGTTCTTGTTCGTCTTCAATCAGGTGAAGTTCGTATGATTCTTGGAACTTGCCGTGCTACAGTTGGTGTTGTCGGAAACGAACAACATGGACTTGTAAACCTTGGTAAAGCAGGACGTAGCCGTTGGAAAGGTATCCGCCCAACAGTTCGTGGTTCTGTAATGAACCCTAACGATCACCCACACGGTGGTGGTGAAGGTAAAGCACCAGTTGGTCGTAAAGCACCATCTACTCCATGGGGCAAACCTGCTCTTGGTCTTAAAACTCGTAACAAGAAAGCGAAATCTGACAAACTTATCGTTCGTCGTCGCAACGAGAAATAATATTAAACTAGTCGCTTAAGCAACTAGTAAATCCGCCAGCTCGGTAGCGCTCCATAGGAGTGCAAGCCGCTGTGGTACAACATTTAAAGGAGAAAATATAAAAATGGGACGCAGTCTTAAAAAAGGACCTTTCGTCGATGAGCATTTGATGAAAAAAGTTGAAGCTCAAGCTAACGACGAAAAGAAAAAAGTTATTAAAACTTGGTCACGTCGTTCAACGATCTTCCCAAGTTTCATTGGTTACACTATTGCAGTTTATGACGGACGTAAACACGTACCTGTTTACATCCAAGAAGACATGGTAGGCCACAAACTTGGTGAATTTGCACCAACTCGTACTTACAAAGGTCACGCTGCAGACGACAAGAAAACACGTAGAAAATAAGGAGAACATAAATGGCAGAAATTACTTCAGCTAAAGCAATGGCTCGTACAGTACGTGTTTCACCTCGTAAATCACGTCTTGTTCTTGATAACATCCGTGGTAAAAGCGTAGCCGATGCAATCGCAATCTTGACATTCACTCCAAACAAAGCTGCTGAAATCATCTTGAAAGTTTTGAACTCAGCTGTAGCTAACGCTGAAAACAACTTTGGTTTGGATAAAGCTAACTTGGTAGTATCTGAAGCATTCGCAAACGAAGGACCAACTATGAAACGTTTCCGTCCACGTGCGAAAGGTTCAGCTTCACCAATCAACAAACGTACAGCTCACATCACTGTAGCTGTTGCAGAAAAATAAGGAGGTAAAATCGTGGGTCAAAAAGTACATCCAATTGGTATGCGTGTCGGCATCATCCGTGATTGGGATGCCAAATGGTATGCTGAAAAAGAATACGCGGATTACCTTCATGAAGATCTTGCAATCCGTAAATTCGTTCAAAAAGAACTTGCTGACGCAGCAGTTTCAACTATTGAAATCGAACGCGCAGTAAACAAAGTTAACGTTTCACTTCACACTGCTAAACCAGGTATGGTTATCGGTAAAGGTGGTGCTAACGTTGATGCACTCCGTGCAAAACTTAACAAATTGACTGGAAAACAAGTACACATCAACATCATCGAAATCAAACAACCTGATTTGGATGCTCACCTTGTAGGTGAAGGAATTGCTCGTCAATTGGAGCAACGTGTTGCTTTCCGTCGTGCACAAAAACAAGCAATCCAACGTGCAATGCGTGCTGGAGCTAAAGGAATCAAAACTCAAGTATCAGGTCGTTTGAACGGTGCAGATATCGCCCGTGCTGAAGGATACTCTGAAGGAACTGTTCCGCTTCACACACTTCGTGCAGATATCGATTACGCTTGGGAAGAAGCAGATACTACATACGGTAAACTTGGTGTTAAAGTATGGATCTACCGTGGTGAAGTTCTTCCAGCTCGTAAAAACACTAAAGGAGGTAAATAACCAATGTTAGTACCTAAACGTGTTAAACACCGTCGTGAGTTCCGTGGAAAAATGCGCGGTGAAGCAAAAGGTGGAAAAGAAGTAGCATTCGGTGAATACGGTCTTCAAGCTACAACTAGCCACTGGATCACTAACCGCCAAATCGAAGCTGCTCGTATCGCCATGACTCGTTACATGAAACGTGGTGGTAAAGTTTGGATTAAAATCTTCCCACACAAATCATACACTGCTAAAGCTATCGGTGTGCGTATGGGATCTGGTAAAGGGGCACCTGAAGGTTGGGTAGCACCAGTTAAACGTGGTAAAGTGATGTTCGAAATCGCTGGTGTATCTGAAGAGATTGCACGTGAAGCGCTTCGACTTGCTAGCCACAAATTGCCAGTTAAATGTAAATTCGTAAAACGTGAAGCAGAATAAGGAGAAGGCATGAAACTTAATGAAGTAAAAGAATTTGTTAAAGAACTTCGTGGTCTTTCTCAAGAAGAACTCGCGAAGCGCGAAAACGAATTGAAAAAAGAATTGTTTGAACTTCGTTTCCAAGCTGCTACTGGTCAATTGGAACAAACAGCTCGCTTGAAAGAAGTTAAAAAACAAATCGCTCGTATCAAAACAGTTCAATCTGAAGCGAAATAATAGACTAGGGAAGGAGAAATTTCAATGGAACGCAATAATCGTAAAGTTCTTGTTGGACGTGTTGTATCTGACAAAATGGACAAGACAATCACAGTTGTAGTTGAAACAAAACGTAACCACCCAGTCTATGGTAAACGTATTAACTACTCTAAAAAATACAAAGCTCATGATGAAAACAATGTTGCCAAAGAAGGCGATATCGTACGTATCATGGAAACTCGCCCGCTTTCAGCTACAAAACGTTTCCGTCTTGTAGAAGTTGTTGAAGAAGCGGTCATCATCTAATCAAACCTGAAAGGAGAAAACTGAAATGATTCAAACAGAAACTCGTTTGAAAGTCGCAGACAACAGCGGTGCTCGCGAAATCTTGACTATCAAAGTTCTTGGTGGTTCAGGACGTAAATTTGCAAACATCGGTGATGTTATCGTGGCATCTGTAAAACAAGCTACTCCTGGTGGTGCGGTTAAAAAAGGTGACGTTGTTAAAGCAGTTATCGTTCGTACTAAATCAGGTGCTCGTCGTGCTGATGGTTCATACATCAAATTTGACGAAAACGCAGCAGTTATCATCCGTGAAGACAAAACTCCTCGCGGAACACGTATCTTTGGCCCAGTTGCACGTGAATTGCGTGAAGGTGGCTTCATGAAGATCGTGTCACTTGCTCCAGAAGTACTTTAATTTTTAGGAACAAACTAGTCCCCTAGCTTCAAGCTAGGGTGCCCTTATGGGCGTAAGAAAAATCAAGGAGAAACCTAATGTTTGTAAAAAAAGGCGACAAAGTTCGCGTAATCGCTGGTAAAGATAAGGGAACAGAAGCTGTTGTCCTTACTGCCCTTCCAAAAGTAAACAAAGTTATCGTTGAAGGTGTTAACATTGTTAAGAAACACCAACGTCCAACTAACGAGCTTCCTCAAGGTGGTATCATCGAGAAAGAAGCAGCTATCCACGTATCAAATGTTCAAGTTTTGGACAAAAATGGTGTAGCTGGTCGTGTTGGTTACAAATTTGTAGACGGTAAAAAAGTTCGCTACAACAAAAAATCAGGCGAAGTGCTTGATTAATCACGAAGGAAAGGAGAAGTATAATGGCAAATCGTTTAAAAGAAAAATATCTTAATGAAGTAGTTCCTGCTTTGACAGAACAATTCAACTACTCATCAGTGATGGCTGTGCCTAAAGTAGATAAGATTGTTTTGAACATGGGTGTTGGTGAAGCTGTATCAAACGCTAAAAGCCTTGAAAAAGCTGCTGAAGAATTGGCACTTATCTCAGGTCAAAAACCACTTATCACTAAAGCTAAAAAATCAATCGCCGGCTTCCGTCTTCGTGAAGGTGTTGCGATCGGTGCAAAAGTTACCCTTCGTGGTGAACGTATGTACGAATTCTTGGATAAATTGGTATCAGTTTCACTTCCACGTGTACGTGACTTCCACGGTGTTCCAACAAAATCATTTGATGGACGCGGGAACTACACACTTGGTGTGAAAGAACAATTAATCTTCCCAGAAATCAACTTCGATGACGTTGACAAAACTCGTGGTCTTGACATCGTTATCGTAACAACTGCTAACACTGACGAAGAGTCACGTGCATTGCTTACAGGCCTTGGAATGCCTTTTGCAAAATAATATAGGAGGTAAATCTAATGGCTAAAAAATCAATGGTAGCTAGAGAGGCTAAACGCCAAAAAATTGTTGACCGTTATGCTGAAAAACGTGCTGCATTAAAGGCGGCAGGGGACTACGAAGGTTTATCTAAATTACCTCGCAACGCCTCACCGACTCGTTTACATAATCGTTGTAGAGTTACGGGGCGCCCACATTCAGTTTACCGCAAATTTGGTCTGAGTCGTATCGCTTTTCGCGAACTTGCGCATAAAGGTCAAATTCCTGGTGTAACAAAAGCATCTTGGTAATTTAAGATATCAAGAGCGTCAAAACTCCAAGTAAAAATAGGAAACTTGACGAAGAAACTAAAGTTTCTAGGAAAGTTTATCTTTTTCACACAGAGTTTAGCCCGGGTTCAATTGGGCTTGCCAATTTGAACACGAGCTACAGCTTTGGCAAAAAAGACCAATTTGCTTTGGAGCATTGCTTCTGCATTAAATTGTCTATTTTTGCTCGTACTGTTACGCTCTTTGTATCATGTATTAACTAGCAAGTGCAACTTGCAAACTACTAGTAAGAGGAGAAAAACAAAATGGTTATGACTGACCCAATCGCAGACTTCCTAACTCGTATTCGTAATGCTAACCAAGCTAAACACGAAGTACTTGAAGTACCTGCATCAAACATCAAAAAAGGGATTGCTGAAATCCTTAAACGCGAAGGTTTTGTAAAAAACGTTGAAATCATTGAAGATGACAAACAAGGCGTCATCCGTGTATTTCTTAAATACGGACCAAATGGTGAGAAAGTTATCACTAACTTGAAACGTGTTTCTAAACCAGGACTTCGTGTCTACAAAAAACGTGAAGACCTTCCAAAAGTTCTTAACGGACTTGGAATTGCCATCCTTTCAACTTCTGAAGGTTTGCTTACTGATAAAGAAGCACGCCAAAAGAATGTTGGTGGTGAGGTTATCGCTTACGTTTGGTAAAATCAAGATACAAAGCTCGTAAAGAACAAAGCAAAATTAGGAAGTTGGAGAAGTTTGTTTACAAACAAGCCAACTTATCTATTTTGCACAGTTCTTAGAGCGTGTTCAGTTCAGCTCTTGAACTAAATAAGTATCTGAACCCCGTGAAAACTGGCCGTTCTGGCCTGACAATTTAACAGGAGAAAATAAACATGTCACGTATTGGTAATAAAGTTATCGTGTTGCCTGCTGGTGTTGAACTCGCTAACAATGACAACGTTGTAACTGTAAAAGGACCTAAAGGAGAACTTACTCGTGAGTTCTCAAAAGATATTGAAATCCGTGTGGAAGGTACTGAAATAACTCTTCACCGTCCAAACGATTCAAAAGAAATGAAAACTATCCACGGAACTACTCGTGCCCTTTTGAACAACATGGTTGTTGGTGTATCAGAAGGATTCAAGAAAGAACTTGAAATGCGTGGGGTTGGTTACCGTGCACAGCTTCAAGGATCTAAACTTGTTTTGGCTGTTGGTAAATCTCATCCAGACGAAGTTGAAGCTCCAGAAGGAATTACTTTTGAACTTCCAAACCCAACAACAATCGTTGTTAGCGGAATTTCAAAAGAAGTAGTTGGTCAAACAGCTGCTTACGTACGTAGCCTTCGTTCACCAGAACCATATAAAGGTAAAGGTATCCGTTACGTTGGTGAATTCGTTCGCCGTAAAGAAGGTAAAACAGGTAAATAATGTTGAGTGGTTGATCATCAACCACCAACCTATTTTCCAACTTTGTGCATAGCACACGATTTAAAACTAAAGAGGTGAAAACTGTGATTTCAAAACCAGATAAAAACAAACTCCGCCAAAAACGCCACCGTCGCGTTCGCGGAAAACTCTCTGGAACTGCTGATCGCCCACGTTTGAACGTATTCCGTTCTAATACAGGCATCTACGCTCAAGTGATTGATGACGTAGCGGGTGTAACGCTCGCAAGTGCTTCAACTCTTGATAAAGAAGTTTCAAAAGGAACTAAAACTGAACAAGCCGTTGCTGTCGGTAAACTCGTTGCAGAACGTGCAAACGCTAAAGGTATTTCAGAAGTGGTGTTCGACCGCGGTGGATATCTATATCACGGACGTGTGAAAGCTTTGGCTGATGCAGCTCGTGAAAACGGATTGAAATTCTAATAGGAGGACACTAGAAAATGGCATTTAAAGACAATGCAGTTGAATTAGAAGAACGCGTAGTTGCTGTCAACCGTGTTACAAAAGTTGTTAAAGGTGGACGTCGTCTTCGTTTCGCAGCTCTTGTTGTTGTTGGTGACCACAATGGTCGCGTAGGATTTGGTACTGGTAAAGCTCAAGAAGTTCCAGAAGCAATCCGTAAAGCAGTAGATGATGCTAAGAAAAACTTGATCGAAGTTCCTATGGTTGGAACAACAATCCCACACGAAGTTCTTTCAGAATTCGGTGGAGCTAAAGTATTGTTGAAACCTGCTGTAGAAGGTTCTGGAGTTGCCGCTGGTGGTGCAGTTCGTGCCGTTGTGGAATTGGCAGGTGTGGCAGATATTACATCTAAATCACTTGGTTCTAACACTCCAATCAACATTGTTCGTGCAACTGTTGAAGGTTTGAAACAATTGAAACGCGCTGAAGAAATTGCTGCCCTTCGTGGTATTTCAGTTTCTGATTTGGCATAAGAAAGGGGATAAAATGGCTCAAATTAAAATTACTTTGACTAAGTCTCCAATCGGACGCATTCCATCACAACGTAAAACTGTTGTAGCACTTGGACTTGGCAAATTGAACAGCTCTGTTATTAAAGAAGATAACGCTGCTATCCGTGGTATGATCACAGCAGTATCTCACTTAGTAACAGTTGAAGAAGTAAACTAATGAAGTTTTAGGGGATGTGCACTGTACCATCCCCTAAAACTAGATATAGTCATCTATGATGACATCGTATAGGCGAGTTGATGGGGGAGACAACCTTTTCTCCCTTATCGGCGCTAGCATTTTACAAAAGAGGAGAAAATAAAAATGAAACTTCATGAATTGAAACCTGCAGAAGGTTCTCGTAAAGTACGTAACCGCGTTGGTCGTGGTACTTCATCAGGTAACGGTAAAACATCTGGTCGTGGTCAAAAAGGTCAAAAAGCTCGTAGCGGTGGCGGAGTTCGCCTTGGTTTTGAAGGTGGACAAACTCCATTGTTCCGTCGTCTTCCAAAACGTGGATTCACTAACATCAACGCTAAAGAATACGCAATTGTGAACCTTGACCAATTGAACGTCTTTGAAGATGGTGCTGAAGTAACTCCAGTTGTTCTTATCGAAGCAGGAATTGTTAAAGCTGAAAAGTCAGGTATTAAAATTCTTGGTAACGGTGAGTTGACTAAGAAATTGACTGTGAAAGCAGCTAAATTCTCTAAATCAGCTGAAGAAGCTATCACTGCTAAAGGTGGTTCAGTAGAAGTCATCTAAGAGAGGTGACCTATGTTTTTTAAATTATTAAGAGAAGCTCTTAAAGTCAAGCAGGTTCGATCAAAAATTTTATTTACAATTTTTATCGTTTTGGTCTTTCGTATCGGAACTAGCATTACAGTTCCTGGTGTGAATGCCAATAGCTTGAATGCTTTAAGTGGATTATCCTTCTTAAACATGTTGAGCTTGGTGTCGGGGAATGCCCTAAAAAACTTTTCGATTTTTGCCTTAGGAGTTAGTCCCTATATCACCGCTTCTATTGTTGTCCAACTCTTGCAAATGGATATTTTACCCAAGTTTGTAGAGTGGGGTAAACAAGGGGAAGTAGGTCGAAGAAAATTGAATCAAGCTACTCGTTATATTGCTCTAGTTCTCGCTTTTGTGCAATCTATCGGGATTACAGCTGGTTTTAATACCTTGGCTGGAGCTCAATTGATTAAAACTGCTTTAACTCCACAAGTTTTTCTGACGATTGGTATCATCTTAACAGCTGGTAGTATGATTGTCACTTGGTTGGGTGAGCAAATTACAGATAAGGGATACGGAAACGGTGTTTCCATGATTATCTTTGCCGGGATTGTTTCTTCAATTCCAGAGATGATTCAGGGCATCTATGTGGACTACTTTGTGAACGTCCCAAGTAGCCGTATCACTTCATCTATCATTTTCGTAATCATTTTGATTATTACTGTATTGTTGATTATTTACTTTACAACTTATGTTCAACAAGCAGAATACAAAATTCCAATCCAATATACTAAGGTTGCACAAGGTGCTCCATCTAGCTCTTACCTTCCGTTAAAGGTAAATCCTGCTGGAGTTATCCCTGTTATCTTTGCCAGTTCGATTACTGCAGCGCCTGCGGCTATTCTTCAGTTTTTGAGTGCCACAGGTCATGATTGGGCTTGGGTAAGGGTAGCACAAGAGATGTTGGCAACTACTTCTCCAACTGGTATTGCCATGTATGCTTTGTTGATTATTCTCTTTACATTCTTCTATACGTTTGTACAGATTAATCCTGAAAAAGCAGCAGAGAGCCTACAAAAGAGTGGTGCCTATATCCATGGAGTTCGTCCTGGTAAAGGTACAGAAGAATATATGTCTAAACTTCTTCGTCGTCTTGCAACTGTTGGTTCCCTCTTCCTTGGTGTGATTTCCATTTTACCGATTGCAGCTAAAGATGTATTTGGTCTTTCTGATGTTGTTGCCTTTGGTGGAACAAGTCTCTTGATCATTATCTCTACAGGTATCGAAGGAATCAAGCAATTGGAAGGTTACCTATTGAAACGTAAGTATGTTGGTTTCATGGACAGAACAGAATAAAAGTATTTACTGAATCAGTAAATACTGAGGGAGTGGAGGTTTAAACTCTGACATTTGTAAGAGTTGGATCTCCCCTCTTCTATTTTGTTTTTAAATAGGGGTGAAAAGACTTTTTGCTTCTATTTAAAAATAAAATAAGGAGATCAAATCATGAATCTTTTGATTATGGGCTTACCTGGTGCAGGTAAGGGAACTCAAGCAGCAAAAATCGTAGAACAATTCCATGTTGCACATATCTCAACAGGTGATATGTTCCGCGCTGCAATGGCAAATCAAACTGAAATGGGTGTTCTTGCTAAGTCATATATTGACAAGGGTGAATTGGTTCCTGACGAAGTTACAAATGGAATCGTAAAAGAACGCCTTTCACAAGATGATATTAAAGAAACAGGATTCTTATTGGATGGTTACCCACGTACAATTGAACAAGCTCATGCCTTGGACAAAACATTGGCTGAACTTGGCATTGAACTAGAAGGTATTATCAATATTGAAGTGAACCCTGACAGCCTCTTGGAACGTTTGAGTGGCCGTATCATCCACTGCGTAACTGGAGAAACTTTCCACAAGGTCTTTAACCCACCAGTTGACTATAAAGAAGAAGATTACTACCAACGTGAAGATGATAAGCCTGAGACAGTAAAACGTCGTTTGGATGTTAATATTGCTCAAGGAGAACCAATCATTGCTCACTACCGTGCCAAAGGTTTGGTTCATGACATCGAAGGTAATCAAGATATCAATGATGTCTTCTCAGATATTGAAAAAGTATTGACAAATTTGAAATAAAGCGTTTTTCACACTTGCAAAAATCCGCTACAAATGTTATACTGAGATAGTCTGACTTATAATTGTTGTCTCTGTGTCTAGAGGCATCGAATCGAAATTTATGGAGGTGCTTTTGCGTGGCAAAAGACGATGTGATTGAAGTTGAAGGCAAAGTAGTTGATACAATGCCGAATGCAATGTTTACGGTTGAACTTGAAAATGGACATCAGATTTTAGCAACAGTTTCTGGTAAAATTCGTAAAAACTATATTCGTATTTTAGCGGGAGATCGTGTTACTGTCGAAATGAGTCCATATGACTTGACACGTGGACGTATCACTTACCGCTTTAAATAATCGAAAAACTTGGAGGGATAAGAAATGAAAGTAAGACCATCGGTCAAACCAATTTGCGAATACTGTAAAGTTATTCGTCGTAATGGTCGTGTTATGGTAATTTGCCCAGCAAATCCAAAACACAAACAACGTCAAGGATAAGATAGAAAGGAGAAAACATGGCTCGTATTGCTGGAGTTGATATTCCAAATGACAAACGCGTAGTAATCTCATTGACTTATGTTTATGGTATCGGACTTGCAACATCTAAGAAAATTTTGGCTGCTGCTGGAATCTCAGAAGATGTTCGTGTACGTGATCTTACATCAGATCAAGAAGATGCTATCCGTCGTGAAGTGGATGCAATCAAAGTTGAAGGTGACCTTCGTCGTGAAGTAAACTTGAACATCAAACGTTTGATGGAAATCGGTTCATACCGTGGTATCCGTCACCGTCGTGGACTTCCTGTCCGTGGACAAAATACTAAAAACAACGCTCGCACTCGTAAAGGTAAAGCTGTTGCGATTGCTGGTAAGAAAAAATAATATAGGAGGTAAAAGTCTTGGCTAAACCAACACGTAAACGTCGTGTGAAAAAGAATATCGAATCTGGTATTGCTCATATTCACGCTACATTTAATAACACTATTGTTATGATTACTGATGTGCATGGTAATGCAATTGCTTGGTCATCAGCTGGTGCTCTTGGTTTCAAAGGTTCTCGTAAATCTACACCATTCGCTGCTCAAATGGCTTCTGAAGCTGCTGCTAAATCTGCACAAGAACACGGTCTTAAATCAGTTGAAGTTACTGTAAAAGGTCCAGGTTCTGGTCGTGAGTCAGCTATTCGTGCGCTTGCTGCCGCTGGTCTTGAAGTAACAGCAATTCGTGATGTGACTCCAGTGCCACACAATGGTGCTCGTCCTCCAAAACGTCGCCGTGTATAATCATCGCATTACACTGCTTTTCGTTTAAGAGGGAGTAACTAAATGATCGAGTTTGAAAAACCAAATATAACAAAAATTGATGAAAATAAAGATTATGGCAAGTTTGTAATCGAACCACTTGAACGTGGCTACGGTACAACTCTTGGTAACTCTCTTCGTCGTGTACTTCTAGCTTCTCTACCAGGAGCAGCTGTGACATCTATCAACATTGATGGTGTGTTACATGAGTTTGACACAGTTCCAGGTGTTCGTGAAGACGTGATGCAAATCATTCTGAACATTAAAGGAATTGCAGTGAAATCGTACGTTGAAGACGAAAAAATCATCGAACTGGATGTTGAAGGTCCTGCTGAAGTAACAGCTGGTGACATTTTGACAGATAGCGATATTGAAATTGTAAATCCAGATCATTATCTCTTTACAATCGGTGAAGGTTCTTCTCTAAAAGCGACTATGACTGTTAACAGTGGTCGTGGATATGTACCTGCTGATGAAAATAAAAAGGATAATGCACCAGTTGGAACACTTGCTGTAGATTCTATTTATACACCAGTTACAAAAGTCAACTATCAAGTGGAACCTGCTCGTGTAGGTAGCAATGATGGTTTCGACAAATTAACCCTTGAAATCTTGACAAATGGAACAATTATTCCAGAAGATGCTTTAGGGCTTTCAGCACGTATTTTGACAGAACATCTTGATTTGTTTACAAATCTTACTGAGATTGCTAAGTCAACTGAAGTGATGAAAGAAGCTGATACTGAATCTGACGACCGTATTTTAGATCGTACGATTGAGGAACTGGACTTGTCTGTGCGTTCATACAACTGTTTAAAACGTGCCGGTATCAATACTGTGCATGATTTGACAGAAAAATCTGAAGCAGAGATGATGAAAGTACGAAATCTTGGACGCAAGAGTTTGGAAGAAGTGAAACTCAAACTCATTGATTTGGGTCTTGGATTAAAAGATAAATAAAGGAGGAATACATGGCTTACCGTAAACTAGGACGCACTAGCTCACAACGTAAAGCAATGCTTCGCGATTTGACAACTGACCTTTTGATCAACGAATCAATCGTGACAACTGAAGCTCGTGCTAAAGAAATCCGTAAAACTGTTGAAAAAATGATTACTCTAGGTAAACGTGGTGATTTGCATGCACGTCGTCAAGCAGCTGCTTTCGTACGTAATGAAATCGCATCTGAAAACTATGATGAAGCAACTGATAAGTACACTTCTACTACAGCACTTCAAAAATTGTTCTCAGAAATCGCACCTCGTTATGCTGAACGTAACGGTGGATACACTCGTATCCTTAAAACTGAACCACGTCGTGGTGATGCAGCGCCAATGGCGATCATCGAATTAGTATAAAATCATCAATTTTGTTGAGTGTTATGATGATGGAGTCTTGTGCTCTTAGTCTAGCTCTGGTCTACCGCTAGGATTTCGGTCCTAGCGGGAACACTCATCATAAGTTGGGATAGTAGACGCTTGTTTACGAAATTGTTTTTTTCTTAAGAACAACTTCGTAAGCAGGCGTTTTTGAGTATTTTCGTTAGAATTATGCTATACTATTTGAAAAGAATCCTGTTTAATGTTAAGGTTTCTTATTTTAAGAAGAATTGGAGTTTACTTATGAAAGCGATTATAACTGTTGTTGGTAAAGATAAATCTGGAATTGTTGCAGGTGTTTCTGGTAAAATTGCAGAATTAGGATTGAATATTGACGATATCTCTCAAACTGTATTGGATGAATATTTTACGATGATGGCTGTTGTATCTAGTGATGAAAAGCAAGATTTTACCTATCTTCGTAATGAATTTGAAGCTTTTGGGCAAACTTTGAATGTAAAAATCAATATTCAGAGTGCAGCGATTTTCGAAGCTATGTATAATATCTAGGAGGTCATCATGGATATTAGACAAGTTACTGAAACCATCGCCATGATTGAGGAGCAAAACTTCGATATTAGAACCATTACCATGGGGATTTCTCTTTTGGACTGTATCGATCCAAATATCAATCGTGCTGCGGAGAAAATCTATCAAAAAATTACGACAAAGGCGGCTAATTTAGTAGCTGTTGGTGATGAAATTGCGGCTGAGTTGGGAATTCCTATCGTTAATAAGCGTGTATCGGTGACACCTATTTCTCTGATTGGGGCAGCGACAGATGCGACGGACTACGTGGTTCTGGCAAAAGCGCTTGATAAGGCTGCGAAAGAGATTGGTGTGGACTTTATTGGTGGTTTTTCTGCCTTAGTACAAAAAGGTTATCAAAAGGGAGATGAGATTCTCATCAATTCCATTCCTCGCGCTTTGGCTGAGACGGATAAGGTCTGCTCGTCAGTCAATATCGGCTCAACCAAGTCTGGTATTAATATGACGGCTGTGGCAGATATGGGACGAATTATCAAGGAAACAGCAAATCTTTCAGATATGGGAGTGGCCAAGTTGGTTGTATTCGCTAATGCTGTTGAGGACAATCCATTTATGGCGGGTGCCTTTCATGGTGTTGGGGAAGCAGATGTTATCATCAATGTCGGAGTTTCTGGTCCTGGTGTTGTGAAACGTGCTTTGGAAAAAGTTCGTGGACAGAGCTTTGATGTAGTAGCCGAAACAGTTAAGAAAACTGCCTTTAAAATCACTCGTATCGGTCAATTGGTTGGTCAAATGGCCAGTGAGAGACTGGGTGTGGAGTTTGGTATTGTGGACTTGAGTTTGGCACCAACCCCTGCGGTTGGAGACTCTGTGGCACGTGTCCTTGAGGAAATGGGGCTAGAAACAGTTGGCACGCATGGAACGACAGCTGCCTTGGCCCTCTTGAACGACCAAGTTAAAAAGGGTGGAGTGATGGCCTGTAACCAGGTCGGTGGTCTATCTGGTGCCTTTATCCCTGTTTCTGAGGATGAAGGAATGATTGCTGCAGTGCAAAATGGCTCTCTTAATTTAGAAAAACTAGAAGCTATGACGGCTATCTGTTCTGTTGGATTGGATATGATTGCCATCCCAGAAGATACGCCTGCTGAAACTATTGCGGCTATGATTGCGGATGAAGCAGCAATCGGTGTTATCAACATGAAAACAACAGCTGTTCGTATCATTCCCAAAGGAAGAGAAGGCGATATGATTGAGTTTGGTGGTCTATTAGGAACTGCACCCGTTATGAAGGTTAATGGGGCTTCGTCTGTCGACTTCATCTCTCGCGGTGGACAAATCCCAGCACCAATTCATAGTTTTAAAAATTAAGAAAATAGGAGAAATTTTAAGTTCTATTTAAGATTAGATGTGTATACTATAATCATTAAATAAAGACCTCCTAATATTATTTGAAACAGATAACACTGAATTAGTTTGAATTTGATTTTCATCTAATATCTTTATTTAATGAACTCCTAAACTTTTTCATAATAATCTCCTTCAAAAGTCGCCTGTATGGGTGGCTTTTATTTTATCATTCATGATATAATAGAAGCAAACGGAGGACGGAAAATGGTAAAAGTACGATTGTATTTGGTACGTCATGGCAAGACCATGTTTAACACGATTGGTCGCGCGCAAGGTTGGAGCGATACTCCCTTAACTGCTGAAGGTGAACGAGGGATTCAAGAGTTAGGAATCGGTTTGCGAGAATCTGATCTACAGTTTGAGCGCGCTTATTCGAGTGATTCTGGTCGTACCATTCAGACCATGGGAATTATACTTGAAGAACTTGGCTTGCAGGGGAAAATCCCTTATCGCATGGACAAGCGTATCAGAGAATGGTGTTTCGGTAGTTTTGATGGAGCCTATGATGGCGATCTTTTCATGGGCATTATTCCTCGTATCTTTAATGTGGACCACGTTCACCAATTGTCTTATGCTGAACTGGCTGAGGGCTTGGTAGAGGTCGATACAGCTGGTTGGGCTGAAGGTTGGGAAAAACTCAGTGGCCGAATCAAGGAAGGCTTTGAAATAATTGCAAAAGAAATGGAAGATCAAGGTGGAGGTAACGCCCTTGTTGTCAGCCATGGAATGACTATTGGAACCATTGTTTATCTGATTAATGGCATGCATCCGCATGGTCTAGATAATGGTAGCGTGACGATTCTTGAATATGAGGACGGTCAGTTTAGGGTTGAAGTTGTCGGTGACCGTAGTTACCGAGAGCTAGGACGTGAGAAGATGGAAGAAGGCTCTATTTAATCAGTCTAGACTTGCTTGCCATGAGCTAGGGATTTGATAAGAATATCAAGATAAGAAAAAACAGCCGAGGGTATTCCTTTCGGCTGTTTTTGATGTGGAAAACTAAAGTGTAATGCTATTGCTTTTAGAGATTTTCATAAACAAGAGCAAGGAACCTACTGTTAGAACAGTCAGGATAGTTGACAAGGCTGCGGCTACACCGTAATTTCCTCTGAGAACCTCTGTATAAATAGCTACAGTCATTGTTCTTGTTTTGACATTGTAGAGGAGGATAGAAGTAGAGAGTTTTGAAATCATTGTGACCCAAGATAAGATGGCTCCAGAAATGATACCAGATAGCATCATTGGAGTTGTAATCTTAGCAAAGGTATTGAGACGACTACTTCCTAAGCTTTCAGCAGCTTCTTCAATACTTGGTGCTATTTGTTGTAAGCTAGCAACAGATGAGCGAATAGTATAAGGTAATCTTCTGACAGATAGAGACATAATCAAGATGAAAGCAGTCCCTGTAATCATAAGAAATCCACTTCCAAATAGACCAGTATTGAAGGAAGAAATGAAGGCAATCCCTAGAACGGTTCCTGGTACAATATAAGGTACCATACTGAGGCTGTCAATTAAGTTTGTAAACAAATTCCGTTTTCTAACGGCTAGGTAGGAGATAAATGTCGCAAATAGAACAACTAGAACTAAGGCAATCAAAGGGATACGAATGGTATTGAAAATAGCAGATCCCATACGATGGAAAGCTACCTTGTAACTGTTTGGAGAATAACCTTTAACAAATACCATACCTGATGTTTTTAGGAAAGAGGTATAAATTAAGTAGATTTGAGGTAAAACAGAGATAAAGATAATTCCGTAGACTGTTGCATAAATGGCAGCCATTTTTCCTTTTGTAGTTTTTTTAGGCTCAATTGGATGGAGCAGATTCATGCTGAAACTGTAGCGGTTTGCAATGTGTTTTTGGATAAGGAAAATTGCCAAGGCAATGATAATCGCCATAATTGCAAAAGCAGAATTTCCTCCAACCTCGCTAATAAATTGGGTATAAATCAGGACAGGGAAAGTCCGATATCCTTCGCCAATCAACATAGGCGTTCCAAAGTCTGAGAATGCTCTCATAAATACAAGCAAGGAGCTGCTAGTAAGGTTGGAACTAGGAGAGGTAAAACAACCGTTACGATAGGTTTAAATCCGAAGGACCCCATGCTTTCAGCTGCTTCAAGTAGAGAATTGTCAATACTGTTCATTGTTCCAGCAACATATAGAAATACCAGTGGGAATAGTTGCAGTGTAAAGACAAGTACAATTCCTTTGAATCCATAAATATCGATAGCTGGAAGATGAAGGGCATTTGTCAAAAATTTAGTGATGACCCCATTTCGTCCTAGCAAGAGAACCCAGGAGTAGGCTCCTACGAAAGGAGCTGACATGGAAGCAATGATAATCAATATTTGTAGAAATTTCTCCCCCTTGAAGTCATACATAGAGAAGAGATAAGCTAATAGGGTTCCTACAACTAAGGAAGTGACAGTAGCGGTAATGGAAACCTTGAAACTGTTGACTAGTGTCTCAGAGTAGTAGACTTTACTAAAGAAAGTGACAAAATTAGCTAGTGAGAATTGTCCTTCATGTATAAGTGCTTACTTGAGCACGGTAACGATAGGATAAACGAGAAAGACAAGATAGGTAAGAAAGATGAAGAAAGAGGAGGCTGTCCAAATATTTAGTTTTTTACGTTCCATGGTTGACTCCTTTTATCAGGTTTTGGGAACCATCTGCAGAAAAGATGTTTAATTTTTGCGTATTGATTCGTAGACGAATACGATTGCCTTTTTGTAGTTCTTCTTCAAAAGTTGATTCTTCACTAACTTGAATTTTTGAGGCAAAACCTGTCTCAATGAAATACTCCGTATTTAGTCCAAGATAGACGCTATCGCTAATAGTTCCTTCAATATCTCCAGATTCATCTTTGATAAACTCTTCGGGACGAATGCTTACATGAATAGCTTGCTCCTCAACCTGATCAAGAGCTAGCATTCGAAGGGCATAGCCATCTGAAAAGACGATATAAGCGCCGTCGCTCCGTTTTTCAAGATTGGCAGGGATAATATTTGTGCGTCCGATAAAGGTTGCCACAAACTCATTAGCTGGTTTATGATAGAGTTCTTTTGGTCGGCCGATTTGTTGGATCACCCCATCTTTCATAACAGCAATTTGGTCTGAAATAGCCATGGCTTCTTCTTGGTCGTGGGTTACATAAACAGTTGTAATTCCCACTTCGTGTTGGATTTCTCGGATGGCTTGACGCATATCCAAGCGAAGTTTGGCCTCCAGATTACTAAGTGGCTCGTCCATGAGGAGAACACTTGGATTAACCGCTAAGGCGCATGCCAAGGTGACACGTTGTTGTTGTCCACCACTGAGTTTATCGGGCTTTCGATCCGCATATTGAGCAATTTGCATGAGTCCAAGATACTTGTTGGTCTGTTGAATCAATTCTTCTTTTGGAACCTTCTTTTGCATAAGACCAAAAGCAACGTTGTCTCGGACAGTCAAATGTGGGAAAATAGCGTAGTTTTGGAAAACCAGCCCGATATTGCGTTTGCTGGGTTCCATATTATTGATTTTTGTATCATCGAAGTAAAATTCTCCATCTTTGATACTGTTGAAACCTGCAATCATACGAAGAAGGGTCGTTTTCCCACATCCTGAAGCTCCAAGAAGGGTAAAGAGACTTCCTTTTGGAATTGTAATGTTCAAATTCTCAATAACAGGGACATCGTGGTAGATTTTTTTGGCGTTAATAATTTCGATCTCACTCATAGTGAACCTCTTTTACTGTTTAGATTGGATATCTGTAAAGACTTCGTTGTATTTCTTAACGATATCTGATTTATTCTTGATGACATAATCATAATCTTCAGTGAGTGTTTTGATTTTGTCAATTGGTTTCATGTTTTCGCTTGTTTTAGCATTTTTACGAACAGGACGGTTAGTAGTGGTTGTACCAAGTGTATCTTGTACTTCTTGAGAGATAATAAAATCGATAAATTTCTTGGCATTTTCCATATTTTTAGCTTTTTTAACGATAGCAGCACTAGCAGGTAGGAAGACGGTTCCTTCTTTTGGATAGACTACTTTAATGTTAGCTCCGTCATTTAAGAGTTTAACTGCTGGATCCTCATAAGAGAGACCAACAGCCATTTCTCCATCAACGACTGCTTTATAGACACCAGATGAACTTAAACCGATTTTATAGTGTATTGAAACTAGAATAGTACACCTCTACTTCTAAAACATTGTTAGAAATCGATTTGACTGTCCTGATTAATTTGTCCTGTTCTTATTTCATTTTACTATACCATCAATAAGTGTGAAAAGATCTTTTACATAAGACCAAGCCTTATCATCTTTGTAACCACCTTGAGCTTGTAGCATATTTGTTAATTGAGCAAAGGCGCTAGAAGAGTTTGCTGGGTCAGCAGTTGCGATTTTTCCTTTTAGTTCAGGTTTGAGAAGGTCGCTATATCCTTCGATGTTCATGCCTTTAGTTAAATCAGGGTGGACGATTAAAACACTACCATCTAGTGTATAAGGAGTAGAGAAGCCAGTTGTGTTTTGATATTCTTTGATAACATTATCATTTTCTTTTGAAATATAGTTTTCAAAGAGTTCTCCGTGGGTAGCATATTGTGTATAAGAACCACCAAAGATAACATCAGCTACAGGAACTTCTTTTTCTGACTCTAGTTTTTTGAAAAGTTCTCCAGTACCAGCTTGAATCAGTTCTATTTTGATACCATATTTTTCTTCAAAGGCAGGAATAGTTGCTCCAATTAAGCCTTCTGAGTTTGGTCAATAAACGACTAGCGAACCACCGTCTCCTTTATCAGATGAACTGTCATCGGCAGATTCATTAGAAGAACAAGCAGCATAATACATCCATTTCTTTTTCATGATGGATACCTCCGTTGTGTTATTTAAGTTTATTTTAAAACAATGTAAGCGTTTTTAAAACCTACAATTCTATTCTATAGTGTATTGAATCTATAACAGTACACTTTGACTGCTAAAATATTTCTATAAATTAATTTGACTTTCCTGATAGAGATGTTCACATCTTATTTCAATTCACTATATTAGAGTAAAATTCTCTACAAAAAGAAGAATAGCCTATTTTACTATTCTTCCGAGTAATTTCAATTCCTTTGGGGAAATATGGAGATGCTTTTTAAATACTTTGGCAAAATATTTATAGTCTGAAAATCCAACTTGGTCAGAGATAGCGCTTAAAGGGGAGTTGGGAGATTCAGCCATCTTATCTATAGCTTGTTTCAGGCGATATTGTAAGATATATTCATTTAGAGTCATCTTTGATAACCTTATATAGATAGCTTTCGTTATAGTTTAAAGCTTCAGCAATAGTAATGCTCTGCATAGTGCTTGTGGACAAAGGAGATAATTTGTTGAATGATTTGGTTTTGTGTATCAACCTGTTGGATAGAGGTGAGTAAAGTTTGATATTCTTCTAAAAAAGGAGTTTCTTGAGATGTGCTAATTTGTAATCGCAAAACAATTTTTTGAAGACATTCTGTCAATTCCTTGGTATCAATTGGCTTGGATAAGAAATCAACTGCTCCATATTGCATGGCTTTTTGGCATTTTGAAAATCGTTATAACCTGATAAGATAACTTTTTCATAAGAAAGAGTACGAGTGGCTTTGAACATCATAAAAGCATCCATAATTGGCATTGTGATGTCTGTTAAGACAAATATGAGTTTCTTTTTCTTGGATGAGTTTCATTCCTTCTTGACCGTGACTGGCAGTTCCTACGACTTGGATGCCTAAGGCAGAGTAGTCTACGGCAATCTCTAGCCATTTTCGGATGAGGTGTTCATCTTCTACAATAATGAGCTTAAACATGAGTTAGTCTTTCGTTACAAATTTGACCCAAGTTTCTCCTTGGCGATTGACTCCTAAATCTAGCTGGACATCAGAAAAGAAATTGCTCAATTGTTTGTAGCTGTTCATGATGCCATGCTGGGTATGAGGGCTTTCTAAAGAGTCTAAAATAGCGAATCGCTCTTGTTTGGTGAGTCCTCCAGCATTATCCTTGACTAAAAAAGTTAGAGAATCTGCTTCCAAGGTAATGTGGATATCAATATGAAGATCAATACGGTATTGCATCCCATGTTTTATAGCATTTTCTACTAGAGGAAGCAAGAAAAGTTTAGGGATAGGCTGATTATCGACAGTTTCTGGGCAGACAATATCATAGGAAAAGTGCTCGAAACGAATCTTATGAATCATAAGGTAATCCTCTATAATCTTTAAATCCTGACAAATGGTTGTTTCTTTTTCTAAATCGGTGATACTGTATCGGAGAATGCGCGTGAGGTCACAAAGGCTGCGATAGAGCTTCTATGGAGAATTTCTTTTTGGAGAGATTTTTTAAAGGAATGAGACATCCGCTACCTCATTGGAAGGTTTTTTTGTGATAAGTATAGCAGTTTAAAAATTCTAGAGCAAGGTAAAATAGAAAAGGTTTGGCTAAAATTTTTTAGCTAAACCTTTTGAAAAGTTAAGTATGTATTATAGATGCTTGTTATCTGCAAATAGCTAGAGCATTTCAAGGAAATGAACTAGAAATAACAATTAATATGGTGGTTCAGAAATACCTTTTGATAATCAATAAGATCTTCAGGATGAAGTGCGTTGATTCCATCCATTTCATATTTCCGATTTAATAAACGATATTTGTTTTCACCAAATTGATGAAAAGGGAGTAGTTGAACTTGGTCGATATTTAATGAGTTAAATAGAGTAGCGAATTTTTCTGCATCCTCTAAACTATTGTTAAAATTAGGAATAACTGGGATTCTTAAAACGATAGTTTTATTTTGAGAAAAAGCATAATGAATGTTTTTAATAATCATTTGATTAAAAACCCCAGTCACTTTTTTATGTTTTATAGAGTTATAATGTTTTAGGTCTGTGTAGATAAAATCCACATATTGAATTAAATCGATAAATTTTTCATGATCAACAAAGGCAGTAGTTTCAATGGCAGTGTGTATGTGATGTTCTTTAGCTGATTTTAAGATGGCTTTAGCAAATTCAAACTGAGCAAATATTTCACCTCCTGATAAAGTTAAACCTCCACCGGATTCTTCGTAAAATTCTTTGTCTTTTAATACCTCTGTAATAATTTCTTCTACAGTCTTTTCTTCACCGACTAAGGTGAATTTCTCTCGTTGAGCATCTTTCATTTTTTCAGGTTTCATTCTTTGAGATTCAGGATTAGAACACCATGGACAGCGCAGAGGACATCCTTTTAAAAAAACAGTTGTACGAATACCCGGGCCGTCATGAATTGAAAAGTGTTGAATATTAAAAATAATTCCTTTAGATATTTCCATAAGAGTTCCTCCTCTTCATAAGTCTATCCTATCACAAAAACGAAAGAAAAACAATTACGAACGAAAGGTTAATTTGTTGTTTTTTGCTTTTTATTTTGGTAGAATAAAACGGAGGTGTAAAATGAAAAGATTGGAACAAATTATTAAATTAGTATCAGAATATGAAAAGATCGACGTTAATACATTATCGGAAAAATTAAATGTATCGAAAGTAACGATTAGAAAAGATTTAGATAAATTAGAGTCAAAAGGTTTATTACACAGAGAGCATGGATATGCTGTATTAAATAGTGGAGATGACTTAAATGTACGTTTGTCAATTAACTATGAAATTAAGAGAAAAATTGTTCAGGAAGCAGTAAAATTGGTGTCAGATAATGAAACAATAATGATAGAATCTGGATCGACCTGTGCTTTACTTGCTGAGGAAATTTGCAAGCAAAAAAGAAATGTTACGATTGTAACAAATTCATTTTTTATAGCAAATTTTGTGAGAGCTTATGATTCATGTCGTATTATTGTTCTTGGTGGAGAGTTTCAGAAGGATTCACAGGTTACTGTGGGACCTTTATTAAAAGAAATGATACAGACTTTTCATGTGCATCAAGCTTTTGTTGGGACAGATGGTTACGATAAAGAGATGGGCTTTACAGGAAAAGATTTAATGCGCAGTGAGGTAGTTCAATATATTTCAGCAGCGTCGGATAAAGTCATTGTACTAACTGACTCAAGTAAATTTGATAAAAGGGGTACAGTAAGAAGATTTGCTTTAAGTCAAGTCTATGAAGTAATAACAGACGAAAAACTTTCTAAACAAAATATAGCTACATTAGAAAATGCTGGGATAATGGTTAAGGTAGTTTCGTAAGAGGTTAAATGTATGAATCAAGATAGGAATAAACTGCTCTCTAAAATTGCTTATCTGTATTATATTGAAAACTTAAATCAGTCACAAATAGCAGCAAAATTAGGAATTTATAGAACCTCTATTAGTAGAATGTTAACAGAAGCAAGGAATGCAGGAATTGTTAAAATTGAAATAGAGAATTTTGATACCAATATGTTTAAGTTGGAAAATTATGTAAAAGAAAAATATGGTCTGGAAAGTTTAGAAATTATTCCAAATGAATTTGATGATAATCCAACAATTTTATCTGAAAGAATTTCTCAAGTTGCAGCAGGTGTCCTTAGGAATCTAATTGATGATAATATGAAAATTGGCTTTTCTTGGGGGAAAAGTTTAAGTAATTTAGTAGATTTAATTCACAGTAAAAGTGTCCGAAATGTTCACTTCTATCCTCTAGCAGGTGGTCCTAGTCACATACACGCTAAATACCATGTGAATACACTGATTTATGAAATGTCTAGAAAATTTCATGGAGAGTGTACATTTATGAATGCAACGATTGTGCAAGAAAATAAATTGTTAGCAGATGGTATTTTGCAATCAAGATATTTTGAAAATTTGAAAAATAGTTGGAAAGATTTAGATATAGCTGTAGTCGGAATTGGTGATTTTAGCAATAAAGGAAAGCATCAATGGTTAGACATGCTTACAGAGGATGACTTTAAAGAATTGACCAAAGTTAAAACTGTAGGAGAAATTTGTTGTCGATTTTTTGATTCAAAAGGTAAAGAAGTCTATGAAAACTTACAGGAAAGAACGATAGCAATCTCTTTGGAAGATTTAAAAAATATTCCTCAAAGTTTAGCTGTTGCTTACGGTGATACGAAAGTATCTTCGATTCTTTCTGTCTTGCGTGCTAATTTAGTAAATCATTTGATTACAGACAAAAATACAATTTTAAAAGTTTTGGAAGAAGATGGGGATTTGACTTTTAGAGAGATTCTAGGTGAGTGAAAATGATAGACTGATTCAGTTTATCGTTTTTCTTTTTAGTTGATTGCACATTTGTGCTTATATAAACAAAAATAGTTTATCTGTTGTTTTTGGATTGACAACTTTATTATGTAGTTGTATTCTATAGTTACAAAAGAAAATTTTAAAATTTCAAATGAAAAAAGCTTTTTACATAGTGAAATGAGGAGGAATTTATGGAAATTATTGTTCCAGATCAAATTATCATGGGTTTAATTTTATATGCTGGTGATGCGAAACAACATATTTATAAAGCGTTAGATTACATAAAAAATGGTACATGTGAACGGTGTGAAGAAGAAATCCAGTTAGCTGATGCAGCCTTATTAGAAGCTCATAATCTACAAACAAAATTCTTGGCACAGGAAGCGTCTGGTACAAAGACAGAAATTACAGCTCTCTTTGTTCATTCACAAGATCATCTCATGACTAGTATGACGGAGATTAATTTAATCAAAGAAATTATTAGTTTGAGAAAAGAACTTCATAAAAAATAATACTAGAGTATTATCATTGTTATTAACATAGAGGAGGAAAACATAATGGTGAAGATTGGTTTGTTTTGTGCAGCAGGTTTTTCTACTGGTATGCTTGTAAATAATATGAAAATTGCAGCGCAATCTAGTGGAGTTGAGGCAGAAATAGAGGCGTTTTCTCAGTCTAAATTAGCGGATTATGCGCCAAATATAGATGTTGCACTATTGGGTCCACAAGTTGCTTATACATTAGATAAATCAAAAGAAATTTGTGATAAGTGTGATGTTCCGATAGCTGTTATTCCGATGATGGACTATGGTATGTTAGATGGGAAAAAAGTATTAGATTTGGCCCTATCTTTGATTAGTGGGTAAGAAAAGGAGATTTATTATGTCAAAGATGGATGTTCAGAAAATCATTGCACCGATGATGAAGTTTGTGAATATGCGTGGCATTATAGCTCTAAAAGATGGGATGTTAGCAATTTTGCCATTGACAGTAGTTGGCAGTTTGTTCTTGATTATGGGACAATTGCCGTTCGAAGGATTAAATAAGAGCATTGCTAGTGTTTTTGGAGCTAATTGGACAGAGCCGTTTATGCAAGTATATTCAGGAACTTTTGCTATTATGGGTCTAATTTCTTGTTTTTCAATTGCCTATTCTTATGCTAAGAATAGCGGAGTAGAGGCTTTACCAGCTGGAGTTCTATCTGTATCTGCATTCTTTATTTTGCTAAGATCATCTTATATCCCTAAACAAGGTGAGGCGATTGGGGACGCTATTAGTAAAGTTTGGTTTGGAGGCCAAGGAATTATCGGTGCTATCATTATAGGTTTGGTAGTAGGAAGTATTTATACCTTCTTTATAAAGAGAAAAATTGTTATTAAGATGCCAGAACAAGTTCCACAAGCTATTGCCAAACAGTTTGAAGCAATGATTCCAGCATTTGTAATTTTCTTATCTTCTATGATTGTATATATTTTAGCGAAGTCATTGACTAATGGCGGAACATTCATAGAAATGATTTATTCTGCTATTCAAGTTCCGTTGCAAGGTTTAACTGGATCTTTGTATGGTGCTATTGGAATTGCATTCTTTATATCATTTTTGTGGTGGTTTGGTGTTCATGGGCAATCGGTAGTAAATGGAGTAGTGACAGCTCTGCTTTTATCTAATCTTGATGCTAATAAAGCTATGTTAGCCTCTGGTAATCTATCATTAGAAAATGGTGCACATATTGTTACTCAACAATTTTTAGATTCATTTTTAATTCTATCAGGTTCAGGGATTACGTTTGGTCTTGTAGTTGCCATGCTTTTTGCAGCAAAATCAAAACAATACCAAGCCTTAGGGAAAGTTGCAGCTTTTCCAGCAATATTTAACGTAAATGAGCCAGTTGTATTTGGATTTCCGATTGTCATGAATCCAGTTATGTTTGTACCTTTCATTCTTGTTCCTGTACTTGCAGCTGTGATAGTATATGGAGCTATTGCAACAGGTTTCATGCAGCCATTCTCAGGGGTAACATTGCCTTGGAGTACACCAGCTATTCTATCAGGATTTTTGGTGGGTGGATGGCAAGGTGTTGTGACTCAGTTATTAGTATTGGTGATATCTACAGTGGTTTACTTTCCATTCTTTAAGATACAAGATCGTTTAGCTTACCAAAATGAAATCAAACAATCTTAGAGGTATTTGTGTGTTACTGTTAAACTCACACATTTGTGCTAAAAATTAGAGAGTTAAAATTTTTCTAGTTAAAAGCTTGAAAATTTCTATAAAAATCGGTATTATATTTTCGAAAGAAATAAAAATATTTTCGAAAGAAAGGTGCTTACGATGGTAAATACAGAAGTAGCAAGAACAACAATCAAAACAGAATATTTTGGCAGCCTTACTGAAAGGATGAACAAATATCGAGAAGATGTTTTAAATAAAAAACCTTATATTGATGCTGAGAGAGCAGTTCTAGCAACACGCGCCTATGAACGATACAAGGAACAACCTAATGTCCTAAAACGTGCATATATGCTGAAAGAAATTTTGGAAAATATGTCTATCTATATTGAAGAAGAATCTATGATTGCGGGAAATCAAGCTTCTTCCAATAAAGATGCTCCTATTTTTCCGGAATATACGCTAGAATTTGTTCTCAATGAGTTGGATCTTTTTGAAAAGCGTGATGGAGATGTTTTCTATATTACAGAAGAAACAAAAGAACAACTTAGAAGTATTGCTCCGTTTTGGGAAAATAATAATTTACGTGCTAGAGCTGGTGCCTTATTACCTGAAGAAGTGTCAGTTTATATGGAAACAGGATTCTTCGGTATGGAAGGTAAGATGAATTCTGGAGATGCTCACCTAGCAGTTAACTATCAGAAACTTTTGCAATTTGGTTTAAGAGGTTTTGAAGAGCGGGCTCGTAAAGCAAAAGTAGCTCTAGATTTAACAGATCCAGCAAGTATTGATAAATATCATTTTTACGACTCTATATTTATCGTAATCGATGCTATTAAAGTATATGCAAAGCGCTTTGTTGCTCTTGCTAAAAGTTTAGCCGAAAATGCAAATCCTAAACGTAAGAAAGAATTACTTGAGATTGCAGATATTTGCTCTAGAGTCCCATATGAACCGGCAACTACTTTTGCAGAAGCTATTCAATCAGTTTGGTTTATTCAATGTATTTTACAAATTGAATCTAATGGCCACTCTCTTTCATATGGCCGTTTTGATCAATATATGTATCCATATATGAAGGCTGATTTAGAAAGTGGTAAAGAAACAGAAGATAGCATTGTTGAACGTCTGACAAATCTTTGGATTAAGACAATTACAATCAATAAGGTTCGCAGTCAATCACATACATTTTCTTCAGCAGGAAGTCCTTTATATCAAAATGTTACAATTGGTGGACAGACTCGAGATAAGAAGGATGCTGTTAACCCATTATCTTATTTGGTATTAAAATCAGTTGCACAAACCCATCTACCGCAACCTAATCTAACTGTACGTTACCATGCAGGTTTAGATGCTCGTTTCATGAATGAGTGTATTGAAGTGATGAAACTTGGTTTTGGTATGCCTGCATTTAATAATGATGAGATTATTATTCCTTCTTTTATTGCAAAAGGAGTATTGGAAGATGATGCTTATGATTACAGTGCCATTGGATGTGTTGAAACGGCAGTTCCAGGGAAATGGGGCTATCGTTGCACAGGTATGAGTTATATGAACTTCCCTAAGGTTCTACTTATCACGATGAATGATGGAATTGATCCGGCTTCGGGTAAACGGTTTGCACCAAGCTTTGGTCATTTTAAGGATATGAAGAACTTTTCTGAATTAGAAAATGCTTGGGATAAAACACTAAGATATTTGACACGAATGAGTGTTATTGTTGAAAATTCTATTGATTTATCATTGGAACGAGAAGTTCCTGATATTCTATGTTCAGCATTGACTGATGATTGTATTGGTCGTGGAAAACACCTTAAAGAAGGTGGAGCAGTATATGATTATATATCAGGATTGCAAGTTGGAATTGCAAATTTGTCGGATTCATTAGCTGCAATTAAAAAATTGGTGTTTGAGGAAGAACGTATAAGCCCAAGTCAGCTTTGGCATGCACTGGAAACAGATTATGCCGGAGAAGAAGGTAAGGTCATTCAAGAAATGTTGATTCATGATGCACCTAAGTATGGTAATGATGATGATTATGCTGACAAATTGGTTACTGCTGCTTATGACATTTATGTTGATGAAATTGCTAAATATCCTAATACACGTTATGGAAGAGGGCCTATTGGAGGAATTCGTTATTCAGGAACATCTTCTATATCAGCCAACGTAGGGCAGGGACGTGGAACATTAGCAACTCCAGATGGACGCAACGCGGGTACACCGTTAGCAGAGGGTTGTTCACCATCACATAATATGGATCAACACGGCCCTACATCTGTTTTAAAATCTGTTTCAAAATTACCAACAGATGAAATCGTAGGTGGGGTTCTCTTAAATCAGAAAGTAAATCCTCAAACGTTAGCCAAAGAAGAAGATAAATTAAAACTAATTGCTTTGTTACGAACATTCTTTAATCGTTTACATGGGTACCATATTCAATACAATGTTGTTTCCAGAGAGACGTTGATTGACGCTCAGAAACATCCTGAAAAACACAGAGACTTAATTGTTCGTGTTGCAGGATACTCTGCATTCTTCAATGTTCTTTCTAAGGCAACCCAAGATGACATTATAGGACGTACTGAGCATACTTTGTAAAATAAAGAGGTTCTTTTTATGGAATTTATGCTTGACACATTAAATTTAGATGAGATTAAAAAGTGGTCTGAAATTTTGCCGCTAGCTGGGGTAACTTCAAATCCCACTATTGCAAAAAGAGAGGGTTCTATTAATTTTTTTGAACGAATCAAAGATGTAAGAGAATTGATTGGCTCTACACCCTCTATTCATGTTCAGGTGATTTCTCAAGATTTTGAAGGCATCTTAAAGGATGCTCATGAAATTCGAAGACAAGCAGGAGATGATATATTTATCAAAGTACCTGTTACTCCAGCTGGATTACGTGCAATAAAGGTGCTAAAAAAAGAGGGCTACCATATCACTGCAACAGCTATTTATACAGTTATTCAGGGATTATTAGCTATCGAAGTAGGAGCGGATTACCTAGCTCCATATTATAATAGAATGGAAAATTTGAACATTGATTCAAATTCTGTCATTCGTCAATTAGCTCTTGCTATTGATAGACAGAACTCTCCTAGTAAGATTTTAGCTGCATCCTTTAAAAATGTAGCACAAGTAAATAATGCTTTAGCTGCAGGTGCGCATGCTGTTACAGCAGGAGCAGATGTTTTTGAATCAGCTTTCGCCATGCCATCTATCCAAAAGGCAGTTGATGATTTTTCTGACGATTGGTTTGTTACTCAAAATAGTCGTTCCATTTAGATAGAGAGGAAATACATATGAGAATTTTTGCTAGTCCTTCTAGATATATTCAGGGGGAAAATGCCTTGTTTGAAAATGCCAAATCAATTTTGGATTTGGGAAATTGCCCTATTCTATTATGCGATCAGTTGGTTTATGATATTGTTGGAAAACGATTTGAAGATTACCTACATAGGTATGGTTTCCATATTGTTCTGGCGCTATTTAATGGTGAAGCTTCTGACAATGAAATCAATCGAGTTGTTGCCTTGGCTGAGAAAGAAAATTGTGATAGTATTATCGGTCTTGGTGGAGGAAAGACGATTGATAGCGCAAAAGCTATTGCAGATTTGATTGAAAAGCCTGTTATTATTGCTCCAACAATTGCATCGACCGACGCACCTGTATCTGCTTTATCTGTTATTTATACAGATGAAGGTGCATTTGATCATTATCTATTTTATTCTAAAAATCCAGATTTAGTTTTGGTTGATACAAAAGTTATTTCACAAGCCCCTAAGCGTTTATTAGCGTCTGGTATTGCAGATGGTTTAGCAACTTGGGTTGAGGCGCGTGCGGTTATGCAGGCAAATGGAAAAACTATGTTGGGACAACAGCAAACATTGGCTGGAGTTGCAATTGCGAAGAAATGTGAAGAAACGCTGTTTGCAGATGGTTTACAGGCTATGGCAGCTTGTGAAGCTAAAGTGGTGACACCAGCATTAGAAAACATTGTTGAAGCTAATACTTTATTGAGTGGTTTAGGTTTTGAAAGTGGAGGATTAGCTGCGGCGCATGCAATTCATAATGGTTTTACTGCATTGACAGGTGACATTCATCATTTAACACATGGTGAAAAAGTAGCTTATGGAACTTTAGTACAACTATTATTGGAAAATAGACCTAAAGAAGAACTTGATAAGTATATTGAGTTTTACAAAAAAATTGGTATGCCAACAACTCTAAAAGAAATGCATTTGGATCAAGTTGGATATGATGATTTAATAAAAGTTGGTAAACAAGCAACTATGGAGGGTGAGACAATTCATCAGATGCCGTTTAAGATTTCGCCTTCAGATGTTGCTCAAGCTATTATCGCTGTAGATGCCTATGTAAATTCAAAATAAACAATAAGGACTACTGTTTTCCAAATGGTAGTCTTTTATTGATCCTCGTATTGAATTCTATAGCAGATTGAAATAAGATGAGAACAAATCGATTGGGAAAGTAAAATTAATTTCTATAAGTGTTTTAGCAATTGTTTCGTACTATTTCAGATTCAGTCCACTATACGTTCTTCATAAATCAAAAAGCGACATAGGTTGTCGGCTATTTATTGTGAATACATTAATTAGCATTCCAGTTTTATCTTCGGTCTAAAGTAAGTATTTTGTGCTATACGAGATAAGCGTCTTGACTTACTCCTTGATTTACTGCATAACAATGGGATAAAAAGTGGGAGATAGAGCAATTCATAGTCATCAAAATTAATGAGATACAGTATACAGTTTTTTCTTTAAACACATTTCAAATTCCCTCAAAAATGGTATAATAGTAACATCACAAAATTGGAGAGAGACCATGAGTTTTTATAATCATAAAGAAATTGAGCCTAAGTGGCAGGGCTACTGGGCAGAACATCATACATTTAAGACAGGAACAGATGCATCAAAACCTAAGTTTTATGCGCTTGATATGTTCCCTTATCCGTCTGGAGCTGGTCTGCATGTAGGACACCCAGAAGGTTATACTGCAACCGATATCCTCAGTCGTTACAAACGTGCGCAAGGCTACAATGTCCTTCACCCAATGGGTTGGGATGCTTTTGGTTTACCTGCAGAGCAATACGCTATGGATACTGGTAATGACCCAGCAGAATTTACAGCGGAAAACATTGCCAACTTCAAACGTCAAATCAATGCGCTTGGATTTTCTTATGACTGGGATCGTGAAGTCAACACAACAGATCCAAACTACTACAAGTGGACTCAATGGATTTTCACCAAGCTTTACGAAAAAGGCTTGGCCTATGAAGCTGAAGTGCCAGTAAACTGGGTTGAGGAATTGGGAACTGCCATTGCCAATGAAGAAGTGCTTCCTGACGGAACTTCTGAGCGTGGAGGCTATCCAGTTGTCCGCAAACCAATGCGCCAATGGATGCTCAAAATCACGGCTTACGCAGAGCGCTTGCTCAATGACTTAGATGAACTAGATTGGTCAGAGTCTATCAAGGATATGCAACGCAACTGGATTGGTAAATCAACTGGTGCCAATGTAACTTTCAAAGTAAAAGGAACAGACAAGGAATTTACAGTCTTTACTACTCGTCCGGACACACTTTTCGGTGCGACTTTCACTGTCTTGGCTCCTGAACATGAATTAGTAGACGCTATCACAAGTTCAGAGCAAGCAGAAGCTGTAGCAGACTATAAACACCAAGCCAGCCTTAAGTCTGACTTGGCTCGTACAGACCTTGCTAAGGAAAAAACTGGTGTTTGGACAGGTGCCTATGCCATCAACCCTGTCAATGGTAAGGAAATGCCAATCTGGATTGCGGACTATGTTCTTGCTAGTTATGGAACAGGTGCGGTTATGGCTGTGCCTGCCCACGACCAACGTGACTGGGAATTTGCCAAACAATTTGACCTTCCAATCGTCGAAGTACTTGAAGGTGGAGATGTCAAAGAAGCTGCCTACACAGAGGATGGCCTTCATGTCAATTCAGACTTCCTAGATGAACTCAACAAAGAAGACGCTATTGCCAAGATTGTGGCTTGGTTGGAAGAAAAAGGCTGTGGTCAGGAGAAGGTTACCTACCGTCTCCACGACTGGCTCTTTAGCCGTCAACGTTACTGGGGTGAGCCAATTCCAATCATTCATTGGGAAGATGGAACTTCAACAGCTGTTCCTGAAACTGAATTGCCGCTTGTCTTGCCTGTAACCAAGGATATCCGTCCTTCAGGTACTGGTGAAAGTCCACTAGCTAACTTGACAGATTGGCTTGAAGTGACTCGTGAAGATGGTGTCAAAGGTCGTCGTGAAACCAACACTATGCCACAATGGGCTGGTTCAAGCTGGTACTACCTCCGCTATATTGATCCACACAATACTGAGAAATTGGCTGATGAGGACCTCCTCAAACAATGGTTGCCAGTAGATATCTACGTGGGTGGTGCGGAACATGCTGTACTTCACTTGCTTTACGCTCGTTTCTGGCACAAATTCCTCTATGACCTCGGTGTTGTTCCGACTAAGGAACCATTCCAAAAACTCTTTAACCAAGGGATGATTTTGGGAACAAGCTACCGTGACCACCGTGGTGCTCTTGTGGCAACCGACAAGGTTGAAAAACGTGATGGTTCCTTCTTTCATGTAGAAACAGGGGAAGAGTTGGAGCAAGCGCCAGCCAAGATGTCTAAATCGCTCAAGAACGTTGTTAACCCAGACGATGTGGTGGAACAATACGGTGCCGATACCCTTCGTGTTTATGAAATGTTTATGGGACCACTCGATGCTTCGATTGCTTGGTCAGAAGAAGGTTTGGAAGGAAGCCGTAAGTTCCTTGACCGAGTTTACCGTTTGATTACAAGTAAAGAAATCCTTGCGGAAAACAATGGTGCTCTTGACAAGGTTTACAACGAAACAGTCAAAGCTGTTACTGAGCAAATTGAGTCTCTCAAATTCAACACAGCTATTGCCCAACTTATGGTCTTTGTCAATGCTGCTAACAAGGAAGATAAGCTTTATGTTGACTATGCCAAAGGCTTTATTCAATTGATTGCACCATTTGCACCTCACTTGGCAGAAGAACTCTGGCAAACAGTCGCAGAAACAGGTGAGTCAATCTCTTATGTAGCTTGGCCAACTTGGGACGAAAGCAAATTGGTTGAAGATGAAATTGAAATTGTCGTCCAAATCAAAGGAAAAGTCCGTGCCAAACTCATGGTTGCTAAAGATATATCACGTGAAGAATTACAAGAAATCGCTTTAGCTGATGAAAAAGTCAAAGCAGAAATTGACGGTAAGGAAATCGTGAAAGTAATTGCGGTACCGAATAAACTCGTTAATATCGTCGTTAAATAACGAGTTTATTAGCTCTATCTGCCACCTTCAATAGTCCACTGGACTATTGAAGCCAACTAAATTAGTTAACATTGTTGTGAAATAAAAAGAAGTAACTCTAGAGTATGAACTTTAGAGTTACTTTTAGAATAGGTCAGAATGAATAGATTAGTGAACGATAGCAGGAAGTGTGAAATTTTATTATTTAAGATTTCTATTATTGTAGTGTCAGTTATAGTATTAGTAATGTCAATAGTGGGTGCATATTATTTTAAAAATTGTCTTTGGGACAAGGAAAGTTTAAATTTGACACTCACTTTAGACACTCTCTTTGCAGTTTTTATTACTTTCTTTAGTTTTTCAAATGATAAATCAAGCAATATTTTTGGAATATCTCCAAATGAAATTATAAGGACACAGTCTGAAGTGTATCAATTTTTATTTACAAAATCTTTTGCAACTCTATTAATAGTGACAAATTTGTTATCCATTATTCATTATTTTGGAGCCAAAAATTTAATAGTTTCTTTTAATGAAACTTATCCTCGTATTCAATCCAGTGTTGGTATCATGTGGCTACCACTGTTTGGTATTCTGATAATCTATTTTATTTGGCTCTTAATAGAGGGATTAAAATATATCAGAAAAATAAATTATATTATTCAAAATAGGGAAATAATCTATTTTTATTCGCAGGTAAAAGTTGTAGATAAACTTACTGATTCTGAATCGAAAAAATACGGTGAATATATTGATTTGTACGAATCGTGTCGTCAGAACAATTTAAGTGTTCTACTTAACTTTCTTCAAAATTCGGATGATAAACGAGGAGTTATTGCTAGTAACTCAGTGAGAATTATGTTTGAATCTTTGGATAAAGCAGACCAAATTGCGGCCCTGAATATTTGTAGAAACTATGTAGCACGAGAAAATGTTTTAAATAAAGAAGATGCAGAAAAATTGTTAAATGAAATTGATAAAAAACTTGAAATTAGCAGATAGGACAATTCAAATAGAGTTGAGTAAAAAGTTTGAAAAGTGAAACAAGGAGAAAGCTATGCCAGTAAATGAATATGGTCAGATGATTGGTGAGTCAATGGAAGGTTATACACCCGGTGCACTGCCTTCTATTGATTTCTTAGAAGGGCGTTATGCTAGGATAGAGGCTCTCTCGGTAGAAAAACATGCGGAGGATTTGCTAGCTGTTTATGGCCCGGATACTCCTCGGGAGATGTGGACCTATCTTTTTCAGGAGCCAGTAGCAGATATGGGGGAGCTGGTTAGCCTTTTAAATCAGATGTTGGCTCGTAAGGACCGTTTTTACTATGCAATCATAGACAAGGCGACTGGTAAGGCTTTGGGAACTTTTTCTCTCATGCGCATTGACCAGAATAACCGAGTAATAGAAGTCGGAGCAGTCACTTTTTCTCCAGAGCTAAGGGGTACACGGATAGGAACTGAGGCTCAGTATCTCCTAGCTCGCTATATTTTTGAGGAGCTAAACTATCGTCGCTACGAGTGGAAATGCGATGCCTTAAATCTGCCATCCAGACGAGTTGCGGAGCGTTTGGGATTTGTCTATGAAGGAACCTTCCGCCAGGCGGTGGTTTATAAGGGGCGTACGAGAGATACGGATTGGTTTGTCTATGATTGATATGGACTGGCCTCAAGTCAAAGATCGTTTGGAAACATGGCTGCGTCCTGAAAATTTTGATAAAAATGGACAGCAGTACAAGAGCTTGAGAGAACTTTAAGAGGTGTTGAGATGATTACTATTAAAAAGCAAGAAATTGTCAAGCTAGAGGATGTTTTGCATCTCTATCAGGCTGTCGGTTGGACAAATTATACCCATCAACCAGAGATGCTGGAGCATGCCTTATCGCATTCATTAGTAATTTATCTGGCACTTGATGGTGATGCTGTGGTGGGCTTGATTCGTTTGGTTGGAGATGGATTCTCATCAGTTTTTGTACAGGATTTGATTGTTTTACCAATCTATCAGCGTCAAGGGATTGGTAGTGCCCTAATGAAAGAGGCCTTAAAAGATTACAAAGATGCTTATCAAGTCCAGCTGGTGACAGAAGAGACAGAAAAAAACGTGGGATTTTATCGTTCTATGGGCTTTGAAATCTTATCCACCTATAATTGTATAGGGATGACTTGGGCGAATCGAGAAAAATAACAAAACTTGTTTTTTCTTAAGCAAAATTTAAGGATGGTCTAGTATTATATAATCATTAAATAAAGACCTCCTAACTTTATTTAATAAAATCCTAAACTTTTTTCATCACAATCTCCTAATGAAGCCACCCAATCAGGTGGCTTTTTTGCGTGGTGAGGTGCTGGTGATAGAAATTTTTTGCAAAATAGTAAAATTTTAGAAAAGTTAAGGTAGTTTTAAGTTTCGTCTTGTATCATGTAGTTATTAAATAAAGACCTCCTAACTTTATTTAATAAAATCCTAAACTTTTCTTTTTCATAATAATCTCCCTTAACTCCACCCAATCAGGTGGAGTTTTTTAGCTTTATTTCAGGCTTTTGGGGACTATTCTAAAAATAATTTTTCGATATTTTTCGGTATTTTTCGGATTTTGGTCGGGGAATTGGCGGGGACTTTTTTAGCGAATATAACTAAGAAATAGGTCTGTGGTCGCTTCAGCTAGTTCAAACTCAATTTGATTGTAAGTGACTGTTAATTGAAGAACTGGAACTACTGTAATAATGATTTTGCTTGTCTAGTAGTGGCGTATTAAATGAGAAGTGACATGTAAGATTGTCTCTTCGTTTACGAAATCAAAATTTCTATGAAATTGATAGAATCCCTAACGTTCTCTTAATCTTAACCGTCTTGTCGTACAGCGGTTGAAGAAAATGTAAACCTTTGACAAAATTCGTGAACTATGGGATAATAAAAAGGAATTGAGTACTAGTTCTATATCATAGGCTAGAAAAGACCCCAAGCTCACGACCAAATAAGCTTGAGGTCTTTTTTGACACTATTTGTCCTTGTTTAGCCATTTATCGACTATACGAAGAACGACACCGACCACAATTGGTCCGATGATAGTTTTGAGTACTAATTCCATCATGGGCTATCTCACCTCCTTTCGTAGGCGGTGTAGCAGTGTCGTAGAATATTATACCACATAAGTGCTAAACTTAGGAGTCACCCAATCAGGTGGCTTTTTTGTTTGTGGCTTGGTTTTTTGATATAATAGAGCCATGAGTAGAATTTTAGATAATGAGATAATGGGGGATGAGGAGTTAGTAGAACGCACGCTCCGTCCTCAGTATTTACGTGAATATATCGGACAGGATAAGGTCAAGGACCAGCTACAAATCTTTATTGAAGCTGCCAAAATGCGGGATGAAGCGCTGGATCATGTGCTCTTATTTGGGCCTCCAGGTCTCGGGAAAACGACCATGGCCTTTGTTATTGCCAACGAACTGGGAGTCAATCTTAAGCAGACGTCGGGTCCAGTCATTGAAAAAGCCGGAGATCTGGTAGCTATTTTGAATGAGTTAGAGCCTGGGGATGTACTTTTTATTGATGAGATCCATCGTTTGCCAATGTCAGTGGAAGAGGTGCTTTATAGTGCTATGGAGGACTTCTACATAGATATTATGATTGGGGCTGGTGAGGGTAGTCGTAGTGTTCATTTGGAGTTACCACCTTTTACCTTGATTGGTGCGACGACTCGGGCTGGTATGCTCTCCAATCCGCTACGGGCACGTTTTGGGATTACAGGCCATATGGAGTATTATGCCCATGCTGACTTGACAGAAATTGTCGAGCGGACGGCAGATATTTTTGAGATGGAAATCACTCATGAGGCAGCATCTGAGTTGGCCCTACGTAGTCGTGGGACCCCTCGTATTGCCAATCGTCTCCTCAAGCGCGTGCGCGATTTTGCCCAGATAATGGGGAATGGGGTAATTGATGATATTATTACCGATAAGGCTTTGACTATGCTGGATGTTGACCATGAAGGTTTGGACTATGTGGATCAAAAAATCCTTCGTACCATGATTGAGATGTACAGTGGAGGACCTGTTGGTCTAGGAACTCTTTCTGTCAATATCGCCGAAGAGCGTGAGACAGTTGAAGATATGTATGAGCCTTACTTGATTCAAAAAGGTTTTATCATGCGGACACGGTCTGGACGGGTGGCGACTGCTAAGGCATATGAGCACTTAGGTTATGAATACAGTGAAAAATAAGCAAGAAATCTTAGAGGCTTTTAGAGAAAATCCAGATATGATGGCCATTCTGACGATCATCCGAGACCTTGGTCTGAAAGACTCGTGGTTGGCAGCAGGTTCTGTCAGAAATTTCATTTGGAATCTTTTGTCAGACAAATCCCCTTTTGATCATGAAACAGATATAGATGTGATTTTCTTTGATCCAGATTTTTCTTATGAGGAAACCTTATTACTGGAGAAAAAGCTGCGAGAGGATTTCCCTCAGTACCAGTGGGAATTGAAAAATCAGGTCTATATGCATCAGCACAGTCCTCACACTGCTTCCTATACCAGTTCTCGTGATGCTATGAGTAAGTATCCAGAACGATGTACGGCTGTTGGACTGCGCTTGAATGAAGAATCAGATTTTGAACTCTATGTACCTTATGGTTTGGAGGATATTTTGAATTTTCAAGTTCGTCCAACTCCTCATTTCTTAGAAAATGAAGACCGAATGGAACTCTATCAAACACGTTTATCCAAGAAAAATTGGCAGGAGAAATGGAAAAATTTGATTTTTAAAAATACTTAAGGAAACTTTAAGCTAGGGAGTGTACACTAAGTTCATAAGTTAAGAAGACCTTAACTTAAACTCCTAAAACTTTTTCATAATAATCTCCCTATAAAAATAAAGTCGCCCAATCAGGCGGCTTATTTTTTTGAAAAATGGGCTTGGTGCCTGAGAATAAATAGCTTAGTGATAGAAGAAAATGGGGAAATATGGTATAATGAAACGATAGATTTTTGAATAGGAATAAGATCATGTTTGGATTTTTTAAGAAAGATAAGGCTGTGGAAGTAGAGGTTCCGACACAGGTTCCTGCTCATATCGGCATCATCATGGATGGCAATGGCCGTTGGGCTAAAAAACGTATGCAACCGCGAGTTTTTGGACATAAGGCGGGCATGGAAGCATTGCAAACCGTGACCAAGGCAGCCAACAAACTGGGCGTCAAGGTTATTACGGTCTATGCTTTTTCTACGGAAAACTGGACCCGTCCAGATCAGGAAGTCAAGTTTATCATGAACTTGCCAGTAGAGTTTTATGATAATTATGTCCCGGAACTACATGCGAATAATGTTAAGATTCAAATGATTGGGGAGACAGACCGCCTGCCTAAGCAAACCTTTGAAGCTTTAACCAAGGCTGAGGAATTGACTAAGAACAACACAGGATTGATTCTTAATTTTGCTCTTAACTATGGTGGACGTGCTGAGATTACACAGGCGCTTAAGTTGATTTCCCAGGATGTTTTAGATGCCAAAATCAATCCAGGTGACATCACAGAGGAATTGATTGGTAACTATCTCTTTACCCAGCATTTGCCTAAGGACTTACGAGACCCAGACTTGATTATCCGTACTAGTGGAGAATTGCGTTTGAGCAATTTCCTTCCATGGCAGGGAGCCTATAGTGAGCTTTATTTTACGGACACCTTATGGCCTGATTTTGACGAAGCGGCCTTGCAGGAAGCTATTCTTGCCTATAATCGTCGTCATCGCCGATTTGGAGGAGTTTAGGAGGAAATATGACCCAGGATTTACAGAAAAGAACCTTGTTTGCAGGGATTGCCCTGGCTATTTTCCTACCAATTTTAATGATTGGGGGCCTCTTGCTTCAGATAGCAATCGGAATCATAGCCATGCTAGCCATGCATGAACTTTTGAAGATGAGAGGTCTAGAGACCATGACGATGGAGGGCCTCTTGACCCTCTTTGCAACCTTTGCATTGACCATTCCCTTGGAGAATTACCTGACTTTTTTGCCAGTTGATGGGAATGTGGTTGCCTATAGTGTTTTGATTTCAATCATGTTAGGAACGACCGTTTTTAGCAAGTCTTATACGATTGAGGATGCGGTTTTCCCTCTTGCTATGAGCTTCTACGTGGGCTTTGGATTTAATGCTTTACTAGATGCTCGTGTTGCAGGTTTGGACAAGGCTCTCTTAGCCTTGTGTATCGTCTGGGCGACAGACAGTGGTGCCTATCTTGTTGGGATGAACTATGGGAAACGAAAGTTAGCACCAAGGGTATCGCCTAATAAAACCCTTGAGGGTGCCTTGGGTGGTATTTTAGGAGCAATTTTAGTAACCATTATCTTTATGATAGTTGACAGTACAGTTGCTCTTCCATATGGAATTTACAAGATGTCAGTCTTTGCTATTTTCTTTAGCATTGCTGGACAATTTGGTGATTTACTAGAAAGTTCGATCAAACGTCATTTTGGTGTTAAGGATTCTGGGAAATTTATCCCTGGACATGGTGGTGTTTTGGATCGTTTCGATAGTATGTTGCTTGTATTTCCAATCATGCACTTATTTGGACTCTTTTAATCAAAAGACGGAGGAAACGCTATGCTCGGAATTTTAACCTTTATTCTGGTTTTTGGGATTATTGTAGTGGTGCACGAGTTCGGGCACTTCTACTTTGCCAAGAAATCAGGGATTTTAGTACGTGAATTTGCCATCGGTATGGGACCTAAAATCTTTGCTCACATTGGCAAGGATGGAACGGCCTATACCATTCGAATCTTGCCTCTGGGTGGCTATGTCCGCATGGCCGGTTGGGGTGATGATACAACTGAAATCAAGACAGGAACGCCTGTTAGTTTGACACTTGCTGATGATGGTAAGGTTAAACGCATCAATCTCTCAGGTAAAAAATTGGATCAAACAGCCCTCCCTATGCAGGTGACCCAGTTTGATTTTGAAGACAAGCTCTTTATCAAAGGATTGGTTCTGGAAGAAGAAAAAACATTTGCAGTGGATCACGATGCAACGGTTGTGGAAGCAGATGGTACTGAGGTTCGGATTGCACCTTTAGATGTTCAATATCAAAATGCGACTATCTGGGGCAAACTGATTACCAATTTTGCAGGTCCTATGAACAATTTTATCTTAGGTGTCGTTGTTTTTTGGGTTTTAATCTTTATGCAGGGTGGTGTCAGAGATGTTGATACCAATCAGTTCCATATCATGCCCCAAGGTGCCTTGGCCAAGGTAGGAGTACCAGAAACGGCACAAATTACCAAGATTGGCTCACATGAGGTTAGCAACTGGGAAAGCTTGATCCAAGCTGTGGAAACAGAAACCAAAGATAAGACGGCACCGACTTTGGATGTGACTATTTCTGAAAAGGGGAGTGACAAACAAGTCACTGTTACACCCGAAGATAGTCAAGGTCGTTACCTTCTAGGTGTTCAACCGGGGGTTAAGTCAGATTTTCTATCCATGTTTGTAGGTGGTTTTACAACTGCTGCTGACTCAGCTCTCCGAATTCTCTCAGCTCTGAAAAATCTGATTTTCCAACCGGATTTGAACAAGTTGGGTGGACCTGTTGCTATCTTTAAGGCAAGTAGTGATGCTGCTAAAAATGGAATTGAGAATATCTTGTACTTCTTGGCAATGATTTCCATCAATATTGGGATTTTTAATCTTATTCCGATTCCAGCCTTGGATGGTGGTAAGATTGTGCTCAATATCCTAGAAGCCATCCGCCGCAAACCATTGAAACAAGAAATTGAAACCTATGTCACCTTGGCCGGAGTGGTCATCATGGTTGTCTTGATGATTGCTGTGACTTGGAATGACATTATGCGACTCTTTTTTAGATAATCGAGGAATATTATGAAACAAAGTAAAATGCCTATCCCAACGCTTCGCGAAATGCCAAGCGATGCTCAAGTTATCAGCCATGCTCTTATGTTGCGTGCTGGTTATGTTCGCCAAGTTTCAGCAGGTGTTTATTCTTATCTACCACTTGCCAACCGTGTGATTGAAAAAGCTAAAAACATCATGCGCCAAGAATTCGAAAAGATTGGTGCTGTTGAGATGTTGGCTCCAACCCTTCTTAGTGCAGAATTGTGGCGTGAATCAGGTCGTTACGAAACCTATGGTGAAGACCTTTACAAACTAAAAAACCGTGAAAAATCAGACTTTATCTTAGGTCCAACTCACGAAGAAACCTTTACAGCTATTGTCCGTGATTCTGTTAAATCTTACAAGCAATTGCCACTCAACCTTTATCAAATTCAGCCCAAGTATCGTGATGAAAAACGCCCACGTAATGGACTTCTTCGTACACGTGAGTTTATCATGAAGGATGCTTATAGTTTCCACGCTAACTATGATAGTTTGGATAGTGTTTATGATGAGTACAAAGCAGCCTATGAGCGTATTTTCACTCGTAGTGGTTTAGACTTCAAGGCTATTATTGGTGACGGTGGAGCCATGGGTGGTAAGGATAGCCAAGAATTTATGGCCATTACATCTGCTCGTACAGACCTTGACCGCTGGGTTGTCTTGGACAAGTCAGTTGCCTCATTTGACGAAATTCCTGCAGAAGTGCAAGAAGAAATCAAGGCAGAATTGCTCAAATGGATAGTCTCTGGTGAAGATACCATTGCTTACTCAAGTGAGTCTAGCTATGCAGCTAACTTAGAAATGGCAACAAACGAGTACAAACCAAGCAACCGTGTTGTCGCTGAAGAAGAAGTTACTCGTGTTGCAACGCCAGATGTTAAATCAATTGATGAAGTTGCAGCCTTCCTCAATGTTCCAGAAGAACAAACGATTAAAACCCTCTTCTACATTGCAGATGGTGAGCTTGTTGCAGCCCTTCTAGTTGGAAATGACCAACTCAACGAAGTCAAGTTGAAAAATCACTTGGGAGCAGATTTCTTTGACGTTGCTAGCGAAGAAGAAGTGGCGAATGTTGTTCAAGCAGGATTTGGTTCACTTGGACCAGTTGGTTTGCCAGAGAATATTAAAATTATTGCAGATCGTAAGGTGCAAGATGTTCGCAATGCAGTTGTCGGTGCTAACGAAGATGGCTACCACTTGACTGGTGTGAACCCAGGCCGTGATTTTACTGCAGAATATGTGGATATCCGTGAAGTTCGTGAGGGTGAAATTTCCCCAGATGGACAAGGTGTCCTTAACTTTGCGCGTGGTATTGAGATCGGTCATATTTTCAAACTCGGAACTCGCTACTCAGCAAGCATGGGAGCAGATGTCTTGGATGAAAATGGTCGTGCTGTGCCAATCATCATGGGATGTTACGGTATCGGTGTCAGCCGTCTTCTTTCAGCAGTGATGGAGCAACACGCTCGCCTCTTTGTTAACAAAACGCCAAAAGGTGAATACCGTTACGCTTGGGGAATCAATTTCCCTAAAGAATTGGCACCATTTGATGTGCATTTGATTACTGTCAATGTCAAGGATGAAGAAGCGCAAGCCTTGACAGAAAAACTTGAAGCAAGCTTGATGGGAGCTGGTTATGAAGTCTTGACAGATGACCGTAACGAACGTGTCGGTGTTAAATTTAGCGATAGTGACTTGATTGGTCTTCCAATCCGTATCACTGTTGGTAAAAAAGCGGCCGATGGCATTGTAGAAGTTAAGATCAAGGCAACTGGTGACACCATTGAGGTTCATGCAGATAACGTGCTTGAAACGCTTGAAATCCTAAGCAAGAAATAAAAACTATAATCAGAAGAAAAACAAGGAAAAAATGTAACTAGTTTTTACCTTGTTTTTTCTGTATAATGGGAGAAATGAGTAGATAAAGAGGTAAATGTATGCTAAGATTTCCAAAGGATTTTGTCTGGGGATCCTCTACTTCTGGACCGCAGACAGAAGGACGTGTAGCTGGTGACGGTAAGGGAGACAATCTCTGGGATTACTGGTTCCAAGTGGAGCCAAATCGTTACTATAATGGGATTGGTTCAGATAAGACATCGACTTTTTATGAAAATTGGGAGCGGGATATTGAGCTTTTGTTAGAGACTGGTCACACAGCCTTTCGGACTTCTATTCAGTGGTCACGGATTTTTCCACAAGGCTGTGGAAAAGTCAACCCTCAAGGTGTGGATTTTTATCGTAAGGTCTTTGAGGCTATTAAGGCTAAAGGAATTCGTCTGTTAGTCAATCTCTATCATTTTGATTTACCTTTTGCCCTTCAAGAGGATGGTGATGGTTGGGAAAATAAGGCGACAGTCTCAGCCTATGAAGACTATGCTCGTTTTTGTTTTGAGACTTATGGAGATTTAGTGGATCAATGGATTACCTTTAACGAGCCCATCGTTCCTGTAGAATTTGGTTATTTTTATGATGCCCATTATCCACATAAGGTGGATGCAGAGGCAGCTGTTAAGGTAGCCTATCATACACAATTGGCCAGCAGCCGGGCTGTTAAGGCTTGCCATGAACTTTTGCCTGATTCCAAGATTGGGATTGTCCTCAACTTGACACCGGCTTATCCACGTAGCCAGCATCCTGCTGATGTCAAGGCAGCTCGTATTGCGGCCCTTTTTCAGGCCCAATCTTTCTTAGATCCATCTGTCTTGGGGACTTATCCACAGGAGTTGGTAGAAATCTTGCATGAACACGGTCTTTTACCTGATGCTACAGAGGAAGAGTTGGAACTCATTCGTGATAATACGGTGGACTTCCTTGGTGTCAACTACTATCAACCTTTGCGTGTTATGGCTCCTCGATTTGCTAAGCATCCAGAGAGTCCACTCTTACCAGAACATTTTTACGAGCCTTATGTGATGCCTGGACGTAAAATCAATTCTCACCGTGGTTGGGAGATTTATGAGCAAGGGATTTATGACATCGCCCAAAATATCAAGGAAAATTATGGCAATATTGAGTGGATGTTGACTGAGAATGGTATGGGTGTTGAAGGGGAAGAAAAATTCCGTCAAGATGGAATGATTCAAGATGATTACCGTATTGACTTTGTAAAAGGTCATCTTCGTGAACTTCACCGTGCCATTGAAGATGGTGCCAACTGTAAGGGCTACTTGATTTGGACCTTTATTGACTGCTGGTCATGGCTCAACAGCTATAAAAATCGCTATGGTTTGGTCGAATTAGACTTGGAAACGCAAGAACGTCGTCTGAAGAAATCAGGCCACTGGTTCAAAGAATTAAGCGATAATAATGGATTTTAAAAAGGACTCTGACTGATTATCCCAATCGGTCAGAGTTTTTATGCTTACAGGAGCTTAATTTGAACTATACCAATTTTTACTCTTGACAAGTGAAAGAAACAAGTATATACTGTTTTTGCTGATTCTATAAAAGATGAATTAGACTATACCAATTTTAAGGAGAAAGCACAGCTTGCCTGTGTCGTATATACTATGTGTGGAATTGTTGGTGTTGTTGGAAACACAAATGCAACTGATATTTTGATTCAAGGGCTTGAAAAGCTTGAATACCGTGGCTATGATTCTGCGGGAATTTTTGTCCTAGATGGTGCTGATAACCATTTGGTGAAGGCGGTTGGTCGTATTGCAGAATTGTCTGCCAAGACAGCTGGTGTTGAGGGAACAACTGGTATCGGACATACTCGTTGGGCTACTCACGGAAAACCAACTGAGGACAATGCTCACCCACACCGCTCTGAGACAGAACGTTTTGTCTTGGTGCATAATGGGGTGATTGAGAACTATCTTGAAATCAAGGAAGAATACCTTGCAGGTCACCACTTCAAGGGGCAGACAGATACTGAAATAGCCGTTCATTTGATTGGAAAATTTGCGGAAGAAGAAGGGCTCTCAGTTCTTGAAGCCTTTAAAAAAGCTCTTCATATTATCCGTGGTTCATATGCCTTTGCCTTGATTGACTCTGAAAATCCAGATGTCATCTATGTAGCGAAAAACAAATCTCCACTTTTGATTGGTCTTGGGGAAGGCTACAATATGGTCTGCTCAGATGCTATGGCTATGATTCGTGAAACCAACCAATACATGGAAATTCATGACCAAGAGTTGGTAATCGTCAAGGCTGATAGCGTGGAAGTTCAAGACTATGATGGTAACAGTCGTGAACGTGCTAGCTATACTGCGGAACTTGACTTGTCAGATATCGGTAAGGGAACTTATCCTTACTACATGCTTAAGGAAATTGATGAGCAACCAACTGTTATGCGTAAACTCATTCAAGCCTACACGGATGATGCTGGTCAAGTAGTGGTTGCTCCTGCTATCATTAAGGCTGTTCAAGACGCAGACCGCATCTACATCCTTGCAGCTGGAACATCTTACCATGCAGGATTTGCTTCTAAGAAAATGTTGGAAGAATTGACAGATACACCAGTTGAACTTGGAATCTCATCTGAGTGGGGCTACGGTATGCCACTTCTCAGCAAGAAACCACTCTTCATCTTTATCAGCCAATCTGGTGAAACAGCGGATAGTCGTCAAGTTTTGGTCAAGGCTAATGAAATGGGAATTCCAAGCTTAACAGTGACAAATGTTCCAGGTTCAACCCTCTCACGTGAAGCCAACTATACCATGCTCCTTCACGCAGGTCCTGAAATTGCCGTGGCATCAACTAAAGCCTATACAGCGCAAATCGCAGCCCTTGCCTTCCTTGCAAAAGCAGTCGGAGAAGCAAATGGTAATGCTAAAGCGCAAGCCTTTGACCTGGTTCATGAATTGTCAATCGTAGCTCAGTCTATTGAATCAACTCTTTCAGAGAAAGAAACCATTGAAGCCAAGGTTCGTGAACTTCTTGAAACAACTCGTAACGCCTTTTACATCGGACGTGGTCAAGATTACTACGTAGCCATGGAAGCAAGTCTCAAACTCAAAGAGATTTCTTATATCCAGTGTGAAGGTTTTGCGGCAGGAGAACTCAAGCACGGAACCATTGCCTTGATTGAAGAAGGAACGCCTGTTTTGGCTCTCTTGTCAGATCCAGTTCTTGCCAACCATACTCGTGGAAATATCCAAGAGGTCGCAGCCCGTGGTGCCAAAGTCCTCACTATCGCAGAAGAGAATGTAGCCAAAGATACCGACGATATCGTCCTTACGACCGTACATCCATACCTCTCACCAATTTCAATGGTCGTACCAACGCAATTAGTCGCTTACTTTGCAACCCTCCACCGTGGCCTCGATGTGGACAAACCACGTAACCTTGCCAAGTCAGTAACGGTAGAATAAGCTAAAAAAGTCTAGTTATCTAGGCTTTTTCTTGTGAGCAAATTGGTTGCTTGTACTCAAGATTCGTGTTATACTCTTAGAAAATCTCTTCAAACCACGTCAACGTCGCCTTGCCGTAGGTATGGTTACTGACTTCGTCAGTTCTATCCACAACCTCAAAACACTGTTTTGAGCAACCTGCGGCTAGCTTCCTAGTTTGCTCTTTGATTTTCATTGAGTATTAGAATAATTTTTCAAATTGAAGTACAGAGATAGACAAGGAGAATCACAATGGTAGAATTGGGAATTTCAACATTTGGGGAAATAACGGAGCTTGAAGGGACTGAACAAACTTACAGTCATGCTGAACGCATTCGCCAGTTGGTGGCAGAGATTGAGCTGGCTGACAAGGTTGGTTTGGACGTATATGGGATTGGCGAGCACCATCGGGCGGATTTTGCAGTATCAGCCCCAGAGATTGTCCTGGCCGCTGGGGCAGTCAATACCAAGAAAATCCGTTTGACCAGTGCAGTCAGCATTCTGTCAAGCATGGACCCGATTCGTTTGTTCCAACAGTATGCCACTATCGATGCTTTGTCAAATGGACGATCGGAGATTATGGCTGGAAGGGGCTCTTTCACGGAATCTTTCCCTCTGTTTGGTTATGACTTGAAAGACTACGACTCTCTTTTTGATGAGAAATTAGACTTGCTTCAGTTAGTCAATGAAAAGACCAAGTTAGACTGGCAAGGTCGATTGACTCAAACGATTGCTGGTAAAGAAGTTTATCCTCGTCCAGTTCAGGACAAATTGCCCATGTGGATAGCTACAGGTGGTCATGTCGAATCAACAGTGAAGATTGCTCAGGCTGGTCTACCGATTGTATATGCTATTATTGGTGGTAATCCACGTTATTTTAAAAAGTTGATTCAGGCTTATCGTGAGATTGGAAGCGAAGCGGGTCATGCTGACAAAGACTTGAAAGTGGGAGCCCATTCTTGGGGGTGGATTGCGGAAGATGGTGAGCAGGCGGTGAAAGATTATTTCCATCCGACTAAGCAAGTGGTGGATGCTATTTCCAAAGACCGTCCGCACTGGCAGGAATTGCGTTATGAGCAATATTTGGAGCAGGTAGGGCCAAATGGCGCCATGTTTGTTGGCAATCCAGATCAGGTGGCCGAAAAATTGATTCGCATGATAGAGGATTTAGGATTGGACCGCTTCATGCTTCATCTACCGCTTGGTTCTATGCCTCATGACCAGGTTCTGAGAGCTATTGAACTCTTCGGAACACAAGTTGCACCCAAAGTACGAGCTTATTTTGCTATGAAAGAGGCTTAATAAAAAATCCTAATCAAGTTTATTAGGACAACAAATATTGTACAAAAATTAATCCCCCGAGCTATAATGCTTGGGGGATTTTTCTATAGGAGGGCTAGTTTAGTTCTCTTTTTTATTTTTTAGTAAGAAACCGAGACCAAGGAGCGCAAGGAGGCTGATTCCTGCAAATAGGAGTTTGTTTTCGTTTTTGATTCCTGTATTTGGAAGTTCAGCTTGTTTATCTGGGGTTGCAGGTATATTTTCCTTGCTAGAGTTTTCTACCGATTCGTTTCGAACCGCTTCTTTTACAGATGATGCTTGTGCTTCTTGTGCTGGTTGTTCAGCTTGTGAATCAGCTGTAGCTTGGCTAGGTTTATTTTCCGCATCAGCTACTTTGGCATCTGGTTTAGTAGAATCAGGTCTAGCTTCTGGAGCTGGGTCTTGATGTGCAGGGTGAGAAGCTTCATTTTGATGTTCAGGCTTGGAAGGGGTTGAGTCTGGTTTCTCTTCTGCAGTTGACTCATGGCTAGTTCCATTTTGAGAGACTCGAAGAACAGTAGCTGTAAGGGCATTCAATTTCAAGCCTTTTTCAGTCCATTCAAGTCCTTTCGGGTTGGCAATTCCGACTGATCCTGCTTGGTTTTCATCTGCCAAAACTTCCGCATTTCTTAGATGTGCAAAGGCAGTTCCCAAATTAAATTCGCGAGCTTTTTCATCCGCATTGACAAAGACTGCGTAGATATCGCCGTTTGGAGCAGTGATTTGGTAGCCAATCACTACATCCTCTTTTTCCACACCATTTTGGCCTGGGACAGTGATGAGGTGGACACGGTCTTTGATATCTTGAAGACTCTTAAGTCGGAAGGCATCTGTAGATTGACGAAGGGCAATCAAACCTTTCATATAGTCACGGCTCTTGACATTTTCAGGATAAGCTTTACCATCTGTAGCCTTAGTCCAGTCAAACTTGTTGACTGCATCGCTAGAATCGTAAGAATCATGGATGAAGTAAGGATAGTCAAATGGGTTGCCGTCCTTATCACGCAACAAGTGAGATTTGTTTGGAACCTTATCCTCTGCTACTGGAGTCTTGTAGGCTGGGTCACGGAATTGTTTAGTACGTCCATATTCCTGACCGGAGTGGATAAATGGAGTTCCTTGAGCTGTCAAGACCATGAGATTTCCAAGTCGTAAACGACGGTGGATTTCAGCATAGTTCTCAGCCTTGCTTGGGTCTTTTTTGATAGACTGGGCAATGATGTCAAAGAGGGTCAAGTTATCATGGGCTGCGATGTATTGGATGACATCTCCAGGGCTGTCAGCTTCAAAGTTAGTTGGCTGAGCAATGAGATTTTTAAAGATGGTGTTGACATCACGCTTGCCACCTGTGATAAAGGCAGGTTGACCTTCGTTTGGATAACCAGATTTGAGGTTGTTACGGATGTCATCTGAAAAGACAGCGACAGTATCGGTATGTTTCATCCAATCTTGGTCAGCAGCTTTAGTAGGCATGTTTTCATCACCGGCATAGGTTCTCCAACCTTCACCAAGCATGATGAGGTTTGGATTGAGGGCGCGTGCAGCCTTGTAAGCTTCTTCGATAGAAGCGGCGTCATGGTCTCCCATCATATCGAAGCGGAAGCCATCCACTTTGTAGGTATCAACTAGGTATTTGATAGAGTCAACTAGGAGCCGTTTGGTCATATGGTGGGTTGTCCCCAAGCGTCCACCACCAAAGCTAGTTCGAGGTGTGCCATCGGCATCCATAAAGTGGTAGTAGTTTGGCTCTAGGTCTTCAAAGATATCGACTTTGGCTGTGTGGTTATAAACGACATCTAGGATAGCTCCCATACCACGTTTGTGGATTTCGTTGATGAGGTTTTTAAATTCTGCGATTCGTTTTTCTGGATTCTTAGGATCGCTTGAGTACATACCAGTCAAGGAGAAGTAGTTTTGAGGGTCATATCCCCAGTTGTAGTTGCTGTTGCTTGAAGCGTAGTCAGACAAGCGTTCATGGTTTTTCAATTCATTGACAAAGTAGTAAGACAAGACTGGAAGGAGCTGGATATGGGTTACACCCAAGTCTTTGAGATAGTCTAGTTTTTCAATGAAGGCTTCAAAAGTCCCAAATGGTTTGGTCAAGTCTTTTGCAATGGCAGGATCTGAAGTGAAGTCACGCACATGAGCTTCGTAGATAACGGCGTCTTCACGAGTCTTGAAATTGTGAATCTTACCATAAGTCAAGTCTTGAGGTCCGAGTTTAGCTGGATCTACAAAGGCGGCTTTAGCCACTTTATGGGCATCGTCAATTTTGGCATCGTCGCTATTCCAAGCAGCAAGAGATTTAGCGTAAGGATCGAGTGCAAGAACAGTTTTACCTTGACGCTCGATTTGGTATTGATAATAGTAGCCAGTGAAATCTGTGATTCCGAGTTTGTTTGTGCTGTCTAGAGTTTGTTTCCAAGTTCCTCTTTCCCCTTTTTCGAGAGCGACAGTTCCAACTACTTTGTCAGGGTCATTCTTGTCGTAGACAACAACAGAAACCTTATCAGCACTTGGTGACCAAAGGGTCAAATCAACTTGTTTTCCTTCTTCTTTTAGGTCAGCTCCCAGTTTGCCATCATAGCTGTATGTCTCATCTTTCAGGCGCCAGCTTGTTTTGGTAGTGAATTGGTCGGAATTGTAGCTAACAGTATAAGGATGTTTTGTGTCAGAGAAATCTCCGCTGTAGGTCACTTTCTTACCAGCTTCATCGATTGCAACATCGGTAATAGTTACCTTGTTTCCTAGGTGATTAGTGATGTTGGAGTGTTTGAGGATATCTTCTTTTTTAGCACCGACAAGTGTTGAAAAGCTACTTTCAATGCTAGAAGTGCCTACGTGTTGGGCTCCTGTCATACGGATATCATGGACATAGTATGGATTTGTGTAAATCGATTCATCATCGTCTTTTAGGAAAATTTGGCTATGATTTTTCAAATCTGTGAACTTATAATTTTCTTTACGGATTTTCACGTCGTCTCCTTGTTTGCTCTCATCTAGTAATAAAAATCCAAATTCTCTTGCGGCTTCATTAAGAGGAATGTCGATATAGCGGCCATATTTGCCTGTAGCCGTAAAGTCTGTTCCGTCAGGCCATTGAGCGCTACTTGGATTTTTCACATCTCCCCAGTACCAGAGAGATTTCTTGTCATAGTTGCCATCTGTGCGGTAGTAGTTGACGCGAACAGTTCCTGCAGGCTGTGGCTCGTAAGAGAAAACCTTGTAATCTTGGTCTAACCAAGCTTCGTTCATTTTTGGAACTAGTTTTTCTACAGATTTATCGCCGGTTAGATTTTTTCCAGCTGTATTGTTGATGAGGAAGCTAATTTTCTTGGCTTGTTCTCCCTTTAATTTGACATCTAGGTAATAGCCGTAGTCATCTTTCTTGGCATCCTTGAAGGACAAAGCTCCGTTTGGCCAGTTTTCAGATGGTTTTTCAACATCGTCCCAAGTCCATAGTCCTTGAGCATCCTTGTTTTCTTCAGGAAGTTTTTTGACATGGATACGGAAGTAGTTATCTTCGATGGGCTCTTCTGCCTTAGTTTCAGTTGTTACTGGACTAGTAGAAGTAGTTGGCTCACTTGAACGATCTTGTCCAGTTTGTGGTGCTGGATCGGCTGGGCTTGCAGCAGGTTTTTCTTCTGTTTTCTCTAGGGAAGCGTTTGCATTTCCAGGTGAAGAAATATCACTTTCGTTCTTACCAGAGCCAGCTGCTGTATCAGTAAGAGGTTGGGCAAGGGTGGTTGTATTTCTGTTGTTGGGTTCGTTAGTGGTTGGTGTACTTTCGTCGGATGAGATAGTTGGTGTAGCCATGGCAAGCAAGACAAGGCTTGCGCCGATAAGGACAGAACCAGTTCCATTTTTGAGGGAACGGATGCTGTAGACCATTTTTTTCTCAGTGTGAGATGGTGTTTTTCTCATAATGATTCTCCAATCAATAAATTTCTATATCAGTATAGCATGTAGTAAAACAATATGCAAGCGTTTTCTTTGATTTGTGAAAGAAATTCTTACTTTTGAGAAGTTTTCCGTACTATTTTATATATCAGTATAAATGACGGAGATAAAAATGTCACATAAGCCAAGCCGTGTTATTAGGAAGATGATGTGTTCTCAGCTATTTTTATTCAGAAATTGATCTCTAACATTACCAATAAAAAAGAAAAATATCTTGACAAGCAAGGGAAAATTTTGTTACAATAATAGACGGTACTTTTTACTTTTGGTCTCTCAAGAGTGTACAGGGACGTGCTGACAAATGTTGCAAAAGTACACACAGATGATATCTGTCACCAAGTGTATCATCACCAAAAATAAAAAACACAGGAGAATGTAGATGCCTACAATTAACCAATTGGTTCGCAAACCGCGTAAATCAAAAGTAGAAAAATCTAAATCACCAGCTTTGAACGTTGGTTACAATAGTCATAAAAAAGTTCAAACAAACGTTTCTTCACCACAAAAACGTGGTGTTGCAACTCGTGTTGGAACAATGACACCTAAAAAACCTAACTCAGCCCTTCGTAAATTCGCTCGTGTACGTTTGAGCAACCTTATCGAAGTTACTGCCTACATCCCAGGTATCGGACACAACTTGCAAGAGCACAGCGTGGTGCTTCTTCGCGGTGGACGTGTAAAAGACCTTCCAGGGGTACGTTACCATATCGTCCGTGGTGCACTTGATACTGCAGGTGTTAACGATCGTAAACAAGGCCGTTCTAAATACGGTACTAAACGTCCAAAAGCATAAGGAAAGGGGATAAAGAGAAATGAGTCGTAAAAATAGAGCTCCAAAACGTGACGTATTGCCAGATCCGCTATACAATTCACAACTAGTTACTCGTCTTATCAACCGCGTTATGCTTGATGGTAAACGTGGTACTGCTGCTTCAATCGTTTACGGTGCTTTTGAGCAAATCAAAGAAGCTACTGGCAACGATGCACTTGAAGTATTTGAAACAGCTATGGAAAACATCATGCCTGTACTTGAAGTACGTGCACGTCGTGTTGGTGGTTCTAACTACCAAGTCCCAGTTGAAGTTCGTCCAGAACGTCGTACAACACTTGGACTTCGTTGGTTGGTAACAATCGCTCGTCTTCGTGGTGAACACACAATGCAAGACCGTCTTGCAAAAGAAATCTTGGATGCTGCTAACAACACTGGTGCAGCAGTTAAGAAACGTGAAGATACTCACCGTATGGCTGAAGCTAACCGTGCATTCGCACACTTCCGTTGGTAAGATAGGATGCGAAAGCGTTAAGAAAGTCCCAGAGAAAATAGGGAATCGAAGCAGGTTGCGGTTGCAACCAATGAGATTCATCTTTTTCTCCAGACTTTTAGCTTGAGCTCAACTAAATCATGATGCTAGGCACGGTAAGGATGCAAGGTGAAAATAGGAAACTGACGCAGTATTCAACGAATACAAGGAGTTTTATCTTTTTCACGCAGCATCCCGTTCCAGCTCACATCGGCTAACTAACTTTAGCCTGGGTTCAAATTAGCTAAATCGATTAGTATTAGCTATAACTCAGCTTACCATCTCGTAAGTTGAAACCAACAATAGCATGAAAACATTGAGAACGGGTAGGTCCTGCCTATCCGTTTTTATTAAAATCGTGTTATAATAGAATAGAAATCAAAAATAAATAGGAGAAACAAACCTCATGGCACGCGAATTTTCACTTGAAAAAACTCGTAATATCGGTATCATGGCTCACGTCGATGCCGGTAAAACAACAACTACTGAGCGTATTCTTTACTACACTGGTAAAATCCACAAAATCGGTGAAACTCACGAAGGTGCGTCACAAATGGACTGGATGGAGCAAGAGCAAGAACGTGGTATCACGATCACATCTGCTGCGACAACAGCTCAATGGAACAACCACCGCGTAAACATCATCGACACACCAGGACACGTGGACTTCACAATCGAAGTACAACGTTCTCTTCGTGTATTGGATGGTGCGGTTACCGTTCTTGACTCACAATCAGGTGTTGAACCTCAAACTGAAACAGTTTGGCGTCAAGCAACTGAGTACGGAGTTCCACGTATCGTATTTGCCAACAAAATGGACAAAATCGGTGCTGACTTCCTTTACTCTGTAAGCACACTTCACGATCGTCTTCAAGCAAATGCACACCCAATCCAATTGCCAATCGGTTCTGAAGATGACTTCCGTGGTATCATTGACTTGATCAAGATGAAAGCTGAAATCTATACTAACGACCTTGGTACGGATATCCTTGAAGAAGACATCCCAGCTGAATACCTTGACCAAGCTCAAGAATACCGTGAAAAATTGATTGAAGCAGTTGCTGAAACTGACGAAGAATTGATGATGAAATACCTCGAAGGTGAAGAAATCACTAACGAAGAATTGAAAGCTGGTATCCGTAAAGCGACTATCAACGTTGAATTCTTCCCAGTATTGTGTGGTTCAGCCTTCAAAAACAAAGGTGTTCAATTGATGCTTGATGCGGTTATCGACTACCTTCCAAGTCCACTTGACATCCCAGCAATCAAAGGTATTAACCCAGATACAGACGCTGAAGAAACTCGTCCAGCATCTGACGAAGAGCCATTTGCAGCTCTTGCCTTCAAGATCATGACTGACCCATTCGTAGGTCGTTTGACATTCTTCCGTGTTTACTCAGGTGTTCTTCAATCAGGTTCATACGTATTGAATACTTCTAAAGGTAAACGTGAACGTATCGGACGTATCCTTCAAATGCACGCTAACAGCCGTCAAGAAATCGACACTGTTTACTCAGGTGATATCGCTGCTGCCGTTGGTTTGAAAGATACTACAACTGGTGACTCATTGACAGATGAAAAATCTAAAATCATCCTTGAGTCAATCAACGTTCCAGAACCAGTTATCCAATTGATGGTTGAGCCAAAATCTAAAGCTGACCAAGACAAGATGGGTATCGCCCTTCAAAAATTGGCTGAAGAAGATCCAACATTCCGCGTTGAAACAAACGTTGAAACTGGTGAAACAGTTATCTCAGGTATGGGTGAACTTCACCTTGACGTCCTTGTTGATCGTATGCGTCGTGAGTTCAAAGTTGAAGCGAACGTAGGTGCGCCTCAAGTATCTTACCGTGAAACATTCCGCGCTTCTACTCAAGCACGTGGATTCTTCAAACGTCAGTCTGGTGGTAAAGGTCAATTCGGTGATGTGTGGATTGAATTTACTCCAAACGAAGAAGGTAAAGGATTCGAATTCGAAAACGCAATCGTCGGTGGTGTGGTTCCTCGTGAATTTATCCCAGCGGTTGAAAAAGGTTTGGTAGAATCTATGGCTAACGGTGTTCTTGCAGGTTACCCAATGGTTGACGTTAAAGCTAAGCTTTATGATGGTTCATATCACGATGTCGACTCATCTGAAACTGCCTTCAAGATTGCGGCTTCACTTTCCCTTAAAGAAGCTGCTAAATCAGCACAACCAGCTATCCTTGAACCAATGATGCTTGTAACAATCACTGTTCCAGAAGAAAACCTTGGTGATGTTATGGGTCACGTAACTGCTCGTCGTGGACGTGTAGATGGTATGGAAGCACACGGTAACAGCCAAATCGTTCGTGCTTACGTTCCACTTGCTGAAATGTTCGGTTACGCAACAGTTCTTCGTTCTGCATCTCAAGGACGTGGTACATTCATGATGGTATTTGACCACTACGAAGATGTACCTAAGTCAGTACAAGAAGAAATTATTAAGAAAAATAAAGGTGAAGACTAATCCGTCCTCACTCTAGAAGGAAGTCACTTAGTGGCTTCCTTTTGTCTTTAGAAAATACCTCTAAATATGGTAAAATAGTAGAAGAATAATGTGAGGAAAATGAATGTCAAATAGTTTTGAAATTTTGATGAATCAATTGGGGATGCCTGCTGAAATGAGACAGGCTCCTGCTTTAGCACAGGCCAATATTGAGCGAGTTGTGGTTCATAAAATTAGTAAGGTATGGGAGTTTCATTTCGTATTTTCTAATATTTTACCGATTGAAATCTTTTTAGAATTAAAGAAAGGTTTGAGCGAAGAATTTTCTAAGACAGGCAATAAAGCTGTTTTTGAAATTAAGGCTCGGTCTCAAGAATTTTCAAATCAGCTCTTGCAGTCCTACTATAGGGAGGCTTTCTCTGAAGGTCCATGTGCTAGTCAAGGTTTTAAGTCCCTTTATCAAAATTTGCAAGTTCGTGCTGAGGGTAATCAGCTATTTATTGAAGGATCTGAAGCGATTGATAAGGAACATTTTAAGAAGAATCATCTTCCTAATTTAGCCAAACAACTTGAAAAGTTTGGTTTTCCAACTTTTAACTGTCAAGTCGAGAAGAATGATGTCCTGACCCAAGAGCAGGAAGAGGCCTTTCATGCTGAAAATGAGCAGATTGTTCAAGCTGCCAATGAGGAAGCGCTTCGTGCTATGGAACAACTGGAGCAGATGGCACCTCCTCCAGCGGAAGAGAAACCAGTCTTTGATTTTCAAGCGAAAAAAGCTGCAGCTAAACCCAAGCTGGATAAGGCGGAGATTACTCCTATGATCGAAGTGACGACAGAGGAAAATCGTCTGGTATTTGAAGGGGTTGTTTTTGATGTGGAGCAAAAAGTGACTAGAACAGGTCGTGTTTTAATCAACTTTAAAATGACGGACTATACTTCAAGTTTTTCTATGCAAAAGTGGGTTAAAAACGAGGAAGAGGCCCAGAAGTTTGACCTCATCAAGAAGAATTCTTGGCTCCGAGTTCGAGGGAATGTGGAGATGAATAACTTCACACGCGATTTGACTATGAACGTACAGGATCTGCAGGAAGTTGTTCACTATGAGCGGAAGGATTTGATGCCAGAAGGTGAGCGTCGGGTTGAGTTTCATGCTCATACTAACATGTCGACTATGGATGCTTTGCCAGAGGTCGAAGAGATTGTTGCAACAGCTGCTAAGTGGGGACACAAGGCGGTTGCTATCACAGACCATGGGAATGTCCAGTCCTTTCCACATGGCTATAAGGCGGCTAAGAAAGCGGGAATCCAGCTGATCTATGGGATGGAAGCCAATATCGTGGAGGACCGTGTCCCTATCGTCTATAACGAAGTGGAGATGGACTTATCAGAAGCAATCTACGTGGTCTTTGACGTGGAAACGACGGGACTTTCAGCTATCTATAATGACTTGATTCAGGTTGCGGCCTCTAAGATGTACAAGGGGAATGTTATTGCTGAATTTGATGAATTTATCAATCCTGGGCATCCCTTGTCAGCTTTTACTACAGAGTTAACTGGAATTACAGATGATCATGTCAAAAATGCCAAACCACTAGAACAAGTTTTGCAAGAATTCCAAGAATTTTGCAAGGATACGGTCCTAGTTGCCCACAATGCTACCTTTGACGTTGGCTTTATGAATGCTAATTATGAGCGTCATGATCTTCCAAAGATTAGTCAGCCAGTTATTGATACGCTGGAGTTTGCTAGAAACCTCTATCCTGAGTATAAACGCCATGGTTTGGGGCCTTTGACCAAGCGTTTTGGTGTGGCCTTGGAACATCACCACATGGCCAACTACGATGCGGAAGCGACTGGTCGTCTGCTTTTCATCTTTATCAAAGAGGTAGCAGAAAAACATGGTGTGACCGATTTAGCTAGACTCAACATTGATCTAATCAGTCCAGATTCTTACAAAAAAGCTCGGATCAAGCATGCGACCATCTATGTCAAGAATCAGGTAGGTCTAAAAAATATCTTTAAGCTGGTTTCCTTGTCTAATACCAAGTATTTTGAAGGAGTGCCACGGATTCCGAGAATGGTTCTAGATGCCCATCGAGAGGGCTTGATTTTAGGTTCAGCCTGTTCAGAGGGTGAAGTTTTTGACGTGGTCGTTTCTCAAGGTGTGGATGCGGCGGTTGAGGTGGCCAAGTATTATGACTTTATCGAGGTCATGCCACCGGCTATCTATGCGCCCTTGATTGCTAAAGAGCAGGTCAAGGATATGGAGGAACTCCAGACCATTATCAAGAGTTTGATAGAGGTTGGAGACCGCCTTGGCAAGCCTGTTCTGGCTACGGGAAATGTTCACTATATCGAACCGGAAGAAGAGATTTATCGTGAAATTATCGTCCGTAGTTTGGGACAGGGTGCGATGATTAATCGAACTATCGGTCATGGTGAACATGCCCAACCAGCACCACTTCCAAAGGCTCATTTTCGAACGACTAATGAGATGTTGGATGAATTTGCCTTTTTGGGAGAGGAACTGGCTCGTAAACTGGTTATTGAAAACACCAATGCCTTGGCAGAAATATTTGAACCCGTTGAAGTCGTTAAGGGTGACTTGTATACGCCTTTCATCGACAAGGCTGAAGAAACAGTTGCTGAGTTGACCTATAAGAAAGCTTTTGAGATTTATGGAAATCCGCTGCCAGATATTGTTGATTTGCGGATTGAAAAAGAATTAACATCCATACTGGGGAATGGATTTGCTGTGATTTATCTGGCATCGCAGATGCTGGTGCAACGTTCTAATGAACGGGGTTATTTGGTTGGTTCTCGTGGGTCTGTCGGATCTAGTTTCGTTGCGACCATGATTGGGATTACGGAGGTCAATCCTCTCTCTCCTCACTATGTCTGTGGTCAGTGTCAGTACAGTGAGTTTATCACAGATGGTTCGTACGGTTCAGGATTTGATATGCCCCATAAGGACTGTCCAAACTGTGGTCACAAACTCAGTAAAAACGGACAGGATATTCCGTTTGAGACCTTCCTTGGTTTTGATGGGGATAAGGTTCCTGATATTGACTTGAACTTCTCGGGAGAAGATCAGCCTAGCGCCCACTTGGATGTGCGTGATATCTTTGGTGAAGAATATGCCTTCCGTGCGGGAACGGTTGGTACGGTAGCTGCCAAGACTGCCTATGGATTTGTCAAGGGTTACGAGCGAGATTATGGCAAGTTTTATCGTGATGCAGAGGTGGAACGCCTCGCTCAAGGAGCGGCGGGTGTCAAGCGGACAACAGGCCAACACCCGGGGGGAATCGTTGTTATTCCGAACTACATGGATGTCTACGATTTTACGCCTGTCCAGTATCCAGCAGATGATGTCACGGCTGAATGGCAGACCACTCACTTTAACTTCCACGATATCGATGAGAACGTCCTCAAACTCGATGTACTGGGACATGATGATCCGACCATGATTCGAAAACTTCAGGATTTGTCTGGTATTGACCCTAATGAAATTCCTATGGATGACGAAGGCGTGATGGCACTCTTTTCTGGGACTGATGTGCTAGGGGTAACACCTGAACAAATTGGAACGCCTACGGGTATGTTGGGGATTCCAGAGTTTGGAACAAATTTCGTACGTGGAATGGTAGACGAAACCCATCCGACAACCTTTGCGGAATTGCTTCAGCTGTCTGGTCTGTCACACGGTACTGACGTTTGGTTGGGGAATGCTCAGGATCTGATTAAGCAAGGAATAGCGGACCTATCGACTGTTATCGGTTGTCGGGACGACATCATGGTTTACCTCATGCATGCGGGTCTGGAACCTAAGATGGCCTTTACCATTATGGAACGGGTACGTAAGGGTTTGTGGCTAAAGATTTCAGAAGAGGAGAGAAATGACTATATCGAAGCCATGAAGGCTAATAAGGTGCCAGAGTGGTATATCGAATCCTGTGGGAAAATTAAGTACATGTTCCCTAAGGCCCATGCGGCAGCCTACGTTATGATGGCCTTGCGTGTAGCTTACTTCAAGGTTCACCATCCTATTTATTACTACTGTGCTTACTTCTCCATTCGTGCTAAGGCTTTTGATATCAAGACCATGGGTGCGGGCTTGGAGGTCATCAAGCGCAGAATGGAAGAAATCTCTGAAAAACGGAAGAACAATGAAGCCTCTAATGTGGAAATCGATCTCTATACAACTCTTGAGATTGTCAATGAGATGTGGGAACGAGGTTTCAAGTTTGGTAAATTAGATCTCTACCGTAGTCAGGCGACAGAGTTCCTCATCGACGGGGATACCCTTATCCCACCATTTGTAGCAATGGATGGTCTGGGAGAGAACGTTGCCAAGCAACTGGTGCGGGCGCGTGAAGAGGGAGAATTCCTCTCTAAAACAGAACTACGCAAGCGTGGTGGACTCTCATCAACCTTGGTTGAAAAGATGGATGAGATGGGTATTCTTGGAAATATGCCAGAGGATAACCAGTTGAGTTTGTTTGATGAGTTGTTTTAAAAAATTGCTTAATAATCTATTAAAAGAGGCTAACGTATATCCAATAGATTTACATTAGCTTTCTTTTTTGTTAAAATAGTCTATGGAAAGAGGGTGAGAGTATGTCAAAGATGAGTATAAGCATCCGTCTGGATAGTGAGGTTAAGGAGCAGGCCCAACAGGTGTTTAGTAATCTGGGAATGGATATGACAACAGCTATTAATATTTTCCTTCGTCAGGCAATTCAATATCAGGGATTACCTTTTGATGTTAGACTAGACGAAAATCGGAAGTTGCTCCAAGCGTTAACGGATTTAGACCAAAATCGTAATATGAGCCAGTCTTTTGAATCAGTCTCAGATTTGATGGAGGACTTACGTGCTTAAGATTCGTTATCATAAACAGTTTAAAAAAGATTTTAAGTTGGCTATGAAGCGTGGTTTGAAGGCAGAATTATTAGAAGAAGTTTTGAATTTTCTGGTTCAAGAAAAAGAACATCCTGCCAGATATCGTGATCATTCATTGACGGCATCCAAGCATTTTCAAGGAGTTCGTGAATGCCATACCCAGCCAGATTGGCTTTTGGTTTATAAAGTAGACAAGTCGGAATTGATTTTAAATTTGCTGAGGACAGGCAGTCACAGTGATTTATTTTAATCTATTTTAAGGGGGTTCTCATGAAACTAAGAATATTTGCGGAAGATAAGCCGGCTAAGAAGGTATTTGAATATCAATTAGAACTTGCTGATCGTACAATTCTTCTATCGACAGCTCTCTTGTCAGGTGCTATTGCTTTAGCAGGAATCTTTTCTGCTTTGAAAGAAAAATAAAAATAGAAAAGAGAAAACAGAATGGTTTTACCAAATTTTAAAGAAAATCTAGAAAAATATGCGAAATTGTTGGTTGCAAATGGAATCAACGTGCAACCTGGTCACACTTTGGCTCTCTCTATCGATGTGGAGCAACGTGAGTTGGCTCACTTAATCGTCAAAGAAGCTTATGCCTTGGGTGCGCATGAGGTCATCGTTCAGTGGACAGATGATGTGATTAACCGTGAGAAATTCCTCCATGCCCCGATGGAGCGTTTGGACAATGTGCCAGAATACAAGATTGCTGAGATGAACTATCTTTTGGAGAACAAGGCTAGCCGTCTTGGGGTTCGTTCATCTGATCCAGGTGCCTTGAACGGAGTGGACGCTGACAAGCTTTCAGCTTCTGCTAAAGCTATGGGACTTGCCATGAAGCCAATGCGAATCGCAACTCAATCTAACAAGGTTAGCTGGACTGTAGCAGCCGCTGCTGGACTTGAGTGGGCTAAGAAAGTCTTCCCAAATGCTGCGAGCGACGAAGAAGCAGTTGATTTCCTTTGGGATCAAATCTTCAAAACTTGTCGTGTCTACGAAGCAGATCCTGTTAAGGCTTGGGAGGAACATGCAGCCATTCTCAAGAGCAAGGCCGATATGCTTAATAAGGAGCAATTTTCAGCCCTTCACTACACAGCGCCAGGAACAGATTTAACACTTGGTTTGCCAAAGAACCACGTTTGGGAATCAGCTGGTGCTGTCAATGCACAGGGCGAAGAATTCTTGCCAAATATGCCGACAGAAGAGGTCTTCACAGCGCCTGACTTCCGTCGTGCAGATGGTTATGTCACTTCTACAAAACCGCTTAGCTACAACGGAAATATCATTGAAGGCATTAAGGTGACCTTTAAGGATGGACAAATCGTAGATATCACTGCTGAGAAGGGTGATCAGGTTATGAAAGACCTTGTCTTTGAAAATGCGGGTGCGCGTGCCTTGGGTGAATGTGCCTTGGTACCAGATCCAAGTCCAATTTCTCAGTCAGGCATTACCTTTTTTAACACCCTTTTCGATGAAAATGCGTCAAACCACTTGGCTATCGGTGCAGCCTATGCGACTAGCGTTGTTGATGGAGCGGAGATGAGCGAAGAGGAGCTTGAAGCTGCAGGGCTTAACCGTTCAGATGTTCACGTAGACTTTATGATTGGTTCTAACCAAATGGATATCGATGGTATTCGTGAGGATGGAACGCGGGTACCTCTTTTCCGTAATGGGAATTGGGCAAATTAAGGAGATAATATGTTAGGAAGTATGTTCGTTGGTCTCCTAGTGGGATTTTTAGCAGGTGCTATGACCAATCGTGGAGAGCGAATGGGATGTTTTGGAAAAATGTTTCTCGGTTGGATCGGAGCCTTTCTAGGTCACTTGCTCTTTGGAACTTGGGGGCCAGTTTTATCAGGAACAGCTATTATCCCAGCGATTTTAGGAGCCATGATTGTTTTAGCTATTTTTTGGAGACGAGGAAGTTAATTTCCTAAATCTGATACTCAATGAAAATCAAAGAGCAAACTAGGAAACTAGCCGCAGGTTGCTCAAAGCACTGCTTTGAGGTTGCAGATAGAACTGACGAAGTCAGCTCAAAACACTGTTTTGAGGTTGCAGATAGAACTGACGAAGTCAGTAACATATATACGGCAAGGCGACGTTGACGCGGTTTGAAGAGATTTTTGAAGAGTATGAAACGAAAAGGAGGTTGGTCATTGTACTAGTCTCCTTTTGATATGATATAATAGTTCTATGAGATTAGATAAATTTTTAGTTGCCTGTGCGGTGGGAAGTCGGACTGAGGTCAAAAACTTGCTCAAGGCTGGGCGCGTGACTGTAAATGGTAAAAAAGAAAAATCAGCTAAATTGCAGATTGATGAAAAAATAGATGAGATTCGCTTTGATGGGCAAGTGTTGGAGTATGAAGAGTTTGTCTACTACATGATGAACAAGCCCAAAGGAGTTATCTCAGCGACTGAGGATCCCAAGCACAGAACCGTTCTGGACTTGTTGGATGACTTGGCGCGGAGTAAGGAAGTTTTCCCAGTAGGACGCTTGGATATTGACACGCATGGTCTTTTGCTCTTGACCAATGATGGTCAGCTGGCTCATGTTCTTCTTTCGCCCAAGTGTCATGTGGACAAGACTTATCTGGCACAAGTCAAGGGAATCATGACCCAAGAAGATGTGGAGACATTTGCTGAGGGTATTCCTCTCAAAGACTTTACCTGTCAACCCGCTATACTGGAGCTTGTATCCATAGATACAGAAAAGAATCAAAGCCAAATCCGTGTGACCATTGCAGAAGGGAAGTTTCATCAGATCAAGCGTATGGTGGGCTACTGTGGCAAGGAAGTGGTGGACTTGCAACGATTGACTATGGGAACTTTAGTATTAGATGAGAACCTGGAACGAGGGGAATGGCGTCGCTTGACCAAGGAAGAATTAGAAATTCTCCGCGCTAATATTATTTAATTTAGTTTAATACTCAATGAAAATCAAAGAGCAAACTAGGAAACTAGCCGCAGGCTGTACTTGAGTACGGCAAGGCGACGTTGACGTGGTTTGAAGAGATTTTCGAAGAGTATAAATTCGAAAAAGGTGAGGGACAATGTCCTCGCCTTTTATGTTTTTTAGTTGCTTCCTTTGTGAAAAGAGTTATAATAGACTGTAGAATAAAAGGAGGAATCTATGAACGCGATTCAAGAATCATTTACTGATAAACTATTTGCCAACTATGAAGCAAATGTAAAATACCAAGCGATTGAAAATGCTGCCAGCCACAACGGAATTTTTGCAGCTCTGGAATGTCGCCAAAGCCATGTAGACAACACACCTGTTTTCTCATTGGATTTAACCAAGGACAAGGTCACTAACCAGAAAGCGTCTGGTCGTTGCTGGATGTTTGCGGCTCTCAACACCTTCCGCCACAAACTCATCTCGCAATACAAATTGGAGAACTTTGAGTTGTCACAAGCCCACACTTTCTTCTGGGATAAGTATGAGAAATCAAACTGGTTCTTGGAGCAAGTCATTGCGACTTCAGACCAAGAATTGACTAGCCGCAAGGTTAGCTTCTTACTCCAAACACCTCAACAAGATGGCGGTCAATGGGATATGGTCGTTTCCCTCTTTGAAAAATACGGTGTCGTGCCTAAGTCAGTTTATCCTGAGTCTGTTTCATCTAGCAGCAGTCGTGAGCTAAATGCGATCCTTAATAAATTGCTTCGTCAAGATGCTCAAATCTTGCGTGATTTGCTTGTTTCTGGTGCAGATCAAGCGACTGTTCAAGCTAAGAAAGAAGACCTCTTGCAAGAAATCTTTAACTTTCTTGCTATGTCATTAGGACTTCCACCACGCAAGTTTGACTTTGCTTATCGCGATAAAGATAACAACTACAAAAGTGAAAAAGGAATCACACCACAAGAGTTTTACAAGAAATATGTCAATCTTCCTTTAGAAGACTACGTTTCTGTTATCAATGCTCCAACTGCTGATAAACCTTACGGAAAATCTTACACAGTTGAGATGTTGGGGAATGTTGTTGGTAGCCGTGCAGTTCGCTACATCAACGTTCCAATGGAGCGCTTGAAAGAATTGGCGATTGCCCAAATGCAAGCAGGTGAGACTGTTTGGTTTGGTTCTGATGTCGGCCAGCTCAGCAACCGTAAGGCTGGAATCCTTGCGACAGATGTTTATGACTTTGAATCAAGCATGGACATTAAACTTACTCAAGACAAGGCTGGACGTTTGGACTATAGCGAAAGCTTGATGACCCACGCCATGGTCTTGACAGGTGTTGACTTGGACGAAAATGGTAAATCAACCAAGTGGAAGGTTGAAAACTCATGGGGAGACAAGGTCGGTACAGATGGTTACTTTGTTGCCTCAGACGCTTGGATGGACGAATACACATACCAAATCGTTGTTCGTAAGGAATTGCTGACAGCAGAAGAACAAGCTGCCTATGGAGCAGAACCAATCGTACTTGCACCATGGGATCCAATGGGAGCCTTGGCTGAATAAAAGCATAGAAAAAAGGAATCAGATTTTAGAACCTGGTTCCTTTTTAGTTGCTTGATTACATGATGTGAAGAACATGTGCCACAATACCCACTGCGAAGAGGGCAAGGATAATAGTGATTGGAGATACTTTTTTCTTAAGTAAGTACATGCAAAGTAAAGTAAGGAGTAGTCCTGATAATCCAGGAATCAACATATCCAAGTTTTGTTGGAAAGTAGTAACTTTTTCAGGAGTTTGAGACAATCCTTGTCCTACTTGTGCGAATGCTTCTTGGATACCTTTAGACCCTTCTGGCAATTTATCCCAATGGATATAAGCCTTTTCATCTAGTTGAACTTTAGAAACATCGAAAGCAAATTTAATATTTACCCAACGTTGAACAAGGACAGCAAGAATGAACATCCCAAGGATAGAAGCTCCTTTAGTGATATCTTGAAGGATACCACCAGACATATCTTTAGTGATTTCTGATCCAGCCTTGTATCCAATCTCTTGAACATACCACAAGAATGACATACGAATCAAGTTCCATGCAACAAAGAAGAGGAGTGGCCCCAAGATATTGCCAGTAAGGGCAAGTGAAGCACCGAGAGATCCAAGGATTGGGCGTACTGTAAACCAGAATACTGGGTCACCGATACCAGCAAGAGGTCCCATCATACCGATTTTAACCCCTTGGATAGCAGCGTCATCGATTTCCACACCGTTAGCACGTTCTTCTTCAAGCGCAAGAGTAACCCCCATGACTGGAGCAGCTACGTATGGATGAGTGTTGAAGAACTCAAGGTGACGCTCAAGAGCAGCGATTTGATCTTCTTTTTTAGTATAGAGTTTTTTGATAGCTGGAATGAGTGTATAAGCCCAGCCCAAGTTTTGCATCCGTTCAAAGTTCCAAGACCCTTGTAAGAAGGTTGAACGCCACCAAACTTTTTTACGATCTGATTTAGTTAATTGAAGTTTTTCAGTCATGATGTTTTCAGTCCTTTCTTATCTTAGTAGTCTTCTAGGATATCGCCGATTGGGTCGTTAGAAGTTGCGGCTCCTCCGCCACCATTTCCACCAGTTTTAGAAAGGTGAAGGTAGATAAGAGCGATAGCAACACCGATAGCACCGAATCCGATTAGAGTAATATCTGACACAGCAGCGAGAACGAAACCAAGAGCGAAGAATGGCCATACTTCACGAGTTGCCATCATGTTGATAACCATGGCGTAACCAACGGCAACGACCATACCACCACCGATAGCCATACCATCTTTGAGCCAGTCTGGCATGGCACTAAGGATACTTTGTACAGTTTCAGTTGGTACCATAAGGAGAAGAGCTGCAGGAAGCGCGATACGAAGTCCTTGGAAAAGTAGCGCAATGAAATGAGCACGCTCCACAGCGCCGAAGTCACCTTTTTTAGCGGCAGCATCAGCAGTGTGAACCAATCCAACTGAAATTGTACGAACAATCATAGTTAAGAATAGACCAGCTACGGCAAGAGGGATAGCAACCGCTTGGGCAACACCGATACCAGTCTTGGTAAAGTCACCACCAAGAACCATGATAATGGCAGCAGCGACAGAAGCAAGTGCAGCATCAGGAGCGATAGCAGCACCGATATTTGACCAACCAAGGGCAATCATTTGAAGCGATCCACCGAGGATAATCCCTGCTTCCAAGTGACCTGTTACAAGCCCAATAAGGGTACAGGCTACAAGTGGTTGGTGAAATTGGAACTGGTCGAGGATGCCTTCAAGACCTGCAAAGAAGGCTACAACGACTACTAAAACCATAGAAATAATAGACATGTTTAAAATCCTTTCATAAATAATGGCTTATTTGACATTGGCTTTGTTAATCAAGTCAAACAAATCTTTTTTAGAATCATTTGGTACTTTACGGACATCAAATTCAACACCCAAGTCACGCATTTTTTCAAATGTAGCAACATCTTCTTTGTCCATAGACAAAACGGTATTGACCAATGTTTTACCTGTTGAGTGAGCCATAGAACCAACGTTAAGAGTCTTGATTGGCACGCCGCCTTCGATGGCACGAAGGGCATCTTGAGGTGTTTCAAACAAGATAAGGGCATGTGTTTCTCCAAAACGTGGGTCTTTTGAAATCTCAATCAGTTTTTGAATTGGAACCACGTTAGCCTTGACATTACCTGGAGCTGCTTGTTTAATCAATTCTTTACGAAGGTCGTCTTTAGCCACATTATCTGAAGCAACGATGATACGATTTGCTTTTGAATCTGGAGTCCAAGCAGTTGCAACCTGACCGTGAAGTAGACGTGTGTCAAGACGGGCAAGATTGATTTTCAATTTACCGTCTCCGATAACAGTTCCTTCTGGGATAGCAGTTTGGGCAACTGGAGCAGCTGCAGCGCTTGCAACTTCTTCAACTGGATTTAGCTCTTCTGGAAGAGCTTTGATGCCATCTTTGGCTTCTTTAATGATATTAGCAGCGACTTTTTCTACACCTGCAGCAGCGTCCATGAGGCGCTCTGTGTAGGCTTGAATCAACATCGGTAAGTTAAGTCCTGTGATGATGGCAAACTTACGCTCAGGATTTTCTCCCATCACGCGACTAGCTTGGTTAAATGGAGAACCACTCCAAAGGTCAGCCAAAACTAGAACCTCATCTTCTGCGTCAAATGCAGCAACAGCGTTATTAAACTTAGCGTATAGATCATCAGGACCTTCATTTGGCATAAAGGTCACAACTTGAACCTTTTCTTGTTCACCAAAGATCATAGATCCTGACTGATGAATACCCGCAGCAAATTCGCCGTGGCTCGCAATAATGATTCCGATACTCATTATTGTCATTCCTCCTTTTTTGTTTTAGTTTTCATTTAAGAAAACTTTAAGACTGTTTAAGTATAAACCGTTTTCATAAAAAAAGCAACTATTTATCATAAAAAATTAAAAAATTTTTATTTTTGTATGTTGATATGTTGAGTTTTTGAGGAGTAATCTTGAATTCTTATTTAAAATTTAATATAAAAAAGTTGGAAGAAGCTTCCAACTTTTAAAATAGGTTTCTATTAGATTAGTGGGTGAAGTCGAGTACCATACGTCCTTGGATTTGGCCTTTTTCCATTTCGTCGAAAATGGCAACAGCATCTTCTACTGGACGTTTTTGAACAACTGGGACTACCAGACCTTCTGCACCAAATTGGAAGGCTTCTTCTAAGTCTTTACGAGTTCCGACAAGAGAACCGATGACTTGGATTCCATCGAGGACTGTTTTAACGATGCTGAGTTCCATCATTTCAGAAGGAAGACCAACAGCGACGACGCGACCACCAGCACGAATGGAGTCAACAGCCTGGTTGAAGGCAACTTTAGACACAGCAGTTACGACAGCTGAATGAGCTCCTCCATCAGTTTTTTCTTTAATGAGTCCAGCTACATCTTCAACTTCGAGGCCGTTAATCACAATGTCAGCGCCTACTTCTTTTGCAAGGGCAAGTTTGTCATTGTTGATATCGACTGCGATAACATGAGCATTGAATACTTTTTTAGCGTATTGAACAGCGAGGTTACCAAGTCCACCGGCACCGTAAAGAACAACCCATTGGCCTGGTTCAACTTTTGCTTCTTTGATAGCTTTATAGGTTGTTACTCCAGCACATGTGATAGAAGAAGCTTGGGCTGGATCAAGTCCGTCAGGAACTTTGACAGCATAGTCAGCAGTTACGATACATTGTTCAGCCATACCACCGTCTACTGAGTAGCCAGCATTTTTCACTGTACGGCAAAGGGTTTCGCGACCAGTTGTACAGTATTCGCAAGTGCCACATCCTTCAAAGAACCAAGCAACGCTGACGCGGTCACCGACTTTAAGGCTTTTCACATCTGGAGCAATCTCTTTAACGATACCGATACCTTCGTGCCCAAGAACACGTCCTGGGACTTGACCAAAGTCACCATGAGCAACGTGGAGGTCGGTGTGGCAAACGCCACAGTATTCAACTTCTACAAGTGCTTCCCCAGTTTCAAGTGGACGGAGTACTTTTTCTTCAATAGCAACACCAGTGCTTTCTGGATTTACAACAACAGCTTTCATAGCTATCCTCCTTGATATTGACCGAGAACAGGGACAACGGGACTGGATTGATTTTTTGTCAACAGAGTCGAGTGTGACGAGCTCTCTTGTATTTATATGTGAAGTATATCACAAAAGAAAGCCTTTTCCAAGGTTTTGGAGACAAAAAGTAGAACAATCGATTAACTGGTTGATGAGACTGTGAAAAGAGCACAAAGACCAGCTTGCAAGCTGGTCATACTCTTCGAAAATCTCTTCAAACCACGTCAGCTTCATCTACAACCTCAAAGCAGTGCTTTGAGCAACCTACGGCTAGCTTCCTAAGTTTGCTCTTTGATTCTCATTGAGTATCAGTATAGGTTATAAGAATAAGTCTTGTAGGGTTTTGGCAACCCCATCTTGGTCGTTGGTAAGGGAAATTTGCTCATCTGCATAAGGGAGTAGCTCTGGATTGGCATTTTTCATGGCATAACCCTTCCCAGCAAAAGCGAGCATTTCGGTATCATTGTGTTCATCTCCAAAGGCAATCAAATCTTTTTTGTCACGATTCATTATCTTGAGCAAGTAGTCCAAAGCAAAGGCCTTGTTGACACCTTTTGGGGTACATTCAAGGATATTGAGCGGACCTCCCCAGGTATTGATAGAAAGTTGATGCTGGTAGAAGGCGTTCATTTCTTTTGCCAAGGCATATTTGTCACTGGCTCTGGTCTGCAAGAGGATACAGTTAGGGTCCTTGGTCACCAATTCAGGCTGGAATTGATCTTCAGGCTGGAAAGCTTCTACACCAAATAGTTTGGGATTGGCAATTTCTTCATTGGGATTTGTAATGTAGAATTTTTTACGATATTCTCCAGCGATAAAATCGGCTTGAATGTCCTCTGAACGTTGAACCATATCTAGCAGATATTTTTTGTCTACAGTCAAACACTTTTCAAAATCCCAAACTTGGTCTGGTAAATGAGTAAGGGATCCGTTGAAGTTAATCATAGGAGTGTCTAAGCCCAGTTCACGGTAAAAATCTTTTGACATACGGTAAGGGCGACCTGTCGTAATAATAACCTGATGGCCTTTTTCAGCAACTTTTTTGATGGTTCTTTTGGTAAAGTCAGAAATTTGACTGTCTGAGTTGAGCAGGGTTCCATCCAGGTCAACTGCAATAATTTTTTTCGTCATATGGACCTTTCTAGTGTGTTTTCAGATAAGATGTCTTCTATTATAACAGAAAGCAGGCAGAAAAGCAGATTCCAAACAAAAAATGAAATTGGATTAATTTCTTAAACAAATCAAACAAAGACATTGAAAAAGTGAATGATAAATGATATAATTCTATTATTGTTCGTAAAAATTAAAAGGAGATTGATGATGGACAAATTATTTAAACTAAAAGAGAACGGTACAGACGTTCGTACAGAGGTTCTCGCTGGTTTAACAACTTTCTTTGCAATGAGCTATATTCTCTTTGTAAACCCACAAATACTTTCACAAACAGGAATGCCTGCTCAGGGCGTCTTCCTAGCGACGATTATTGGTGCAGTAGCGGGTACCTTGATGATGGCTTTTTATGCTAACTTACCTTATGCCCAAGCGCCAGGTATGGGACTCAATGCCTTCTTTACCTTTACAGTTGTATTCGGGCTTGGTTATTCTTGGCAAGAAGCCCTAGCTATGGTCTTCATCTGTGGGATTATTTCATTGATTATTACCTTGACAAATGTTCGTAAAATGATCATTGAATCGATTCCCAATGCTCTTCGCTCAGCTATTTCAGCTGGTATCGGTGTCTTCCTTGCCTATGTAGGGATTAAGAATGCTGGACTTTTGAAATTCACGATTGATCCAGGCAACTATACTGTTGTAGGAGAAGGGGCTGACAAAGCTCAAGCAACGATTGCAGCAAACTCTTCAGCAGTTCCAGGATTGGTCAGCTTTAATAATCCAGCTGTTTTAGTGGCTCTTGCAGGACTTGCCATTACTATCTTCTTTGTCATCAAAGGGATTAAAGGGGGAATTATTCTCTCTATCTTGACAACAACTGTTCTTGCTATTGCAGTTGGTTTGGTTGATTTGTCTAGTATCGATTTTGCTAATAACCATGTTGGTACAGCTTTTGAAGATTTGAAGACAATCTTTGGTGCAGCTCTTGGTTCAGAAGGTTTGGGAGCTTTGGTTTCAGATACAGCTCGCTTGCCTGAAACTCTGATGGCCATTCTTGCCTTCTCATTGACAGATATTTTTGACACAATTGGTACCTTGATCGGTACAGGTGAAAAAGTTGGTATTGTAGCGACAAATGGTGAAAATCACCAATCAGCCAAATTGGATAAGGCTCTTTACTCTGATTTGATTGGAACGACAGTCGGTGCCATTGCAGGTACTTCAAACGTAACGACTTATGTTGAGTCTGCTGCTGGTATCGGTGCAGGTGGACGTACTGGTTTGACAGCCTTGGTTGTAGCTATCTGTTTTGCGATTTCAAGCTTCTTTAGCCCACTTCTAGCGATCGTACCAACAGCGGCTACAGCTCCAATCTTGATTATCGTCGGAATTATGATGTTGGCTAGCTTGAAAAATATCCATTGGGATGATATGGCTGAAGCGGTTCCTGCCTTCTTCACATCTATCTTTATGGGATTCAGCTACTCTATCACTCAAGGGATTGCAGTTGGTTTCTTGACTTACACTTTGACTAAGCTTGTCAAAGGTCAAGCTAAAGATGTTCATGTAATGATTTGGATTTTGGATGCCTTGTTTATCCTTAACTACATCAGCATGGCCTTATAATAGGATGACCCAGGGGGATTTCCCCCCTTTTTTAATACAAAGGAGATGGGTGATGAAAGAGAAAAATATGTGGAAAGAATTATTGAATCGTGCAGGTTGGCTGTTAATCTTTTTTCTGGCGACAATTTTATATCAGATTCCTATAGGGGTTACTGCTATTTTAACTTTAAATGCAGTACCACTGTTGCAGTCAGGACTGATAGTTGCTGGTATTTCGATTGTGATTCTGGTGCTGTTTATTATTGGAGCTCGTAAAACGCAGTTAGCAAGTTTTAATTTTTCTTTTTTTAGAGCTAAGGATCTGGCACGATTGGGATTAAGTTATTTAGTTATTATCTGTTCAAATATACTTGGTTCTATCTTGTTGCAACTGTCAAATGAGACGACAACAGCTAACCAGTCTCAGATTAACGATATGGTTCAGAATAGTTCTCTGATTTCTAGCTTCTTCTTGCTAGCCTTGCTTGCTCCGATTTGTGAGGAAATCTTGTGTCGTGGGATTGTTCCTAAAAAGATTTTCCGAGGCAAGGAGAACTTGGGATTTGTAGTCGGTACGATTGTGTTTGCTTTATTGCATCAACCAAGTAATTTACCTTCTTTATTGATTTATGGAGGTATGTCGACAGTTCTATCTTGGACGGCTTACAAGACCCAACGTTTGGAAATGTCTATCTTACTTCACATGATTGTGAATGGGGTTGCTTTCTGTTTGTTGGCTCTCGTGGTGATTTTGAGTCGGACATTAGGGATTTCTGTTTAAGATTTTTGACAATTGCTTACTTGTTTCTACTGGGAAAAAGATGAATGCAATAGTATCCATCTTTTTCTTTTTATGGTAAAATAGAGAAATAATATGGTGAAAAGCCTTGAGGGAGTGACCGATATGTCAACTAAAGCCAATCATGCAAAGACAGCTATTTGCGGAATTATCAATGTAACCCCAGATTCCTTTTCGGATGGTGGTCAATTTTTTGCGCTTGAGCAGGCGCTCCAGCAGGCTCGTAAATTGATAGCAGAAGGAGCCAGCATACTAGATATCGGTGGAGAATCAACTCGGCCGGGAAGAAGTAGCTATGTTGAGATAGAAGAGGAAATCCAGCGTGTTGTTCCAGTGATTAAGGCTATTCGCAAGGAAAGTGATGTCCTCATCTCTATTGATACTTGGAAGAGTCAGGTGGCAGAGGCTGCTTTGGCTGCTGGTGCCAATCTAGTCAATGATATCACTGGTCTCATGGGTGATGAAAAAATGGCCCATGTGGTAGCTAGGGCTGGAGCGAAAGTGGTCATCATGTTTAATCCAGTTATGGCTCGACCTCATCACCCTAGCTCACTCATCTTTCCTCATTTTGGTTTTGGTCAAGCTTTTACAGAGGAAGAGTTAGCTGACTTTGAAACATTGCCAATCGAAGAATTGATGGAGACTTTCTTTGAACGAGCACTAGCGAGAGCAGAGGAAGCTGGTATTGCACAAGAAAATATCTTGTTGGATCCAGGAATTGGCTTTGGTCTGACCAAGAAAGAAAATTTGCTTCTTTTACGGGACCTGGATAAACTCCATCAGAAGGGCTATCCAATCTTTCTTGGAGTGTCGCGCAAGCGATTTGTCATCAATATCCTAGAGGAGAATGGTTTTGAAGTCAATCCTGAGACAGAGCTTGGTTTCCGAAATCGGGACACGGCTTCGGCTCATGTAACTAGTATCGCTGCGAGACAGGGTGTAGAAGTGGTGCGCGTGCATGACGTAGCTAGTCACAGGATGGCAGTTGAAATTGCCTCTGCCATTCGTCTGGCTGATGAAGCGGAAAATTTAGATTTAAAACAATATAAATAAGATGAAAGAAATTGAAAACAATCAGTGGATTGCTAACTACCGGACGGATCAACCGCATTTTGGTTTGGAACGAATGGTGGAACTGTTAGCTTTGCGTGGCAATCCCCATCTCAAACTCAAGGTCCTCCATATCGGAGGGACTAACGGCAAGGGCTCGACTATTGCTTTTTTGAAAAAGATGCTAGAAAAGCTAGGGCTGAGAGTTGGCGTGTTTAACTCGCCCTATCTCATTCATTACACAGACCAGATTAGCATCAATGGGGAATCGATCTCAGAAGCGAGGCTAGAAGCTCTCATGGCAGACTATCAGTCTTTGATGGGGGGAGAAGCGGTCGCCAATTTACAGGGCACAACCGAGTTTGAGATTATCACAGCCCTGGCCTATGACTACTTTGCCTCAGAGCAAGTAGATGTGGCCATCATGGAAGTTGGCATGGGTGGACTTTTGGATAGTACCAATGTCTGTCAGCCCATTTTGACAGGAATTACAACTATTGGCTTGGATCATGTGGCCCTACTTGGTGACACCTTGGAGGCCATAGCAGAGCAGAAGGCAGGTATTATCAAACAAGGGATGCCCTTGGTAACAGGGCGTATTGCTCCAGAAGCCTTGGCTGTGATTGACCGCATTGCGGAAGGGAAAGATGCGCCGAGACTTGCCTACGGGACAGATTATCAGGTTCGTCATCAAGAAAGTGTGGTGACAGGGGAAGTCTTTGACTATACAAGTGCTGTCAGACAAGGTCGCTTCCAGACTAGCCTGCTTGGTTTGTACCAAATAGAGAATGCTGGGATGGCCATAGCTTTACTTGATACTTTTTGTCAAGAAGATGGTCGAGAGCTAGCAAGCAATGACTTTCTTGGTCAAGCCTTGGAAGAAATAAGTTGGCCAGGGCGTTTGGAAATCGTGTCAAGAGATCCCTTGATGATTTTGGATGGAGCCCATAATCCCCATGCTATCAAGGCCTTGTTGGTAACCTTGCAAGAACGTTTTGCGGATTATCATAAGGAAATCCTCTTCACTTGTATCAAAACCAAAGCCTTGGAGGATATGTTGGACTTGCTGGGAGCCATGCCAGATACCGAGCTTACTCTAACACATTTTGCGGATAGTCGGGCGACGGATGAAAGCGTGCTGAAAGAGGCAGCTAAGTCTAGAAATCTCAGCTACCAAGATTGGCATGATTTTCTAGAGCAGAATTTGACAGATAAAAAAGAAGAGAAACAAACAGTTAGGATTGTCACAGGTTCCTTGTATTTCTTGAGCCAAGTGAGGGCCTATCTGATGGAGAGGAAGAACGAGAATGGATACACAAAAGATTGAAGCAGCTGTAAAAATGATTATCGAGGCTGTAGGAGAGAACGCTAATCGCGAGGGCTTGCAGGAAACACCTGCTCGTGTAGCCCGTATGTATCAAGAGATTTTTTCAGGTCTTGGTCAAACAGCAGAGGAACATTTGTCAAAATCCTTTGAAATTATTGACGATAATATGGTGGTAGAAAAGGATATCTTTTTCCATACCATGTGTGAACACCACTTCTTGCCATTTTATGGTAGAGCGCACATTGCCTACATTCCAGATGGTCGTGTGGCAGGCTTGTCTAAGCTAGCCCGTACGGTTGAAGTTTATTCGAAAAAACCACAAATTCAAGAACGTTTGAATATCGAAGTGGCCGATGCCTTGATGGACTATCTAGGTGCTAAAGGAGCCTTTGTTGTCATTGAGGCGGAACATATGTGTATGAGTATGCGTGGTGTTAGAAAACCAGGCACTGCAACCTTGACGACAGTAGCTCGTGGTCTATTTGAAACAGATAAGGATCTCCGTGACCAAGCTTATCGTTTAATGGGGCTATAAAAAGAATCCGCTTCAAGCGGATTTTTCTAGAAAGGAATCATTATGGATCAACTGCAGATTAAGGATTTGGAAATGTTTGCCTATCATGGTCTTTTTCCTAGTGAGAAAGAATTGGGGCAGAAATTTGTCGTTTCAGCCATCCTATCCTATGATATGACCAAGGCAGCTACAGACTTGGATTTAACAGCCTCTGTCCATTACGGAGAATTGTGTCAGCAGTGGACGACTTGGTTTCAGGAAACGAGTGAAGATTTGATTGAAACGGTAGCCTATAAACTGGTGGAACGTACCTTTGAGTCTTATCCTCTTGTCCAAGAAATGAAGTTGGAACTGAAAAAACCTTGGGCACCGGTGCATTTGTCACTAGATACTTGCTCGGTAACCATCCATCGCCGCAAGCAACGAGCCTTTATCGCCCTAGGAAGCAATATGGGAGATAAACAAGCAAACTTGAAACAAGCCATTGAGAAAATGCGAAATCGAGGTATCCATATTCTCAAAGAGTCCAGTGTCTTAGCGACGGAGCCTTGGGGTGGTGTTGAGCAGGATAGCTTTACCAATCAAGTGGTTGAAGTAGAAACATGGTTGCCTGCCCAAGTGCTATTAGAAACCTTGTTAGCCATTGAGTCAGAGCTGGGACGGGTGAGAGAAGTGCATTGGGGCCCTCGTTTGATTGATTTGGACTTGCTCTTTGTGGAGGACCAGATCCTTTATACAGACGACCTCATATTGCCTCATCCTTACATAGCGGAACGCCTTTTTGTCCTTGAGTCCTTACAGGAAATTGCGCCTCATTTTATCCATCCGATATTAAAACAACCGATCCGCAACTTGTATGATGCTTTGAAAAAATAGAAAAACTCTAGTTTTCAGTTACTTGCAACTGAAGGCTAGAGTTTTTAAAATAGGTCATTTTCTTCTGGGAGGAGGATAGTTTCTCTACCGTCCATGTCTAAAACCAGTACTCTTGGGGGATAACGAGGGTCGAAAGGATGGTTAAAGTCAAAATCAATGGCTGTAGGGAGGTGTTGACTTGAAAAGTGGAAGGTAATCTTTCCTTGGTTATTAAGCAATTGAAACTCGAGTTCTTCTTCCAATTCAAAGACATTTTTTAAGAAATGATCGATGATATACCAAAAAGAGTCAATGATGTCATCGGGCAAGCTGGTAACAATGCCAAAACTAGCAGACCGCATGTGGGTATTGGTAAAAGCCATATCTCTGTCCCCTTTCTTTTCCCTTATCATACAGCAAATAGGATTAAAAATCAAGAAAAGGTGATTTTTTGAAAAGGATTTTAACTACAGGGAAAAAGAAGGAAAAAAATTCCCAAAAATCTACCGAAGTTAATAGGTAAATTCCCAAATTAACTTGATTATATAACTTTCAGTTACTTTGAGAAGTTACCGAAAAATATTTTTCATATCTATTGACTTTTAGGGGTGAAATTTGGTATGATAGTAGGCGGTATTGTTTACCCCATTTGAAAGGCCCCGGAACCTTCCAAATACTTTTCGATGGGAAGGAACACCCATCACCGTAAACAAAAATCGAACTATATATAGGAGAAATCATGAACAAAACAACATTTATGGCTAAACCAGGCCAAGTTGAACGTAAATGGTACGTAGTTGACGCAACTGATGTACCACTTGGACGTCTTTCTGCAGTAGTTGCTAGCGTACTTCGCGGAAAAAACAAACCAACATTTACACCACACACTGATACAGGTGACTTCGTGATTGTTATCAATGCTGAAAAAGTTAAATTGACTGGTAAAAAAGCAACTGATAAAATCTACTACACTCACTCAAACCACCCAGGTGGATTGAAACAAATCTCTGCAGGTGAACTTCGTTCTAAAAATGCAGTACGTTTGATTGAGAAATCAGTTAAAGGTATGCTTCCACACAATACACTTGGACGCGCTCAAGGTATGAAGTTGAAAGTATTTGTTGGAGCTGAGCACACTCACGCTGCACAACAACCAGAAGTTCTTGACATTTCAGGACTTATCTAAGGAAAGGAACAATAAAGTATGTCACAAGCACAATATGCAGGTACTGGACGTCGTAAAAACGCTGTTGCACGCGTTCGCCTTGTTCCAGGAACTGGTAAAATCACTGTTAACAAAAAAGATGTTGAAGAGTACATCCCACACGCTGACCTTCGTCTTGTCATCAACCAACCATTCGCAGTTACTTCAACTGTAGGTTCATACGACGTTTTCGTTAACGTTATAGGTGGTGGATACGCTGGTCAATCAGGAGCTATCCGTCACGGTATCGCTCGTGCCCTTCTTCAAGTAGACCCAGACTTCCGCGATTCATTGAAACGCGCAGGACTTCTTACACGTGACTCACGTAAAGTTGAACGTAAGAAACCAGGTCTTAAGAAAGCTCGTAAAGCATCACAATTTAGTAAACGTTAATTCGAAAGAATTACTATACTTATACAGAGCACCTTTCGGGGTGTTCTTTTTTTATACTTTCTTACTAAATTGGTGCAATTGACACAGTTGTTGCGACTTTAGTCGCTTACAAATGTGGCTGCAACCTGACAAGGTCAGTTGCCTCAAAACGTTAATCAACTCGATTATATCAACGTTTCGAAGCACTTTGCAAAGATTTTGCAAAGTGCTTTTTTGTCGATTTTTGAGCTAGAATAGCTTTGTGATAACCTTCTGATAACCTCTTCAAAATTTTAAAAATCATAATTCTATTTTGCTTTATTGAGATAATCTGCAAATTTGTCAATAGAGTTTTTCTCACCAGTTTTTGTGGTGTGAGTATAGACATCTAATGTCATCTGACTGCTTGCATGACCGAGACGTTTTGATGTATTAGAAGGATCGATTCCAATTTCAGACATAAGTGTTGCATGTGTATGTCTAAACCCATGTGGGATAATTGGTTTTAATTTATGCTTTTTAATAATTCGATTCAGTACGTTATTAATGTAATCAGCATGCAAAGGTTCAATTTTGTCATTACTTGATATGTAATAGAACATATATTCGTTACTAATATTCAGCTTTGTAAGAGGAAACTGAGATTGTTCTTTCAGATAGAAATTTCTCCATTGCTTAACAATATCGATTGTCTCATCATCAAGATAGATTGTACAAACTGAAGATTCATTCTTTGTGCTCTTTTCAATCGCTTTACCGTCAATTCTTCCTAGACTTTTATCTATGTTCAATAGGTTGCTGTCAAAGTTAATATCATCCCATTTTAAAGCGTATAACTCCCCTTTTCGTAGTCCACTAAATGCAAGCAGTCTAAATAAAGCAAAATGTTTAAATGGCTCAGTTTCTTTCACTATATCAAGGAAATGATGTAATTCCTCCAGAGACCAAAAATTATCTGATCTAGTTTTTTTGATTTTAGGCATGATAACATTCTTCATTGGATTTCGATCAATGTAGTTCATATTGATTGCAAAATCAAAAATTTTTGAGGTATAGGATTTTATCTGTTTGATATTTTTGAAAGTCTGAGATTTTTGTGTAATAAAGTTTTGACAGTCTAAAGGACTGATTTGGTCAATAAATTTACCGCCAAATATTGGTAGAATATGTATTCGATAGATATTCTTAGTTTGGGAAGAAGTTGTTTCTTCAACGGTACCAACATAGGCCTTAAACCATTCTTGATAAAGTTCTTTATAAGTGACTTTGGGGTTAGGTTTGTCGGTATTTACTGTGGGGGCAACGACACCAGCTTCTAAACGAGCTTCGTACAATTTTGCCTCTTTTTTGGTTTTGAACCCTCTCTTTAAGTGCCTTTTTTTCTTTCCATAAGCATCTAAGCCAATGTAAAAGCTGACATAGTATAGGATTCCTTTTTTTGTTTTGTATTTGTGTATAGACATTTTTTCTCCGTATCTAAGTTTTCGGAGCTTATGTAATTGAGAAATGAGTGTCTATCTATTTTTTCTATCTTCTTGGCGGATAGCGTATTCGTCTGTTTTAATCCAGCTCTGCCAAACTTTAGAATCTTTATTTTGGTGATTCATATAGTCTATAAACTCAGACATAAAACGTTTGTTTTTCTCAGCTAGGTATTCTGAGAATATATGACGAAATTCATCTGAAAAACTATCATCAAGTGGTAGTGTTAATGCCCTTTCGCCAAATTCGATACTTTTCTTTAACTTCTCCATATCGCTTTTAAAAGGTGTCACAGAACCAATTTTAGATGTTTTGAAACTATCTGTAACAATTTTAAGATTTGATGGAGCGTGTGGGTTGCTATCAAGTCCCATAATGTAAGCGACGGAAACATTAAAGTATTTTGCCAATTTTTCAGCATTATCTTTTTTAGGTTTGCGGATTCCTTGATTGTATCCAGAAAGTGTAGGATAGGCTATATTTGTAGCTTCGCTAATTTCTGTCAATTTTTTTCCGCTATTTTCTATCAGTTTAGTAATATGATTGGTCATAAGAACCTCCTTTTTATCATTATAACACATTTTATTCTTTTTGAATAAAAAAGCTCGACAAAAATTCAAAATGAATAACAAATTAAATGGTTTCGGAGCTTATTTAATTTAGAAATGAGGTGTTAATTTATGTCGGAAATTACTTTAGTTGTCCAGCTTCCTAAAGAATTAGAGAAGCAATTACGTGCCCATTATGATGAGATGATTTCAAATGCTGTAGCAAGAGTATTTGAAGATAAAGAACTTTATAAACCCATGGTTCGTATGTCAGGTTTGTCTAGGTGGTTAGATGTATCTACGACAACAATCCAAAAATGGACGAAAGAAGGAATGCCAACCATGGTGATTGATGGAGTGACTTTATACGATAAAAGAGCAGTAACACGATGGTTGAAGCAATATGAAAGATAGGTACTAGTATGAATGGTGTTCAGTGGATCAAGATAACAACAGATATATTTGATGATGAAAAAATTCAGCTAATAGAATCAATGCCAGAAGGAGATACTCTTATTGTAATATGGTTTAAAATTCTGGTGCTTGCAGGAAAGCAAAATAATAGTGGCATATTAAGTCTAGGGAACAAGGTTTATTACACAGAAGAGATGCTTTCAACAGTGTTTAGACGAAAGGCTACATCTGTAAAATTAGCTCTCAGTATGTTTGAAGAATTTGGCATGATAGAAATCATAGATGGCGCTATTACCATTCCAAAATGGGAGAAACATCAGAATATAGATGGACTAGAAAAGATTAGGAAACAAACTAGGGAACGTGTTGCTCGTCATAGACAAAAACAAAAAGCACTAATTACAGGCGAGCCACAACTCGTTTTAGACTGTAACGTTACAGTAACGGCTGAAAATGATAATGTAACGCAAGAGATTAAAAACAAGAGTAAGAATAAGAAAGAGATTGAGAATATACTGGATAATAGTTCTAGAAAGCCTGAAACTTATATTCCACCCAAATATTATTCTTTGTTAGAATCCATTTCTTATAAGTACAATGATAGATTTTTGTATCCTAACAATTACACTTTAACACATGCTCAGAAGATGAAGATAGGCGAGTATTTGGCTAGTGGGTATGTAACTAGTGATGAAGTTATTAGAATGATTGAACGGATTCCTGAGGATGCGACTTCTCCTTTAGCGTATTTATTTAAGTCTATGGAGAATTTAAAGCAGGAACGTATGCTGGAGTGCAAAGCTATTGCCCATGAAAATGCCCGAAAGAAGTATATGATAAATGAGTAGATATAGGACTGTTCTAAAGAAATGTTATATCACTGAAGAGCAGAATGAAATAGTGAATAACTTGATTGAAATGACAAACCATCTAAATTTTTCCTCTTATGCTAGGAAAATGTTGTTTAAGAGTTCGCCTATTTATCTTCAATTTGATTTTGAATCTTATCATGACTTTATATTTCAAGTTAGAAGAATTATCAATAACTTACGTCAGTTAGAAAGAATAGCAGAACAAAGTGAAGATTTGGATAATGTAAGGATATTTCACTACTGCGTTGAGCTGATGATAGAATATGAAAAGAAGACAAGTAAACAAGTGAAAGAACTTGTAAAACGACTAAATAAGAAAACGAGGTGATAGGACCATGAGAATAAAATCTGTGTTGAAACAGGTGTTTTTGACGGAAGAAGAAAATAAAAAATTAAATGATTGTATGAGGAAGGAAAATATTCGTAATTTTTCTGAGTTTGCTAGACAAAAATTAATACGAACAGATTTGAACATCCAAAAAGTTTCTTTTGAAGGTTTAGTTCCTTTAACAGAAGAGTTGGAACAAGTCGGAAAGAATATCAATTCTATAGCCCGTCTTGCAACTGTAGTTGGGAGAATAAGCTATGAAAACAAAATGGATATGTCTATTTTGATGCAAAAAATAGTTGATGTGATGGAGAAAAAAGATGTTTATTTTCAAAAGTAGTATGGATAAGGATTTTGATCAGATATGCGAATACATATTGAAATTAAAGCGAGCAGAATTATTTCTTCATGGGATTAAACAACAAGATAAAACGAAGGCTCGTTTGTATCATGCGATGCTGGAATACTACGATGCTAACCATAAAAAAGTAAGACATATGAGAATTTTAAAATAAGGAAACGCTGTTAAAAATTTGCAGCGTTTTTTATATATCTTCTTAAAATATTTGTACACACAAATGACAGTCAAATTGATTTTTGGGATTATTTTATCGAGAAGGAAAGATTTATCATAATATGACTTTGCGAGCTCAGAGTCTGTATACACACACTCCCAAAATCAGTATACACATAGTGTATGTACTTTTTGGGATGATTTGAATTTTGGGGAATCCCCAAACCCCTGATGAATTATACGAGCAAAAAAATTTGGGAGTAAGTTTTAGAAAGAACTATTCTACAGTATTTAAAATCTGACTTTAAGTAAATTTTTTATTATGTGACTATTAGTCTGTCTCACTCCGCTAGGTGCGAGACAAAAAAACACCCGCTATGCGGGTGTGTATTGACCCCAAAAAGTTAGACAGAAAAATCTAACTTTTGGGGTCAGTACAAAAGCGTTTTTATTGTATAAAGAATATCAAATAGTTTGAGGGTTTTACTTGTCGCTGTATTTCTTCACTATCCTTTTTGTAATACTCCTGCTTTGTTCCTGAAATATCTACAGTGAATACGTCATCCTTGAAGGTATAATTCTCTTTTCGGTTTATAATATTAGAGCCAGTCAGTTCGATTGTTGCACTGTCTTTATCAATTGTAAAGGTGTCGGCCTCTCCTTTGTTGCTATTTCCTTTGTTACCTGAAATGGTAAAGGCAACTTCATTTCTACTCTCGTTTATTCAACGGTATTCGCCATCTAAAGAATTGCTTGATTGGTTAGAACATGCAATTAATAAAATTGTAGATAGAGACACTAAAAGTAATGTGATAAATCTTTTCATTTACATACTTTTTATTTCTATATTATATTAAAGAAATATTACATAAGTAAGACAGTAATTTTTTAGGTTGATCTATTTCTTTCGGGAAAATTATTATTTTTCGGAAAGTCAATAAAATCTTTGAACTTGAACATAAAAGAGCCTGAGACAAAATAGTTCTCAATCACAAAAAAGCTAGAGATTTCCAATTGTGGAACTCTAGCTTTTTAATTTTGAGTCATTCTCTTATTGTATTTTAGGAGGTTATTGGCCATAAGTACCAATCCCATGTCAATTCTCACTTGACGCTTGCCTCTCAGATTACATCTCTTGTAACCCAAAGAAGCCTTTATCTGCCCAAAGACAGGTTCCACATCAATCTTGCGTTGAGCGAAAATCTGTCTACCTTGGGGAGATAAAAGCGCCTGACATTCTTTAGCTTTCAAGTTTTGATAGCGTTCGTTCATATATAGCCCCCTTTTGAGGGGCTGATTCAGGTTCATCAGCGTAGTAAACCTTGATTTCCTGTTGAAAGTCTGTCTGTGTTTTCTGATGTTTGGTATGGTGAAAACGATAATACCAGCCATCAGGATGTGTGTAGCTATCCTCCTTGTCATTATAGTGCCAATTCGCTAAGTTTTTAGCTGACTGTTTATAGCCTCTCTTCTGTTCCTTATCAAACATGGCATATTTAATCAGATGGTTTACCTGCTTTTCATCTAAACGAAGGAGGTTCTCTTCACTTCCATATCCAGCATCTGCGACAACTGTCTTCAAGTCATGCGGATAGGTTTCAAGGAATGGCAGAAGAGTCTTGGTATCTGTCGGATTTGAAGATTATAAGCAGCCTTGAGTTGACCATTTTTCATATGATCTTCCTTCATCCGCATAAAAGTGGCATCTGGATCGGTTTTGGAAAAACTGTTACGCCCTTGAAATGTCTCCTGATAGTTCTCATATTTTTCAGCACGTACTGAAAAATCCTCCTTGACTTTACTCAAGACTTTCTTGAGTTTCCGACGTTGGGTTTTACGTTCATCCTTCCCTTTAACAGGTGTCTCCTCAATGTTCTGGTTCAGGTTTTCCAATTCTTCTTCAAGGACTTGAGCGAATGCAAGCAACTGCTCTGAGGAGATAGGCTCTTCTTCATCCAACTTAATGGCCTGATGGATAAGGGGAGTGATTTCTTCTTGAAAATAGACTTGTATCTGTTCTTGAAGTTTGGCGGAAAACTTGTCCGTTGCTTTTTCTTCCACACGAAACTATACTTATTGGCATTAGCTTCAATCTTAGTCCCGTCAATAAACAAGCAATCTAAGGTCACGAACTCTTCCATTTTTAAACGAAGATTGAAGTCGATGAAAAGATTGCGAATGAGTTCTTCCATCCCTTCAGCTACACGAAAACGATTGATGGTGCGATAGCTGACAACCAACTGCCCTGTTAGGTATTGCATAGCCAGATTTTCAATCATCATTTTTTCAATTTTTCGACCAGAGAAAATCCCTTGTGAATAGGCAAATAGAAGAGTAGATACAAGCATTTTAGGGTGATAAGACGGGCGATCAAAGGCATGATAGGAGGTGTAGAAGTGACGTTCCTCCAAGGTATTCACCACTTTTTCAATAGTAAAGACGAGATGGTCTTGTGGTAAGAAGGAACTGATTTCTAGTGGTAAAGTTGTTTGATTTGTGTTATAGTGAATATGCATGGAATAGCCTTTCTAAATGGTTTATTGGGCAATTCTATTTTACCAAGACTATCGTAACCATGCAAAAAAGCAAGGGCAAATCCGTTGCTTTTTTGGAGATAAGAGACTATTGTCCCAGGCTCTTTTTGCTATAATGACACCATAATATGACTGGGAACTGGCAAAGTCAGCTGCTTTAAAACGTTAATTGATACGATTATATTAATATTTAAAAGCTCTTTGCAAAGTGCTTTTCTAGGTTTACACTTAAAATAATTGTTGAGTTATATAGAAACCTTTTATATAAAGACTGAGTGCTTTTATAGTATAATATAGTTATGTGAAGTTAAAAAGAATTGAGGAAAGTAATATTGGCTAAATCTCACATTTCAGAATTATTACCAACTAAGTATAGAAAACGTCATCAATTAATGCTATATTTGTATGATATACTAGTTGATATGTTGGTTAAAGCTGATAAATATCAATTATCAAATCTATCTTTTAGATTTACTAATGAGGTAAATGGTGAAATTGACTTATTTGATGAACTAGATAGACAAAAAGATTTAGATATTTCTGAATATGTATATATACCTCACATCTTTTTTTCAATTTTACGTGATTTAAATTACTATCTATTTGAATCTCTGAGTTGTATAGAGAGGGGAAAAGTTACTGTTGCATTTTCTCTTGCTAGGAAACCTTTTCAAGATAATTTATTTTATTTAAGTTGGATATTGGTTCAACCAAATGATTTCTTAGAAAAAATACAATATGGAGCCCCTAGGGAATATGACGTAAGTAATTTGAAGGGTAAAAAAGAATTTGTTATTGACCTATTTTTAAAAGCAAAAGAATCGATTCAGTATGAAAATGATTTTTTGGATTTTAGTAAAGAATTACTTGATCCTGAATTGCTATATGACATTATATATAATCGAAAGGCAGAAAATAGTTTAACAAGTGTATTTGATCAATCTATTCATTTGGTGACAAAGAATAAGAATTATCCTACGGAAAAGCGAAATCTTAATTTTATATTTTCTGATGATAAGATTTGGGATGATTTTTGGCGTTTGTTCTATGAGAAAACACCCTACATTTTAATTTATTTAGTAGAAGTAGCTATTGCTATATTCGAGAAATATTTTGATATTGATTCAGAAATAGTTAGCCTTAACCGGTATATTAGAAATTTAAAGATAATTTTAGCTTTATCTGGAGAAGAAAATAAAGAATTAGAAAGTATTTTTGATTTCATATTTAATGGTGATAATCTTAGCATGACATGTGAAGAATGTGGGAGGCTATATAAGTTCAATAGCATTTTAGTCAGGGAAATAAAAGAAGATTATCTATATACTTGTCAGAATTGTGGTTTTGTAGAGAGACTAGGGCAATATTTTGTGAGTGATGAATTACTGAGTAATAAAAGAAATATTCTGATTGATAACTCGAATGATGAGAATTGGAAGCTGGTCTAATAAAATTAAAAGGTAGTACCGACATAAAAATCATAATTTAGAAAGTTGTGAAGATTTTTGAAAAGCAATCAGAAAGGATAATATGAAATTTAAAGATTACACTTGGGATAAAGAGTTTGAAATAAAAGGGTATTTTTCAGAACGTTCCGACGATATATTTAGTAAGGATAACTTGAGCGGTATTTTACATTATTCTCCTAGTGAAATTGTATTAGAATTATTTGGTGGATTTGAAGAGGAATCAGGCATTTCATTCGGTTTTGGTAAGTGTTTGGAAAAGATATATGGCTTCTCCAGTAATGGTAATATTTTAATTTTAAATACTTATGGTGAACCAATGGTACATTCCTCATCTCCTGGATTTCCGATAACTAGATATAGAGTAAAAAATTTTAAAATTTACAGTGTATTTTATAATGAGCTTGGAAATTTTGATTATAGTTCTAAGGCCTTTAAAGATTTAATTAATGAATTAGATTCTGAAAAAATCAAGGAATATAAATTTAGCTTTGAACATATTGAGGAATGGATTGAAAAATCATTGGTAACTGTTAAATATAGAGATAATCAAACTATTTTTGAAAGTGCAGTAAGTGAATATCAACCAACAAAAGTGTTAATAAGATCACTAGGAATGCACTTTGAAGATGTGGCAATACTCCATTCTTCATATACAACTACGTCATTTACCAGTGATTATTTTATTAAACTTACTTCAGCTGATTTAAATATAAGATATTTTGATGAATTTTATCAAGCTTCACATAAGTTTAAGGAATTTATTGAGATTTTATCAAATATACCATTGTCTTTTACTAATATTGAATTTCTTGTTCTTTATAAAATGATAGATGGTAAACGTATACCACTTATAAAAGGCAAATTCTTTGTTCAGCATTCTAGAAAATCCCAAAAATGGAAATCGTATTCTCAGCAAGATATTTCTTTGAGGACATTAGAGGATAATTTTGAAAATATTTTAAATCATTGGTTTGATAAATCTGAGGAACTTGAATTTATAGTGAGACAATTTTCAAAAAATCTTCATGGTGATTTATATTTGGAAGATCAGTTGGTTGATGCTATTAGGAATTTAGAAGTTTACTCTAGGAATTTTAAGAATTTTAAAATTCCGAAATGTTTATCTGATGTTGAGGAAAAAGCTAGACAATCTTTGTTTGACTTTATAAACACACATCTTTTAGAAGAGGTGAGAAGAAAATTTAGAAATAAATTGAAATTTAATCAAAAAGAGCCTAACCTTGCCGAACGTTTAAAAAATTTATTCGATTCAATTGATGAGCTAAATCTGTCTAAAATTTTTTCGAATAGTGAGATAGAATTACTAATAATAAAATTAATTCAAACACGAAATTACTATACTCATGGGGATTCGAAAGATAACTATCCAAAAATGATAACAGATATCAGGGAGATGTATGAAACAAAGTTGCTTCTTCAAGAAGTTTTGAGATATTATATTTATCAAGAATTGAATATGAAATATAAATATGAAAAATTCTAAACCTCAAGCCATTAGCTCAATGATTTAGGATGTTTTCATGGAAATTGGAACAATTGACACAGTTGTTGAGACTTTAGTCGCTTATAAATGTGGCTGCAACCTGACAAGGTCAGTTGTCTGTAAACGTTAATCAATATGAGTATATTAACGTTTACAGACATTCAAGAATTTTCTCTTGGATGTCTTTTTGTATAGAAATCAAGAGTTTCCATCATTGATTTTTAGTCTAGTATTAGTTTCTACTGAACAATCTTTTTCGGTCATAATAAAACACTCCTGTTCATAGTTTCACTAGATCTCAACAGGAGTGTTATTTTTGCGTCTAAATTTATGTGTTCAGTGCCTATCTATTTTTCTAGTAACCAATCTATAATGTTTTTCTTCTCGATTCCATTGTAATTGGCTGTTGGCTGAATCGTATCCATTGTTAATAGATATTTAGGGAATTGATCTTTAATGGCTTCTAGTGGTCTAAGTTCTCTTTCTAGTGTTTCTGGAGCAAGTGTTGTTTCACTGACCTGATAATAAGCGTAGTGGCCAAGATCAGTTACAACAACAAAATCAACCTCATACTTATCTAAATTACCAACATATACTTGTGAATATCTACGTCTCAATTCCAAATATACCATATTTTCCAAGATATGCCTAATGTCTTCTTTGTGGTCTGGTAATAAGAGATGTCGTAAACCTAAATCAACGGGATAATATTTTTCTAAACGTTGCAATAATGCTCTACCTTTTACATCAAAACGTGGAACGGAATAAAAAAGTAAACTATCTGTCAAAGTTGTCAAATAATTTTCCAAAGTATTATGGGATATTGAAACATTTTGGCTGACTAGGGTATTGCGAATCTTATTTGTTGATATTAAGCTACCTGTACTACTGAGAAGGGTTCGGACAATGCGCTCAATAATAGTAGGATTTGGTTTTCCCAATCTAGTGACAATATCATTTAACAGTATGGAGTTATATATTCCTCTGAGATAGTCAATTTTTTCATCGTAAGATGATGTTTGCAATAAGTAAGGGAAAGCACTAAAGAGATAATTGTTAAAAATTTCTGTTGTATTCAGATTCTCTGTGAGAGATTGACCTGATAGATATTCTTCAAATGACAAAGGAAGAACCTCTATCTCAACATACCGACCAGTCAAGTTTGTTGCTAATTGGCTACTCATAAAGTAGGCGTTAGATCCAGTCAAATAGAGGTCTACATTTGCTAAGATGAATAGACTATCTGCTACCAGTTCAAATTTTTCAACATATTGAATTTCATCTAAAAAGATATAGTATGTTTTCTTGCTAACTAATTGATCTTTTATATAAGCGAATAATGTTTGAAAATGTCGCAGATCATAGTAACTCAAATCTTCGAAATTGATGAATATAATCTGATCCTCGTCTACCCCAGTTGCTAGTAACTCCTCTTTATAGAGTTGAAAAAGCACAGATTTACCAGCTCGTCTAACTCCACTCACAACTTTGATGATTGGTCGGTCACGATGTTTTCTTAAAAAATCTAAATAATGTGGTCTTTTGATATAGTTCATAATAGTTACCTCAAAGATAGTATAATACAAATAGATGTTATTTTCAAATATTTAGAAATAATATTTAATTTGTTTGATTATTTCTAAGTGTTTAGAAATATAGTAAAATGAACCAAAAATAGTACACAATGTGGTATAATCTTCTTATGGCATATTCAATAGATTTTCGTAAAAAAGTTCTCTCTTATTGTGAGCGAACAGGTAGTATAACAGAAGCATCACACGTTTTCCAAATCTCACGTAATACCATTTATGGCTGGTTAAAGCTAAAAGAGAAAACAGGAGAGCTAAACCACCAAGTAAAAGGAACAAAACCAAGAAAAGTTGATAGAGATAGACTTAAAAACTATCTTACTGACAATCCAGATGCTTATTTGACTGAAATAGCTTCTGAATTTGGCTGTCATCCAACTACCATCCACTATGCGCTCAAAGCTATGGGCTACACTCGAAAAAAAGAACCACACCTACTATGAACAAGACCCAGAAAAAGTAGCCATATTTCTTAAGAATTTTAATAGTTTAAAGCACCTAGCACCTGTTTAGATTGACGAAACAGGATTCGATACTTATTTTTATCGAGAATATGGTCGCTCATTAAAAGGTCAGTTAAGAAGAGGCAAAGTATCTGGAAGAAGATATCAGAGGATTTCTTTGGTTGCAGGTCTAACAAATGGTGAGTTAATCGCTCCAATGACTTACGAAGAGATGATGACGAGCGACTTTTTTGAAGCTTGGTTTCAGAAGTTTCTCTTACCAACATTAACCACACCATCGGTTATTATTATGGATAATGCAAGATTCCATAGAATGGGGAAGCTAGAACTCTTGTGTGAAGAGTTTGGGTATAAACTTTTACCTCTTCCTCCCTACTCACCTGAGTACAATCCTATTGAGAAAACATGGGCTCATATCAAAAAGCACCTCAAAAAGGTATTACCAAGTTGCAATACCTTTTATGAGGTTCTTTTGTCCTGCTCTTGTTTCAATTGACTATAAATCGCTATAAGAAAAAATCATTTTATTGGTATAAAGAAGTGATTGAAAGTAATGGTGAAACGTTAGATAATTAGTTCATAAAAAACAAGTTTAGATCCTCATCTAAACTTGTTTTTTTAAAATTGAAGGATGATTTTGGAGGATATAAGATGACATTGACTATTCATGTATATTATAAAGGTGATGGAGATAGTGCAATAAAGTTTGCAAGAGAAATGCTTGATAGTGGCCTTGTTAAAGAAATTAGAAATCAAAAAGGTAACTTGAAATACGAATATTTTTTACCAATTGAAAAAGAGGGAACTATTCTCCTTATTGATCAGTGGATAAATCAAGAAACTTTAGATAAACATTATCAATCAAAGACAATGCAGAAAATCTTAGATTTAAGAAAAAAATATCACTTGCAGATGCAAGTTGAACGTTATATAGAAGATGATTCTGGGATGCCAGAAAGCGATAAGTCGTTTATAGACACAGGGAATTAGAATTATTGTGAGAGTTTTTGTAGTTTGAAAGTATTGAAAATCGTAAAGATATCATTACGAGAATACAAGAAGATATTGTTCTATTTCCATTAAAAATTACTTCTTTCCTTAACAATAAGGAAAAAGAATGCGTTTTCATCTTTTGGTTTAAGGTTTATAATAAGAGTATCAAAGTCAGGAGGAAAAAAGATGACTACTTTTAAAGATGGATTTTTATGGGGTGGTGCTGTTGCTGCTCATCAACTTGAAGGTGGATGGCAAGAAGGTGGCAAGGGAATTAGTGTTGCTGATGTTATGACTGCTGGTCGTCATGGAGTAGCTCGTGAAATTACTTTGGGAGTTTTAGAGGGTAAATATTATCCAAATCATGAGGCGATAGATTTTTATCATCGTTATAAAGAAGACATAGCACTTTTTGCTGAAATGGGATTCAAGTGCTTCCGTACCTCTATTGCATGGACACGTATCTTTCCAAAAGGTGATGAGTTAGAGCCGAATGAAGAAGGATTACAGTTTTATGATAATCTTTTTGATGAATGCTTAAAGAATGGTATTGAACCTGTCATCACTCTATCTCATTTTGAAATGCCTTATCACTTAGTGACCGAATATGGTGGTTGGAAAAATAGGAAATTGATTGATTTCTTTGCTCGTTTTGCAGAAGTCGTATTTAAACGTTACAAAGATAAGGTTAAATATTGGATGACTTTCAATGAAATCAATAATCAAGCGAATTATCAGGAAGATTTTGCACCATTTACTAACTCAGGTATTGTATATGAGGAAGGTGATAATAGAGAAGCAATTATGTATCAAGCAGCACATTACGAATTAGTTGCTTCTGCACGAGCTGTAAAAATTGGTCATGAGATTAATCCAGATTTTCAAATAGGTTGTATGATTGCGATGTGTCCAATTTATCCAGTTACTTGCAATCCTAAGGATATCTTAATGGCAATGAAAGCTATGCAGAAGCGTTATTATTTTGCTGATGTGCATGTTTTAGGTAAATATCCTGAGCATATTTTCAAGTATTGGGAACGAAAAGGTATTTCAGTTGATTTTACTGACCAGGATAAAGAAGATTTACTTGGTGGGACTGTAGATTACATTGGTTTCAGTTACTATATGTCCTTTGCTATAGACTCTCATCGTGAAAATAATCCTTATTTTGATTATCTTGAAACAGAAGATTTGGTGAAAAATAATTATGTTAAGGCTTCTGAATGGGAGTGGCAAATTGATCCAGAAGGTTTACGTTATGCGTTAAATTGGTTTACAGACCACTATCACTTACCACTCTTTATTGTTGAAAATGGTTTTGGAGCTATAGATCAAGTTGCAGCAGATGGTATGGTACATGATGATTATAGAATTGAATATCTAGGTGCCCATATTCGTGAAATGAAAAAGGCTGTAGTTGAAGATGGTGTTGATTTAATGGGTTATACTCCATGGGGATGTATTGATTTGGTTTCAGCTGGTACCGGTGAAATGCGGAAACGTTATGGTTTTATTTATGTAGATAAAGATGACAATGGGAAGGGAAGTTATAATCGTTCCCCGAAAAAATCTTTTGGCTGGTATAAGGAAGTTATTTCATCTAACGGTGAATCAGTAGAATAGTATAAACAAACTGAGATTATTCTCAGTTTGTTTAGCATATTGGGATGACATATGATTGGAAGTATTGCAGCAATTTTAACAACATTTGCATTTTTACCACAAGTTTTTCGTATAGTTAAGACAAAGGACACAGGATCTATTGCTCTAGGTATGTATGTTATGCAAGTTATTGATATTGCATTGTGGCTTGCTCATGGTATTCGTATAGGAGACTTGCCTTTGATTTTAGCAAATAGTGTTTCATTTCTACTCTCAGGAATAATTTTATTTTATAAATTGAAGTATAAATAATTTTTTTCCATATCATTTAGGAAAATGAGGGAATTGTCATTGGAAACGCTTTATTTTATAATAAAAATAGATAACAGATAAGTCAACTTAGCACAGCTTTGATTGGATTTAAGAAAAGGAGAAAATATTATGGCAAAAGCTTTAATTATTTGTGCAGCAGGAATGTCTTCATCACTTATGGCACAGAAAACAACAGAGTTTCTAAAAGGAAAAGGGAAAGATATTGTAGTTGATGCTATTAGTGCTACTGAAGGAGGGAAAGCTATCGCAGCAGCAGCTTTTGATTTGTATCTTGTCAGCCCTCAAACAAAAATGTACTTTAAGCAATTTGAAGAGGCTGGTTCTAAAGCAGGAAAACCAGTTGTACAAATACCTCCTCAAGCCTATATTCCTATTCCAATGGGAATTGAAAAAATGGCTAATTTGATTCTTGAGAATATTTGATGAACACATGAAATGTCAATAAATATTTAAGTTAAGATAAATTGTTTTGAGTTTGATATAAATTGATTTAAGTGTATAATATGCTTCAATATATGAAAACATACGTTTTAGGAGGGAATGAATGTGTTAAACATTAAAGAGAAAGATATCCTTCAATTTTTAATAAAAAATAAGGAACGTTTTGTTACAAGCAAAGAACTAGCAGAATATTTATCCTGTTCAGATAGAACTGTCCGTAATGTACTGAAATTAATTGAGAAGACAATGATTATTCAAGGAGTCCGGTTGATTTCAAAACAAGGTCAAGGGTATCAAATATTTTTTGAGAATCAAGGCGCTTACCAGGAGTTTAGACAAACTTATGAACTGGAAGAAGACTATACGAAAACTGCGGTTTCAAAAGGTGATGATCGTTTAGTATTTATCTTAAATAAATTATTATTTGAGCAAGTTCCAGTTCTTTTTGATGATTTAGCTGATGAACTTTACGTTAGTCGTTCAACATTATCTCATGATTTCAGAAAGATACGAGTGATGTTATCAGAGTATAATTTGTCCATTGAGAGTAGGGCGAATAAAGGAGTTTATGTCTCAGGCGAGGAACGTGATAAACGACGTTTTATCATAAATTATTTCCTAGAGAATCAATTTTTTAAAACAATACATTGCTATGTAAAATTTAACTTTTTTGATCAAACTGTTCCATTAGAAGAATTTGCTAGAATTGTTTTGGATGAATGCCAAGAGGCCAACCTAAAACTATCTGATTTTGTACTACAGAATTTAGTAGTTCACATAGCATTGTCTGTGATTCGTTTAAAATCCGGATTTGAAATAAAAAATATAGACTGTCAGATGACTGATGATGCAACAGAGAGAAAGGTTGCCCAAAGAATTCTTTCTAAAGTAAGAGAAGTAACAAATCAGGAATTTCCAGTTCAGGAAATAGACTACATTACTTTGCATTTGTTAGCTAAGAGTCAACAATGTCAAAAAAATCAGAAGAATATTTCTGAAGAAGTTTTAAAAAAATCTTTATTTAAAACATTTCAGAATTTAGGATTAGATGATATGTATAACTTTTCTTCAGATTTCCAACTAATTGAAGGATTGATAACTCATCTAATGACACTACAAGTACGTTTAGAAAGCCGGATTACCTTAAATAACCCTTTAGTAGATGAAATTAAACAGAATTATAGTGATATATTCTTTATGACTAGAGAAATTCTTGCAAATATGGACAAGTTCTTGGAGTGGACAATATCAGATGATGAAGTAGCATATGTAAGTCTTCACTTTTTAGCTGCTATGGAACGTAGCAAAGAGAGTACTAAGTTTAATATTCTTGCTATTTGTGCAACAGGATTTGGTGCAGCCCAAATGTTAAGAAATCGTTTGGAAACGGAGTTTGGGAAGCGAGTAGAAGTTGTTGATGTAATAGGCTATTATGAATTGAATCAAGAAAAACTTAAAGGAATAGATTTTATAGTGTCAGCTGTTGATTTATCAAATCTATATTTTCAAATCCCAGTTTTTAAAGTTAGTGTGTTTCTTAAGAGTGATGAGATGGAAATGATTAGAAAAGCTATGGATCAGATGCAAGTTTCTAGTTATGTACCATCATCAAAGATTAACAAATTTGAAAACAACGGCTTTAGACAGTATTTTAGTAAAGAAAATTTTTTAATATGTACTGAATCAGACAAGGTAAATTTACTTGAAAAGATGGTTGAGGGTTTATCTGTTGGTGAATCAAATGAGTTTGAACAATCTTTACTTTATGGAATTAAACAGCGCGAAGAATTAAGTTCAGTTGTTTTTTCTGAAAAAATTGCAGTTCCGCATCCTATTCAGCCCTTTGGTACAGAGGGAAAGGTTTCGGTTGCAATCTGTAAAGATTCGTTACTCTGGGATAATCAAAGTTCATATGTCCAGCTAGTATTTCTTCTATCTCCATCAATATATGGGAACGAAGGTTTGGCAACTGTGACTAAAAAGATAGTCTCTCTGACAGAGAATGATGAGTTGCAAAATCAGCTAATATCTTGCAATAACTTTGAAGATTTTATTAACATATTTGAGAAGATAAAATAGGAGGTTCATATGAATCAAGAGGAACTGCAGGTTGCAGCATTTGAAATTATCCTGCATTCGGGAAATGCAAGGTCAGAAATACATGAAGCATTTGCAAAAATGAGAGAAGGTAGTTTTGATGATGCAGAAAGTAAATTAAATCAATCAAATGAGATAATTCTTGAAGCGCATCATGCACAAACCAAACTCTTGCAAGAATACGCAAGTGGAGTGGAAATTAAAATTGAAATTATCATGGTACATGCTCAAGATCATTTAATGACCACTATGACATTATTAGAAGTAGCAAAGGAAATGTTAGCTCTTTATAAGAAAGTTAACTAAATATGTGTTGTTATATAAGGAGGAAATGATATGGATAAAAAAGAACGACAAAAGATTGAACAACAACGTCGAGAGATGGCTCTAACTAATACTTTTTTCAATCGATATCTTCTTCTACGTTATTCAATAGCACTCTTCTTTTTTGGGAATATTTATTGGCTTTTGAATCAGTTTATTAGTCCCTCGCCTATTATTATTTTCCCCATTATGCTCATAGTATTTTCTATTTTAGCAACTGTTGAACAATTTAAACTCTATGGAAATAGGAAAGAAAAGTTGGGAATAACACTAATGTTTGTTAGAATACAAATGCTTATTTCAATAGGATTACTTGTTTTAACTTGGACAAGTTGGTTTAAGAATCTTTTTCCGATTTTTGAAAATAACCAAGTAGCACGTTTATTTGTTTTTGTAGTTCTTCTATTAGGTTTAGTTCTGAGTTTGTTAGACATTAGAAGAATTAAAAAAATTTATAAACGAACAGATAAGGCTTATCAACAATTTGTCCAATTGGAAAAGAACTCACTTAGTTTATAATCCTGATCTAGTATAATTTGTATTTGAAACTAGTCTTTAGAAAGTAAAAATTATTATGTTTTATTAAGGAGGTCTATTTATGGATCAACAAAACGGGTTGTTTGGTTTTCTTGAAAACCATGTTATGGGACCAATGGGCAAACTTGCTCAGTTTAAAGTAGTACGTGCTATCACGGCTGCAGGTATGGCTGCTGTACCATTTACTATTGTAGGATCAATGTTTTTGGTATTCAGTATTTTGCCACAAGCTTTCTCATTTTGGCCAATTGTGGCAGATATTTTCTCTGCTTCATTTGATAAATTCAGATCACTTTACATGGTTGCAAACTATGCGACTATGGGTTCTCTATCTCTTTATTTCGTTCTATCACTTGCATATGAATTGACAAAAATTTATGCAGAGGAAGAAGAACTCAATATGAATCCTCTTAATGGTGCCTTGCTTGCCTTGATGGCTTTTGTCATGACAGTACCGCAAATCATTTTTGATGGTGGAATGATGAAGACTGTGACAAGTCTAAAAGAAGGTGCAGTAATTGCAGATGGATGGGCAATGGGAAATGGAGTCGCACGTTTTGGGACAACAGGGATTTTTACCGCAATCATTATGGCAATTGTGACTGTTCTTATTTATCGTATGTGTGTTAAACATAATTGGGTTATTAAAATGCCTGAAGCTGTTCCAGAAGGAGTTTCTCGTGGATTTACCGCTTTGGTTCCGGGATTTGTTGTTGCATTTGTTGTTATCTTTATCAACGGTCTTCTTGTAGCAATGGGAACAGATATTTTTAAAGTCATTGCAATTCCATTTGGTTTTGTATCCAATCTGACTAATTCGTGGATTGGTTTAATGATTATTTATCTATTGACTCAACTACTTTGGATTGTAGGTATCCACGGTGCGAACATTGTTTTTGCATTTGTTAGTCCAATTGCTCTTGCCAACATGGCTGAAAATGCTGCTGGCGGGCACTTCGCTGTTGCAGGTGAATTTTCTAATATGTTTGTAATTGCAGGTGGTTCTGGTGCAACTTTAGGACTATGTTTATATATTGCTTTTGCCTCTAAATCTGAACAGCTTAAAGCAATAGGACGAGCATCTGTAGTTCCGGCCTTATTTAATATTAATGAACCATTAATTTTTGGATTACCTATTATCTATAATCCAGCCTTGGCTATACCATTTATTTTAGCACCAATGGTTACTGCTACTATTTATTACGTAGCGAATTCTCTAAACTTTATTAAGCCAATTATCGCACAGGTTCCATGGCCAACTCCAGTAGGGATTGGAGCTTTCTTAGGGACAGCAGATCTTCGAGCTGTATTAGTTGCTCTAGTATGTGCATTTGCAGCATTCCTAGTCTATCTTCCATTCATCCGTGTATATGATCAAAAATTGGTGAAAGAAGAGCAAGGTATCTAATAAGTAAAAAAGTATACTCGATGATAGAATCCATATAGTTTAAATAATGAGCGTTAACATTAGCAGTGAAGAGGTCTTTTTAAGATATTCTTCTCTGCTTTTTCATATTTTTTCGCTATGTAGGGTATGAAGCAAAATAGAAAGTAGTTCGAATAGTTGATAAACAGGGAATTGCTGTTATTTAAAAAAACAATAAAGTAAAGTATGTTATCGTAGAATACGATACAATAGTAAAAAAGCAAAAAGAATGCGTTTTATATTTGGGTTTGAGGTTTATAAAATAGGATAAGCATGCTGAAAGCTTAGATATGACAAACAAAATAAAATTTTTAAAAGCTACATAGAAACATGGTATAATGTATCTAAAGGAGGTAGCATATGTCCTTAGATATAGATAAAGAAAAGATGACAATCATGGGAATAGCTTTTGAAAACCGATCCGTTTTTAAGAGTGTTTGGTATGCTTTAAGTACAAATATGATTGAAGGATGGCGACCTACGGTTAGTGATGTTGAAAAATTACGAGATGAAGCTCTTGCTCTGGGGATGACTTAATGAAGCGCAACTGTTATGAGTCTTATGACTATGTTGATCCGGATAATTTATATACCGATCCGGGTTCTTCAGTTCTAAGAAATAAGCAGGAAGGAAAAAAGCACGCGAGCTTGAATATCGTATGATTGCTAGTAAGAGTTTGAAATTATTTATCAATCCTATCTTAGTTAATAGTTTAAAAGTAGTTTGTTTCACAACTGCATAAGCTTAGAAAAGTTGAAAAGTGATAACTCTTTAATAAACTCTTGGTTTGTTAAAAGATATTTTGTCCACTACATTTTTTCAATTGACTATTATTTGTCATAGATATAACAGATAGAACATTGCATTCAGAATAATGAAAAACGCATCAAAAATGGTGCGTTCTGTTTTTATGCTACCATAAAAGGAGGAAAACAAATTGAAAATTTTTAAGGGAGAGTTTTATCGAATCTCTGTATTAACAGACAAGCTAGTAAGGTTAGAATACTCTCAAACTGGAAGTTTTGAGGATAGAACGACACAACTTATCTATAATAGAGATTTTGGCCAAGTTTCGTTAGATTATATCGAGACATCAAACGTACTAGATATTATGACGGACTATTTTCATCTGCACTTTAATAAAGGAGAATTTAACGCCGAAAATTTATTTATAGAATTAAAAGGAAATTTTGCCGTATATGGTAGTCGCTGGTATTTTGGTTAATCTATTGAAACGTTAAAAGGAACAGCTCGGACTCTGGATAAGGCAGATGGAGCAATCTCGTTAGAAGATGGAATTATTAGCCGAAATGGTATAGCCTTATTGGATGATTCTCAAGGATTTATTTGGGATGAACAATCTGGTTATATTGAGAGAGAAAATCAAATTGACCTGTATTTCTTTGCCTATGGGCATGATTATAGAGGAGCAATCAGAGACTTTTACCATTTGACTGGTTCAACACCCTTGTTGCCAAGATATGCTTTAGGCAATTGGTGGAGTAGATATTGGCCTTATACGTCGGATGAATACTTGGATTTAATAGACAGATTTGCAACAGAGAAAATTCCATTATCTATCGGTGTGTTAGATATGGATTGGCATATAACTGACATTCCAGCTCGTTTTGGAAGTGGCTGGACAGGATATAGTTGGAATAGAAACTTAATACCAAATCCAGAACAGTTATTGCAACAACTTCATGATAGAAAGTTAAAACTCTCCTTAAATGTCCATCCTGCTGATGGGATACGGGCTTATGAAGAAGCTTATCCTCAAATCGCAAAACGGTTGGGGTTAAATGTAGAACTAGAAGAACCTGCTATTTTTGATTTTTTTAATCCCTCTTTTAGGGAAGCCTACTTTAAAGATGTTCATTATGAGCTAGAAAAGCAGGGAGTAGATTTTTGGTGGATTGACTGGCAACAGGGGACACAAGGCATGCTAGATCCACTTTGGCTTTTAAACCATTATCACTATCAGGATAGTTGTAAAAATGCAGAAGGTGGTTTGATTTTATCAAGATATGCAGGTCCTGGTAGTCACCGCTACCCTGTTGGTTTTTCAGGGGATACTATTATCAGTTGGAATTCCTTAAGATTTCAACCCTATTTTACAGCGACAGCATCTAATATCGGTTATAGTTGGTGGAGTCATGATATCGGTGGACATATGTTGGGGGATTATGACGAAGAGCTACAAACTAGATGGCTACAGTTTGGTGTTTTTAGTCCGATTACTCGATTACATAGTTCTAGAAGTCCTTTTAATAGTAAAGAACCTTGGTTTTTTTCAGAAACAACATCTAAGATTATGAAGAAATACCTTCGTTTGAGACATCAGATGATTCCTTATCTATATACCATGAATGTAAAGACACATGAGGAAGGTGCCCCATTAATCAGTCCAATCTATTATTTCTATCCAGAGAATGATGAGAGCTATAATGTTCCAAACCAATACTTTTTTGGAACAGAACTGATGGTGGCTCCCATTGTAGAAAAGATGGATTTGACATTCCAATCTGCAAAAGTAGATGTATGGTTCCCTGAAGGTGAATGGTATGACTTCTTTTCAGAGAAAAAATACACAGGTGGTGTGAAGTTAAGTGTTTATAGGGACATCTCGACTACGCCTGTGTTTGCAAAAAGTGGTGCAATCATTCCCTTGGTTGGTTCTGAGATAGGTATGGGTGTTGATTTACCTGAGGTTGTAGATTGGTATGTATTCCCAGGGAAACAACATTCTTTTGAAATGCTTGAAGATCAAAATGGTCAAAGATATAAAACAAGATTATCAATCGATTGGGAAATGGGAATGGTAGAGTTAGCATTACAAGGAGATTCTAGTATCGTTCCAAGCAATAGAAAACATAGAATTCATTTTAAAGGAACGAATGTGTCTATAATTGAATTGCCAAATAAGAATGATACAGCTAAATTTGAATGGAAAGATAATAAAAGGACATCTTTAAATGACGAAGTTTTTAGACTACTAAAGACAGCTTCTCTTCCATATGAATTAAAAGATAGATTGTTAAATCAATTCATCAATGCGAAAAACTCTCATGACTTAATGAATATCTTGCATCATCAGGATAAGGAATTGAGAGGGCGTTTGTTGGAAATGATATTTACTAGCCAAAACTAATTGATATAATTAGAAAGTCATTTGTTTAGTGTATATGAAGATTCTGTATGGTATTCGTTATCACTGGTCACATTGAAAATGTGAAATAAGCACCTACAACATAGACTTTACAACACTTCATGTTTTATATCATGGGGTGTTTTTCTATTTAAGTCAAAGCCCATCAAAAAATCTCACTATTCATCAGGTTAAAGGAAACCTAATCATAGTGAGATTGTGAATTATAGTAGAGTTTGTATCGCCTCTTCAATTTGTTTTGGGTCTGTTTTTGAAGAAAAGCGTTCAAAGACTTGCCCATCACGACCAATGAGAAACTTAGCGAAATTCCATTCGATTCGTTTTCCTAGTGGGCCAGATTTATGGTCTTTTAACCAGACATAGAGAGGGTCTGCTTCCTTACCGTTGACCTTAATCTTGGCAAAACGTGGGAAGGTGGTTTGAAAATGTAGGCTACAGAAGGCGTTGATTTCCTCTGCGCTGCCGGGTGCTTGTCCCATAAACTGATTGCAAGGGAAATCCAATATTTCAAAGCCCTGATCTTGATAGCGTTCATAGAGTTCTTGAAGTCCCTGGTACTGGGGCGTTAAACCACATCCAGTAGCAGTGTTGACAATCAAGAGAACTTTACCACGATAGCTATCCAAGGGAGTTGCTTGGTTGTTTTGGTTCAAAACGGAAAAATCATAAAGTGAAGTCATGAGGGCCTCTTTTCTTTTTCTACATTGTAACAGTTTTTACTTTTTTCGTCGAGTCGGATGGAAGATATTGTTGAAGAATAAGCCTTCAATATGATAGAAACCGTTTACAAATAACTTTAAAAATGGTATGATTTAATTAAACCGGTTTACTTTGTTGCTATAAATCTCTAATTTGAGATTTAGTTCCTATTGATTTTACAATATGTTTATTGGAGTGTATACATGCAAACAAAAACAAAGAAGCTCATTGTGAGTTTGTCTTCACTTGTTTTATCAGGATTTTTATTAAACCATTATATGACAGTTGGAGCGGAAGAAACGACTACGAATACCATTCAGCAAAGCCAGAAGGAAGTTCAGTATCAGCAAAGGGATACAAAAAATTTAGTTGAAAATGGTGATTTTGGTCAGACGGAGGACGGAAGCAGTCCGTGGACAGGAAGCAAAGCTCAGGGGTGGTCAGCTTGGGTAGACCAGAAGAATAGTTCTGCAGATGCCTCAACTCGAGTCATTGAGGCTAAGGATGGGGCTATCACTATCTCAAGCCATGAGAAATTAAGGGCAGCGCTTCACCGTATGGTTCCTATTGAAGCTAAGAAAAAGTATAAACTGCGTTTCAAGATTAAAACAGATAATAAAATCGGGATTGCCAAAGTTCGTATCATTGAGGAAAGTGGTAAGGACAAGCGATTGTGGAATTCTGCAACGACGTCAGGAACAAAGGACTGGCAGACCATTGAAGCAGACTATAGCCCGACTTTAGATGTTGATAAAATCAAGCTGGAGTTATTCTATGAAACAGGAACTGGGACTGTTTCCTTTAAGGATATTGAGCTGGTAGAGGTAGCAGCCCAGCTTTCTGAGGATTCTCAAACAGATAAACAGCTTGAGGAAAAGATTGATTTACCAATTGGAAAAAAACATGTTTTTTCTCTTGCGGACTATACTTATAAGGTAGAAAATCCTGACGTTGCTTCAGTCAAAAATGGAATTTTAGAACCTCTTAAGGAAGGGACAACCAATGTCATTGTCAGTAAAGATGGCAAGGAAGTGAAAAAGATTCCTTTGAAGATTCTAGCCTCTGTTAAGGATACATACACAGACCGTTTGGATGACTGGAATGGCATCATCGCTGGGAATCAATACTATGATTCTAAAAATGAACAGATGGCCAAATTAAACCAGGAATTGGAAGGAAAGGTAGCTGATAGCCTATCCAGTATTTCAAGTCAGGCGGACCGCACCTATTTGTGGGAAAAATTTTCAAATTATAAAACGTCTGCAAATCTGACTGCCACTTATCGGAAATTGGAGGAGATGGCCAAGCAAGTGACCAATCCTTCTTCTCGTTATTATCAAGATGAAACTGTCGTTCGAACAGTCAGGGATTCCATGGAATGGATGCATAAACATGTCTACAATAGTGAAAAGAGCATTGTTGGGAACTGGTGGGATTATGAAATCGGTACACCTCGTGCCATCAACAATACCTTGTCTCTGATGAAAGAATACTTCTCTGATGAGGAAATTAAAAAATATACAGATGTGATTGAAAAATTTGTACCAGATCCCGAACATTTCCGAAAGACGACTGATAACCCATTTAAGGCTCTAGGTGGAAACTTAGTTGATATGGGAAGAGTAAAAGTAATAGCTGGTTTACTGCGTAAGGATGATCAAGAAATTTCTTCTACCATTCGCTCGATTGAGCAAGTGTTCAAGTTGGTAGACCAAGGTGAAGGTTTTTATCAAGATGGATCCTATATCGACCATACCAATGTTGCCTATACGGGTGCTTATGGGAATGTTTTGATTGATGGCCTGTCTCAACTGTTGCCAGTCATTCAAAAGACCAAGAATCCAATCGATAAAGATAAAATGCAAACCATGTACCACTGGATTGATAAATCGTTTGCTCCTTTGCTGGTGAATGGAGAGCTGATGGATATGAGTCGTGGACGCTCGATCAGTCGTGCAAATAGCGAGGGGCACGTGGCCGCAGTAGAAGTACTAAGAGGGATTCACCGAATAGCGGATATGTCTGAAGGAGAAACCAAACAACGTTTGCAGAGTCTTGTGAAGACCATTGTTCAATCGGATAGTTATTATGATGTCTTTAAGAATTTGAAGACTTATAAGGATATCAGTTTGATGCAATCCTTGTTAAGTGATGCAGGAGTCGCAAGTGTTCCAAGAACAAGTTACCTATCTGCCTTTAACAAGATGGATAAAACAGCCATGTACAATGCAGAGAAAGGGTTTGGATTTGGCTTGTCACTCTTTTCCAGTCGTACCTTGAATTACGAACACATGAACAAGGAAAATAAACGTGGTTGGTATACGAGTGATGGGATGTTCTATCTTTACAATGGCGATTTGAGTCACTATAGCGATGGCTACTGGCCAACAGTTAATCCATATAAGATGCCTGGTACAACAGAGACGGATGCTAAGAGAGCGGATAGCGATACAGGTAAAGTTTTACCGTCTGCTTTCGTTGGAACGAGCAAACTAGATGATGCCAATGCGACAGCAACCATGGATTTCACCAACTGGAATCAAACATTGACTGCTCATAAGAGCTGGTTTATGCTAAAGGATAAGATCGCCTTTTTAGGAAGCAATATCCAAAACACTTCAACAGATACTGCTGCAACTACAATTGACCAGAGAAAACTGGAATCAAGTAATCCATATAAAGTCTATGTCAATGATAAAGAAGCCTCCCTTACAGAACAAGAAAAGGATTATCCTGAAACCCAAAGTGTCTTTTTAGAATCATCCGATTCGAAAAAGAATATTGGTTACTTTTTCTTTAAGAAGAGTTCAATCAGTATGAGTAAGGCTTTGCAAAAGGGAGCCTGGAAGGATATCAATGAAGGACAGTCAGACAAGGAAGTTGAAAATGAATTTCTTACGATTAGTCAGGCTCATAAGCAAAATGGAGATTCTTATGGCTATATGCTCATCCCTAACGTGGGTCGTGCCACCTTCAATCAAATGATAAAAGAGTTAGAAAGTAGCCTCATCGAAAATAACGAAACCCTTCAGTCTGTTTATGATGCCAAACAAGGAGTTTGGGGCATTGTGAAATATGATGATTCTGTCTCTACTATTTCCAACCAATTCCAAGTTTTGAAACGTGGAGTCTATACCATTCGAAAAGAAGGGGATGAATATAAGATTGCCTACTATAATCCTGAAACCCAGGAATCAGCTCCAGATCAGGAAGTCTTTAAAAAGCTAGAGCAAGCAGCTCAGCCACAAGTACAGAATTCAAAAGAAAAGGAAAAATCTGAAGAGGAAAAGAACCATTCGGATCAAAAGAATCTCCCTCAGACAGGAGAAGGTCAGTCAATCTTGGCAAGTCTAGGGTTCTTGCTACTTGGGGCGTTTTATTTATTCCGTAGAGGAAAGAACAACTAATTTGTTCATCATCTAGATGAATTACATGAAACTGTGGAAAATAGAAAAAATCCGAAGAAGGCCAAATATCTTCGGATTTTTCTTTTAAAAAAGGATAAGTTGATACTTATCCTTTTTACTTCATTATGTGACTATAGCGTTTTGAAACTAGAATAGGACATCATAACTGCTAAAAGATTTCTATAAATTCATTTGATTTTCCTAATCAATTTATTCGTATCCTATTTCACTCTACTATATTAGTCCGTCTCGCACCTCACGGAGCGAGACAAAACAACCACCCGCTATGCGGGTGCGCGTCGAAGGTTATACCAAAAAAACTCCAAACGCGATACAATAAAGGTGTTCAATCCACTTGTAAAGCGAAAGGAGAAAAAATATGGCACAAAAGGCTCATAGTTTATCTCACACAAAGTGGAGGTGTTCTATCACATTGTGTTCACCCCTAAGTATAGACGAAAAGTCATCTATAATCAATATAGAAGTAGTTTAGGCGAAATATTTCATCGCTTGTGTAGTTATAAAGGTGTTGAAATGATCGAGGGTCACTTAATGCCAGACCATGTACACATGTTAGTCAGTATTCCGTCGAGGCTAAGTGTTTCAAGTTTTATGGGGTATTTAAAAGGCAAAAGTGCACTCATGATGTTTGACAAACACGCCAATCTCAAGTACAAGTTTGGGAATCGGAATTTCTGGGCGGAAGGTTATTATGTAAGTCCAGTAGGGCTTAATGAAGCCACAATTAAGAAATATAGTCAAGATTAAAGAAATTATCGAGTGGATGATTTCTTCACGAGTATGAAAATTTGAGAACTAGTAAAGTATGATATATAGTAAAATGAAATAAGAACAGGACAGTCAAATCGATTTTTAACAATGTTTTAGAAGTAGAGGTATACTATTCCAGTTTCAATCTACTATAGCACTAGATAAATTGAGTGTAAAAGAATATGAGGATCCCTTTAGGGATAGTGGTAAGTAATACCAAAGTCTCTTAAAGAGGCAAGTGACGAGTCAAGAGCAATAAGGCTTGAACAACGTGAAAGCCAGCGTCTTTAGGCGCTGGCTGATGATTTGGGCTTATAGCTCTGAGATAAACCACCCGTTAGACGGGTAGTTATGATTTTATCTGAGTGTAATATACTGTTGGGCAATCTCGCTGATGCGGTCAAAGTTGCCTTGGGAAGCGAGTTTATTGAGTTCGCCACCAATTCCAACGGCATCTGCACCAGCAGCGAACCATTGAGGGATGTTGTTTAGGCCGACTCCTCCGGTTACCATTACGGAAACTTGTGGGATCGGTGCCTTGACTGCAGAGATATATGCTGGACTGAGAGTACTACCTGGGAAGAGTTTGATGATTTCACTACCGGCTTCAAGTGCAGTCGTGATCTCTGTGAGGGTAATACAGCCTGGAATGTACGGTGTGCTGTAGAGATTGCACATTTTCGCAGTTTCAGCATGGAAAGATGGAGAAACAACGTAATTTGCTCCAGCTAGAATGGCATCTCTAGCAGTTACGGCATCAAGCACAGTACCTGCACCGATACAAACACTCTGATCGTCCTGATACAAGTCTACAAGTTCCTTGATGATTTGTCCTGCATACTGATTGGTATAGGCGATTTCAATAGCTTTGATACCGCCCTTGATACAAGCAATCGAGGCTTGTAGTCCTTCTTCCTTTGTATTTCCTCGAATGACAGCGACAATTTTCTGTTTTTTTAGTTCAATAATCGTATCTGATTTGGTCATGTAATTCTCCTAACGAATGATATCTTGTGCATTTGCCAGTAAATTTTCAATACTAGTTGCGGAAGTGGAGAGATGGTCTCCTGGAAGAGTGCATTTGAGAGTTGCGCTCGCAACTGCAAAGTCAATGGTAGTTTTTAGGGAGGAATGATGGAGTAGTTGGTAAAGGGCACCAGATATAAAGGCATCCCCGCTACCAATTCGTTGATAGACTGCAGTTTTTAGTTGGACAGACTCTTCAAATCGTTCTTCCAGAGCATAGGCTTGATAGACATTTTTGTCTTGCTCATCACTAGATCGGAGGGTATGGAAAATGGCCTTGAAACCATAGGCTTCTTTTAAAAGTCGCATGCGATTTTCCACCTCTTCTAGGCTAGCACTGTCTCTTGGAAACATCTCTAGATTTTGGTCATCAATCATGAGAGGATCAATACCGAAGCAATAGTCAGTAAAACGTGCAAACTTAGAAAATTCATACTTGGCTTCTAGGACTGAAATCATCTTTGTTCTCAGATTGAGATCCATTGAAACGACAATTCCTCGGCGCTTGGCTTCTTCCAAGAGTAGGAGAAGGATCGCACGGACCTCTTGACCGATAGCTATGGTGATTCCACTAAAATGAAAATGGCTAATCCCCTGAAAGAGAGAATCCATATCTAGCATGTTTGGCCGAATCTGGCTGATACTCGTATGCTTACGATCGTAGAAAACTTCACTTTGACGACAACCAAAGCCGTTCTCCAAATAGTAGAGGCCGATTCGATCGCCAAGCCGACAGATTGAACTGGTATCGATTTGGTGCTGTTTCAAGAATGTGAGAAAACGATCTCCAATCTCGTTGGCAGGGAGTGCGGTAAAGACTTTCGTTGAGATACCCAGGGCTTGCAAATTACAAGCGATGTTAATTTCTGATCCGCCAAAATAAGTCGAACTGGCAACATGATCGCCGATACTGGTGGCATCTAATGGTGAGATTCGAATTAATGGTTCGCCAAACAGTAATATTTTCGTCATCCATTAGTTCCTTTCTGGTTTAGAATAGCTTTACTTGGCTAATACTTCTTTCAAATAAGCAGCGACTTCATCATCTTGGCAGTTTTCAAAGAAGTATTCTTGGAAGTATTTGCCAGAGATGGTGTCTTTGAGGAAGTCTTGGTCGATTGTTTTAAGGATGGTCATCAAATCATTGTGGGTGATTTGTTTCACCTCGTTTAAGATACGAGCGTTACGTTGTTCAGGGATTACACGTTCTCTTGGGTAGCCACCGCCCATTTCTTCAGCAAATAAGCGTTCAAACATCAATTTGAGGGTCAGTTCTGCCCCCCAGCCAAATCCTTTGGCATAAGGGATAGACAAGGCGTTACCACCATTGATTTGAGAATAAAGGTAAGCGTCAGTTGGGTCCACTGCTAGACCACAGACAACACCAGGGAAGCTGTTTAAAGCAAGCATAGCCCCTACACCCGTACCACAGCCAGTAACAACAAAGTCAACTGCCTTTGTATTTAAAAGGATGGCAGCCATTAGTCCGTTCTGCACATAAGTTAATTGACTTTCTCCTTCTTCTCCACGCATACCATAGTTAAATAATTGGTAGCCCTTTTTATCTGTCGCTTCTTTTAGACTATCGTAAATAATGTGATTCTTGCTAGCTTGACTATTTTCATTGATTAATGCGATTTTCATAAGATCTTCTTTCTATTTTTACTCAGGTTGTTTTCCGATGTAGGCTAAGATACCGCCATCTACATATAGGATGTGGCCATTGACAAAATTGCTGGCATCACTAGCGAGAAAGACAGCAGGGCCCATCAAATCTTCAGGATTTCCCCAACGTGCAGCAGGTGTTTTTGCAATGATGAACTGGTCAAATGGGTGGCGAGAACCATCTTCTTGCAACTCACGAAGAGGTGCTGTTTGAGGAGTGGCAATATAACCCGGTCCAATTCCGTTACATTGGATATTGGCTCCACCGTATTCAGACGCAATGTTGCGGGTCAACATTTTCAAGCCCCCTTTAGCAGCAGCATAAGCGCTAACTGTTTCACGTCCCAGTTCGCTCATCATCGAACAAATATTGATAATCTTTCCATGCCCTTTCTTTATCATAGAAGGAATAACTGCCTTTGAAACGATAAATGGTGCGTTTAAGTCAATATCGATGACCTTACGGAAATCAGCGGCGCTCATTTCGCACATTGGAACTCGGCGGATAATACCAGCGTTATTAACGAGGATGTCAATGACACCAACCTCTTGTTCGATTTGCTTGACCATGGCTTGGATACCGTCCTCGTCTGTCACGTCACAGACATATCCATGGGCTTCGATGCCAACTTCACGATAAGCTTCAATCCCTTTATTGACCAGATCTTGATTGATATCGTTAAAGACAATAGTAGCGCCGGCTTCAGCGTAGGATTTGGCAATAGCAAATCCAATTCCATAAGAAGCGCCAGTGATGAGAGCAATTTTTCCTTTTAAAGAAAACTGCTCAATTGAGAATGATGTATTTGTCATTTGATACTTCCTTTCAAATTTGTTAAGACTTCTCTATAACCAAATTATATTCTAGTAAACCGGTTTTGTCAATAAATAAATATTTTTATTTATAAAAAGATTTACTTTCCTAAAAAAACGGAAGATTTTGAAATTTCTGTCTATTAAAATGGTTAAAAAGATAATGAAAGCGCTAATATTTTTTTAAAAAAACTATTGACAAGATAAAAATAAAGGATTACAATGGGGAATATAAAGTAAACCGGTAAACCTAAACAAGAAAGGAGAAAAGATGAAAATTGTACTTGTAGGGCATGGACATTTTGCTACAGGGATTTATAGTTCTTTACAATTGATTGCAGGTAATCAAGAAAATGTGGAGGCGATTGACTTTGTGGAAGGAATGTCAGCAGATGAACTCAAGCAAAAAATCTTACTTGCAATTTCAAATGAAGAAGAAGTTTTAATCCTAAGTGATCTCTTGGGAGGATCGCCATTCAAGGTTTCTTCTACCATAATGGGAGAAAATCCAGTCAAAACAATGAATGTTCTCTCGGGTTTGAACTTAGCCATGTTAATGGAAGCAGTCTTTGCTAGAATGGCTCATAGCTTTGATGAGGTTGTTAATAAATCAGTAGTGGCGGCCCAGGGCGGAGTCGTAAATGGTAAAGAATTGTTTTCAACGGATGCAGAGGAAGAGGAAGAAGATTTCGAATCGGGTATTTAAAGGGTAAAAGAATGATAAAAAAGGTTACGATTGAAAAAATAAAATCGCCTGAGCGCTTCTTAGAAGTACCACTTCTGACGAAAGAAGAAGTCGGCCAGGCAATCGATAAGGTTATTCGGCAGTTAGAACTCAACCTTGACTATTTCAAGGAAGATTTCCCGACGCCAGCTACCTTTGATAATGTCTATCCAATCATGGATAACACGGAATGGACCAATGGTTTCTGGACAGGAGAACTGTGGTTGGCTTATGAATACAGTCAACAGGATGCATTTAAAAACATCGCTCATAAAAATGTTCTTTCTTTCCTGGATCGTGTCAATAAGAGAGTAGAATTGGATCACCATGATCTCGGCTTCTTGTACACACCGTCTTGTATGGCTGAATATAAGATAAATGGAGATGGAGAGGCTAGAGAAGCAACCTTGAAAGCTGCAGATAAGTTGATTGAACGCTATCAAGAAAAAGGTGGTTTTATTCAAGCTTGGGGAGACTTGGGCAAGAAAGAGCATTACCGTTTGATTATCGACTGCTTGCTCAATATCCAACTCTTATTCTTTGCTTATCAAGAAACAGGCGATCAAAAATACTACGATATTGCAGAAAGTCATTTCTATGCTTCAGCTAATAATGTAATCCGTGATGACGCTTCGTCCTTCCACACCTTCTATTTTGATCCTGAGACAGGTCAACCCTTTAAAGGTGTAACGAGACAAGGGTATAGTGATGATTCATGCTGGGCACGTGGTCAATCATGGGGAGTCTATGGTATTCCTTTGACTTATCGTCACTTAAAAGACGAGTCCTGCTTTGACTTGTTTAAGGGTGTGACCAATTATTTCTTGAATCGTCTGCCAAAAGATCATGTGTCCTATTGGGATTTGATTTTTAATGATGGTAGTGCTCAATCACGAGATTCTTCAGCAACAGCTATCGCCGTCTGTGGGATTCATGAAATGCTAAAACATCTCCCAGAGGTGGATGCTGACAAAGATATTTATAAACATGCTATGCATGCCATGCTTCGTTCCTTGATCGAACATTATGCAAATGATCAATTTACCCCTGGTGGGACAAGTCTCCTCCACGGTGTGTACTCATGGCATTCAGGTAAAGGAGTGGATGAAGGCAATATCTGGGGTGACTACTATTACCTAGAAGCCCTTATCCGTTTCTACAAAGACTGGAACCTATATTGGTAGGAGGAGAAATATGACAATGCCAAATATTATTATGACCCGTATCGATGAACGGTTGATTCATGGACAAGGACAACTTTGGGTAAAATACCTAGGTTGTAATACGGTCATTGTTGCCAATGACGAAGTAAGCACGGACAAGATGCAACAAACTCTGATGAAAACAGTTGTGCCAGACTCAGTTGCCATGCGTTTCTTCCCTTTGCAAAAGGTGATTGATATCATTCACAAGGCTAATCCTGCTCAAACGATCTTTATCGTTGTAAAGGATGTGAAGGATGCTTTAACCTTGGTAGAAGGTGGTGTCCCTATCAAAGAAATCAATATTGGGAACATTCACAATGCTACTGGTAAAGAGCAAGTGACACGCTCCATCTTCCTGGGTGAAGAGGACAAGGCGGCCCTCAAGGAATTAAGCCAAACTCATCAAGTAACATTTAATACGAAAACAACTCCAACAGGAAATGATGGAGCTGTTCAAGTCAACATTATGGACTATATTTAAAAGAGGAGATCGTTATGTCGATTAATGTATTTCAAGCGATTTTAATTGGATTATGGACAGCTTTCTGTTTTAGTGGAATGCTGTTAGGAATTTACACCAATAGATGCATTGTTCTGTCATTTGGTGTCGGAATTATTCTAGGTGATCTGCCTACTGCTCTTGCAATGGGAGCTATTGGTGAATTGGCTTATATGGGATTCGGTGTTGGTGCTGGAGGTACTGTTCCACCAAACCCAATCGGACCTGGTATCTTTGGTACCTTGATGGCTATCACTAGTGCTGGTAAAGTCAGTCCAGAAGCGGCTCTTGCCCTCTCTACTCCGATTGCTGTGGCGATTCAATTCTTACAAACTTTCGCCTACACTGTACGTGCTGGTGCGCCTGAAACAGCGATGAAGCACTTGAAAAACCATAATTTGAAGAAATTTAAGTTCACTCTAAATGCAACAATTTGGTTGTTTGCCTTTATTGGATTTACCTTGGGTTGCTTGGGTGCCCTTTCAATGGATACCTTGTTGAAACTCGTAGACTACATTCCACCGGTATTACTTACAGGTTTGACAGTTGCTGGTAAAATGCTCCCAGCTATCGGTTTTGCGATGATCTTGTCAGTGATGGCTAAGAAAGAGTTGATTCCCTTTGTCTTGTTGGGATATGTTTGTGCAGCTTATCTAAACATCCCAACAATTGGTATTGCAATTGTAGGTACTATCTTTGCTTTGATTGAATTTTATAACAAGCCAAAAACAGCGGATCATGTGGTAGAGGAGGAAGCACACGATGACTGGATCTAACAAATTAACAAAACGTGATTATCTTAAAACGTCTTTGCGGGCATTCTTTTGTCAAAATGGATTTAACTATAGTAACTATCAAGGGTTGGGATATGCCAATGTGATGTATCCTGCTTTGAAAAAACACTATGGAGAGGATCAGGAAGGTTTCTACCAAGCCTTGGAAGAAAACTGTGAATTCTATAATACCAACCCACACTTCCTGCCTTTTATTACCAGCTTGCATCTTGTAATGTTGGAAAATGGCCGTCCGGCAAAAGAAACACGTAGCATCAAGATGGCCTTGATGGGACCATTGGCAGGTATTGGGGATTCTCTTTCTCAATTCTGTTTAGCTCCATTGTTCTCAACCATCGCAGCTTCGTTTGCTCAAGAAGGCTTGGTTGTCGGTCCAATCTTGTTCTTCCTTGCGATGAATACGATTTTAACAGCGATTAAATTGTCAACTGGTCTGTATGGATACAAACTAGGAACAACTGTGATTGATAAACTAAGCGAACAGATGGCAACGATTTCTCGTATTGCCAATATTATCGGTGTAACCGTAATTGCTGGTTTGGCAGCGACATCTGTTAAGATTATGGTGCCGATTACCTTTGCTGCAGGGGAAGTTAAAGCAGACGCTAAACAAAGTATCGTAAGTATTCAGGGAATGCTTGATAAGGTTGCTCCAGCTCTTCTACCAGCCCTATTTACACTTTTAGTTTACTACTTGATCAAAGAAAAGAAATGGACAACATATAAACTCGTTATTTTAACAGTTATCATCGGAATTATCGGAAGCTGGCTTAAGATTATAGCTTAATGGATACAACATTGTTTTATGGAATAGTGATTGTCTTGGCAGTGAGTCCCCTTTTGCTGTCAAGCTTTCATTCTATTCGTCAGCAAAAGTTGCTTCGCAAACAGATGGAGCAACGACAAGAGTATTTAGCTTCTTTAACATCTGGTGATGAAGTGTTGTTATTGTCTGGAATTCATGGAAAAATCATTTCTATCAAAGATGACTTGGTCTCCTTGCAGATTGCAAAAGGTGTGGTCATCTATGTAGAAAAGGAAAGTGTAATGGGAAAGACAAAAGAACTGCTTTTTAAGTAGTTCTTTTTCTGGTAATAGATAATGAAAGAAGAAAGAAGACAATTTTTTGAAAGAGTCGATGGAAACCAATGTCGTGATTATATCTTGTCGCACTGTTCAAAAGACTATGAGAAAGTCAAGAGTTCCCTTGAACGCTTGATGGACAATCGTTTTATGTTTGATAGTCCTTGGGATATGGAGCCTTGTTCAAAAATCCATCAAATCCAGCCGATGGTATGGGATCAAGTATTTGAAGATGATCCAGAATGGGCTTATATGCTCAATCGACAAGAATATCTCTTGCAGTTTATGATAGGGTATGTGGTAGAAGGAGATAAGGACTATATTCAAAAGTGCAAGTTCTTTCTATTTGATTGGATTGAGCAGGTGAGAGAATTTTCTCCTCAATCCTTGATGACTAGAACCTTGGATACGGGTATTCGTTCCTTTACTTGGTTGAAACTACTCTTGCTCCTCTTGAAATTTGACTTGCTAGAGGAGAAAGAACTAGAGAAAATTTTGGTCAGTCTAGAAAAGCAGATTGACTTTATGAAAAGCCACTATCGCGCCAAGTACACCCTTAGTAACTGGGGGATTTTACAAACAATTCCGATGCTTGCTATCTATTATTTCTTTTCAGATAAGATGGACCTAGAAGAAGCTTACCATTTTGCTTCAGAGGAGTTGAAACAGCAAATTGAGACACAGATTTTAGGAGATGGAAGCCAGTTTGAACAGTCGATTCTCTATCATGTAGAGGTTTATAAAGCCTTACTGGATTTGTGTCTCTTGCTTCCAGACTTGCAAGATAGTTACCGAGAGTTGCTGGAAAAGATGGCGACCTATATTCAAATGATGACAGGCTTAGATGGACGAACTTTGGCTTTTGGTGATAGCGATTCTACAGAAACGACAGAAATGTTGAGCCTGTCTGCTGTGGTTTTGAACAAGGAAGACCTTCTTAACGGTCTGGATGTTAAAGTTGATTTGCTTAGCCTCTTGTTCCTGGGGCGAGAAAAGGTCAAGCGACTGCAGGAATTTGAAAAGAGAGCTTGGCAGCCTAAGTCCATGATCTTTGAAGACTCTGGACATGTCTGCATTAAGGATGAACATCGTTATCTATTTTTCAAAAATGGTCCGCTAGGAAGTGCCCATAGCCATAGTGACGAGAATAGTTTTTGCTTACAGTATCAAGGCCAACCTATTTTCATAGATGCTGGGCGTTATTCTTATCGGGAGATATATGAACGTTATCTCTTAAAGAGTGCTTGGAGTCATTCGACCTGCATTGTAGATGGGAAAGCTCCGGAAAGAATCACGGGATCCTGGGAATATGAATACTATCCTCACTCCCTGTTTTGTCACCATAAAGAAAGGGAGGGAGTGCATTATATTGAGGGGGCTTATTGGTCAGCAGAACCTGATTTGCCTTATCTTCACAAGAGAAAAATCCTCATGTTGGTAGAGGATGTCTGGCTCTTGGTAGATGACATCAGGTGTCAAGGTCAGCATGAGGCGTTGACTCAGTTTATCCTTGACAAGGATGTGACCTATCAAGATGGGAAAATCAATCAGTTGAAACTATGGAGTGAAGTTGATTTTGATTTGGAAGATACCATCATTTCTCCTAAATACAATGAGCTTGAAAGAAGTAGCAAACTCACCAAGCGCCAATTCTTTGAGAATCAGATGCTGGATTATACCATCATTGCGCATGAGAGTTTTGAAATCATCCGTCATTCTGTCTACCAGACAGATGATCGTGAAGTGGAAAATGCTCTGGCTTTTGAAGTGAAAAATGACGAAACAGACAAGCTGATTCTGTTATTAAGCGAGGATATTCGTGTAGGTGAAAAATTGTGCCTCGTTGACGGAACAAAAATGCGTGGAAAATGTCTAGTATATGATAAAATAAATGAGAGAATGATTCGCTTGCAGTGCTAGAAATAGGCATTTTGAATAGTGAATATGTTATAATAAATATTAGTAGGAGGTGTTTTAGATTGGAGAAGAAACTGACCATAAAAGACATTGCGGAAATGGCTCAGACCTCGAAAACAACCGTGTCATTTTACCTAAACGGGAAATATGAAAAAATGTCCCAAGAGACACGTGAAAAGATTGAAAAAGTTATTCATGAAACAAATTACAAACCGAGCATTGTTGCGCGTAGCTTAAACTCCAAACGAACAAAATTAATCGGTGTTTTGATCGGTGATATTACCAACAGTTTCTCAAACCAAATTGTTAAGGGAATTGAGGATATCGCCAGCCAGAATGGCTACCAGGTAATGATAGGAAATAGTAATTACAGCCAAGAGAGTGAGGACCGGTATATTGAAAGCATGCTTCTCTTGGGAGTAGACGGCTTTATTATTCAGCCGACCTCTAATTTCCGAAAATATTCTCGTATCATCGATGAGAAAAAGAAGAAAATGGTCTTTTTTGATAGTCAGCTCTATGAACACCGGACTAGCTGGGTTAAAACCAATAACTATGATGCCGTTTATGACATGACCCAGTCCTGTATCGAAAAAGGTTATGAGCATTTTCTCTTGATTACAGCGGATACGAGTCGTTTGAGTACTCGGATTGAGCGGGCAAGTGGTTTTGTGGATGCTTTAACAGATGCTAATATGCGTCACGCCAGTCTAACCATTGAAGATAAGCATACGAATTTGGAACAAATTAAAGAATTTTTACAAAAAGAAATCGATCCCGATGAAAAAACTCTGGTATTTATCCCTAACTGTTGGGCCCTACCTCTAGTCTTTACCGTTATCAAAGAGTTGAATTATAACTTGCCGCAAGTTGGGTTGATTGGTTTTGACAATACGGAGTGGACTTGCTTTTCTTCTCCAAGTGTTTCGACGCTGGTTCAGCCCTCCTTTGAGGAAGGACAACAGGCTACAAAGATTTTGATTGACCAGATTGAAGGCCGCAATCAAGAAGAAAGGCAACAAGTTTTGGATTGTAGTGTGAATTGGAAAGAGTCGACTTTCTAAAATAAAGGAAAATGACTTGCAATCTCTATTAAGAAATAAAATAATCCCACCTAGAACAAGCTAGGTGGGATTATTTGCCTATGAAATGAGAAATTATGGGAGCAAGCTCCTAAATCAACTGTTTTTGATCTACTTCTTTAACTACTTGATAAAAGTTATAGAAGTAGGCCAAACTTGAAATGATGGTTACGACTAGGAATATTGAAAATTTCCATTGGACAGGGTTGGTTAAAAGTTGTGGAAAGGATATGAGGAGAAAGAAGAGGGCTGCGTTGAGGACAGGTATCCGTTTTGATTGTATTTTCTCAAGTCCTTTATTGAGCGCAGGAAGAAAGAGGAGTAGGAGTAGTAAAACTGTATGAGAAACAGCTCCTGAAATAAGGGCGAAGAAAAGGAAAATACTGATAAAAACATGAATGATCAGTAGTCTAGCTAGTGATTTCATAAGGCACCTCCTAATCCTGGTCTTTTTTAGCTCTTGCAATACGAAGTGAGTCGACAATATGTATCATCACTCCGAAAAAGAAAGCTCCCAGTATAGTTTTAAAAATATGTTTTGTATTTAGAAGAGAACTGATAAAATTTGGATTTTCACTTGTTAGGGTATCAATGAGTGGAATTATAAAAAATATCACTGTTCCATAAATCGAACCTGCTTTCAGACCAGGATAACGTAACTGTTTCTTTTCTTTTTTCATGAGTTTCCTCCTTCATCTTGATTTTTCTTAGTTTTTGCAATGCGACGGGAGATGAGGAACTGTATGCTCGCTCCGAAGAAAATAGAACCGAGAAGACTTGATACACCATTTCTTATAGTGAGAAGAGAATGAAAATAGTCCTGACCTTCATCTATGAGTATACTGAGAAAAGGAGTTATAAAAAATATCCATAGACCAAAGAACAAACCTGCTTTAAGACCTGGGTAGTGTAGTTGCTTGCTTTCTTTCTCATTCAGCATATCTGGTTCAATGACTGTGATGCCTGTTTTTTTCATTTGGTAGGTGACATAGCCAGCAGCGATGAGGGCAATCACTAAAATCAGAGGAGGATAGATTAGAGCCACTTCTTGAGGGTATTTATAGGCCAGAAGGAGTGGAATAAGATTTCCGAAAATCATCAGATAAAAGAGGATGATAAAAACTTGGTTCCCAATACTATCGGCCTCACGCCGTTTGTATTCGTCAAGGGGACCAGAAATACCGTATGTGCGTTTGATCAGTTTTTCAGTGAAGGTTTCTTTTTTCATAAGTTTGCTCCTTTTTTAAAAATTATCCTCCCAAAAGAGACTGTTGAGGTCAGTTTGGAGGCTGCGGGCGAGATTGAGACAGAGTTCCAGAGTTGGATTGTACTTGTCGTTTTCAATCATATTGATAGTCTGTCTCGAGACACCGATATCCTTGGCGAGCTCGAGCTGGGAAATGCCCAGTTCCTTGCGAAATTCTTTCACACGATTCATCTGGTCTCCTTTCTGATTTATGTCGTATATATTTGACTATATTATAGTCTTTTAAACATAAAGTGTCAAGTATTTTTGACATATTTTTTGAAGAAATAGTAGTCTCCTTGTCCTATTTGTCTGACAAGTGCAAGCTGGTCGGATTTGTGGTAAAATAGATAAGATATGACAAAAGAATTTCATCATGTAACGGTCTTACTCCACGAAACGATTGATATGCTTGACGTAAAGCCTGACGGTATCTACGTTGATGCGACTTTGGGTGGAGCAGGCCATAGCGAGTATTTATTAAGTAAATTAAGTGAAAAAGGCCATCTCTATGCCTTTGACCAGGATCAGAATGCCATTGACAATGCGCAAAAACGCTTGGCACCTTACATTGAGAAGGGAATGGTGACCTTTATCAAGGATAACTTCCGTCATTTACAGGCACGTTTGCGCGAAGCTGGTGTTCAGGAAATTGATGGAATTTGTTATGACTTGGGAGTGTCTAGTCCTCAATTAGACCAGCGTGAGCGTGGTTTTTCTTATAAAAAGGATGCGCCACTGGACATGCGGATGAATCAGGATGCTAGTCTGACAGCGTATGAAGTGGTGAACAATTATGACTATCATGACTTGGTTCGTATTTTCTTCAAGTATGGAGAGGACAAATTCTCTAAACAGATTGCGCGTAAGATTGAGCAAGCGCGTGAAGTGAAGCCGATTGAGACAACGACTGAGTTAGCAGAGATTATCAAGTTGGTCAAACCTGCCAAGGAACTCAAGAAGAAGGGGCATCCTGCTAAGCAGATTTTCCAGGCTATTCGAATTGAAGTCAATGATGAACTGGGGGCGGCAGATGAGTCCATCCAGCAGGCTATGGATATGTTGGCTCTGGATGGTAGAATTTCAGTGATTACCTTTCATTCCTTAGAAGACCGCTTGACCAAGCAATTGTTCAAGGAAGCTTCAACAGTTGAAGTTCCAAAAGGCTTGCCTTTCATCCCAGATGATCTCAAGCCCAAGATGGAATTGGTGTCCCGTAAGCCAATCTTGCCAAGTGCGGAAGAGTTAGAAGCCAATAACCGCTCGCACTCAGCCAAGTTGCGCGTGGCCAGAAAAATTCACAAGTAAGAGGGAAAAAGATGGCAGAAAAAATGGAAAAAACAGGTCAAATACTACAGATGCAACTTAAACGGTTTTCGCGTGTGGAAAAAGCTTTTTACTTTTCCATTGCTGTAACCACTCTTATTGTAGCCATTAGTATTATTTTTATGCAGACCAAGCTCTTGCAAGTGCAGAATGATTTGACAAAAATCAATGCGCAGATAGAGGAAAAGAAAACCGAATTGGACGATGCCAAGCAAGAGGTCAATGAACTATTACGTGCAGAACGTTTGAAAGAAATTGCCAATTCACACGATTTGCAATTAAACAATGAAAATATTAGAATAGCGGAGTAAGATATGAAGTGGACAAAAAGAGTAATCCGTTATGCGACCAAAAATCGGAAATCGCCGGCTGAAAACAGACGCAGAGTTGGAAAAAGTCTGAGTTTATTATCTGTCTTTGTTTTTGCCATTTTTTTAGTCAATTTTGCGGTCATTATTGGGACAGGCACTCGCTTTGGAACAGATTTAGCGAAGGAAGCTAAGAAGGTTCATCAAACCACCCGTACAGTTCCTGCCAAACGTGGGACTATTTATGACCGAAATGGAGTCCCGATTGCTGAGGATGCAACCTCCTATAATGTCTATGCGGTCATTGATGAGAACTATAAGTCAGCAACGGGTAAGATTCTTTACGTAGAAAAAACACAATTTAACAAGGTTGCAGAGGTCTTTCATAAGTATCTGGACATGGAAGAATCCTATGTAAGAGAGCAACTCTCGCAACCTAATCTCAAGCAAGTTTCCTTTGGAGCAAAGGGAAATGGGATTACCTATGCCAATATGATGTCTATCAAAAAAGAATTGGAAGCTGCAGAGATCAAGGGGATTGATTTTACAACCAGTCCCAATCGTAGTTACCCAAACGGACAATTTGCTTCTAGTTTTATCGGCCTAGCTCAGCTCCATGAAAATGAAGATGGAAGCAAGAGCTTGCTGGGAACCTCTGGAATGGAGAGTTCCTTGAACAGTATTCTTGCAGGGACAGACGGCATTATTACCTATGAAAAGGATCGTCTGGGTAATATTGTACCCGGAACAGAACAAGTTTCCCAACGAACGATGGACGGTAAGGATGTTTATACAACCATTTCCAGCCCCCTCCAGTCCTTTATGGAAACCCAGATGGATGCTTTTCAAGAGAAGGTAAAAGGAAAGTACATGACAGCGACTTTGGTCAGTGCTAAAACAGGGGAAATTCTGGCAACAACGCAACGACCGACCTTTGATGCAGATACAAAAGAAGGCATTACAGAGGACTTTGTTTGGCGTGATATCCTTTACCAAAGTAACTATGAGCCAGGTTCCACTATGAAAGTGATGATGTTGGCTGCTGCTATTGATAATAATACCTTTCCAGGAGGAGAAGTCTTTAATAGTAGTGAGTTAAAAATTGCAGATGCCACGATTCGAGATTGGGATGTTAATGAAGGATTGACTGGTGGCAGAATGATGACTTTTTCTCAAGGTTTTGCACACTCAAGTAACGTTGGGATGACCCTCCTTGAGCAAAAGATGGGAGATGCTACCTGGCTTGATTATCTTAATCGTTTTAAATTTGGAGTTCCGACCCGTTTCGGTTTGACGGATGAGTATGCTGGTCAGCTTCCTGCGGATAATATTGTCAACATTGCGCAAAGCTCATTTGGACAAGGGATTTCAGTGACCCAGACGCAAATGATTCGTGCCTTTACAGCTATTGCTAATGACGGTGTCATGCTGGAGCCTAAATTTATTAGTGCCATTTATGATCCAAATGATCAAACTGCTCGGAAATCTCAAAAAGAAATTGTGGGAAATCCTGTTTCTAAAGATGCAGCTAGTCTAACTCGGACTAACATGGTTTTGGTAGGGACGGATCCGGTTTATGGAACCATGTATAACCACAGCACAGGCAAGCCAACTGTAACTGTTCCTGGGCAAAATGTAGCCCTCAAGTCTGGTACGGCTCAGATTGCTGACGAGAAAAATGGTGGTTATCTAGTCGGGTTAACCGACTATATTTTCTCGGCTGTATCGATGAGTCCGGCTGAAAATCCTGATTTTATCTTGTATGTGACGGTCCAACAACCTGAACATTATTCAGGTATTCAGTTGGGAGAATTTGCCAATCCTATCTTGGAGCGGGCTTCAGCTATGAAAGACTCTCTCAATCTTCAAACAACAGCTAAAGCTTTGGAGCAAGTAAGTCAACAAAGTCCTTATCCTATGCCTAGTGTCAAGGATATTTCACCTGGTGATTTAGCAGAAGAATTGCGTCGCAATCTTGTACAACCCATCGTTGTGGGAACAGGAACGAAGATTAAAAACAGTTCTGCTGAAGAAGGGAAGAATCTTGCCCCGAATCAGCAAGTCCTTATCTTATCTGATAAAGCAGAGGAGGTTCCAGATATGTATGGTTGGACAAAGGAGACTGCTGAGACCCTTGCTAAGTGGCTCAATATAGAACTTGAATTTCAAGGTTCGGGCTCTACTGTGCAGAAGCAAGATGTTCGTGCTAACACAGCTATCAAGGACATTAAAAAAATTACATTAACTTTAGGAGACTAATATGTTTATTTCCATCAGTGCTGGAATTGTGACATTTTTACTAACTTTAGTAGAAATTCCGGCCTTTATCCAATTTTATAGAAAGGCGCAAATTACAGGCCAGCAGATGCATGAGGATGTCAAACAGCATCAGGCAAAAGCTGGGACTCCTACAATGGGAGGTTTGGTTTTCTTGATTACTTCTGTTTTGGTTGCTTTCTTTTTCGCCCTATTTAGTAGCCAATTCAGCAATAATGTGGGAATGATTTTGTTCATCTTGGTCTTGTATGGCTTGGTCGGATTTTTAGATGACTTTCTCAAGGTCTTTCGTAAAATCAATGAGGGGCTTAATCCTAAGCAAAAATTAGCTCTTCAGCTTCTAGGTGGAGTTATCTTCTATCTTTTCTATGAGCGCGGTGGCGATATCCTGTCTGTCTTTGGTTATCCAGTTCATTTGGGATTTTTCTATATTTTCTTCGCTCTTTTCTGGCTAGTCGGTTTTTCAAACGCAGTAAACTTGACAGACGGTGTTGACGGTTTAGCTAGTATTTCCGTTGTGATTAGTTTGTCTGCCTATGGAGTTATTGCCTATGTGCAAGGTCAGATGGATATTCTTCTAGTGATTCTTGCCATGATTGGTGGTTTGCTCGGTTTCTTCATCTTTAACCATAAGCCTGCCAAGGTCTTTATGGGTGATGTGGGAAGTTTGGCCCTAGGTGGGATGCTGGCAGCTATCTCTATGGCTCTCCACCAAGAATGGACTCTCTTGATTATCGGAATTGTGTATGTTTTTGAAACAACTTCTGTTATGATGCAAGTCAGTTATTTCAAACTGACAGGTGGTAAACGTATTTTCCGTATGACGCCTGTACATCACCATTTTGAACTTGGGGGATTGTCTGGTAAAGGAAATCCTTGGAGCGAGTGGAAGGTTGACTTCTTCTTTTGGGGAGTTGGGCTTCTAGCAAGTCTCCTGACCCTCGCAATTTTGTATTTGATGTAAGAATGGCACCCTGATGTTTCAGGGTGTTTTTGTGTTTAAATACACAATGAAAATCAAAGAACAAACTAGAAAGCTAACTTTAGGCTGCTCAAAACATAGTAGTTTGAAACTAGAATAGTACACATCTACTTCTAAAATATTGTTAGAAATCGATTTGACTGTCCTGATCGATTTGTCCTGTTCTTATTTCATTTTAATATACAGTTTTGAGATGGGTGATAGAACTGACGAAGTCAGCTCAAAACACGGTTTTGAGGTTGTAGATAAGGAGAAGCTGATGTGGTTTGAAGAGGTTTTCGAAGAGTGTAAAAAAATATTGGTCAGTTAAAGTCAAAACTCTTGACCTTTTCTGACTAATGTAGTATATTATGAACGTAAGGTAAATGAAAGCCTTACTAGAACACTTATTTAAAGTAAAATAGAAAGAGGTGGGTCTATGTTTCATCTAGAAATCTTCAGAAGTAAAGATGGTCTACTCCTGCTTGAAAAAGAAAAACCAGAAATAGTACGTAGGGTAGCGGTTTAGCTAGTCTAAATTTTTTAAAACAATGGTCAAAGATAGTCAATATCAGTAATCATAACTAAGTAAACAAAAAGAGGTAAAGAATATGAATAACAACTTTAATAATTTTAATAACATGGATGATTTATTTAACCAATTGATGGGTGGTATGCGAGGATATAGTTCTGAAAATCGCCGTTACTTAATTAATGGACGCGAAGTCACACCTGAGGAATTTGCTCACTATCGTGCGACTGGTCAATTACCAGGAAATGCAGAAACTGATGTGCAAATGCCACAACAGGCATCAGGTATGAAACAAGACGGTGTCCTTGCAAAACTAGGTCGAAACTTAACAGCAGAAGCGCGTGAGGGTAAGTTGGATCCTGTTATCGGACGAAACAATGAAATTCAAGAAACATCTGAAATCCTCTCACGCCGCACCAAGAACAATCCTGTTTTGGTCGGAGATGCAGGTGTTGGTAAGACAGCAGTTGTCGAAGGTCTAGCGCAAGCCATTGTGAACGGAGATGTTCCTGCTGCTATCAAGAACAAGGAAATTATTTCTATTGATATCTCAGGTCTTGAGGCTGGTACTCAATACCGTGGTAGCTTTGAAGAAAATGTCCAAAACTTAGTCAATGAAGTGAAAGAAGCAGGGAATATTATCCTCTTCTTTGATGAAATTCACCAAATTCTTGGTGCTGGTAGCACTGGTGGAGACAGTGGTTCTAAAGGACTTGCGGATATTCTCAAGCCAGCTCTCTCTCGTGGAGAATTGACAGTGATTGGGGCAACAACTCAAGACGAATACCGTAACACCATCTTGAAGAATGCTGCTCTTGCTCGTCGTTTCAACGAAGTGAAGGTCAATGCTCCTTCAGCAGAGAATACTTTTAAAATTCTTCAAGGCATTCGTGACCTCTATCAACAACACCACAATGTCATCTTGCCAGACGAAGTCTTGAAAGCAGCGGTGGATTATTCTGTTCAATACATTCCTCAACGTAGCTTGCCAGATAAGGCTATTGACCTTGTCGATGTAACGGCTGCTCACTTGGCGGCTCAACATCCAGTAACAGATGTGCATGCTGTTGAACGAGAAATCGAAACGGAAAAAGACAAGCAAGAAAAAGCAGTTGAAGCAGAAGATTTTGAAGCAGCTCTAAACTATAAAACACGCATTGCAGAATTGGAAAGGAAAATCGAAAACCACACAGAAGATATGAAAGTGACTGCAAGTGTCAACGATGTGGCTGAATCTGTGGAACGAATGACAGGTATCCCAGTATCGCAAATGGGAGCTTCAGATATCGAACGTTTGAAAGATATGGCTCATCGCTTGCAAGACAAGGTGATTGGTCAAGATAAGGCCGTAGAAGTTGTAGCTCGTGCTATCCGTCGTAACCGTGCTGGTTTTGATGAAGGAAATCGCCCAATAGGCAGCTTCCTCTTTGTAGGGTCTACTGGGGTTGGTAAGACGGAGCTTGCTAAGCAATTGGCACTCGATATGTTTGGAACCCAGGATGCGATTATCCGTTTGGATATGTCTGAATACAGTGACCGTACAGCTGTTTCTAAGCTAATTGGTACAACAGCAGGCTATGTGGGTTATGATGACAATAGCAATACCTTAACAGAACGTGTTCGTCGCAATCCATACTCTATCATTCTCTTGGATGAAATTGAAAAGGCTGACCCTCAAGTTATTACCCTTCTCCTCCAAGTTCTAGATGATGGTCGTTTGACAGATGGTCAAGGAAATACAGTAAACTTCAAGAACACTGTCATTATTGCGACCTCAAATGCTGGATTTGGCTATGAAGCCAACTTGACAGAAGATGCGGATAAACCAGAATTGATGGACCGTTTGAAACCCTTCTTCCGTCCAGAATTCCTCAACCGCTTTAATGCAGTCATCGAGTTCTCACACTTGACTAAGGAAGACCTTTCTAAGATTGTAGATTTGATGTTGGCTGAAGTTAACCAAACCTTGGCTAAGAAAGACATTGACTTGGTAGTTAGTCAAGCGGCTAAAGATTATATCACAGAAGAAGGTTACGACGAAGTCATGGGGGTTCGTCCTCTCCGTCGCGTGGTTGAACAAGAAATTCGTGATAAGGTGACAGACTTCCACTTGGATCATTTAGATGCTAAACATCTGGAAGCAGATATGGAAGATGGCGTTTTGGTTATTCGTGAGAAAGCCTAAGACAGAATTTTGAGGATAAAAAAGAAGGAGCCAGCTGAAAAAAACTGGTTCCTTTTTAGGTACGACGGGCATGTCGTACAGTAGGTTGAAACTAGAATAGTACACATCTACTTCTAAAATATTGTTAGAAATCGATTTGACTGTCCTGATTGATTTGTCCTGTTCTTATTTCATTTTACTATATATCTGAGGTGTAAGTCCTCGGTGGGTACCTGCTACCGGTGCTCCCAATAGTGATTCCCAAGCCTGACTATCGTGAGGTAGCGGATTAAAACGGTCTGGGGATAGACCGTTTTAAGTCTGACGCTGGAAATAAGAATCGTCAGAGGAAGGGATAGCGAAATCGTGGCTCTACGAATAGGAACGTGATAATAAGGCGTATATAGCGGATAAGGGGCCTCAAACTCTAAAGTTCAAAAAGGTAGTCGTAGCCTATATGCGTAAATCACGAGAGCAACTGAATTTGTCTGTTCGAGGATGGATAAACTATTTCTCATTGGGAAATATGAAAAGTATAGTCACTAGCATAGATGAGCGCTTGCATACTCGCCTACGAGTGATTATCTGGAAGCAATGGAAGAAAAAATCGAGACGATTATGGGGATTGCTTAAGTTAGGGGTTCCTAAATGGATAGCAGATAAGGTATCTGGCTGGGGCGACCACTATCAATTAGTAGCTCAGAAGTCGGTACTTAAACGTGCTATATCAAAACCAGTCCTTGAAAAACGTGGACTGGTTTCGTGTTTGGATTATTACCTTGAACGACATGCGTTAAAAGTTAGTTGAACCGCCGTATGCCGAACGGCACGTACGGTGGTGTGAGAGGGGCTAGAGATTATCCCCTACTCGATTTTAAATCACATGACGTTCAAAGGCATCATCTGAAATCCCTTGTTCCAAGATGAGTTTTGCCCATTCTTTAGCAGAGAAGAGGCTGTGGTCCTTGTAGTTTCCGCAAGATTCGATGGTTGTCCCTGGGACATCTTCCCAAGTAGTAGTTTCAGCGATTTCCTTGAGCGAATCCTTGATAACAGCTGCGATTTTAGCACTGGTGTGACGTCCCCACATAATCATGTGGAAGCCTGTGCGGCAACCAAATGGTGAACAGTCAATCATGCCGTCAATGCGGGTACGGATGAGTTTGGCTAAGAGGTGCTCGATAGTGTGAAGGCCGGCAGTAGGGATAGAGTCTTCGTTTGGTTGCACCAAGCGAATATCATAATTGGAGATAATGTCTCCTTTTGGTCCTGTTTCTTCCCCAATCAAGCGAACATAGGGTGCTTTGACAATGGTGTGGTCAAGTTCAAAACTTTCGACAATAACTTCTTTTGACATGGTAAATCCTTTCAGTTTTCTTCTCTCATTATATCATAAAGGTTGCTCCTGAGACAGAGAGAAAACCTCTCCGAGGCTAGAGAGGTTGAAATCTTTACTTACGATATAAGCGGTCGTATTGGTAGTATGGGTCAAAGGTTACGTTGATACCCAGTTTACGAAGGACATTCTTGTCTTCATCAGTCAAGATGATGGTTGAGTGGGCTTCGCTTCCTTTGAGGTTGCCGAGTTCTTCCATAGCGCGGGCAGCATCAGGATTTTCTGTAGCTGTGATAGCAAGTGCAATCAGGATTTCATTTGAATGAAGGCGTGGATTGCGGCTACCGAGATGATCGATTTTAAGACCTTGGATTGGCTTAACAACTTCAGGCTCGATTAGTTTTACTTCTTTAGCGATGTCAGCTGATTTTTTGATGGCATTGATCAAGGCAGCGGCTGTAGGGCCAAAGAGTTCTGAGTTCTTACCAGTGATGATTTCCCCATTTGGCAATTCAAAGGCTAGGGCTGGTCCACCAGTTTCTTCTGCTTTTTGGCGCGCAACGACAGCAACCTTACGGTCTGCAGGTGTGATACCGAGGTCGTTCATGAGCAACTCAATTTTCTTGACGGCAGCTTCGCCAACTTTTTCAGCTTTGAAGTCAAGAACTGTTTGATAGTAACGGCGGATGATTTCTTGTTTAGAAGCTTCGACAGCAGCCTCGTCATCTGTAATAGCAAAACCAACCATGTTGACACCCATATCTGTCGGTGAAGCGTATGGTGATTTTCCGAGAATACGTTCCAACATGCGCTTGAGCACTGGGAAGATTTCGATATCACGGTTGTAGTTGACAGTGGTTTCTCCATAGGTTTGAAGATGGAAGGGGTCAATCATGTTGACATCATCAAGGTCAGCTGTGGCAGCTTCATAAGCCAAGTTAACTGGGTGATGAAGGGGAAGATTCCAAACAGGGAAGGTTTCAAATTTAGCGTAGCCAGACTTGATGCCATTGATTTGGTCGTGGTACATATTGGACATACACGTTGCCAATTTTCCAGAACCGGGTCCAGGAGCGGTTACGACAATCAAGTTGCGACTGGTTTTGATGTAGTCGTTTTTGCCCATGCCTTCTGGGGAAATGATGTGATCCATATCCGTCGGATATCCTTTGATTGGATAATGAAGATAAGAATCAATTCCGTTTTTCTCAAGTTGGTTGCGGAAGGCATCTGCAGCGGGTTGGCCAGCGTATTGTGTAATGACAACGGAACCAACAAAAATCCCTAATTCATTGAATTTGTCAATCAAACGAAGAACTTCTTGGTCATAAGAAATGCCTAAGTCGCCACGTGCTTTGGAATGTTCAATGTTGCTAGCATTAATGGCAATCACAACCTCAACCTGCTCTTTCAATTCTTGCAAGAGCTTGATTTTGTTGTCAGGTTCATAACCAGAAAGGACACGAGTAGCGTGGAAATCTTCTAACATTTTACCGCCAAACTCTAAGTAGAGCTTGCCGTCAAATTGGTTAATGCGTTCCAAAATATGGTCGCGTTGTAAATTCAAATATTGTTCAGAACTAAAAGCTTGTTTTTTCATTTTTTTACCTCTGACCTCTATTATAATAAAAAATTGGAAGTTAGGAAACTACGGAGCTAAAAAAGAAATTAAAAAGATTAAGCAAACGCTTGCACAAAATTTTAAAAAGTGTTATCATATACTATAGATTATGAAAATAATGAGGTAAACAGATGCAAGAAAAATGGTGGCATAATGCCGTAGTCTATCAAGTCTATCCAAAGAGTTTTATGGATAGTAATGGAGATGGAGTTGGTGATTTGCCAGGTATTACCAGTAAGTTGGACTATCTAGCTAAGTTAGGAATCACAGCGATTTGGCTTTCTCCCGTTTATGACAGCCCTATGGATGATAATGGCTACGATATTGCTGATTATCAAGCGATTGCAACGATTTTTGGAACCATGGAGGATATGGATCAACTGATTGCGGAAGCTAAGAAGCGTGACATTCGTATCATCATGGACTTGGTGGTCAATCATACCTCGGATGAGCATGCCTGGTTTGTAGAGGCCTGTGAAAATCCTAATAGCCCTGAGCGAGACTACTATATCTGGCGGGATGAGCCTAACGATTTAGATTCTATCTTTAGTGGGTCTGCTTGGGAATACGATGAAAAGTCAGGTCAATACTATCTCCACTTTTTCAGCAAGAAACAGCCGGATCTCAACTGGGAAAATGAAAAACTTCGCCAGAAAATTTATGAGATGATGAACTTCTGGATTGATAAGGGTATTGGTGGTTTCCGTATGGATGTTATTGACATGATTGGCAAAATTCCTGACGAGAAGGTAGTCAATAATGGTCCTATGCTCCATCCCTATCTCAAGGAAATGAATCAGGCGACCTTTGGAGATAAGGATCTCTTGACAGTAGGGGAGACTTGGGGAGCAACGCCAGAGATTGCCAAGCTCTATTCTGATCCAAAGGGGCAAGAATTGTCTATGGTCTTCCAGTTTGAACATATCGGTCTTCAGTATCAGGAAGGTCAGCCTAAATGGCACTATCAAAAAGAGCTGAATATCGCTAAGTTAAAAGAAATCTTCAACAAATGGCAGACAGAGTTAGGAGTTGAGGATGGCTGGAATTCCCTCTTCTGGAACAACCATGACCTCCCTCGTATTGTCTCAATCTGGGGAAATGACCAAGAATACCGCGAAAAATCTGCCAAAGCCTTTGCAATCTTGCTTCATCTTATGAGAGGAACTCCTTATATCTACCAAGGTGAGGAGATTGGGATGACCAACTATCCGTTTGAAACACTGGATCAAGTAGAAGATATTGAATCTCTCAACTATGCGCGTGAGGCTCTTGAAAAAGGTGTTCCGATTGAAGAAATCATGGACAGTATCCGTGTTATTGGACGTGACAATGCCCGTACCCCTATGCAATGGGACGAGAGCAAAAATGCTGGTTTCTCAACAGGTCAACCTTGGTTGGCGGTTAATCCAAATTACGAGATGATCAATGTCCAAGAAGCGCTGGCAAATCCAGATTCTATTTTCTATACCTATCAAAAACTGGTCCAAATTCGCAAGGAGAATAGCTGGCTAATTCGAGCTGACTTTGAATTGCTTGATACGGCTGATAAGGTCTTTGCTTATATACGTAAGGATGGCGACCGTCGCTTCCTAGTTGTGGCTAACTTGTCCAATGAAGAGCAAGACTTGACAGTAGAAGGAAAAGTCAAATCTGTCTTGATTGAAAACACCCTAGCTCAAGAAGTCTTTGAAAAACAAATCTTAGTTCCATGGGATGCTTTCTGTGTGGAAATGACTGACTAGAATGAGCAAACCTCAAGTTTTTGAAGCTTGAGGTTTTTTACTATAGTGGATTGAAACTAGAATAGTGCACCTCTGCTTCTAAAACATTGTTAGAAATCGATTTGACTGTCCCGATCGATTTGTCCTATTCTTATTTCATTTTGCTATACTTGTAGTTGAGGAGAATTAAGCTCCTCACTAGTAAACTCTTCATAATCCTTTTTATTTTTATGAAGATATTGTTTGAAAGATGTGAGTTTCCACGGATGGGTTTGTGGAGGGATATACTTGCGTCTTTCTTTTTTTGTTCTGGTTCTTGTTCAAAGTTTTTCGAATAGAGTTCATGATTTAGTAGCTCCTTTGTGTGATAGATTTTGTCAGCGATATTGAGGTAGATGTCTCCGTCAAATGCTTTTATAACTAATGCTTTCGTCTTTCTGATGAAATAGACTTCTTTTCCTTGTTCGGTAGGGATATAGTAACGATTTTGGAATCGGATATGGTGTTCACTATCGACGACTCTCTCCGCCAGTCTAGCCAGAATGAGATTCCTTTCAGAGGGGTTAGGAACCTCCTCGAAGACAGAGAGTTTTGTCTTGTTTCCAAACTGTTCATTAAAGGTTTGAATGTAGGAAAGCAGGAAGGTATTGGCTTCTTCCAAGGTATGAATATTGTTTTGTTCCAGTTCGATAGGCAGGCGAGATTGTAGTGTCTGATTGAGTCTTTCGACTCTCCCTTTAGCTTGAGGGATAGAGGTTGTCTCAAGGAGAATCCCTAGTTGGTGACAGGCGTATCCAAACTGTGTATGGGTATCGTCCTCCATTTTCTTAGAGTTGGAGGCTTGATAGGTAAAGACCGTTCTCTTATCTGTTTTAATTTGAAGGGGAATGCCGTGATTGGCTAAGATTTGTTCGAGGACATGATAGTAAGCATTCAAGTTCTCTTGTTTATCAAAATAAGCGCCTAGGATATTGCCAGAAGCATCATCAATGGCTAAGTGTAAGTTAGATGTTTGGGCTCCAAACTAGGCATGAGGACTGGCATCCATTTGAATGAGTTCACCAGCAAATTTCTTTCTGGGTCTACTAGGATATACTTTTTTAGGGTCTTCAAGGAAGTTTTCAGCCGTCGGTAAGATTGGATTGTCTAGGGGTTGATTCAGGTTCAGTTTAGCTTGTTTTCTTACTCTCTTCTTTGTCTTTCTATGGGACTTAGGCGACAGGATATTTTTCTTATAGAGTATTTTTCTAACAGTAGTATCAGAGAGCTGAATTCCTTCTTCTTCAGCTAGCAATTCACAGAAATGAAGGACATTTGGTTTATATGTTTCATAGGAGAGGTATTTTTTTAGGAGACGTTCTTTGATTTCATCAGGGATTGCATGTTTTGGTTTTCGATTTCTGTTTCCGTGTCTGAAGGCTTCTTTGTCCTTTCAGTTGATAGGCTAGTAGCAGACGATTGATTTGTCTTTCAGAAAGATTGAGCTCGACACAGGCTCGTTTCTTTGTTTTCTTTCCTTGGGCTATAGCTTTTATCACAAGATATTTTTTCGTTTCATTCATATTCAGTTGGATCCTTTTCATATGACTATTCTACCAAATGGGACATTTTCACGTTCGATTTACTAAAGACATTATCACATTCGAATTACACAAGATGCAGATAGTGAAAAAAGGTGTAGACATTACCGTAAAAAAGTGATATAATCGTATGATGTTCAATGTATAGGTGTTAATCATGAGTAGACGTTTTAAAAAATCAAGTTCACAGAAAGTGAAGCGAAGTGTTAATATAGTTTTGTTGACTATTTATTTATTGTTAGTTTGTTTTTTATTGTTCTTAATCTTTAAGTACAATATCCTTGCTTTTAGATATCTTAATTTAGTGGTAACTGCGTTAGTCCTACTAGTTGCCTTGGTAGGGCTACTCCTGATTATCTATAAAAAAGCTGAAAAATTTACTATTTTTCTGTTGGTGTTCTCTATCCTTGTCAGCTCTGTGTCGCTCTTTGCAGTACAGCAGTTTGTTGGACTGACCAATCGTTTAAATGCGACTTCTAATTACTCAGAATATTCAATCAGTGTCGCTGTTTTAGCAGATAGTGAGATCGAAAATGTTACGCAACTGACGAGTGTGACAGCACCGACTGGGACTGATAATGAAAATATTCAAAAACTACTAGCTGATATCAAGTCAAGTCAGAATACCGATTTGACGGTCGATCAGAGTTCGTCTTACTTGGCAGCTTACAAGAGTTTGATTGCAGGGGAGACTAAGGCCATTGTCTTAAATAGTGTCTTTGAAAATATCATCGAGTCAGAGTATCCAGACTATGCATCGAAGATAAAAAAGATTTATACCAAGGGATTCACTAAAAAAGTAGAAGCTCCTAAGACGTCTAAGAATCAGTCTTTCAATATCTATGTTAGTGGAATTGACACCTATGGTCCTATTAGTTCGGTGTCGCGATCAGATGTCAATATCCTGATGACTGTCAATCGAGATACCAAGAAAATCCTCTTGACCACAACACCACGTGATGCCTATGTACCAATCGCAGATGGTGGAAATAATCAAAAAGATAAATTAACCCATGCGGGCATTTATGGAGTTGATTCGTCCATTCACACCTTAGAAAATCTCTATGGAGTGGATATCAATTACTATGTGCGATTGAACTTCACTTCTTTCTTGAAAATGATTGACTTATTGGGAGGGGTAGATGTTCATAATGATCAAGAGTTTTCAGCTCTACATGGGAAGTTCCATTTCCCAGTAGGGAATGTCCATCTAGACTCTGAGCAGGCTCTAGGTTTTGTACGTGAACGCTACTCACTAGCAGATGGCGATCGTGACCGCGGGCGCAATCAACAAAAGGTGATTGTGGCTATCCTTCAAAAATTAACGTCAACCGAAGCACTGAAAAATTATAGTACGATCATTAATAGCTTGCAAGATTCTATCCAAACAAATATGCCACTTGAGACTATGATAAATTTGGTCAATGCTCAGTTAGAAAGTGGAGGGAATTATAAAGTAAATTCTCAAGATTTAAAAGGTACAGGTCGGACGGATCTTCCTTCTTATGCAATGCCAGACAGTAACCTCTATGTGATGGAAATAGATGATAGTAGTTTAGCTGTAGTTAAAGCAGCTATACAGGATGTGATGGAGGGTAGATAAAATGATAGACATCCATTCGCATATCGTTTTTGATGTAGATGACGGTCCCAAGTCAAGAGAGGAAAGCAAGGCTCTCTTGACAGAATCCTACAGGCAGGGGGTGCGAACCATTGTCTCTACCTCTCACCGTCGCAAGGGCATGTTTGAAACTCCGGAAGAGAAGATAGCAGAAAACTTTCTTCAGGTTCGGGAAATTGCAAAAGAAGTAGCAGATGATTTAGTCATTGCTTATGGCGCAGAGATATACTATACTCTGGATGCTCTAGAAAAGCTAGAAAAAAAAGAAATTCCTACCCTCAATGATAGTCGTTATGCCTTGATAGAGTTTAGTATGAACACTCCTTATCGCGATATCCATAGCGCCTTGAGCAAGATCTTGATGTTGGGAATTACTCCAGTCATTGCCCACATTGAGCGCTATGATGCTCTTGAAAATAACGGAAAACGTGTTCGTGAACTGATTGATATGGGGTGCTATACTCAGATAAATAGTTATCATGTTTCAAAACCTAAGTTCTTTGGTGAAAAATATAAATTCATGAAAAAGAGAGCTCGGTATTTTTTGGAACGTGATTTAGTTCATGTAGTTGCAAGTGATATGCACAATTTAGACAGTAGACCTCCATATATGCAACAGGCATATGATATCATTGCTAAGAAATATGGAGCGAAAAAAGCGAAAGAACTTTTTGTAGATAATCCCAGAAAAATTATAATGGATCAATTAATTTAGGAGAAAATATGAAGGAACAAAACACTTTGGAAATCGATGTATTGCAACTATTCAGAGCTTTATGGAAAAGAAAGTTGGTCATTTTATTAGTGGCAATTATAACTTCTTCGGTTGCTTTTACCTACAGTACTTTTGTTATCAAACCTGAGTTTACTAGTACGACTCGGATTTATGTAGTTAACCGTAATCAGGGAGAGAAGTCTGGTTTAACCAATCAAGACTTGCAGGCAGGAACATACTTGGTTAAAGACTATCGTGAAATTATCCTATCGCAGGATGTTTTGGAGGAAGTTGTTTCTGATTTGAAACTAGATTTGACGCCAAAAGGTTTGGCTAATAAAATTAAAGTAACAGTACCAGTTGATACCCGTATTGTCTCTGTTTCAGTTAATGATCGAGTTCCTGAAGAGGCAAGCCGTATCGCTAACTCTTTGAGAGAAGTAGCTGCTCAAAAAATTATCAGTATTACTCGTGTTTCTGATGTGACAACACTGGAGGAGGCAAGACCGGCGATATCCCCGTCTTCGCCAAATATTAAACGCAATATACTAATTGGTTTTTTGGCAGGGGTGATTGGAACTAGTGTTATAGTTCTTCTTCTTGAACTTTTAGACACTCGTGTGAAACGTCCGGAAGATATCGAAGATACACTGCAGATGACACTTTTGGGAGTTGTACCAAACTTGAATAAGTTGAAATAGGAGAGAGAGATGCCGACATTAGAAATAGCACAAAAAAAACTGGAGTTCATTAAGAAGGCAGAAGAATATTACAATGCCTTGTGTACAAATATACAGTTGAGCGGAGATAAACTAAAAGTAATTTCCGTTACTTCTGTTAGCCCTGGGGAAGGAAAAACAACTACTTCCGTAAATATAGCATGGTCGTTTGCGCGTGCAGGCTATAAAACTCTTTTGATCGATGGCGATACTCGAAATTCAGTTATATCAGGATTTTTTAAATCTCGTGAAAAAATTACAGGGCTAACAGAATTTTTATCTGGGACAGCTGATTTATCTCACGGTTTATGTGATACAAATATTGAAAATTTATTTGTAGTTCAATCGGGATCTGTATCACCAAACCCTACAGCCTTGTTACAAAGTAAAAATTTTAATGATATGATTGAAACATTGCGTAAATATTTTGATTATATCATTGTTGATACAGCACCTATTGGAATTGTTATTGATGCGGCAATTATCACTCAAAAGTGTGATGCGTCCATCTTGGTAACAGCAACAGGTGAGGCGAATAAACGTGATGTCCAAAAAGCGAAACAACAATTAAAACAAACAGGAAAACTGTTCCTAGGGGTTGTTTTAAATAAATTAGATATCTCGGTTGATAAGTATGGAGTTTACGGTTTCTATGGAAATTATGGTAAAAAATAATTTAGGAAAGATTCTATGGATGAAAAAGGATTGAAAATTTTTATGGCAGTATTACAGAGTATTATTGTCATTTTATTGGTTTATTTTCTTAGCTTTGTTAGAGAGACAGAACTTGAACGTTCTTCGATGGTTATACTATACCTTCTCCACTTTTTTGTATTCTATGTTAGTTCCTATGGTAACAATTTTTTTAAAAGAGGGTACCTAGTTGAGTTTAATAGTACTATAAGATATATTTTTTTCTTTGCAATAGCTATAAGTGTATTAAACTTTTTTATAGCGGAACGGTTTAGTATCTCTAGAAGAGGAATGGTATACTTCTTAACTTTAGAAGGAATATCCTTATACTTGTTAAATTTCTTAGTAAAGAAATATTGGAAACATGTGTTTTTTAATCTAAAAAATAGCAAGAAAATTTTACTGTTAACAGTAACGAAAAATATGGAAAAAGTTCTTGATAAATTGCTAGAATCTGATGAACTTTCATGGAAGTTGGTAGCAGTAAGTGTTTTGAATAAATCTGATTTTCAACATGATAAAATACCTGTAATTGAAAAGGAAAAAATTATTGAATTTGCAACGCATGAAGTTGTGGATGAGGTGTTTGTCAATCTTCCAGGAGAGAGCTACGATATTGGAGAAATTATCTCTAGGTTTGAGACAATGGGGATAGATGTAACTGTAAATCTTAAAGCATTTGATAAGAATTTGGGTCGCAATAAACAAATTCATGAGATGGTAGGATTGAATGTAGTCACTTTCTCTACAAATTTTTATAAAACTAGTCATGTGATTTCAAAGAGAATTCTCGATATTTGTGGTGCCACTATTGGCCTTATTCTTTTTGCTATAGCTAGTCTAGTTTTAGTTCCATTGATTCGTAAAGATGGCGGACCAGCTATTTTTGCTCAAACTCGTATAGGGAAAAATGGTCGACATTTTACCTTTTATAAATTCCGTTCGATGAGGATCGATGCTGAAGCTATCAAAGAACAGTTGATGGATCAAAATACGATGCAAGGTGGTATGTTTAAGATAGACAATGATCCTCGTGTTACAAAAATTGGTCGCTTTATTCGTAAAACCAGTTTAGATGAATTGCCGCAGTTTTGGAATGTCTTTATAGGAGATATGAGTTTGGTGGGAACACGTCCACCTACAGTAGACGAGTATGATCAGTATACTCCAGAACAAAAACGTCGACTCAGCTTTAAACCTGGTATTACAGGTTTATGGCAGGTTAGCGGCCGTAGTAAAATAACCGATTTTGACGATGTTGTAAAATTAGATGTGTCTTATATTGATAATTGGACAATCTGGAAAGATATTGAAATTTTGCTTAAAACTGTTAAAGTTGTATTTATGAGAGATGGAGCGAAGTAATTTCTGTATATCCATCATATTAGGAGAGAAATGAAAAAGTCAGTTTATATCATTGGTTCAAAAGGAATTCCTGCTAAGTATGGAGGATTTGAAACTTTTGTTGAAAAATTAACAGCCTTCCAACAAGATAAGGCTATCCAATATTATGTGGCTTGTATGCGTGAAAACTCTGCAAAATCAGGGACTACTGAGGATGTTTTTGAACATAATGGTGCTATCTGTTATAACGTCGATGTTCCTAATATTGGTCCAGCGCGAGCCATAGTATATGATATCGCGGCAATTAACAGAGCTATTGAAATTGCCAAAGAAAATAAGGATGAAGATCCAATCTTCTATATTTTAGCTTGTCGAATCGGTCCGTTCATCCATGGAATTAAGAAAAAAATCCAGGCGATAGGTGGGACTCTTCTAGTTAATCCAGATGGTCACGAGTGGTTACGAGCTAAGTGGAGCACTCCAGTTCGTCGTTATTGGAAAATTTCCGAAGGTCTTATGGTCAAACATGCAGATTTATTGGTTTGTGACAGTAAAAATATCGAACAGTATATCCAAGAAGATTATAAACAGTTCCAACCTAAGACCACCTATATCGCTTATGGGACCGATACAACACGCTCCATATTAAAGAGTAGTGATGAAAAAGTACGTTCTTGGTTCAAAGAGAAGAATGTTTCTGAGAACGAGTATTATCTAGTTGTAGGACGATTTGTTCCAGAGAATAACTATGAATCTATGATTCTTGGCTTCTTGGCTTCTAACTCTAAGAAGGACTTTGTTTTAATTACAAATGTAGAACAGAATAAATTTTATAATCAGTTGTTGGCAAAAACTGGTTTTGATAAAGATCCACGAGTAAAATTTGTAGGGACAGTCTACAACCAAGAGCTTCTAAAGTATATTCGAGAAAATGCTTTTGCTTACTTCCACGGGCATGAAGTTGGTGGAACAAATCCTTCGTTACTTGAAGCATTAGCATCCACAAAGTTAAACTTACTACTCGATGTTGGCTTTAACCGAGAAGTAGCTGAGGATGGTGCTGATTACTGGGAAAAAGATAATCTTCATAAGGTTATTGAAGCGAGTGAACAAAAAACACAAGAAGAGATAAATGAAAAAAATATACTGTCAACAAAGCAAGTGACGGAGCGCTTCTCTTGGGATTTGATAGTTAATGAGTATGAGAAACTTTTTACGAGAAAAAACTAGAAACTCATAAGGGATTATTTGAATAAATAAGTTTTTGCTTTTTCTCATTGATAGAACAATAAGATTGCTTTAGTAAATAATAATTAGAAAACTGTATATAAAATTTCATAATATGGAAAATGAGTTTCGAAGAGAAGAGTACATATGTCATGAATGTAGTAATTGATAACAGAAAATTAGGGGGGATAAGTTGAAAGTAGATATGATTTTTGAGGTACGGAATAATGAGAATTAGTTTTAGTAAAAAAACTATGCTGTGTGGTTTATTGTATATTGGTTTAATTTTATCCGTAGTAACAATACCTACAATTGTAACATTTTTATATTCTTTGCTATTCATCGGGATTGTAACAGTCTTAAATTATAATTCTATTCTAGCAAGTGACGAAGATGCGAACTCTTTTTTTGTTGCATTACCTATTATTTTATCTTCTTTTCAAAATGTATATTTGGGATTTGGAGCGGATCGATTAAATTCTGTCACACTACAAGTTCTGCTATCTATTAGCATTGCTATTATTACAATTACAGTTTTTCTAGGTATTATCTTAAATAGATTCAAATCAAAAGAATTTAGTTGGTTAGTTTTAAGTATTCTTGTAATTATAATTCAATCAGTAATTCTTTTAATATTCTTTCCCACTACCTTGCCAGCATATTTATCATCTATGAGAAATATACTAGCCCCACTACTGATTTTTTATTTTTCTATCTATGGGTTTAAAAATATTAATTTACAAAAATTTTATAAATATATGTTCATAATTATATTAGTTGTTCTAATTTTTGGATTTATTGAGTATATATACGGAAATAGTTTATGGACAAGATTGAATATTAAAAAGCTTTGGGCTTTGAAGGGGCTGGCGATTGAGAATAGGGTTGTTCCTGGGAATTGGCACTCTTCTGAATTAATTGGCGGTAAACAATTAAGGCGTATGGTTTCAACATTTGCCGATCCCGTAAATCTAGGTTCGTATCTCTTTGCGGCATTTATGTTAGCTTGGTACAAAAATAAGAAACTACTTCAAGTTTTATTGCTCGCTTCTTTTGTACTCAGTGTAAGTAAAGCAGCGTTTTTAAGCATGTTGGTATATATAATAATTTATACCTGGGTTGTGGATAAAAATAAAATTTTATCGATTTTTGGAATAATAATTTCAACTGTATTGGGGTTGTATTTTTATAATTTTAGTCAAGTTAGCAGTTATGGTAGTATAAATGCACATATCGATGGTTTTTTTAGTGCGTTAAGTACTCCCCTCCATTACCCATTTGGTATGGGAGTAGGGAGTGTGGGAGTTCTAGCTTCAAAATTAGGTTCACAAACAGCACTTTCTTCAGAGGTTTTAGAAACAGGAATTGGAATGATAATTGCTCAATTAGGATTCGTGGGTGTGATAATATATTTGATTTTCTTTGTAAAACTCTCCGTAATAGGAAAGAATATTAATAATAAAAGAGATAAAATTTTATGGTTTACTTTAATTTATAGCTTTTTGGCTAATGCCTTTTTTAACGAGGTTGCACTTTCTCCTAACTCATGCACCTTATATTTTTTAATTTTAGGACTGCTTTATAATAAAAATAAAATTAGAAGCACAGAGTTTAGTTAATGGAAAAATTAGTTAGTATTATTCTGCCCGTCTACAATGTCGAACAGTATATAAAAAATTGTTTAGAATCAATTCAACAACAAACTTATCCAAATTTGGAAGTAATCATTGTTAATGACGGTTCAACCGATAAAAGCGTTGAATATTGTGAGCAAATTTGTAAGATAGATTCTAGGTTTTCTATCACTCACAAAGAAAATGGTGGACTTTCCGATGCAAGAAATGTCGGTATAGATAAAGCCAAGGGAGATTACCTCATTTTTGTTGATAGTGATGATTTTGTTTCTCAAGATATGGTATCTTATTTAGTATCTTGTATGGAGAACAATGAGGCAGACATTGCTATTTGCGATCCTGTTCATTATTATAGTGATCGTCAAAACAATGATCTTAATATTTTTTCTCCAGCATCAAGCGTTAAGGTTTACGAAACAACGGAGGCTCTATGTGAGATGTTTTATCAAAAATCTTTTTTGGTGTCTGCCTGGGCCAAGATATTTAAAAGAGAGTTGTTTGATGATATAAGATTTCCTGTAGGTAAGCTATTTGAAGATAGTGCGATTATGTATTTGCTCCTCGAAAAATGTGAAACAATTGCATACTCTGATGCGAAATTATATGCTTATGTACACAGGGATAATAGTATCACAACAAAGAAATTTTCGGATAGAGACTTAGATATTTTGGAGATTACGAACACAATTATTAATCACTATGGTGATAATTTACGCGTGTATACTGCAGCGGTGTCTTATAAGGTATCTGCATGTTTCAGAATTCTATTAAACTCACCTTCTGAAGAAAAGTATAAAAAAGTACAAAAAGAATGTTTGAGTTATATTTTACAAAATTGGAGAAACATATTATTTAATAATAATGTTCGATTGAAGAACAAGCTTGCCTTAATTTCTATAACTATTTTCAATCCTTTTGTTAAATTGATCTATAGTAAAGTAAACAGATGGGAATGATAGCAAATGAACAAATATGAAGAAAGATATCAAGAAAATTTATCTAAGAATGATTTTTATAAATTAATTAATAAGAGTTACTTATCAGATAAAGAACTTCAAGTACAACAAGTAAAAGCTGGGATAGTCTTACCACCAAAGGCATTTGAAACAAAATTATCAAATAAACTTGGCCTACAAAAATCTTTGCATGGAAAGGGTGGAGTTGTAGACTCAAATGGAAATTACATTGAACTATCTGCACAAAAAGCAGTCGGGATGAGAAATAGAGTCTATGGTCCGTATAAAATTAATTACGATAATCTGCCAATTAGAAATGAAAAAGTAATCTATTTGAACTATTTCATCAAACAATGGGGACATTTTTTACTGGATGTTGTTGGAAGGTTATGGTATCCATTGCTGCAGGATAATGATACTAAGTTAGTCTATACCTGCTATGCTGGAACAGAAACAAAGATTGAGGGAAACTATTTAGAGTTTTTGAAGCTTCTCGGCATAGATCAATCACGTTTAATCATGATAAACTGTCCCACTCAGTTCTCAGAAGTCATTATTCCTGAAAGCTCCATTTTACCGGGGGGATATTATACAAAAGAGTATAAACAACTATTCAGTTCGGTAGTAGAAAATATTAAATTGGACAAGTATGATGTGAATGCTAAAATGATTTATTGTTCGAGGTCTAAATTAGGGATTGCTAAAAGTAAAGAATTTGGCGAAGACGGTATTGAGGGGATTTTTAAACAAAATGGCTATACATCTGTTTACATGGAAACAATGTCTTTGGAAGAGCAAATAAAAACCTTATTATCGGCTAAGACAATAGTATTAACGAGTGGTTCGTTAGCACATAATCTTTTATTTGTAAATAAAGATATTGATGTTTTTATTTTGAATAAAACCTATAGAGTAAATCTCCATCAATTTTTAATAAACGAGATCTCAGATGCTACAGTAAGATTTGTAGATATCTATCGATCACCTTTACCGATTTTATACGGATATGGACCATTTTTAATGGATCTTACAAAACCTTTGGCTAATTTCTTGGACGATAATGAATTTGTATATGAAAAAGGTACTGTTTTAAGTAAAAAAGATTATTTTAAATACTATTTGAAATGGTTGTGGAGTTATAGATTCTTTTTATTTAGGTTAAATGGTATTAAAGAAGGAAATAGTGAATTCGAGAAGAGTTTTAAGATAATTAGGAGATACTATAAAACAGGACGATAGAATGAGTAAATATAAGGAATTAGCAAAAAATACAGGTATTTTTGCTTTGGCTAACTTTTCATCAAAGATTTTAATTTTTTTGTTAGTACCTATATATACACGGGTACTTACCACTACGGAATATGGTTTTTATGACTTAGTCTATACAACTATTCAGCTTTTTGTACCAATCTTGACATTAAATATATCTGAAGCCGTTATGAGGTTCCTAATGAAAGATGGTGTTTCTAAAAAATCAGTCTTTTCAATTGCTGTTTTAGATATATTTATTGGATCAATTGCTTTTGCTTTATTGTTGTTAGTAAATAACCTGTTTTCTTTATCAGATTTAATTTCTCAATACAGTATTTACATATTTGTAATCTTTGTTTTCTATACCCTAAATAATTTTTTGATACAATTTTCTAAGGGAATTGATAAAATTGGTGTTACAGCTATCTCTGGGGTCATAAGTACAGCAGTTATGCTTGCCATGAATGTCATTCTTCTAGTAGTATTTGATTGGGGATTGTTAGGTTTCTTTATTGCTAATGTTTGTGGATATGTTATACCTTGTATTTATATAGTTTCTAGATTAAGATTGTGGGAATTATTTGAAATTAAGATTGATAAAAAATTACAATGGGAAATGGTTTACTATGCTTTGCCATTAGTTTTAAATATATTAAGCTGGTGGGTAAATAATACTTCAGATAGATATATTGTGACTGCAATAGTAGGTATACAAGCTAGTGCAATTATTTCAGTCGCTTATAAAATTCCACAGATTTTGTCTACGATTAGTGCAATTTTTATTCAATCATGGCAAATCTCTGCAATTAAAATACAAGAAGATAAGAGCGATACTACATTTGTATCAAACATGCTCCTATACTATAATGCACTTCTATTGATTATAGCGAGTGGTATCATATTATTTGTCAAACCTATTTCTAATATATTGTTTGGTATTTCCTTCTATTCTGCGTGGGAGCTGGTACCATTTTTAATAATTAGCAGTCTATTCAATGCAATTTCAGGTTGTATAGGAGCAATTATGGGAGCTAAAATGGATACTCATAACATTGCAAAGTCGGCTTTAGTTGGGATGATTGCAAATATTATTTTAAATATAGTGTTAACATTCTTAATGGGTCCACAGGGAATTACAATTTCTACCCTGATAGCTAGTTTTCTTATTTTTTATATGCGAAAAGATAGTGTAAAAGAAATTAATTCAGAAACATATAGAGCAATTTATTTATCGTGGATACTATTAGTTGTAGAGGCCTGTCTGCTAATTTATATGGATTTTATTATTGGTGCTTTAATAGCAATGGTAATAAACTTATTTTTACTAAAAGATGTTATCAAACCTTTATATTTAAAAATTTTCAAAAGAAATTAGGTACAAAATGATTGTTTTACAATACTTTAAGATTTTAGCTAGATTCGTTTTTATGTTTTTGATAAGTGCGGTGTTACTGCCTTTCAAAATAAAACCTAATAAGATTGTTTTTATTAATTTCAATGGGAAAGGATATGGTGATAATCCGAAAAGTATTTGTGAGTATCTTAGAACTACTTACCCAGATTTAGATTTGGTTTGGCTTGCAAGAGATAACGAAGGTTTTCCAGATGGGGTTAGGGTTGTTAAATATGGGACTTTCCAAGCTTTTTATGAGCAAGCGAGTTCGAAGGTTTGGGTATATAATGTAAGAGCTTTTGCAAGAATACTAAAAAAACGAGGACAGATTTATATTCAAACTTGGCATGGTGCTTCTAGTTTTAAGTTGATAGAAAAACAAGCTGATTTACCAATAAATTATGTTTTAGAAGCTAAGTATGATGCAAGAGTCACAGATATAATGATTTCAGATAGTAGAAAACAAACTGAAGAATTTCAAAAGTATTTTTGGTATTCAGGAGAAATTTTTGAGGTGGGGATGCCGAGAAATGATGCCTTGTTTCACTATAAGGAAGACTACGACAAGTTAAATAATATCAGAAAAGAACTAAGCATTCATTCAGATGATTATGTTATTTTATATGCCCCTACTTTCAGAGATGATGGGGATGCATCTTATTTAGATATAAATTTTGAACGGCTTTTGCAATGTGTTGAACACGGAATTAAAAAGAAATGTAAATTCTTAATTAGGTTACACCCTAATCACTCCCATTTGTGTAATAATATTTCATTTAATAAGAATATAATCAATGCTACGTTTTATTCAGATATGCAAGAGCTTACTTTGTTGGCAGATGTTTTAGTCACAGATTATTCTTCCTCGATATTTGATTTTATGCTTTTAAACAAGCCTTATGTCAGATATGTGAATGATTTAGAAAAATATGCTGAGCTTAGGGGGGTATCAGATACATATTACGAATTGCCGGATTCGATTATTAAAACTGCTGAAGAATTGTATGACTTACTGCCTAAAAAAATAGAAAATTTTGATTATGATTCTATAAAAAAATATAGAAATGAAATACTGTGTCCAATCTTTAATGGAACCGCTAGTGAAAATGTAGGAAGGAGAATAATTCAAGAGTTGTGAAGTAAAACATTGGGTTATTTTTAAGGTAACGAGATTTGAAAAATAATGATTTAAAGATAGGAAGTGGAGCTATTCATCAAATTTCCGCTACACTTTCTCAAAATAGTATTTCGGGAAAGATTTTATATTGTGCTGATCCAGTTGTCGATGACTTGTACGGTTCGATAGTACGTTCACAAATAGAGGAAATTGGTCGGGTAAAGGAAGAAAGTTGCAATTATAATACTATTGCTTATGCGATGAATATAGCAGAACGGGCTATTGCCACAGATATTGACTGTATTGTGGGAATGGGAGGAGGTCGTGTTTTAGATGTCTGCAAGTATGCATCTTTTATTTCGAAACGTCCTTACCTATCGATTCCGACAACAGCAGCAAATGATGGCATTGCTTCCCCAGTTGCTGTTTTGAAAAGGCAGGATGATAGACCAAAAAGCTTAGGGGCGGCTATCCCCTCAATGACACTAATTGATATTGATGTTATTGCATCAGGACCTATACAAAATATAAAAGCTGGTATCGGTGATACAATATCCAATTACACTGCATTGAAAGATTGGGAGTTGGCAGTTGAGCGAGGGAAAGATGAGATGCATGGTTTTGCATATCTAATGTCGCAAAATTCTTTAGATGCTTTAATGAAAACGAGGTATAATTCTATTACCCCTGATTTTATTGAAGTTTTGGTAAACTCTTTAGTTTTATCAGGCATTGCAATGGATTTTGCGGGAAGTAGTAGACCTGTCAGTGGGTCAGAGCACTTATTTAGTCATGCATTAGATTACTATGGTTCTACAAGGAATCTTCATGGAATTCAGGTTGCATTAGGTACAGTCGCAGTTTTGAAATTAATTGAAAATTCTGTTGATACTGTAGTGGATTACTTGCAAAGATTTGAGGTTCATATTAACCCGAAACTTTTGGGGATAGATGAAGAGTTGTTTATTTATTGTATGCAACATGCTACAAAAATGAGAAGTAATCGCTATACCTATCTGCATGAAGTTGATCTTAGCACAGATAGATTGAAACAAATATATAAGGAACTCATAAGCGAGTTGTAGAAAAGAGAGGAAAAAATGAAAGCACTTATTTTAGCAGCAGGGTTAGGAACACGTCTAGCTCCAATTACCAATGAGGTACCAAAATCTTTGGTACCAGTCAATGGTAAGCCAATTTTGATGAAACAAATTGAAAATTTATATCAAAATAATATTACAGATATTACGATTATTGCTGGATATAAGTCATCTGTATTAACAGATGCAGTTACTGAAAAGTATCCAGAAATTAATATTATTAATAATGTTGATTTTAAAACGACTAATAATATGTATTCAGCCTATCTAGGAAAAGCTGCAATGGGTGATAGTGACTTCTTAATGATGAATGCAGATGTATTTTATGATGCTTCTGTTATTAAAAGTCTGTTGCTTCATAAAGCTCCAAATGCAATTGTAACTGATTTAGGTATTTATATTGAAGAGTCTATGAAAGTCGTAGAAAAAAATGGTCGTTTAGTAGAAATTTCTAAACAGATTTCACCTGAGGAAACTTTAGGAGCTTCTATTGATGTTTATAAATTCTCTTATGAAGCAGGTGCTCGATTCTTTGAAAAGTGTAAGGAATTTATTGAAGATAAACGAGAACTTCAAATGTGGAGTGAGGTTGCTCTTAATGCAATTCTTTCTGAAGTTGAATTTGTAGCATGTCCATTAGAGGGTCGTTGGTTAGAAATTGATAATCATGAAGACTTAGTTGCTGCAGAAAAACTATTTGCTTGAACCGAATACGGAGAATGAAATTGACAAATAGAGTTGATTATTTTGGTGCTGATATTAGTGAACTTCAGAATAAAAAATTATTCTTATTTGATATGGATGGTACCATTTATGAAGAAGATAGGTTGTTTGAGGGTACTCTCGAATTATTAGACTATATTCATAATATTGGCGGTGAGTATATTTTTATTACAAACAATTCATCTAAGTCTGTTGTTGACTATGTTGAAAAAGTTAACAGATTAGGTATTAAAGCTGAACGAGATAATTTTTTTACCTCTGCTCAAGCCACAATTGTTTATATTAAAGAAAATTATCCTAAATCTAAAGTTTATTGCCAAGGAACAAAATCTTTGATAAAAGAACTATCTGACGCAGGAATTGATGTAACTGAGCAAGTTAGTGCTGATATAGATGTTGTTCTTGTTGGTTTTGATACAGAATTAACCAGTGATAAAATTCGCAATACCTGCGAGATTCTATCAACAAAGGACGTACCTTTCATAGCTACTAACCCTGATATTCGCTGCCCAGTATCGTTTGGATTCATCCCGGATTGTGGTTCTATTTGTGATATGATTAGTAAATCAGTCGATAGGAAACCTGTTTACATAGGTAAACCTGAACCTACGATGGTTGATATTGTTCGAAAAAAATTAAATTATTCTCTATTTGAAACAGTTGTGATTGGAGATCGCTTGTATACGGATATCATGACTGGTATAAATGCAGGAGTAACTTCAGTTTGTGTGCTGACAGGAGAAGCAACGGTGAATGATATTCAACAAGATAGTATAAAACCGACTTATACATTTAAAAACGTGAAAGAAATGTGGAAAGGAATTGTCTGATTTTTTCATTCTGAATAGTGAATTCATGAATACTGTCAAAATACTCGTATGTATTTAAATTGATTTTATTATTTTAATAATGGACAAATTAAAATTATTTTTCTCCCCAAATCGTTCGTGAACGTAAAGTACTCATCAACAAAGAAAGGTACCCCTTTTATGAAAGGTATTATTCTAGCAGGTGGTTCGGGAACTCGCTTGTATCCTTTGACTCGCGCTGCATCAAAACAACTTATGCCGGTTTATGATAAACCGATGATTTACTACCCACTTTCAACATTAATGTTGGCTGGGATTAGGGATATTTTGATTATCTCAACTCCTCAAGATTTGCCTCGTTTTAAAGAGCTTCTTCAAGATGGTTCTGAGTTTGGTATTAAACTTTCTTATGCTGAGCAACCAAGTCCAGATGGTTTGGCACAAGCCTTTATCATTGGGGAAGAGTTTATCGGTGACGATAGCGTTGCCTTGATTTTAGGTGACAATATCTACCATGGTCCTGGTCTGAGCACAATGCTTCAAAAAGCAGCCAAGAAAGAGAAAGGTGCGACTGTTTTTGGCTACCATGTCAAGGATCCAGAACGCTTTGGTGTTGTAGAATTTGATGAAAATATGAATGCTATCTCCATCGAAGAAAAGCCAGAATACCCTCGTTCAAACTATGCAGTGACAGGACTCTATTTCTATGATAATGATGTAGTAGAGATTGCCAAAAGTATTAAACCAAGTCCTCGTGGTGAATTGGAAATTACAGATGTCAACAAGGCTTACTTGGATCGTGGTGATTTGTCTGTTGAGCTCATGGGACGTGGTTTTGCTTGGTTGGATACTGGCACTCATGAAAGTTTACTAGAGGCTTCGCAGTACATCGAAACAGTCCAACGGATGCAAAATGTTCAGGTAGCAAACTTAGAAGAAATTGCTTACCGTATGGGCTATATCAGTCGAGAAGATGTATTGGCCTTAGCCCAATCACTTAAGAAAAATGAATACGGACAGTATCTGCTCCGTTTGATTGGAGAAGCATAGATGACAGATAATTTTTTCGGTAAGACGCTTGCGGCACGCAAGGTTGAAGCTATTCCAGGCATGTTGGAGTTTGATATCCCCGTTCATGGAGATAATCGTGGCTGGTTTAAAGAAAATTTCCAAAAGGAAAAAATGCTTCCACTTGGATTTCCAGAGTCTTTCTTTGCAGAAGGAAAATTGCAAAACAATGTATCCTTCTCACGTAAAAATGTCCTTCGAGGCCTCCACGCAGAGCCTTGGGATAAGTACATCTCTGTAGCAGATGGAGGGAAAGTTCTGGGTTCTTGGGTTGATCTACGCGAGGGTGAAACCTTTGGGAATACCTATCAGACAGTGATTGATGCGAGTAAGGGAATCTTTGTTCCTCGAGGCGTAGCTAATGGCTTCCAAGTTTTATCAGATACAGTGTCATATAGCTATCTGGTCAATGATTACTGGGCTCTTGAACTCAAACCCAAGTATGCCTTTGTGAACTACGCTGATCCAAGCCTTGGTATTGAATGGGAAAATATTGCAGAAGCAGAGGTTTCAGAAGCAGATAAAAATCATCCACTACTTAAGGATGTAAAACCTTTGAAAAAAGAAGATTTGTAAAAAGGAAAGAATATGACTGAATACAAAAATATTATCGTGACAGGTGGAGCTGGCTTTATCGGTTCTAACTTTGTCCATTATGTTTACGAGAACTTTCCAGATGTTCATGTGACAGTCCTAGATAAGTTGACTTATGCTGGAAACCGCGCGAATATTGAGGAAATTTTAGGTAATCGTGTTGAGTTAGTTGTTGGTGACATTGCTGATGCGGAGTTGGTAGACAAGTTGGCTGCTCAAGCAGATGCTATCGTTCATTATGCAGCGGAAAGCCACAATGATAATTCGCTCAATGATCCATCGCCATTTATTCATACTAACTTCATCGGAACCTATACTCTTTTAGAAGCTGCTCGTAAGTATGATATTCGCTTCCACCATGTATCGACAGATGAAGTTTATGGGGATCTCCCTTTACGCGAAGATTTGCCAGGTCATGGTGAAGGACCAGGTGAGAAATTTACTGCTGAAACAAAATACAACCCAAGCTCGCCTTACTCATCAACCAAGGCAGCCTCAGATTTGATTGTCAAAGCCTGGGTGCGTTCTTTTGGAGTCAAGGCAACGATTTCCAACTGTTCAAATAACTACGGTCCTTATCAACATATCGAAAAATTCATCCCACGTCAGATTACTAACATCCTAAGTGGAATTAAGCCAAAACTTTACGGTGAAGGTAAGAATGTTCGTGACTGGATTCATACCAATGACCATTCTTCAGGAGTTTGGACAATCTTGACAAAAGGGCAAATCGGTGAAACCTACTTGATTGGGGCTGATGGTGAGAAGAACAATAAGGAAGTTTTGGAACTTATCCTTAAGGAAATGGGACAAGCTGTGGATGCCTATGATCATGTGACTGACCGTGCAGGACATGACCTTCGCTATGCGATTGATGCCAGCAAGCTCCGTGAGGAGTTGGGGTGGAAACCTGAATTTACCAACTTTGAAGCTGGGCTCAAGGCAACAATCAAGTGGTATACAGATAACCAAGAATGGTGGAAAGCAGAAAAAGAAGCTGTTGAAGCCAATTATGCTAAAACTCAGGAGATTATTACAGTATAAAAAGCAGGAAATAGCTGCTTTTTATTGCTATATTGGGAAGAGTTACATATTAGAAAGGTCTAGAGATGATTTTAATTACAGGGGCAAATGGCCAATTAGGAACGGAACTTCGCTATTTATTGGATGAACGTAATGAAGAATACGTGGCAGTAGATGTGGCTGAGATGGACATTACCAATGAAGAAATGGTTGAAAAAGTTTTTGAAGAGGTGAAACCGACTTTAGTCTACCACTGTGCAGCCTACACCGCTGTTGATGCAGCAGAGGATGAAGGAAAAGAGTTGGACTTCGCCATCAATGTGACGGGGACAAAAAATGTCGCAAAAGCATCTGAAAAGCATGGTGCAACTCTAGTTTATATTTCTACGGACTATGTCTTTGACGGTAAGAAACCAGTTGGACAAGAGTGGGAAGTTGATGACCGACCAGATCCACAGACAGAATATGGACGCACTAAGCGTATGGGGGAAGAGTTAGTTGAGAAGCATGTGTCTAATTTCTATATTATCCGTACTGCCTGGGTATTTGGAAATTATGGCAAAAACTTCGTTTTTACCATGCAAAATCTTGCGAAAACTCATAAGACTTTAACAGTTGTAGATGACCAGTACGGTCGTCCGACTTGGACTCGTACCTTGGCTGAGTTCATGACCTACCTAGCTGAAAATCGTAAGGAATTTGGTTATTATCATTTGTCAAATGATGCGACAGAAGACACAACATGGTATGATTTTGCAGTTGAAATTTTGAAAGATACAGATGTCGAAGTCAAGCCAGTAGATTCCAGTCAATTTCCAGCCAAAGCTAAACGTCCGCTAAACTCAACGATGAGCCTGGCCAAAGCCAAAGCTACTGGATTTGTTATTCCAACTTGGCAAGATGCATTGCAAGAATTTTACAAACAAGAAGTGAGATAAGTAGTAGAATGATTTTCTAGTCTAATAAAAGAGGCAGATAATGAACTCCAAAGGAGCTTAAGATGTACGATTATCTTGTTGTTGGTGCTGGTCTCTTTGGCGCATAGCTTTGGCTCAGTTTCTATTATCGCTCACATCATCCATCAGAAGATTAATCTGAAGGTACCCAATTATCGCCAAGAAGAAGATTGGGCTAGGATGGGTTTACCAATCACACGTAAGGAAATCTCTAATTGGCATATCAAGGCAAGTCAATACTATTTAGAGTCCCTTTATAACCTTTTACGAGAAAAGTTGTTAGAACAACCTCTTCTTCATGCGGATGAAACCTCTTATCGGGTTCTAGAGAGTGATAGCCATCTGACCTACTATTGGACCTTTTTGTCTGGGAAAGCTGAGAATCAAGCAATCACGCTGTACCATCATGATCAGCGTCGGAGTGGTTTAGTAGTACAAGAATTCCTAGGAGATTATTCTGGCTATGTGCATTGTGATATGTTGCGGCAGTAACTTAGGACTTTAGTCCTCTAGTTCTGCCTATGCGATAGCAGTCCAAGGTTTAGGAGCAAGGCGACGCTAAGCTTGGTAAACTGCGAACCGCTAGAAGCTTATCGTCAACTGGAAGAAGCTGAACTTGTTGGATGTTGGGCACATGTGAGAAGGAAGTTTTTTGAAGCGACCCCCAAGCAAGCAGATAAATCATCCTTAGAAGCTAAAGGTTTAGCTTATTGTGATCAGTTATTTTCCCTGGAAAGAGACTGGGAGGCTTTGCCAGCTGATGAACGACTACAGAAACGTCAAGAAGAGCTCCAACCCCTAATGGAAGACTTCTTTGCTTAGTGCCGGCGTCAGTCAGTTTTAGCAGGTTCAAAACTAGGAAGGGCAATTGAATACAGCCTCAAGTATGAAGAAACCTTTAAGACTATTTTGAAAGACGGACATCTGGTCCTTTCCAATAATCTAGCTGAACGCGCCATTAAATCATTGGTTATGGGACGGAGTAAAAGAGTTCAGTGGACTCTTTTAGCCTAAGCTAAATTTTAAAAAGCGAGGGTGGTTATTTTCTCAAAGTTTTGAAGGAGTTAAAGCAACAGCTATTATTATGAGTTTGTTGGAAACAGCTAAACGTCATCAATTAAATAGCGAGAAATATCTATTCTATCTTCTAGAATGTCTTCCAAACGAGGAAACTCTCGTAAACAAAGAGGTTTTAGAGGCTTATTTACCATGGACTAAAGTTGTACAAGAAAAGTGCAAATAAGAAATCTCCAGATTAGGAACTATCCGTGAGTTCTCTAGTCTGGAGATTTTTCAATATACTTCGTTATTGGGCGCTTACAATGATATTCATATTTTTTGCAAAGATGTTGTTTGAAAAATAATTTTCAAAAATTCTGAAAATTCTGTTGACAACTTTCTGAAAAGAGTCTATAATGGAGAGAAAGTTTTAAAGGAGAAAATGATGAAAAGTTCAAGACTATTTGCCCTTGCGGGCGTGACATTATTGGCGGCGACTACTTTAGCTGCATGCTCTGGATCAGGTTCAAGCACTAAAGGTGAGAAGACATTCTCATACATTTATGAGACAGACCCTGATAACCTCAACTATTTGACAACTGCTAAGGCTGCGACAGCAAATATTACCAGTAACGTGGTTGATGGTTTGCTAGAAAATGATCGCTACGGGAACTTTGTGCCGTCTATGGCTGAGGATTGGTCTGTATCCAAGGATGGATTGACTTACACTTATACTATCCGTAAGGATGCAAAATGGTATACTTCTGAAGGTGAAGAATACGCGGCAGTCAAAGCTCAAGACTTTGTAACAGGACTAAAATATGCTGCTGATAAAAAATCAGATGCTCTTTACCTTGTTCAAGAATCAATCAAAGGGTTGGATGCCTATGTAAAAGGGGAAATCAAAGATTTCTCACAAGTAGGAATTAAGGCTCTGGATGAACAGACAGTTCAGTACACTTTGAACAAACCAGAAAGCTTCTGGAATTCTAAGACAACCATGGGTGTGCTTGCGCCAGTTAATGAAGAGTTTTTGAATTCAAAAGGGGATGATTTTGCCAAAGCTACGGATCCAAGTAGTCTCTTGTATAACGGTCCTTATTTGTTGAAATCCATTGTGACCAAATCTTCTGTTGAATTTGCGAAAAATCCGAACTACTGGGATAAGGACAATGTGCATATTGACAAAGTTAAATTGTCATTCTGGGATGGTCAAGATACCAGCAAACCTGCAGAAAACTTTAAAGATGGTAGCCTTACAGCAGCTCGTCTCTATCCAACAAGTGCAAGTTTCGCAGAGCTTGAGAAGAGTATGAAGGACAATATTGTCTATACTCAACAAGACTCTATTACGTATCTAGTTGGTACAAATATTGACCGTCAGTCCTATAAATACACATCTAAGACCAGCGACGAACAAAAGGCATCGACTAAAAAGGCTCTCTTAAACAAGGATTTCCGTCAGGCTATTGCCTTTGGTTTTGATCGTACAGCCTATGCCTCTCAGTTGAATGGACAAACTGGAGCAAGCAAAATCTTACGTAATATCTTTGTTCCACCAACATTTGTTCAAGCAGATGGTAAAAACTTTGGCGATATGGTCAAAGAGAAATTGGTCACTTATGGGGATGAATGGAAGGATGTTAATCTTGCAGATTCTCAGGATGGTCTTTACAATCCAGAAAAAGCCAAGGCTGAATTTGCTAAAGCTAAATCAGCCTTACAAGCAGAAGGTGTGACTTTCCCAATTCATTTGGATATGCCAGTTGACCAGACAGCAACTACAAAAGTTCAGCGCGTCCAATCTATGAAACAATCCTTGGAAGCAACTTTAGGAGCGGATAATGTAGTCATTGATATTCAACAACTACAAAAAGACGAAGTAAACAATATTACATATTTTGCTGAAAATGCTGCTGGTGAAGACTGGGATTTATCAGATAATGTCGGTTGGGGTCCAGACTTTGCCGATCCATCAACCTACCTTGATATCATCAAACCATCTGTAGGAGAAAGTACTAAAACATATTTAGGGTTTGACTCAGGGGAAGATAATGTAGCTGCTAAAAAAGTAGGTCTATATGACTACGAAAAATTGGTTACTGAGGCTGGTGATGAGACTACAGATGTTGCTAAACGCTATGATAAATACGCTGCAGCCCAAGCTTGGTTGACAGATAGTGCTTTGATTATTCCAACTACATCTCGTACAGGGCGTCCAATCTTGTCTAAGATGGTACCATTTACAATACCATTTGCATTGTCAGGAAATAAAGGTACAAGTGAACCAGTCTTGTATAAATACTTGGAACTTCAAGACAAGGCAGTCACTGTAGATGAATATCAAAAAGCTCAGGAAAAATGGATGAAAGAAAAAGAAGAGTCTAATAAAAAGGCTCAAGAAGATCTCGCAAAACATGTGAAATAACTGTTGCAAAATATAAGAAAGGATTTAGTATTTCTCTTGAATGCTGAATCCTTTTTTACATTTGTAAAGAAAGATTCTAAATGTACTGCCCCCCAAAAGTTGGAGCCTCTTTTTGTCAGAATAGAGAAAATTTTTGTTAATTTTACTTGTTTCCTATTGCTTTATCAGTTATTATTTGTTATATTAAAAGTATAATTATTTTTTATTTATCAGGGTTAAGCATTGCACTTTCAGAGGAAGGAGTATTTTTTAAAAAGGAAATGTAAACGCTTGCCCAAAAATGAAAGGATTTAGAAGTTTATGAATAAAGGATTATTTGAAAAACGTTGTAAATATAGTATTCGGAAATTTTCATTAGGTGTTGCTTCTGTTATGATTGGAGCTGCATTCTTTGGGACAAGTCCGGTTCTTGCAGATAGCGTGCAGTCTGGTTCCACGGCGAACTTACCAGCTGATTTAGCTACTGCTCTTGCAACAGCAAAAGAGAATGATGGGCGTGATTTTGAAGTGCCTAAGGTGGGAGAAGACCAAGGTTCTCCAGAAGTTACAGATGGACCTAAGACAGAAGAAGAACTATTAGCACTTGAAAAAGAAAAACCAGCTGAAGAAAAACCAAAAGAGGATAAACCTGCAGCTGCTAAACCTGAAACACCTAAGACGGTAACCCCTGAATGGCAAACGGTAGAGAAAAAAGAACAACAGGGAACAGTCACTATCCGAGAAGAAAAAGGTGTCCGCTACAACCAACTATCCTCAACTGCTCAAAATGATAACGCAGGCAAACCAGCCCTGTTTGAAAAGAAGGGCTTGACCGTTGATGCCAATGGAAATGCAACTGTTGATTTAACCTTCAAAGAAGATTCTGAAAAGGGCAAATCACGCTTTGGTGTCTTCTTGAAATTTAAAGATACCAATAATAATGTTTTTGTCGGTTATGACAAGGATGGTTGGTTCTGGGAATACAAAACTCCAGGTAATAGCACATGGTATAAAGGCAACCGTTTTGCTGCTCCTGAAACAGGATCAATAAACCGTCTTTCTATCACTCTCAAGTCAGACGGTCAGCTAAATGCCAGCAATAACGATGTCAATCTCTTTGACACAGTGACTCTACCAGCTGCGGTCAATGACCATCTTAAAAATGAGAAGAAGATTCTTCTCAAGGCGGGCTCTTATGACGATGAGCGAACAGTTGTTAGCGTTAAAACGGATAACCAAGAGGGGGTAAAAACAGAGGATACCCCTGCTGAAAAAGAAACAGGTCCTGAAGTTGATGATAGCAAGGTGACTTATGACACGATTCAGTCTAAGGTCCTCAAAGCAGTGATTGACCAAGCCTTCCCTCGTGTCAAGGAATACAGCTTGAACGGGCATACTTTGCCAGGACAGGTGCAACAGTTCAACCAAGTCTTTATCAATAACCACCGAATCACCCCTGAAGTCACTTATAAGAAAATCAATGAGACAACAGCAGAGTACTTGATGAAGCTTCGCGATGATGCTCACTTAATCAATGCGGAAATGACAGTACGCTTGCAAGTTGTGGACAATCAATTGCACTTTGATGTGACCAAGATTGTCAACCACAATCAAGTCACTCCAGGTCAAAAGATTGATGACGAAAGAAAACTACTTTCTTCTATTAGTTTCCTCGGCAATGCTTTAGTCTCTGTTTCTAGTGATCAAACTGGTGCTAAGTTTGATGGGGCAACTATGTCAAACAATACGCATGTCAGCGGAGATGATCATATCGATGTAACCAATCCAATGAAGGATTTGGCTAAGAGTTACATGTATGGATTTGTTTCTACAGATAAGCTTGCTGCTGGTGTTTGGAGTAACTCTCAAAACAGCTATGGTGGTGGTTCGAATGACTGGACTCGTTTGACAGCTTATAAAGAAACAGTCGGAAATGCCAACTATGTAGGAATCCACAGCTCTGAATGGCAATGGGAAAAAGCTTATAAGGGCATTGTTTTCCCAGAATACACGAAGGAACTTCCGAGTGCTAAGGTTGTTATCACTGAAGATGCCAATGCAGACAAGAAAGTTGATTGGCAAGATGGTGCCATTGCTTATCGTAGCATTATGAACAACCCTCAAGGTTGGGAAAAAGTTAAGGATATCACAGCTTACCGTATCGCGATGAACTTTGGTTCTCAAGCACAAAACCCATTCCTTATGACCTTGGATGGTATCAAGAAAATCAATCTCCACACAGATGGTCTTGGGCAAGGTGTTCTCCTTAAAGGATATGGTAGCGAAGGCCATGACTCTGGTCACTTGAACTATGCTGATATTGGTAAGCGTATCGGTGGTGTCGAAGACTTCAAGACCCTAATTGAGAAGGCTAAGAAATATGGAGCTCATCTAGGTATCCACGTTAACGCTTCAGAAACTTATCCTGAGTCTAAATACTTCAATGAAAAAATTCTCCGTAAGAATCCAGATGGAAGCTATAGCTATGGTTGGAACTGGCTAGATCAAGGTATCAACATTGATGCTGCCTATGACCTAGCTCATGGTCGTTTGGCACGTTGGGAAGATTTGAAGAAAAAACTTGGTGACGGTCTCGACTTTATCTATGTGGACGTTTGGGGTAATGGTCAATCAGGTGATAACGGTGCCTGGGCTACCCACGTTCTTGCTAAAGAAATTAACAAACAAGGCTGGCGCTTTGCGATCGAGTGGGGCCATGGTGGTGAGTACGACTCTACCTTCCATCACTGGGCAGCTGACTTGACCTACGGTGGCTACACCAATAAAGGTATCAACAGTGTCATCACCCGCTTTATCCGTAACCACCAAAAAGATGCTTGGGTTGGGGACTACAGAAGTTATGGTGGTGCAGCCAACTATCCACTGCTAGGTGGCTACAGCATGAAAGACTTTGAAGGCTGGCAAGGAAGAAGTGACTACAATGGCTATGTAACCAACTTATTTGCCCATGACGTCATGACTAAGTACTTCCAACATTTCACTGTAAGTAAATGGGAAAATGGTACACCGGTGCCTATGACCGATAACGGTAGCACCTATAAATGGACTCCAGAAATGCGAGTGGAATTGGTAGATGCTGACAATAATAAAGTAGTTGTAACTCGTAAGTCAAATGATGTCAATAGCCCACAATATCGCGAACGTACAGTAACGCTCAACGGACGTGTCATCCAAGATGGTTCAGCTTACTTGACTCCTTGGAACTGGGATGCGAATGGTAAGAAACTTCCTACTGATAAGGAAAAGATGTACTACTTCAATACGCAGACTGGTGCAACAACTTGGACCCTTCCAAGCGATTGGGCAAAGAGCAAGGTTTACCTTTACAAGCTAACTGACCAAGGTAAGACAGAAGAGCAAGAACTAACTGTAAAAGATGGTAAAATCACCCTAGATCTTCTAGCAAATCAACCATACGTTCTCTATCGTTCGAAACAAACCAATCCTGAAATGTCATGGAGTGAAGGCATGCACATCTATGATCAAGGATTTAATAGCGGTACTTTGAAACATTGGACCATTTCAGGCGATGCTTCTAAGGCAGAAATTGTCAAGTCTCAAGGGGCAAACGATATGCTTCGTATTCAAGGAAACAAAGAAAAAGTTAGTCTCACTCAGAAATTAACTGGCTTGAAACCAAATACCAAGTATGCCGTTTATGTCGGTGTCGATAACCGTAGTAATGCCAAGGCGAGCATCACTGTAAACACTGGTGAAAAAGAAGTGACTACTTATACCAATAAGTCTCTCGCCCTCAACTATGTAAAAGCCTACGCCCACAATACACGTCGTAACAATGCTACAGTTGACGATACAAGTTACTTCCAAAACATGTACGCCTTCTTTACAACTGGATCGGACGTATCAAATGTTACTCTGACATTGAGTCGTGAAGCTGGTGATCAAGCAACTTACTTTGATGAAATTCGTACCTTTGAAAACAATTCAAGCATGTACGGAGACAAGCATGATACAGGTAAAGGCACCTTCAAGCAAGACTTTGAAAATGTTGCTCAGGGTATCTTCCCATTTGTAGTGGGTGGTGTCGAAGGTGTCGAAGACAACCGCACTCACTTGTCTGAAAAACATGATCCATATACACAACGTGGTTGGAACGGTAAGAAAGTTGATGATGTTATCGAAGGAAATTGGTCACTCAAGACAAATGGACTAGTGAGCCGTCGTAACTTGGTTTACCAAACTATTCCGCAAAACTTCCGTTTTGAAGCAGGTAAGACCTACCGTGTAACCTTTGAATACGAAGCAGGTTCAGACAATACCTATGCTTTTGTAGTCGGTAAGGGAGAATTCCAGTCAGGTCGTCGTGGTACTCAAGCAAGCAACTTGGAAATGCATGAATTGCCAAATACTTGGACAGATTCTAAGAAAGCCAAGAAGGCAACCTTCCTCGTGACAGGTGCAGAAACAGGGGATACTTGGGTAGGTATCTACTCAACTGGAAATGCAAGTAATACTCGTGGTGATTCTGGTGGAAATGCCAACTTCCGTGGTTATAACGACTTCATGATGGATAATCTTCAAATCGAAGAAATTACCCTAACAGGTAAGATGTTGACAGAAAATGCTCTGAAGAACTACTTGCCAACGGTTGCCATGACTAACTACACCAAAGAGTCTATGGATGCTTTGAAAGAGGCGGTCTTTAACCTCAGTCAGGCCGATGATGATATCAGTGTGGAAGAAGCGCGTGCAGAGATTGCCAAGATTGAAGCCTTGAAGAATGCTTTGGTTCAGAAGAAAACGGCTTTGGTAGCAGAAGACTTTGAAAGTTTGGATGCGCCAGCTCAACCAGGTGAAGGCCTAGAGAATGCTTTTGATGGCAATGTGTCTAGTCTATGGCATACATCATGGGGCGGAGGAGATGTAGGCAAGCCTGCAACCATGGTCTTGAAAGAAGCAACTGAAATCACTGGACTTCGTTATGTTCCACGTGGATCAGGTTCAAATGGTAACTTGCGTGATGTGAAACTTGTTGTGACAGATGAGTCTGGCAAGGAGCATACCTTTACTGCAACTGATTGGCCAGATAACAATAAGCCAAAAGACATTGATTTTGGTAAGACAATTAAGGCTAAGAAAATTGTCCTTACAGGTACTAAGACTTACGGAGATGGTGGCGATAAATACCAATCTGCAGCGGAACTCATCTTTACTCGTCCACAGGTAGCAGAAACACCTCTTGACTTGTCAGGCTATGAAGCGGCTTTGGCTAAGGCTCAGAAATTAACAGACAAAGACAATCAAGAGGAAGTAGCTAGCGTTCAGGCAAGCATGAAATATGCGACGGATAACCATCTCTTGACGGAAAGAATGGTGGAATACTTTGCAGATTATCTCAACCAATTAAAAGATTCTGCTACGAAACCAGATGCTTCAACTGTAGAGAAACCTGAGTTTAAACTTAGCTCTTTAGCTTCCGATCAAGGTAAGACGCCAGATTATAAGCAAGAAATAGCTAGACCAGAAACACCTGAACAAATCTTGCCAGCAACAGGTGAGAGTCAATCTGACACAGCCCTCTTCCTAGCAGGTGTTAGTCTAGCCCTATCTGCTCTCTTTGTAGTAAAAACGAAGAAAGACTAGTATTTAGTAAAACCTCTTAACAAGATTACGTAAGCAGTCTCTATCTTTTCCAATGAGGTTTATAGTACAGAAAAAGCCTGAGAAGATATCTTCTCAGGCTTTTGTTAAGCACATAAATACAATAGTGCTATGACAAAATCACCCAGAAAAATCTGGGTGATAAATGTTATGGTTGTGCTGGTTGAGGATTCTGATTTTGTTGATCAGGGGTTGTATTTGATTGTTGCGTATTATTGTTAGGATTGGTAGTCGTACTATTATTTGTGCTTGGAGTGGTTGAGCTAGACTGTGAAGTTGAACTATCTGATGATGAGCTTGAACTTTCAGTTGATGGGGGTTGTTGTGGAGCAGGTGAGTTCCACGTAGAACGAGCACCATTTTTAAATACGAATTCTCCATTTCTGTAGAGCCCCTCTGGTATATTCCAATCCTCTGGATTGCTTCCTTCAGACAGATAGGTCATCATAGAGCGGTAAACTTTGGCAGCGACCGTAAGGCCATTGCCTACAAGTGGTGTCAGACGGTTAGAATAGCCTGTCCATACAGCCATTGAATATTTACGCGTATAGCCAGCAAATAGTTCATCAGGTGCTACAAATTGAGAGGTCTTGATGTGGTTTTCAATTTCCTCATCTGTATAGTTAGAGGTTCCTGTTTTACCAGCCTGAGGGAGCCAAGCAAGATAGGCATTTCGTCCAGTTCCATAACTCAAGACTGTTTTCATCATTTCGGTCATCATATAGGCTGTCGTTTCCTTCATGGCACGAGTTCCGACATTAGAGAACTCTTTTTCACTCCCATCACTAAAGACGACTTTATGGATATACATTGGTTTATAGTAAGTTCCACCATTTGCAAAGGCAGCGTAAGCAGCAGCCATCTTTTCACTACTTGCTCCATATTTTTTGTCTGATTCGGTTGTGTTACTTGAAATGGCATTTGAGTAGTGAATACTTGGGTAGTCGATTCCGAGACCATTTAGGAAAGTCTTGGCGCGGTTGAGTCCGACCTTGTTTAGAGTTTCCACGGCTGGGACGTTTCGCGATTGTTGCAGGGCGTATTGCAAGGTGATGTTGCCAAAGTAGCCCCTATCCCAGTTATAAACAGGGGTATTTGTCCCAGGGTAGTTATAGGGCTCATCGTGAACGATAGTAGCAGTTGAATCGTAGACACCGTACTCCAAGGCAGGAGCATAGTCTGTGATCGGTTTCATAGTTGATCCCCAGTCGCGGTTTGTTTCTACTGCTTGGTTAATTCCGAAGGAAACATTACTTGACTGATGGCGTGCTCCTAGCTGGGCAATGACTTTACCGTTAGAAACATCAACAATGGTAGAAGCGACTTGCAATTCATCGTCTGGATAGGCAACGTATTCGTCTGTATTGTAAATATCCCACAGATGTTTTTGAGCTTCTTGGTCTACATTTGTGTAGACATCCATCCCAGTTGTGAGCAGGTTATAGCCTGTTTCTTCTTCAACTTGATTGATGACTTCCTTGAGGTAATTATCCATGTAAGCAGGGTAATTACTTGCTGATTTGAGACTTTGTAGTCCATCAGTAATTGGTGTATTGACTGCTTTCTCATACTGTTCAGCAGAGATGTAGCCTTGATTTTTCATTTCAGATAAGACCAAGTTTCGGCGGTCTTGGGCTGCTTCTGGATGTGAATAGGGGTCATATTGGTTTGGTGCCTGAGGCATTCCAGCCAGCAAGGCTAACTGAGGTAAACTTAAATTATTGAGGTCTTTACCATAGTAGTTTTGAGCTGCTGTCTGCATTCCATAGTTCCCATTAGACATGTAGACCTTATTTATATAGTAGGTCAAGATTTCTTGCTTGGTTGCTTTTTGTTCTAACTGAATCGCTAACCAAGCTTCCTGAGCCTTACGAGAAATAGTCTGGTCGGAAGTCGAAGTTGAAAAGTAAGTCAACTTAATCAACTGTTGAGTGAGAGTTGATCCACCTTGGAGGGAATTGCTTTGCAGATTGCGCAAGAAAGCTCCCAGGATACGGATGGTATCAATCCCCCTGTGGTCGAAGAAGCGATGGTCTTCGATAGAAACGATTGCCTTAACCAAATCTGTGGGAATATCATTAGCTTGGGCATTGACGCGGCGTTCAGAACCCAAGTCAGCAATGAGTTGATTTTTATTGTCGTAGATTTTACTAGAAGTTGTTGCAACTAGTTTACTCTCGGATAGGCTAGGAGCCTTGCTAACGTAGTAGAAAAAAACTCCTCCGCCTAAGACAATGGCTGCGATAACCAAGCTTAAGAAGCTAATGCTCAGATACTTGATTAGGCGCAGAATCGTTGGTTTGTTCATCTTGTTTTACCACCTAATAAATGTTCTTTGATAACATTGAGATAAGGAATTTGAGGAAAGGCACCAGCCTTGATTTCATATCCATATTCTCGAATATATTCAAGTGGCATTGATTTTTGTCCCTTATCTTGATGATAGAAGCGAATCAAATCGAATGCCGGCAATAAGTAGGTTTCTTGCTGAGAAGAAAAGTGAAGAAGGACAAAGCAGATTCCTTGTTGGGCAAGGACTTGTTCCATATGCTGAATCTGATGTGGATGAAAATTTTTCATCGGAATCGCACGTTTTTGTTTTGTTTCCTTGACTTCAAAGTCGATGTAATATCCATTATAAACGCCAGAATAGTCCGTCGTTGAAGCTTGTCGAAAATAGGCTTCAACAATCTTGGCACGACTTCGTTGTGGATAGTCCACTTGTACGATTTGAATAGGAGTTGGTTTCTTATGTATGACAGCCAAGCCCTGAGACAAATAGTAGTCGTTGGTAGCATTGATCATCTTTTCAAAAGACATTCCTCGATTTGCGAAATTTTTGGGTTGAGAAAGAGATGTTTGTCTTTTTTGTGATGAAACTTTATGTGGATAGTTGACCATAATTCTCCTTATTGGTACAATAACATCACTTTATTATACCATAATTTGCACAGAAAGGGTTAAAAATGGCTACAGCTTTGGTTTTAGGCTATTCTGCTTTTGATTTGGGTTTATTTTCTGATAAGGATCCTCGTCTTAAATTGATTAAAAAAGCGATACGTAAAGATTTAGAGGCTATGGCAGCAGATGGGGTGTCTTGGCTTGTGTTTACAGGAAGTTTGGGTTTTGAATATTGGGTTTTAGAGGTTGCTCAGGAGATGAAAACCGAATACGGTTTCCAGTTGGCCACCATTTTTGCTTTTGAAACCCATGGGGAAAATTGGAATGAAGGCAATCAGATGAAACTGAGTCGCTTTAAGCAGGTAGACTTTGTCAAATATGCCTATCCTCGCTATGAACACAAGGGGCAGTTAAGAGATTACCAGCAGTTTTTGCTGGAAAACACGACTAGTTCCTATCTTTTTTATGATGAAGAAAATGAAACAAAACTAGCTTATTTTTACCAAAAGATGAAAAATCAAGAGGACTATTTTATAAAGAGATTAACATTTGATCAATTAAATGAACTTGCTGAAAATTTTTCCGAAAATTGAAGCTTTGACCTTGATTTTTGTTTGCCTTTTTTTATATAATAATACTAGCAAGCGAGAATGGAGAGAGACATGGCAAGTATTATTTTTTCAGCGAAAGATATTTTTGAACAAGAGTTTGGACGTGAAGTCCGTGGCTATAATAAAGTAGAAGTTGACGAGTTTTTAGACGATGTCATCAAGGACTATGAAACCTATGCTGCCTTGGTCAAGTCACTTCGTCAGGAAATTGCGGATTTGAAGGAAGAATTAACTCGTAAACCGAAACCTTCACCAGTTCAAGCAGAACCCCTTGAAGCGGCAATTACAAGTTCTATGACGAATTTTGATATTTTGAAACGCCTGAATAGATTGGAAAAAGAAGTTTTTGGTAAACAAATTTTAGATAACTCAGATTTTTAAGTAGTTATTTGAGATGTGCAATTTTTGGATAATCGCGTGAGGAGAATTGCTTCTCATGAGGAAAGTCCATGCTAGCACAGGCTGTGATGCCTGTAGTGTTTGTGCTAGGCGAAACCATAAGCCTAGGGACGAGAAATCGTTACGGCAGTTGAAATGGCTAAGTCCTTGGATAGGTCAGAGTAGGCTTGAAAGTGCCACAGTGACGGAGTCTTTCTGGAAACAGAGAGAGTGGAACGCGGTAAACCCCTCAAGCTAGCAACCCAAATTTTGGTCGGGGCATGGAGTACGCGGAAACGAACGTAGTATTCTGACTGCTATCAGTTAGAGCTGTTAGTGGTAGACAGATGATTATCGAAGGAAGTGGTCCTAGTCACTTCTGGAACAAAACATGGCTTATAGAAAATTGCATATAGGTTGGGGCTGAGAAATTTTCTCAACCTCATTTTTTAAAGTGGACATATAGAAAGGTCTTGCAAGACTGTAACATGAAAAAAGAATTTAATTTAATTGCAACTGTGGCAGCAGGGCTTGAGGCTGTCGTTGGTCGTGAAGTGCGAGAGTTGGGCTACGATTGTCAGGTTGAAAATGGACGTGTTCGTTTTCAAGGAGACGTGAGAGCTATTATCGAAACCAACCTTTGGCTTCGGGCAGCAGATCGTATCAAAATTATCGTAGGAACGTTCCCAGCTAAGACTTTTGAAGAGCTATTTCAGGGAGTTTTCGCTTTAGATTGGGAAAATTATTTACCACTTGGAGCTCGGTTCCCGATTTCAAAAGCTAAATGTGTTAAGTCCAAACTTCACAATGAGCCCAGTGTTCAGGCTATTTCTAAGAAAGCTGTTGTCAAGAAATTGCAGAAACACTATGCTCGCCCAGAAGGGGTTCCTCTGATGGAGAATGGCCCAGAGTTTAAGATTGAGGTCTCTATTCTCAAAGATGTGGCAACTGTCATGATTGATACGACCGGGTCTAGCCTCTTTAAACGTGGTTATCGTACCGAAAAAGGTGGCGCTCCTATCAAGGAAAATATGGCAGCAGCCATTTTGCAACTTTCTAACTGGTATCCAGACAAGCCTTTGATTGATCCGACCTGTGGTTCGGGGACTTTCTGTATTGAGGCAGTTATGATTGCTAGAAAGATGGCGCCAGGTCTTCGTCGCTCTTTTGCATTTGAGGAATGGAACTGGATCAGCGATCGCTTGATTCAAGAAGTGCGCACAGAAGCGGCTAAAAAAGTAGAACGTAAGCTTGAGTTGGATATCATGGGCTGTGATATTGATGCTCGCATGGTGGAAATTGCTAAGGCCAATGCTCAGGCAGCTGGTGTTGCAGGAGATATTACTTTTAAGCAGATGCGCGTGCAGGATTTACGTTCCGATAAAATCAATGGAGTAATCATTTCCAATCCGCCTTATGGTGAACGTTTGTCAGATGATGCAGGGGTGACCAAGCTCTATGCTGAGATGGGGCAAGTATTTGCACCGCTGAAAACTTGGAGCAAATTTATCCTGACTAGTGATGAAGCTTTTGAAAGCAAGTATGGTAGCCAAGCAGATAAGAAGCGTAAGTTATACAACGGAACCTTGAAAGTGGATCTATATCAATATTTTGGTCAGCGTGTCAAACGGCAAGAGGTAAAATAGAAAGGGATACTCATGAGTAAAAAAAGACGAAATCGTCAAAAAAAAGAAGGTCAAGAACCGCAATTTGATTTTGATGAAGCAAAAGAGCTAACAGTTGGTCAAGCTATTCGTAAAAATGAAGAAGTGGAAGCAGGAGTCTTGCCTGAGGATTCCATTTTGGACAAGTATGTTAAGCAACACAGAGATGAAATTGAGGCGGATAAGTTTGCGACTCGTCAATACAAAAAAGAGGAGTTCGTTGAAACTCAGAGTCTGGATGATTTAATTCAAGAGATGCGTGAGGCTGTAGAGAAGTCAGAAGCTTCTTCGGAGGAAGTTCCATCTTCTGAAGACATCTTACTACCCTTGCCTCTGGACGATGAGGAGCAAGGCTTGGATCCTCTATTGCTAGATGATGAAAATCCAACAGAAATGACTGAAGAAGTGGAAGAGGAGCAAAACCTTTCTCGTCTGGATCAAGAGGACTCAGAAAAGAAAAGTAAAAAAGGCTTTATTTTGACCGTTTTGGCGCTTGTATCAGTAATTATTTGTGTCAGTGCTTATTATGTCTACCGTCAAGTGGCTCGTTCGACCAAGGAAATTGAAACTTCTCAATCAACTACAGCCAATCAATCGGATGTGGATGATTTTAATACACTTTATGACGCCTTTTACACAGATAGCAATAAAACGGCTTTGAAAAATAGCCAGTTTGATAAACTGAATCAACTCAAGACTTTACTTGATAAGCTGGAAGGTAGTCGTGAACATACGCTTGCCAAATCTAAATATGATAGTCTAGCAACGCAAATCAAGGCTATTCAAGATGTCAATGCTCAATTTGAGAAACCAGCTATTGTGGATGGTGTGTTGGATACCAATGCCAAAGCCAAATCGGATGCTAAATTTACGGATATTAAAACTGGAAATACGGAGCTTGATAAAGTGCTAGATAAGGCTATCAGTCTTGGTAAGAGCCAGCAAACAAGTACTTCTAGCTCAAGTTCAAGTCAAACTAGCAGCTCAAGTTCAAGTCAAGCAAGTTCAAATACGACTAGTGAGCCAAAACCAAGTAGTTCAAATGAGACTAGAAGTAGTCGCAGTGAAGTCAATATGGGTCTCTCGAGTGCAGGGGTTGCTGTTCAAAGAAGTGCCAGTCGTGTTGCCTATAATCAGTCTGCTATTGATGATAGTAATAACTCTGCCTGGGATTTTGCGGATGGTGTCTTGGAACAAATTCTAGCGACTTCACGTTCACGTGGTTATATCACTGGAGACCAATATATCCTTGAACGTGTCAATATCGTTAACGGCAATGGTTATTACAACCTCTACAAGCCAGATGGAACCTATCTCTTTACCCTTAACTGTAAGACAGGCTACTTTGTCGGAAATGGCGCTGGTCATGCGGATGACTTGGACTACTAAGCAGTCGTTACAAAATTCTTTCTTTTCAAAAGTAAAAATGATAAAATAAAACAAATGAAACAAGAGGAGTGTCAAATGACAAAAGCTAACTTTGGTGTTGTAGGTATGGCCGTAATGGGTCGTAACCTTGCCCTTAATATTGAATCTCGTGGTTACACAGTTGCTATCTACAACCGTAGTAAAGAAAAAACGGAAGATGTGATTGCTTGCCATCCTGAAAAGAACTTTGTACCAAGCTATGACGTTGAAAGTTTTGTAAACTCAATCGAAAAACCTCGTCGTATCATGCTGATGGTTCAAGCTGGACCTGGTACAGATGCTACTATCCAAGCCCTTCTTCCGCACCTTGACAAGGGTGATATCTTGATTGACGGAGGAAACACTTTCTACAAAGATACCATCCGTCGTAATGAAGAATTGGCAAACTCAGGTATCAACTTTATCGGTACTGGAGTTTCTGGTGGTGAAAAAGGTGCCCTTGAAGGTCCTTCTATCATGCCTGGTGGACAAAAAGAAGCCTACGAATTGGTTGCGGATGTTCTTGAAGAAATCTCAGCTAAAGCACCAGAAGATGGCAAACCATGTGTGACTTACATCGGTCCTGATGGAGCTGGTCACTATGTGAAAATGGTTCACAATGGTATCGAGTACGGTGATATGCAATTGATCGCAGAAAGCTATGACTTGATGCAACACTTGCTAGGCCTTTCTGCAGAGGATATGGCTGAAATCTTTACTGAGTGGAACAAGGGTGAATTGGATAGCTACTTGATTGAAATCACAGCTGATATCTTGAGCCGTAAAGACGATGAAGGCCAAGATGGACCAATCGTAGACTACATCCTTGATGCTGCAGGTAACAAGGGAACTGGTAAATGGACTAGCCAATCATCTCTTGACCTTGGTGTACCATTGTCACTGATTACTGAGTCAGTGTTTGCACGCTACATTTCAACTTACAAAGAAGAACGTGTACATGCTAGCAAGGTGCTTCCAAAACCAGCCGCCTTCAACTTTGAAGGAGACAAGGCTGAATTGATTGAAAAAATCCGTCAAGCCCTTTACTTCTCAAAAATCATTTCATACGCACAAGGATTTGCTCAATTGCGTGTAGCCTCTAAAGAAAACAACTGGAACTTGCCATTTGCAGATATCGCATCTATCTGGCGTGATGGCTGTATCATCCGTTCTCGTTTCTTGCAAAAGATTACAGATGCTTACAACCGTGATGCAGACCTTGCCAACCTTCTTTTGGATGAATACTTCTTGGATGTTACTGCTAAGTATCAACAAGCAGTGCGTGATATCGTAGCTCTTGCGGTTCAAGCTGGTGTGCCAGTGCCAACTTTCTCAGCAGCTATTACTTACTTTGATAGCTACCGTTCAGCTGACCTTCCAGCTAACTTGATCCAAGCACAACGTGACTACTTTGGTGCCCACACTTACCAACGTAAAGACAAAGAAGGAACCTTCCACTACTCTTGGTATGACGAAAAATAAGTAGGTCAGCCATGGGGAAACGGATTTTATTACTTGAGAAAGAACGAAATCTAGCTCATTTTTTAAGTTTGGAACTCCAGAAAGAGCAGTATCGGGTTGATCTGGTAGAGGAGGGGCAAAAAGCCCTTTCCATGGCTCTTCAGACAGACTATGATTTGATTTTATTGAACGTTAATCTGGGAGATATGATGGCTCAGGATTTTGCAGAAAAATTGAGTCGAACTAAACCTGCCTCAGTCATCATGATTTTAGATCATTGGGAAGACTTGCAAGAAGAGCTGGAAGTTGTTCAGCGTTTTGCAGTTTCATACATCTATAAGCCAGTCTTTATCGAAAATCTGGTAGCGCGTATTTCGGCGATCTTCCGAGGTCGGGACTTCATTGATCAACACTGCAGTCTGATGAAAGTTCCAAGGACCTACCGCAATCTTAGGATAGATGTTGAACATCACACGGTTTATCGTGGTGAAGAGATGATTGCTCTGACCCGCCGTGAGTATGACCTTTTGGCGACACTTATGGGAAGCAAGAAAGTATTGACTCGTGAGCAACTGTTGGAAAGTGTTTGGAAGTATGAAAGTGCGACCGAGACAAATATCGTAGATGTCTATATCCGCTATCTACGGAGCAAGCTTGATGTTAAAGGTCAAAAAAGCTACATTAAAACCGTGCGTGGTGTTGGTTACACCATGCAAGAATAGAAAAGCAGTTGCAGTTGTGTAACTGCTTTTTTGAGGAGTTTTTATATATTGACATGCAGTCGGGTCTTTGCTACAATCGTTTTAGGAGGATATATAGATGAAACTTTTGAAAAAAATGATGCAAGTTCTACTAGCAGTCTTTTTCTTTGGTTTGCTAGCTACAAATACGGTATTTGCGAATACCACAGGTGGCCGATTTGTTGATAAGGATAATAGAAAATATTATGTAAAAGATGATCATAAAGCAATCTATTGGCATAAAATAGACGGTAAAACTTACTATTTTGGTGATATTGGAGAGATGGTTGTCGGTTGGCAATACTTAGAAATTCCTGGAACAGGTTATCGTGATGATTTATTTGATAATCGTCCAGTCTTCGAAATTGGCCTTCAGGAGAAGTGGTACTATTTTGGACAAGATGGTGCTTTGCTAGAACAAACAGATAAACAAGTACTAGAGGCAAAAACGTCTGAAAATACAGGAAAAGTATACGGTGAACAATATCCTCTATCTGCTGAAAAGAGAACTTATTATTTTGATAATAATTATGCTGTAAAGACAGGCTGGATTTATGAAGACGGCAATTGGTATTATTTAAATAAGCTAGGAAATTTTGGTGATGATTCTTACAATCCACTACCAATTGGTGAAGTTGCTAAGGGTTGGACTCAAGATTTTCATGTTACTATTGACATTGATAGAAGCAAACCTGCTCCATGGTACTACCTAGATCCAACAACTGGTATTATGCGAACAGGATGGCAATATCTAGGTAATAACTGGTACTACCTCCGTTCATCAGGAGCAATGGCAACTGGCTGGTATCAGGAAGGCTCAACTTGGTACTACCTAAATGCAGGTAATGGAGACATGAAGACAGGTTGGTTCCAGGTCAATGGCAACTGGTACTATGCTTATAGCTCAGGTGCTTTGGCAGTGAATACGACCGTAGATGGCTATTCTGTCAACTATAATGGCGAATGGGTTCGGTAATGACAGGGCGCTTATAATTATATTAGAACACTCGCTTAATCAAAGAAGTGACTTTGTTGTACTTGACCTGACGATTGGGGAGATTAAAAGCATGTGAAATCTACACATGCTTTTTCGTTAGTTATGAGTGTTGAACGTGACTAACCATTGACAAAAGATAAGAGCAATCAAAATAAGATACAAAAATATCAATGCTAACTGCACCGAAACGCCCGATGCTATGGATAGGGCTAATAGGGAGAGCAGGGACGGGGCGAGAATGTCTACTGTGCTCAGAGCAGAGCCCACCGTCCCCATCTTGTCACTGGGGATATGGGCAAAGACAGCTGCTTGTAGGCGAGGGCTGAGAATGCCGATAATCGTAGAACTGATGAAACTGGTCATGAAAATTACGATATAGGCTTGACAAAGGATACTAGTTATTAGAGCCAATAGGGAAATCTCACAGAAAACCAAGAGGTGCGTGAAACGGATATTTTTAAATAGATTACTGCTGGTCATATTGCCAAGGATAGCTCCACAAGAAATGATGATGGAGAGCATGGCGAGGAGTTGCCCAATGCTCAGTTGTGCTAGTGTCTGTTGGATGAAGCGGAGGGCAATCAGCCGAGGGGACACATCCAAGATGGCAATCATACTGGTCGTCAGAAACAGTAGTATGACGGTATCTTTTAACCTCAGGAGCACAGCCAGCGACTGTTTAAGATGTTGAAAATATTTCTTAAAACTCAGTGCTGTATGTGACATTTCAATCCTTTTTTCAACCTCATACAAGGTATGTCTAATAACATACAGGCCCAAAAAGGCAATGACAAAAGTCAGAGTGTTGATAAGGGAAATAGTTTGAATACTTATAACATTGATAAGGAATGCGCCAGCCAGATTGGCGACAATGCGGACAACCCTCATCAGAGACTGCCTGAACCCCATGGCATCATGCAGGTCGTCCTTAATTACACTGATGTAGAGGGCGTTCATCATGTAGGCAGACAGGTAGCTCAAGGTGTCAGAGATGAGGTTGATGATGACAATCATAATGACTGAAACTAATGAAAAGGGCGACAAGACGAGAAATACTGTCAAAATAGCGTAGAGCAGGATTTTGATTTTGGCAATCCAGAGTGCGTGTTTGACTCTATTTTCTTGAAAATCTCCTAGAATCCCGAGAAAGAGTTGCGATAGTAGGGGAACCATCTCTGAAATGGAAATCAGTAAAATCGCTAGCGGAGCGAAATTGTACTGAGCCACATAATTGATAATGGCGAGGTAGAAAATACTGTCGCCGAATGATGAAAAACAGCTGTTTAGCAGCAACTGTCTATATATGTTGTTTGTCCAAAATAATTTCATACATTTCTCCTTATGTCTGCACATCGAATGGGAATTTATTATTTAATAGACACCAATATACCCCATGCTTCCTATTCCGAAGTCAAACAAATCTGCTTTACCACTATCTCCTTGAAACATCAGTAAACCGTGATCATCTCGTTCAGAACATGCTAAAATTACCTGTTGGATTTTTTTCATCAGTAATTTGTTTTGATTGTAGACAGTGGTTTGTAGTAAGCTAGTTATTCCGTGGCAATATCCTGTCATCATTTTTAGATGATGGTTAAAAACAAATTCTTGATATTTACTAATAATATCTTTGTTTCCGTCACAATCGTACATACAAAGATATAAGATTATTCCGGAAATTCCTTCGCACCAAGAAAGTTGTAAATTTCCTAAATTTTCAGTATTAGAAGTAACTTTTTCTAATAATTTTTTTAATTCAGCATGGAATGTATGGAGATCATTATAGAACATAGAAGGTTCTAAGACTTTAGAATAGGCAAATAAAGCATATGCAATTTCACAATATCCATGAGCAAAGCTATAGTCTAAAATGCTTTCTTTGGCTGTATCTCTTTGTAGGAAATAATGATAAATTTCCCCATATACTATTGTGGATGAAAGTTTTAAGAGTATTGTCATTGGTAAATTGATAGTATTTTATTAATGGTAATAGGACACCAGATTTTCCCAATGCAAAGTCTATTTCCTCTAGAGTATCATAATTCTCTATTAATTTCTTAGCGGTGACGTTTGCTAATTGTAGATAGTATTGATTTTTACTGATAGAAAATAAATGTAGGAGTAACCATAGATAGCCTGCATCACCAAATAGCAGTGAGTATTGATATTCATATGTGTGTGTCGTTCTAATTGTCACTGCCTTCTTGATGATAGAGAGTATTTTAGAATCCAGTTCTGGGGGGTACAATTTATTTAGAGGAAACAGTAGTCCAGCTATTCCGTGTTGGAATGATAAATTACTTACGAAATTTCCAAATTCTGTTGAAGAAGTGATCCTTCCTTCAGAATTTACAGTTTTATCTAGTAAAAATCGTAGAACACTATTACATTCTGTTTTGTAATCATATTTATGTTCCTCTATTTTTTTAATTTTGACTAAATTATTTGTTTGACTTAAATTTAGTAGATATTGTAACCAAAATAGTTGCTCATCTGTGAGCTGACCTTGAGTATGTGATAGTTCTCGTAATTGAATAGGATCCTTTAGGTAGATTCAATCAATCTATAACACAACAACATAATAATACTTTTAGGATAACTTTTCAAATATTATAGTAAAATGAAATAATAACAGGACAAATTGATCAGGACAGTCAAATCGATTTCTAACAATGTTTTAGAAGTAGAGGTGTACTATTCTAGTTTCAATATACTATAGTATATATATTTACATCTTGAATTGTCAAATTAAGTGCATAACTTTCCCGTAGCATACTTCATAAGGCGTTTTCCACTTAAGAAATTTTCGTGGTCGATTATTTAGAACCTGTATTCACAAAAAAATGTTAAACTAGAGTTATGACACGCAAAGCATATGATACTGATTTAAACGATCAAGAATGGGCTAAGATTGAACCCTATTTCTCCAAACACCGCACCTATAAATGGCCGAAACGAGTACTTGTTAATGAGACTTTGTACGTCACTAAAACAAGTTGTCAATGGCGCATGCTCCCTCACGACTTTCCTCTTTACTTAACGGTATGGAGTTTCTTTCGTCGTTCTATGACGACAGGTTGGTTCCAGGTCAATGGCAGATGGTACTACGCTTATAGCTCAGGTGCCTTGGCAGTGAATACGACTGTAGATGGCTATTCTGTCAACTATAATGGCGAATGGGTTCAATAATGAAAGAAGCGATTGTGAATGGAAACAATCGCTTTTTTTGTGAAAATATAATAAAATAGATAGGAAAGAATTAATACTTGTATGAAAAATAAGACGTTTTTTCGTCTAGTAAAAGGAAAAAATGACAAAAAAAGTTGGTGTCGGTCAGGCACATAGTAAGATAATTTTAATAGGGGAACATGCGGTCGTTTACGGTTATCCTGCCATTTCCCTGCCTCTTTTGGAGGTGGAGGTGACCTGTAAGGTAGTTCCTGCAGAGAGTCCTTGGCGCCTTTATGAGGAGGATACCTTGTCCATGGCGGTTTATGCCTCACTGGAGTATTTGAATATCACAGAAGCCTGCATTCGTTGTGAGATTGACTCGGCTATCCCTGAGAAACGGGGGATGGGTTCGTCAGCGGCTATCAGCATAGCGGCCATTCGTGCAGTATTTGACTACTATCAGGCTGATCTGCCTCATGATGTACTAGAAATCTTGGTCAATCGAGCTGAAATGATTGCCCATATGAATCCTAGTGGTTTGGATGCTAAGACCTGTCTTAGTGACCAACCTATTCGCTTTATCAAGAACGTAGGATTTACAGAACTTGAGATGGATTTATCCGCCTATTTGGTGATTGCCGATACGGGTGTTTATGGTCATACTCGTGAAGCCATCCAAGTGGTTCAAAATAAGGGCAAGGATGCCCTACCGTTTTTGCATGCCTTGGGAGAATTAACCCAGCAAGCAGAAGTTGCGATTTCACAAAAAGATGCTGAAGGACTGGGACAAATCCTCAGTCAAGCGCATTTACATTTAAAAGAAATTGGAGTCAGTAGCCCTGAGGCAGACTTTTTGGTTGAAACGACTCTTAGCCATGGTGCTCTGGGTGCCAAGATGAGCGGTGGTGGGCTAGGAGGTTGTATCATAGCCTTGGTAACCAATTTGACACACGCACAAGAACTAGCAGAAAGATTAGAAGAGAAAGGAGCTGTTCAGACATGGATAGAGAGCCTGTAACAGTACGTTCCTACGCAAATATTGCTATTATCAAATATTGGGGAAAGAAAAAAGAAAAAGAGATGGTGCCTGCTACTAGCAGTATTTCTCTAACTTTGGAAAATATGTATACAGAGACGACCTTGTCGCCTTTACCAGCCAATGTAACAGCTGACGAATTTTACATCAATGGTCAGCTACAAAATGAGGTCGAGCATGCCAAGATGAGTAAGATTATTGACCGTTATCGTCCAGCTGGTGAGGGCTTTGTCCGTATCGATACTCAAAACAATATGCCTACGGCAGCGGGCCTGTCCTCAAGTTCTAGTGGTTTGTCCGCCCTGGTCAAGGCTTGTAATGCTTATTTCAAGCTTGGATTGGATAGAAGTCAGTTAGCGCAGGAAGCCAAGTTTGCCTCAGGCTCTTCTTCTCGGAGTTTTTATGGACCGCTAGGAGCCTGGGATAAGGATAGTGGAGAAATTTACCCTGTAGAGACAGACTTGAAACTAGCTATGATTATGTTGGTGCTAGAGGACAAGAAAAAACCAATCTCTAGCCGTGACGGGATGAAACTTTGTGTGGAAACCTCGACGACTTTCGACGACTGGGTTCGTCAGTCTGAGAAGGACTATCAGGATATGCTGATTTATCTCAAGGAAAATGATTTTGCCAAGATTGGAGAATTAACGGAGAAAAATGCCCTGGCTATGCATGCTACGACAAAGACTGCTAGTCCAGCCTTTTCTTATCTGACGGATGCCTCTTATGAGGCTATGGACTTTGTTCGCCAGCTTCGTGAGAAAGGAGAGGCCTGCTACTTTACCATGGATGCTGGTCCCAATGTTAAGGTCTTCTGTCAGGAGAAAGACTTGGAGCATTTATCAGAAATTTTCGGTCAGCGTTATCGCTTGATTGTGTCAAAAACAAAGGATTTGAGTCAAGATGATTGCTGTTAAAACTTGCGGAAAACTCTATTGGGCAGGTGAATATGCTATTTTAGAGCCAGGGCAGTTAGCTTTGATAAAGGATATTCCCATCTATATGAGGGCTGAAATTGCTTTTTCTGACAGCTACCGTATCTATTCAGATATGTTTGATTTCGCAGTGGACTTAAGGCCTAATCCTGACTACAGCTTGATTCAAGAAACGATTGCTTTGATGGGAGACTTCCTCGCTGTTCGCGGTCAGAATTTAAGACCTTTTTCCCTAAAAATCTGTGGCAAAATGGAACGAGAAGGGAAAAAGTTTGGTCTAGGTTCTAGTGGCAGCGTCGTTGTCTTGGTTGTCAAGGCTTTATTGGCTCTCTATAATCTTTCGGTTGATCAGAATCTCTTGTTCAAGCTGACTAGCGCTGTCTTGCTCAAGCGAGGAGACAATGGTTCCATGGGCGACCTTGCCTGTATTGTGGCAGAGGATTTGGTTGTCTACCAGTCATTTGATCGCCAGAAGGCGGCTGCTTGGTTAGAAGAAGAAAACTTGGCGACAGTTCTGGAGCGTGATTGGGGATTTTTTATCTCACAAGTGAAACCAACTTTAGAATGTGATTTCTTAGTGGGATGGACCAAGGAAGTGGCTGTATCGAGTCACATGGTCCAGCAAATCAAGCAAAATATCAATCAAAATTTTTTAAGTTCCTCAAAAGAAACGGTGGTTTCTTTGGTCGAAGCCTTGGAGCAGGGGAAAGCCGAAAAAGTTATCGAGCAAGTAGAAGTAGCCAGCAAGCTTTTAGAAGGCTTGAGTACAGATATTTACACGCCTTTGCTTAGACAGTTGAAAGAAGCCAGTCAAGATTTGCAGGCCGTTGCCAAGAGTAGTGGTGCTGGTGGTGGTGACTGTGGCATCGCCCTGAGTTTTGATGCGCAATCAACCAAAACCTTAAAAAATCGTTGGGCCGATCTGGGGATTGAGCTCTTATATCAAGAAAGGATAGGACATGACGACAAATCGTAAGGACGAGCATATCCTCTATGCCCTTGAGCAGAAAAGTTCCTATAATAGCTTTGATGAGGTGGAGCTGATTCATTCTTCCTTGCCTCTTTACAATCTGGATGAAATCGATCTTTCGACAGAGTTTGCTGGTCGAAAGTGGGACTTTCCTTTTTATATCAATGCCATGACTGGTGGAAGTAATAAGGGAAGAGAAATCAATCAAAAGCTGGCTCAGGTGGCGGAATCCTGTGGTATTTTATTTGTAACGGGTTCTTATAGCGCAGCCCTCAAAAATCCAACGGATGATTCTTTTTCTGTCAAGTCTAGTCATCCCAATCTCCTCCTTGGAACCAATATTGGATTGGACAAACCTGTCGAGTTAGGACTTCAGACTGTAGAAGAGATGAATCCTGTTCTATTGCAAGTGCATGTCAATGTCATGCAGGAATTACTCATGCCCGAGGGAGAAAGGAAGTTTAGAAGCTGGCAATCGCATCTAGCAGATTATAGCAAGCAAATTCCCGTTCCTATTGTCCTCAAGGAAGTGGGCTTTGGAATGGATGCCAAGACAATCGAAAGAGCCTATGAATTCGGTGTTCGTACAGTGGACCTATCGGGTCGTGGTGGCACCAGCTTTGCCTATATCGAAAACCGTCGTAGTGGCCAGCGTGATTACCTCAATCAATGGGGTCAGTCTACCATGCAGGCCCTTCTCAATGCCCAAGAATGGAAAGATAAGGTCGAACTCTTGGTTAGTGGAGGGGTTCGGAATCCGCTGGATATGATTAAGTGCTTGGTTTTTGGTGCTAAGTCTGTGGGATTGTCACGAACCGTTCTGGAATTGGTTGAAACCTACACAGTTGAAGAAGTGATTGGCATTGTCCAAGACTGGAAAGCAGACCTACGCTTGATTATGTGTTCCCTTAACTGTGCCACCATAGCAGATCTACAAAAAGTAGACTATCTTCTTTATGGAAAATTAAAAGAAGCAAAGGATCAGATGAAAAAGGCGTAACCAGCGCCTTTTTTCCATCCTCAGACTGAGGTGACTTTTTTGAATTGTGATAAAATAGAAGGGAGAGGATGAACCTATGAGAAAATTTAAAATCTTTTTATTTATCGAAGCCTGTCTTCTGACAGGAGCTCTGATTTTGATGGTATCAGAGCATTTTTCGCGTTTTCTGCTGATACTATTCCTCTTTTTGCTTTTGATTCGCTACTACACTGGTAAAGAGGGGAATAATCTTCTTTTAGTAGCGGCAACCATTCTCTTCTTTTTCATCGTTATGCTCAATCCTTTTGTGATTCTAGCTATTTTTGTTGCGGTTATCTATAGTCTCTTTCTTCTTTACCCGATGATGAACCAGGAAAAAGAGCAGACCAATTTGGTTTTTGAAGAGGTTGTGACGGTTAAGAAGGAGAAAAATCGTTGGTTTGGAAATCTTCATCATTTTTCAAGCTACCAGACTTGCCAATTTGATGATATCAATCTCTTTCGCTTCATGGGCAAGGACACTATTCATCTGGAGAGAGTCATCTTAACCAATCATGACAATGTCATTATCCTCAGAAAGATGGTAGGAACGACCAAAATCATCGTACCTGTAGATGTGGAAGTCAGTCTCAGCGTTAACTGTCTCTATGGGGATTTGACTTTTTTCAACCAGCCCAAGCGAGCCCTCCGCAATGAACACTATCATCAAGAAACAAAAGACTATCTCAAGAGTAACAAGAGTGTCAAGATTTTCTTGACCACTATGATTGGTGATGTTGAGGTGGTTAGAGGATGAAAAAACAAGCCTATGTCATTATCGCTCTCACCTCCTTCCTGTTTGTCTTTTTTTTCTCCCATAGCTTGCTGGAAATACTTGATTTTGACTGGTCTATCTTTTTGCACGATGTCGAAAAAACAGAAAAATTTTTCTTTTTATTGTTGGTTTTCAGCATGTCCATGACCTGTCTCTTAGCCCTGTTTTGGCGAGGGATCGAAGAGCTTTCTCTAAGAAAAATGCAGGCTAATCTCAAGCGTTTATTGGCAGGGCAAGAAGTGGTTCAGGTTGTAGATCCAGATTTGGATGCCAGTTTCAAGTCCTTATCAGGTAAACTTAACCTTTTGACAGAGGCTCTTCAAAAAGCTGAAAATCATAGCCTTGCTCAGGAAGAGGAAATCATCGAGAAGGAACGGAAGCGAATTGCTCGGGATTTGCACGATACAGTCAGTCAGGAGTTGTTTGCGGCCCACATGATTTTATCGGGTATCAGTCAGCAGGCTTTGAAATTGGATAGAGAAAAGATGCAGACCCAGTTGCAGAGTGTCACAGCTATTTTAGAAACAGCCCAGAAGGATTTGCGGGTTTTGCTCTTGCATTTGCGACCAGTTGAACTGGAGCAGAAGAGCTTGATAGAAGGGATTCAAATTCTTTTAAAAGAGCTTGAGGACAAGAGTGATCTTAGGGTTAGTCTCAAGCAGAATATGACGAAATTGCCTAAGAAAATCGAGGAGCATATCTTCCGTATCCTGCAAGAGTTGATTAGCAATACCCTCCGCCATGCCCAGGCATCTTGCCTAGATGTCTACCTCTATCAGACAGATGTTGAATTGCAACTGAAGGTGGTGGACAATGGGATTGGTTTCCAGTTAGGGAGCTTAGACGACTTGAGTTATGGACTGCGAAATATCAAGGAGCGGGTTGAAGATATGGCTGGAACAGTTCAACTCTTGACAGCTCCCAAGCAAGGGCTGGCGGTTGATATCCGTATTCCCCTGTTAGATAAGGAATGATAAAGGAGTAAAGATGAAAATTTTACTAGTAGATGACCATGAAATGGTCCGATTGGGCTTGAAAAGCTACTTTGACCTCCAAGACGATGTAGAAGTTGTGGGTGAGGCGTCCAACGGGTCTCAAGGGATTGACTTGGCCTTGGAACTGCGTCCAGATGTCATTGTCATGGATATTGTCATGCCTGAGATGAATGGGATTGACGCGACCTTAGCAATCCTTAAAGAATGGCCTGAAGCCAAGATTTTGATTGTGACCTCTTATTTGGACAATGAAAAAATCATGCCAGTCTTAGATGCTGGTGCCAAAGGCTATATGCTCAAGACTTCTAGTGCAGATGAATTGCTTCATGCCGTCAGTAAGGTAGCTGCTGGCGAGCTGGCCATTGAGCAAGAGGTTAGCAAGAAGGTTGAATACCACCGCAATCATATGGAACTTCATGAAGAATTGACTGCGCGTGAGCGAGATGTTCTCCAACTCATCGCCAAGGGCTACGAAAATCAGCGCATCGCAGATGACCTCTTTATCTCTCTCAAGACGGTCAAGACCCACGTGTCCAATATTCTTGCCAAACTTGAAGTCAGCGATCGTACCCAGGCGGCTGTCTATGCCTTTCAGCACCATTTGGTGGGGCAAGAGGAGTTTTAGATGAGTTTAGCAGATTTACTTGAGGAGCTAGAAGCAGCAAAAGACTCTAAAAAAGCAAGGTCCATGGAAGCCTATATGCGCCATCAATTTTCTTTTCTAGGTATTGCGGTGCCTGAAAGAAATAAACTCTATAAAAATATTTTCCAGAAGCGAAAAAAACAAAGATTATCGATTGGGATTTTGCAGACACTTGCTGGGAAAAGGATCCTAGAGAATACCAATATGTGGCTGCTAACTATTTGAAAGCAATGCAGTCTTATCTAAAGGAAACCGATTTGCCTAAGCTAGAGCAGTTAGTCGTGACAAAATCCTGGTGGGACACGGTAGATATCCTAGATCGAGTAGTAGGGAGTTTGGTGTATGAACACTCTGAACTAGAAGAAATAATCTTAATACTCTTCGAAAATCTCTTCAAACCACGTCAGCTCTATCTGCAACCTCAAAACAGTGTTTTGAGCAATCTGCGGCTAGCTTCCTAGTTTGCTCTTTGATTTTCATTGAGTATAAAATGGAGCCTATCAGATAATATCTGGCTGAGACGTGTCGCTATTGACCACCAGTTGTTAAGAAAAGAGAAGACCAATACTCAATTAATGGAAAAGATTCTCCTTCATAACTTGAACCAAACAGAATTTTTTATCAATAAAGCCATTGGCTGGACTCTGCGAGACTACTCCAAAACGAATCCCACTTGGGTAACATGCTTTATTGAGAAAAACAAGGAAAGAATGGCTGAACTTAGTATCAAAGAAGCAAGTAAGTACCTCTAGCGTGATTGAAAAGCGCAGTCATTAATTGAAAAGTTTACCTGTTTATGTGATAATGGAGGGTATTTAAAGAAGGTGGTAGATTTCTTGATTCTATAGTAGATTAAGAAATTTAGAATAGTACGCTATAATTACATTAGGAGGATACAATAATGAAGAAAACTGTTTATAAAAAATTGGGTATTTCAATTATTGCGAGTACTTTATTGGCTAGCCAGTTATCGACAGTATCTGCTTTGAGTGTTATTTCTAGTACAGGTGAAGAATATGAGGTAAGTGAGACATTACAAGATAGTCCAGGAACTAATAATTTTTCACTTCCCAATGTTTCACCGACTTATGGTCAATATTATACAAATCAGTCAGAAGTCATTATTGGTAAAAATGATTTAGTTAAGGTAAAAAATACTTTACAATATCCTTATTCTACATCAGCTTATGTAGAGTCAGAATTTCGTGGTGTGAAAAATGGTAAAGATGTAACTTATCGAGGGAGTGCCAATTTTATAAAGGATAATGTCCTTATTACTGCTGCTCATAATATTTATAAACATGAGTTTGGTAAAGATGCAGAAGAACTATATGTTACTCCTGCTCGTACTCCAAATAGTGTGCCGTTTGGTCGGATAAAAGTAAAAGAAGTTCGTTATTTGAAGGAATTTAGAAATTTAAATTCTAAGGATGCAAGGGAATATGACTTGGCTTTATTAATTCTAGAAGAGCCCATTGGTGCAAAATTAGGGACTTTGGGTCTTCCTACTAGTCAAAAAAATTTGACAGGAATAACTGTGACTATCACAGGCTATCCATCATATAATTTTAAAATTCATCAAATGTATACAGATAAAAAACAAGTTTTAAGTGATGATGGCATGTTCTTGGACTACCAAGTTGATACTTTAGAGGGGTCTAGTGGATCTACAGTTTATGATGCTAGTAACCGCGTAGTAGGAGTGCATACTTTAGGAGATGGAGCTAATCAAATTAACAGTGCAGTTAAATTAAATGAACGAAATTTGCCATTTATTTATTCGGTTCTTAAAGGTTACTCTCTTGAAGGATGGTGAATGGGTTAGGTAATGAAGGCTAATTGTAAACTGTGATGGATACTTAACTTTGTATAATAGGTGGATAAAAGTCTTTAAAATAGGAAAAAACGCATATTATTAGGTGTTTAAAAACCTTGATAATATGCGTTTTATAATGGAAAGATTTCTTCAATTTCGTCTTGTATAGTAGATTGAAACTATAATAGTACACCTCTACTTCTAAAACATTGTTAGAAATTGATTTGACTGTCCTGATCGATTTGTCCTGTTCTTATTTCGTTTTACTATAATGTAATCGTCCAATAACGAAGTGTTTTTGGATAGTCCGAAAAGTTTAGCTTCATATAGAGTAATTGGTATTAGTGATAGAGTGTTAGAAATTTTAAAAGAATATCTTCTTTTAGAAGAAGGTGATTATATATTTACAAATAATGGTTCTCCCTTAATGATAACTTGTTTCAATTACTTTTTGAAAAACAGGTTTAGGAAAAGTGAAATTAAGAAAGATGATTTTGTATTGACTGCTCATGTTTTTAGATATTCGCATATAAGTTTGCTTGCTGAATTGGAAGTACCTATAATAGCGATAATGGATCGTGTAGATTATACTAATGAAACAAAGATTTTAAGTGTTTATACTCATGTTACTGAGAAGATGAAGTCAAATATAACTTAAAAATTAGATAAATTAGTTTTGGAAAATGACTAACCAAAAGATATCCAAAGTAGTCTAAAATTGTCTATACTTTATGAGTGTTTTAGTTAGGAAAAAGGCTTGTTGTCTATAATTGTCTGCATTAGTCTAGATTTTATTTATAGAAAATGTTATAATAGACTGTATTTAAAAAATTTTAAGGAGAAATGACAGAATGTCTGTATCATTTGAAAACAAAGAAACAAACCGTGGTGTCTTGACTTTCACTATCTCTCAAGACCAAATCAAACCAGAATTGGACCGTGTCTTCAAGTCAGTGAAGAAATCTCTTAATGTTCCAGGTTTCCGTAAAGGTCACCTTCCACGTCCTATCTTCGATAAAAAATTTGGTGAAGAATCACTTTACCAAGACGTTATGAACGCTCTTTTGCCAAACGCTTATGAAGCAGCTGTAAAAGAAGCTGGTCTTGAAGTGGTTGCCCAACCAAAAATTGACGTAACTTCAATGGAAAAAGGTCAAGACTGGGTTATCGCTGCTGAAGTTGTTACAAAACCTGAAGTAAAATTGGGTGACTACAAAAACCTTGAAGTATCAGTTGATGTAGAAAAAGAAGTAACTGACGCTGATGTCGAAGAGCGTATCGAACGCGAACGCAACAACCTGGCTGAATTGGTTATCAAGGAAGCTGCTGCTGAAGACGGCGACACTGTTGTGATCGACTTCGTTGGTTCTATCGACGGTGTTGAATTTGACGGTGGAAAAGGTGAAAACTTCTCACTTGGACTTGGTTCAGGTCAATTCATCCCTGGTTTCGAAGACCAATTGGTAGGTCACTCAGCTGGCGAAACCGTTGATGTTATCGTAACATTCCCAGAAGACTACCAAGCAGAAGACCTTGCAGGTAAAGAAGCTAAATTCGTGACAACTATCCACGAAGTAAAAGCTAAAGAAGTTCCAGCTCTTGACGATGAACTTGCAAAAGACATTGATGAAGAAGTTGAAACACTTGCTGACTTGAAAGAAAAATACCGCAAAGAATTGGCTGCTGCTAAAGAAGAAGCTTACAAAGATGCAGTTGAAGGTGCAGCAATTGATACAGCTGTAGAAAACGCTGAAATCGTAGAACTTCCAGAAGAAATGATCCATGAAGAAGTTCACCGTTCAGTAAATGAATTCCTTGGGAACTTGCAACGTCAAGGGATCAACCCTGACATGTACTTCCAAATCACTGGAACTACTCAAGAAGACCTTCACAACCAATACCAAGCAGAAGCTGAGTCACGTACTAAGACTAACCTTGTTATCGAAGCAGTTGCCAAAGCTGAAGGATTTGATGCTTCAGAAGAAGAAATCCAAAAAGAAGTTGAGCAATTGGCAGCAGACTACAACATGGAAGTTGCACAAGTTCAAAACTTGCTTTCAGCTGACATGTTGAAACATGATATCACTATCAAAAAAGCTGTTGAATTGATCACAAGCACAGCAACAGTAAAATAATCTTAATAAACAGAAAACCCACCTGAATTGGTGGGTTTTCTGATGTACTATTTTCCAAAAATCTCTTTGAGGTCTGTGTCTGTAATCCCAATCATGGCTGGAATGCTGTCCCAGTTTTCTTCGGTTAGGATGTAGGATTGTTCAGAGGCACTTGATGTGACTGTTTCAGAGACAGCTTGTTGCTTTTCTTCAACATTCTCCAGTAGATCACTGAAGCGTTCAATCAGATAGGTTTTTCGGGCAGTTCCGATGTGTTGGGTAGCATAGTCGAAGGCTTGTAATTCGCCTAGTAAGATGAGTTTGCTTTTGGCACGTGTAATGGCTGTGTAGATGAGATTTCGCTCCAGCATACGTCGGCTAGCACTAGTAATCGGTAGGATGACAACTGGGAACTCACTTCCCTGAGACTTATGAATACTCATGGCATAGGCCAAGCGAATCTTGTACCATTCGTTACGGGGGTAAGAGACTTCATTACCATCAAAATCAATGACAATCTCGTCTTGTTTCGATTCGGTGTATTTACCAGGAATCAGGTCTGTGATAGCTCCTAAATCCCCATTAAAGACATTGATTTCAGCATCGTTAACCAAATGAATGACCTTGTCTCTCTTACGATAGTGGCACTGAGGAGCTTCAAAACTGAGTTGATCTTTTTGTGGGGGATTGAGCAGGTCTTGCATGAGCTGATTGATAGCATCAATCCCTGCCGTCCCTCGGTACATAGGAGCCAGAACTTGGATATCACGGGCAGGAATACCATTTCTGAGGGCGACACCTAAGATTTTTTCAATGGTGGCAGGAATATGGCCACTAGCAATTTCAAAGTAGGAACGGTCAGCTTTTTTTTGGGTGAAATCAGCTGGCAAGATGCCCTGTCGAATCTGACTAGCTAGGGTGACGATGGTTGATTCTTTGCTTTGTCGATAAATTTTTTCCAAGCGAGTCTGAGGAATCAAAGGAATATGAAGCAGATCCGCTAGAACCTGTCCAGGACTGACAGAAGGTAGCTGATCACTGTCACCTACGATGAGGATCTTACTGTTAGAAGAGATATTGGAGAAGAGTTGATTGGCCAGCCAAGTATCTACCATAGAGAATTCATCCACGATGATAAAGTCAGCATCTAGGTAATCTTCCAGATGACTGGTATCATCGTCACCTGTCATTCCCAAGTGGCGATGTATGGTCGCGCTAGGCAAACCTGTCAATTCATTCATGCGACGAGCAGCTCGACCAGTTGGAGCAGCAAGAAGAATGGGCAGATTGCTTTTCTTCCTGAAGTCAAGTCCTTCTAAAAGGGCATAAACAGCGATGATTCCATTGATAACAGTTGTCTTACCAGTACCAGGCCCACCTGTCAGGATAAAGGCCTTGTTCTGGATAGCGTCACAAATAGCTTGTTTTTGAATGCTATCATACTCAATCCCCAGTTCTTGCTCGACAGTAGTGATATGCTTTTGAATGGTTTCTAAATCTTGGCTCTTCTGTTTTCCTTTTTCAAGGATACGAATCAAGTGACTACGGATACCTTCCTCAGCGAAAAAGAGGCTGTTGTCAAAGATCTTGGTATCAATCTGCTGAACCTTGTCTTCTTCGATCAGGTAGGAGAGCTCTTGGGCAACTTGGCTGGGGTCTAGTTCCACGGGACGGGAAGACTCAAGGAGAGTAAGGGTTTGTTCCAGCAAATCCCGTGCTTCAACATAGGTGTCCCCTGTTTCCATACAGGCCTGAAAAAGACTGTGAACTAGACCGGCGCGGAAGCGTTCAGGAGCCTGACTTTCGATGCCTAGTTCCTCAGCTAGTTGGTCAGCAATGGTAAAGCCCAAACCCTTGATATCCTCAACCAGCTGGTAGGGATAATTTTCAACCACATCAAGGGTTTCTTCCTTGTAAAAGTCTTGAATCTGAAAGGCTAGTTTGTTGGGAATGCCGTAGTTGGCTAGTTTGGCCAAAACCATCTCCGTTCCGTAGTTGAGACGGAGAGTGGAGACGAAAGCCTCGCGATTTTTGGCAGAGAGTCCTGCGATGCCTTCTAACTTTTCTGGGTGTTGCAAAATTTCGTCAATGGTATTTTCGCCATAGGTATCCACGATTTTCTGAGCTGTCTTGAGACCAATCCCCTTGAAATGGCTACTTGAAAAGTACTTGACCAAGCCCTTACTAGTTGGTTTTGCGCGATCATAACGACTGATTTGCAGTTGTTCTCCATACTTGGAGTGCTGGACAATTTGCCCCCAAAAAATATAGTCTTCGCCCTCAATTACATCAGCCATGGTTCCTGTGACAATGATTTCAAAATCATCAAAATCCTCTGCGTCCGTATCGTCGATTTCTAGGAGGAGGATGCGATAAAAATTGCTGGGATTTTCAAAAATAATCCGTTCAATGGTTCCTGAAAAATAAACTTCCATAAAATTCCTTTGCATGAATAGGTGAGAGTTGGGATTGTTTTTATTTTATACTCTTCGAAAATATCTTCAAACCACGTCAGCTTCCATCTGCAACCTCAAAACAGTATTTTGAGCTGACTTCGTCAGTTCTATCCACAACCTCAAAACACTGTTTTAAGCAGCCTACGGCTAGCTTCCTAGTTTGTTCTTTGATTTTCATTGAGTATTTGTCAATAAACAATCACTTCTCACGATAGAAGAAGAGGCTGAGATTTGTGATTCTCGGCCTCTTAGGTCTCTTAAAATGTTCCGATACGGGTGATTGGCCAGAAGCGGAATTTAGCTTCCCCTGTGATATCTTTTGCTTTGAAGGTACCTACGTGGCGGCTGTCGCTCGAAACCAAGCGGTCATCTCCGAGGAGAAGGTATTCTCCTTCTGGAACAGTAAAGCTAAAGTTGGTGTTGTAGTTGACATCAACTGTGAAGGCTTGGGCTTTTTGAGCGATACTTCTAAAGAAAGTTCCTTTATTTCCTTCAAAGCCCTTGCCTGAGTAAGTGCTTTGGAGTTTGTCATCCTTGAAGCGTTTGATATAGTCTGCTAGATAAGGCTCGTCCGTTTCTTTGTCATTGATGTAAAGTTTATCATTTTCGTAACGGATGGTATCGCCAGGCATTCCGATGACACGTTTGACAATGTCCTTATTGCCATCTTCCTCATGGGCCACCACGATATCAAAACGGTCAATAGGAAGGTGTTTTACAACGAAGAGAATTTCGCCATCCGCTAGGGTCGGATCCATGGAATGTCCTTCTACGCGAACATTGCTCCAAAAAAAGATACGACTTAAAGCTAGTAATGACAGAATTAGGAGGAACAGTCCCCACTCTTTTAAGAAATTTTTAAATGAATTCATAACTTACCTTTCTAAGCGTTTTTTCGCTTTTTCAGTGTTTTTAAAGTGCAATTTGGCGCAGAAGTTGAGTCCCTGCATACCATAGGCTTGCAAAATCTGGCTAGCCACCTTGTCAGAAGCCGTTCCAGCTCCACTTGGAAGCTGATAACCCAGTTCTCGTCCCAGATTTTCAAGATTTTCCAGAAAGAGATCACGCGCAATGACAGAAGAAACTGCGACAGACAAGTATTTGCCCTCAGCCTTTTCTTCTAAGCTGATAGGATTGCTGAAACGATTGGCCTCTTGTGCCAAGTACTTGTCATAATTTTTAGCACTGGTAAAGGCATCAATCACAATTTTCTCAGGCTGAACACCTTTTTGAAGGAGGAGATAGATAGCCTGATTATGGAGGGCAACCTTAACCGAAACAGCATTGTAGCGGTCTCCGATGACCTCGTTGTACTTGCTGGGTGAGAGAAGGAGTGCCTGGTGCTGAATTTTTTCCTTGAGAATAGGAGCAATCTGACGAATCTTTTGGTCGGTCAGAGTCTTAGAATCTCCCACACCGAGTTTTCGTAAGAAGGCATGCTGGTCAGGTGTGACAAAGGAAGCCACAACTGCAAGCCCACCAAAGTAGGAACCATTCCCTACCTCATCTGTCCCAATCAAAGGAAGATTTTGTCCGCTGGTTTGCTCTACAGCTTGATAGCCAAAGAAACTGGCGTATTTTTCAGCCCCTTCACCCTGAAGCAAGATTTTTCCAGAAGTATAGATAGAAACCGTTGCTTGAGGTAGTTTCAAAAAGTAGCGGATATAGGGATTCTTGCTAGGAGCCAGACTGGTTTGATAGTGTTCAAGAAAAGCCTGAATATCCTTTTCGCTTGGTGTGAGTGTGATACTTGCCATAGTTTCTATTGTACCACAAAAGCAGTAAAATTTGTAAAAACTGACAAAATTAGCGAATTTTGGTATAATATCGTGAGGTGAATTTTATGGCAAATCTAAATCGATTCAAATTTACATTCGGGAAAAAATCGTTAACCTTGACAAGCGAGCATGATAACCTTTTTATGGAGGAAATCGCTAAGGTTGCGACAGAAAAATACCAAGCAATTAAAGAACAAATGCCTAGCGCAGATGATGAAACAATCGCTCTTTTGTTGGCAGTCAACTGTTTATCAACTCAGCTCAGCCGTGAGATTGAATTTGACGATAAGGAGCAAGAGCTAGAAGAACTCCGTCACAAGCTTGTGACTTGTAAGCAAGAACAGAGCAAGATTGAGGATTCCTTATGATTTCATTCCTTCTTCTATTGGTCTTGGTTTGGGGATTTTATATCGGCTATCGGAGAGGCCTGCTCTTACAGGTTTATTACCTGATTTCAGCCATGGCATCGGCTTTTATGGCTGGTCAGTTTTATAAGGGGCTTGGAGAGCAATTCCATTTATTGCTCCCTTATGCAAATTCGCAGGAAGATCAGGGGACTTTCTTTTTCCCATCGGATCAACTCTTTCAGCTGGATAAGGTCTTTTATGCAGGTATCGGCTACTTGCTTGTATTTGGGATTGTCTATAGCATTGGTCGTTTGCTTGGTCTTCTCTTACACTTGATTCCTAGCAAAAAACTGGGTGGTAAGTTGTTCCAAGTTTCAGCAGGTATCTTGTCCATGTTGGTGACCTTATTTGTCTTGCAAATGGCCTTGACAATCTTGGCGACCATCCCCATGGCAGTTATACAAAATCCTCTTGAAAAGAGTATCGTCGCAAAACACATCATCCAGAGCATACCGATAACAACCAGTTGGCTCAAACAAATCTGGGTGACAAATTTAATCGGATAAAAAGGGCAGGAGTTTTCCTAGCCCTTTGTTTACAGATTTGACTCGAATCTATCAGAATGTAAAAAGCTACCACACCTAGACATTCAAAGACAAGGAAATAAAGATGAATAAGAAAATATTAGAAACATTAGAGTTCGATAAGGTCAAGGCCTTGTTTGAGCCTCATTTGTTGACCGAGCAGGGCTTGGAGCAATTGAGACAACTGGCTCCGACTGCCAAAGCAGATAAAATCAAACAGGCTTTTGCTGAGATGAAGGAAATGCAGGCTCTTTTCGTCGAGCAACCGCATTTTACTATTCTCTCAACTAAGGAAATTGCAGGAGTCTGCAAGAGGTTGGAGATGGGAGCGGATCTCAATATCGAGGAGTTCCTACTCTTGAAACGCGTGCTTCTTGCCAGCCGAGAACTTCAAAGTTTTTACGCCAATCTGGAAAATGTCAGCTTGGAAGAATTAGCCTTTTGGTTTGAGAAATTACATGATTTTCCGCAATTACAAGGAAATCTTCAGGCCTTTAATGATGCGGGTTTCATTGAAAATTTTGCCAGTGAAGAATTGGCGCGAATCCGTCGAAAAATACATGATAGCGAGAGTCAGGTACGCGATGTTTTACAAGACTTGCTCAAGCAAAAAGCGCAGATGTTGACGGAAGGAATTGTTGCTAGCAGAAATGGCCGTCAGGTTTTACCAGTCAAAAACACCTACCGCAATAAGATTGCAGGTGTCGTTCATGATATTTCTGCTAGTGGAAACACCGTCTATATCGAACCACGTGAGGTAGTCAAACTGAGCGAAGAAATTGCTAGTCTGCGAGCAGATGAGCGCTATGAAATGCTTCGCATTCTCCAAGAAATTTCTGAGCGTGTCCGCCCTCATGCGGCTGAGATTGCTAATGATGCTTGGATTATCGGTCATCTGGACTTGATTCGTGCCAAGGTTCGATTTATCCAAGAAAGACAAGCAGTCGTGCCTCAGCTGTCAGAAAATCAAGAGATTCAACTGCTCCATGTCTGCCATCCTTTGGTCAAAAATGCCGTCGCAAATGATGTCTATTTTGGTCAAGATTTAACAGCTATTGTCATTACAGGTCCCAATACAGGTGGGAAGACCATCATGCTCAAAACTCTGGGCTTGACACAGGTCATGGCCCAGTCAGGATTGCCGATTTTAGCAGACAAGGGAAGTCGTGTTGGTATTTTTGAAGAAATCTTTGCTGATATTGGAGATGAGCAGTCTATTGAGCAGAGCTTGTCTACCTTCTCTAGCCATATGACCAATATCGTGGATATTCTTGGTAAGGTCAACCAACATTCACTCTTACTTTTGGATGAGTTGGGGGCTGGTACTGATCCCCAAGAGGGAGCAGCCCTTGCCATGGCTATTCTGGAGGACCTTCGCCTGCGTCAAATCAAGACCATGGCGACGACCCACTATCCAGAACTCAAGGCCTACGGTATTGAGACAGCCTTTGTGCAAAATGCCAGTATGGAGTTTGATACTGCAACTCTTCGCCCGACCTATCGCTTTATGCAGGGTGTTCCTGGCCGAAGTAATGCCTTTGAAATTGCCAAACGTCTAGGCCTATCTGAAGTTATCGTAGGAGATGCCAGTCAGCAGATCGATCAGGACAATGACGTCAATCGTATCATTGAGCAATTAGAAGAGCAGACGCTGAAAAGCCGCAAACGCTTGGACAATATCCGTGAGGTGGAGCAAGAAAATCTCAAGATGAACCGTGCGCTAAAAAAACTCTACAACGAGCTTAATCGTGAAAAGGAAACCGAGCTTAACAAGGCGCGTGAACAGGCTGCTGAGATTGTGGATATGGCCCTAAGTGAAAGTGACCAGATTCTCAAAAATCTCCACAGTAAATCCCAACTCAAGCCCCACGAAATCATTGAAGCCAAGGCCAAGTTGAAAAAATTGGCTCCTGAAAAAGTGGACTTGTCTAAAAACAAGGTCCTTCAAAAGGCCAAGAAAAAACGAGCTCCAAAGGTGGGAGATGATATCGTGGTTCTCAGTTATGGTCAGCGTGGTACCTTGACCAGTCAACTCAAGGACGGCCGCTGGGAAGCCCAAGTTGGCTTGATTAAGATGACCTTGGAAGAGAAAGAGTTTGATCTTGTTCAAGCCCAGCAAGAAAAACCAGTCAAGAAGAAACAGGTCAATGTTGTGAAACGAACTTCTGGGCGAGGACCTCAAGCTAGACTGGATCTTCGAGGCAAGCGCTATGAAGAAGCCATGAATGAGCTAGATACCTTCATCGACCAAGCCTTGCTTAACAATATGGCTCAAGTTGATATCATCCATGGTATCGGAACAGGAGTCATCCGTGAAGGAGTTACCAAATACTTGCAAAGAAACAAACATGTCAAGAGTTTCGGCTATGCCCCACAAAATGCTGGAGGCAGTGGTGCGACTATTGTCACTTTTAAAGGATAGCAGTATTCTGGACTTTATAAAGTAAAAACTGTTGAACTAATTTTTACTAATAAACACATTGACAAAAGCCAACATTTTTTGTAAAATTAGAATCAATTAAATACCAACACCGAATGAAGTTTAATAGAAGTGGGGAATCGTTTGATTTTCCATGACTGTAAATGGACGGAACTCTGGAGAGACCGTAAAGGCACCGAAGGGGCAAGGCAGGCAACTGCTCAAACTCTCAGGTAAAAGGACAGAGCTAGGATAGACCGCTTTTTAGCATTTATCTAAGCATTCCAGAGTACATGTATCTTGCATGTGCTCTTTCTTTTGGGGTTGAAACGATAGGAGAAGGAAATGTTAGAATTGCTTAAATCAATCGATGATTTTGCTTGGGGACCGCCCCTCTTGATTTTATTGGTCGGAACAGGGATTTACCTAACCATGCGGCTAGGACTCTTGCAGGTTTTGCGTCTGCCCAAGGCCTTTCAGCTTATTTTTATCCAGGATAAGGGACATGGTGATGTATCCAGTTTTGCAGCTCTGTGTACAGCCTTGGCATCAACTGTTGGAACAGGAAATATCATAGGAGTTGCGACGGCTATCAAGGTTGGTGGACCAGGAGCTCTATTTTGGATGTGGATGGCGGCTTTCTTTGGAATGGCTACCAAGTATGCGGAAGGACTCTTGGCCATCAAATACCGCACCAAGGACGACCATGGTGCAGTAGCGGGAGGTCCCATGCACTATATCCTTCTAGGGATGGGAGAAAAGTGGCGACCACTTGCTGTTTTGTTTGCAGTAGCAGGAGTATTGGTTGCTCTCTTGGGAATCGGAACCTTCACCCAAGTCAACTCGATTACAGAATCTATCCAAAATACAACGACGATTTCGCCAGTCATCACAGCTCTCGTCTTGTCTGTCTTTGTAGCGATTGCAGTCTTTGGTGGACTCAAGTCTATTTCTAAGGTTTCAACTACTGTTGTTCCTTTTATGACCATCATTTATATCTTAGGAACTCTTATAGTTATTTTCTTTAATATCGGAAAAATCCCTGGCACAATCGCTTTAGTCTTTACCTCAGCTTTTAGTCCCCTTGCTGCGGTAGGTGGATTTGCTGGTGCTAGCGTTCGGATGGCTATTCAAAATGGTGTGGCGCGTGGTGTGTTCTCAAACGAATCTGGTCTGGGTTCTGCTCCTATTGCAGCTGCAGCTGCCAAGACAAATGAACCAGTAGAGCAAGGTTTGATTTCCATGACAGGAACCTTTATTGATACCCTCATCATTTGTACTCTAACTGGTTTGACCATCTTGGTAACTGGAGTTTGGAGTGGTGACTTGAATGGGGTTGCCTTGACTCAGTCAGCTTTCTCAACAGTCTTTTCACACTTTGGGCCTGCCCTCTTGACCATCTTCCTTGTACTTTTTGCCTTTACAACGATTCTAGGTTGGAACTATTACGGAGAACGCTGTTTTGAGTTCCTCTTTGGGGTTCGCTTTATCTGGCTCTACCGTGTGGTTTTTGTGCTCATGGTCTTGTTAGGAGGATTTATCGAGTTGGATATGGTCTGGATTATCGCAGATATCGTTAACGCCTTGATGGCTCTGCCAAACTTGATTGCCCTCTTGGTCTTGTCGCCAGTCGTTATTGCTGAAACTAAAAAGTATTTTGACAAATAATGGAATCACACAGCTCGTGTGATTTTTTTGCCTATAAATAATTTTTATCAGCCTGATATATAATATATATTATGCAAGTGATTGGAAGTGTGATAAACTAATATAACAACGAAAATCTTATGAGAGAATAAAGCTTTATCTTAGATAAACTTAGGAATCAGGATTTTATAAGATTTTCCAATAATATTAGTGTCAATAATAAGAAAAGAGGTATCTTATGACAACATTTACTATCCATACAGTAGAGTCAGCACCAGCAGAAGTGAAAGAAATTCTTGAAACAGTAGAAAAAGACAACAATGGCTATATTCCCAACCTAATCGGTCTCTTGGCCAATGCCCCGACTGTTTTAGAAGCCTACCAAATTGTCTCATCTATCCACCGTCGCAACAGCCTGACACCCGTTGAGCGTGAAGTGGTGCAAATCACGGCAGCCGTGACCAATGGTTGTGCCTTCTGTGTCGCAGGTCACACAGCCTTTTCCATCAAACAAATCCAGATGAATGATGACTTGATTCAAGCTCTTCGCAATCGTACTCCAATTGAAACAGATCCTAAATTGGATACCCTAGCTAAGTTTACCTTGGCAGTTATCAATACCAAGGGTCGTGTAGGAGATGAAGCCTTGTCTGAGTTTTTAGAAGCTGGCTACACTCAACAAAATGCCTTGGATGTGGTTTTCGGTGTCAGCCTAGCAATCCTCTGTAACTATGCCAACAACTTAGCTAATACACCAATTAATCCAGAATTGCAACCTTATGCCTAATTCATATCTGAGTAAAATGAAGTCTGAAATAATCGGACTTCGTTTTTTTAAATCCTCATTTAAGCGCTTTTATGTTATACTGAAACTAACATGATTATTGGAGGTTAGGATGAAAAAACTCCCCTTAGTATTTTCAGGTTGTTTGCTAGGTTTGGCAGGAGCTGGAAATCTTATTTTAGATATGTTGCCAGTTCTATCCCATCTTTTTAGTCTGACTGGTTTGGTTTTATGGATTTACTTTCTAATTCTGCATCTCTTTAATTGGAAAGAAACCAAGCAAGAATTGACCAAGCCCCCTCTTTTGTCAGGAATGGCAACCTTTCCTATGGCTGGGATGATTTTATCGACCTATGTCTTTCGCGTATTCTCTTATCTTCCTTTGGTAGCACAAGGGATTTGGTGGTTTTCATTTCTCTTGGATTTGACCTTGATTGCTGGTTTTACCATCAAGTTTGCTTGTCCAGAGCGGAGGGTTCATGCCACTCCAAGCTGGACGGTTCTCTATGTGGGGATAGCAGTGGCTGCCTTGACCTATCCTCTGGTAGGTATTATCGAAATTGCCTATGCGACCTTGAGTTTTGGTTTTCTCTTGACCTTCTATCTCTATCCCCTTATTTATAGCGATTTAAAGAAACATCCACTCCCACTAGCCTTGCTTGGACAAGAAGGAATCTACTGTGCTCCTTTCTCTCTACTCTTGGCTTCTCTAGTTCGAGTAGGAGGAACCAGCCTGCCGACTTGGGTCTTGATTGTCATGATTTTGGCTTCTCAATCCTTCTTTTTCTTTGTTTTAACTCGTCTGCCCAACATTTTAAAACAAGGTTTTCAACCAGCCTTCTCAGCCCTCACCTTCCCAACCATTATCACAGCGACCTCGCTCAAGATGGCTCAGGGAATTTTGAAACTTCCATTTCTGGATTACCTGGTATTGGCTGAAACCATTATATGCCTAACTATTTTATTCTTTGTACTAGGTGCTTATCTGATTTGGTTACGAAAAAAGGTCTAGCTAGAAATAGCTAAACCTTATTTTTTATGGTTTGATGACTTCAGCTCCACCCATGTATGGACGAAGTGCTTCTGGGATGGTCACAGAACCATCTTCATTTTGGTAATTTTCAAGAATTGCAGCCACTGTACGTCCAACTGCAAGTCCAGAACCGTTCAAGGTATGAAGGAGTTTCACCTTGCCATCTGCTTCATCACGGTAACGGATTTGGGCACGACGGGCTTGGAAATCTTCTGTGTTTGAACAGCTTGAGATTTCACGGTAATTGTTTTGTGCTGGAATCCACACTTCCAAGTCGTAAGTCTTCGTAGCTGAGAAGCCCATATCTCCAGTAGAGAGAGCAACGACACGGTATGGAAGGTTGAGTTTTTGAAGAATGTTTTCAGCGTTGGCTGTCATTTTTTCCAATTCTTCGTAAGATTCTTCTGGTTTGGCAAATTTGACCATTTCAACCTTGTGGAATTGGTGCAAACGGATCAAGCCACGCGTATCACGACCGGCAGAACCAGCCTCAGAACGGAATGACGGACTCATGGCAGTGAAGTAGATTGGAAGATCTTTGCCGTCTAAGATTTCATCACGGTAGTAGTTTGTCAGAGGAACTTCAGCAGTTGGAATCAAGACAAAGTTGGTATCGCTGAGTTCAAAAGTATCTTCCTTAAATTTTGGATACTGACCAGTACCAAACATAGAATCATGGTTGACTATGTAAGGTGTGATGACTTCAGTATAGCCTTCTTTTCCATGTTCATCCAACATAAAGTTGTAGATAGCACGTTCCAAACGAGCACCGAGGCCTTTATAGAAGAGGAAGCGAGCGCCTGTTACCTTACCACCGCGTTCCCAGTCAAGGATACCAAGGTCTTCACCGAGATCCCAGTGAGCTTTAGGTTCGAAGTCAAACTCGCGTGGAGTACCCCAACGGCGAACTTCCACATTGTCGTCTTCGTCAGCCCCAACAGGAACGCTGTCAGCTGGGATATTTGGAAGAGTCGTTGTAAATTCTGTCAATTTAGCATCGATTTCTGCCAATTCAGCATCCAAGGCTTTAACCTCAGCAGATAGATTTTGCATGGCAGCAATCTTGTCATCTGTATTTTCCTTGTTGCGCTTAGCTTGGGCAATCTCAGCAGAAACTGTGTTACGTTCTGCTTTGAGAGTTTCAACCTTGACCAAGATGTTACGACGTTTAGCATCGATTTCTTTCATTTCATTCAAGACAGCAGCATCTACACCACGTGTAGCTAATTTTTCTGCGACAGCTTCAAAATCTGTACGAATACGTTTGATATCTAACATAAGAACTCCTTTATGAAAAAAGCACGCCTGACAAAACGTTGGAGTGGCAGGGCCACGGTTCCATCCAACTTCACAGGTGTGCACTTGATTGTGTATGTAATTGTTACTAACGGTAGAATTTCACCTATCCCTCCTATCTGCTCGCAGTACCCGCAGACTTTCTGAAAGAAGAAGATAACCTACTTATCCGTTGCTATGATTATACTAAAGTTTCTACTTTTTTGCAAATAGATTTTTAAATTTTTGGCTAATTGTCTGAATCAGGGTCGGAAGTTTGACGACCTTGTCATTGCCTAGTTTTTCGCGTGCAATTTTGAGAATGGCACCTGAGTCTTTTGAAGCAAAGAGGAATTTTCCTTTGTCTGTAAAGACTTCGAAGTGGCGGCTGATTTTGCATCCAGTGACATTGGCTCCAATCTGATTGATATGGCTCCAAGGAATCTGGATAAATTGTTCGACATTGACATCTGGGTAAAATTCCAAAGCCTGATCTCCGACAAGGAATTTCCCAACTTTCCCAGCGATAGAGAGGTAGGAAGTGCCTGTCGTACTGAGGAGTACTGTTTTGTTAAGTGATTGAGCCATGCTTAGTCTTCCTTACTTTCTCCAAAAAAGGCATTGTAGAGGGCTTTAATTGCTGCTTTCTCTTGGTCTTTATTGACAACAAACATAATAGAAACTTCACTAGAACCTTGAGACATCATCTGGATGTTGATTTTGTTTTCAGATAGAGCGCGTGTCGCAGTAGCAGTCACTCCGATGTGGCTCTTCATTTTTTCACCAACAATCATAATGATAGAAAGGTCGTGTTCGATTTCTGCATGATCTACTTTAGCCTTTTGAACCAACTGACGCAGGATTTCTTCTTCCTTGATGGGAGTTAGTTGGCGAGAACGGAGAATGATAGAAAGATCGTCGATACCTGTTGGCATATGTTCCCAACCGATGTTAAGTTCTTCCAGGATTTGCAGAACCTTGCGGCCAAATCCAACCTCACGGTTCATGAGGTATTTCGACATGTTAATACTGACAAAGCCTGAGTCACCAGCAATTCCCACAACTGGAAATTCATCATTACTGTGTTTTAGAACGATACGAGTACCTGGATGGTCAGGGTTGTTGGTATTCTTGATAACCAGAGGAATTTTTCCACGGTAGGCAGGAAGAAGAGCCTCGTCATGAAGGACTGAGAAGCCTGCATAGGCCAACTCGCGCATTTCACGGTAGGTCAACTCAGGAATCGAGTGTGGTTGGTGGATAATACCAGGGTGGGCTGCAAAGATACCATCAACGTCCGTAAAGTTTTCATAGAGGTCGGCTTTGACACCAGCAGCAATGATAGAACCTGTAATATCAGAACCTCCACGTGAGAAAGTACAGATTTGATTTTCCTTAGTGACACCAAAGAAACCAGGAATGACAAGGACTTCATTGGTGTTTGTCAATTCTTCAATCTTGTCATAACTTGATGGAATGATGCGAGCGTGACCAGGTTCACTTGTGACCACAATCCCAGCTTCTCTAGGGTGCATATAGCGTGCATCGATACCATTTTGGTTAAAGTAGGCAGCAATCAATTTGGCATTGTTATTTTCACCGGCTGCTAGGAAAGTATCGTAGAGAAATTCATTTTCTTCAATAGGAAGAGTGGCCAAGGCGTGAATGCTTTTAGAAATTTTTTCTAGCACAGCTGGTTTTAGTCCCAATTCACTAACCATAGCAGCATAGCGGTCGATAATCCAGCTTTGGCTCTTGCTAATATCGTTACCCGCAACATAGTCGCGGTAGTATTTAATCAGGGCATCCGTAACCTTAGTATCTTCAGCATTGCGTTTACCAGGCGCAGAAACGACTACAAAACGACGCTCTGAATCGCTTTTGACGATGTTTAAAACTTTTTCTAATTGACTAGCAGAGGCAAGAGAACTACCTCCAAATTTAACAACTTTCATAAGAACTCCTAAAGTAAGTATTTTATACGATTATAGCAGAAAGAAAGGCTTTTTTCAATGAAGAAAATAAGATGCGTTCTAGCCTAAAGCGAGCCTTTCTTATCGGCTGAGACACTTTCAGTCGATTTTTTCTTGCTTTCTGCTCCTAAAAAAGATATACTTTGACAGTGAAATAATTTAACACTCAATGAAAATCAAAGAGCAAACTAGGAAGCTAGCCGCAGACTGCTCAAAGCACTGCTTTGAGGTTGTAAATAAGACTGACGAAGTCAGCTCAAAATACTGTTTTGAGGTTGCAGATGGAAGCTGACGCGGTTTGAAGAGATTTTCGAAGAGTATAAACTGCTTATAAAATAAAAAGGAGCCCTGATGGAACACATTATTTATCAGCTTGAAGAGGACTTGGCAATCCTTACCTTGAACCGTCCTGAGGTCGCAAATGGTTTTCATATTCCCATGTGTGAGGAGATTTTAGAAGCTCTGACTTTGGCAGAAGAAAATCCAGCTGTGCATTTTATCTTAATCAATGCCAATGGAAAGGTCTTCTCAGTTGGGGGAGATTTGGTAGAGATGAAGCGGGCAGTGGATGAGGATGATATTCCATCATTGACAAAAATCGCAGAGTTGGTCAATACGATTTCTTATAAAATCAAGCAAATAGCCAAACCTGTTTTAATGGAAGTTGACGGTGCTGTTGCAGGTGCCGCAGCGAATATGGCTGTTGCGGCAGATTTCTGTTTGGCGACGGATAAGGCTAAGTTTATCCAAGCCTTTGTTGGTGTTGGTTTGGCTCCAGATGCAGGGGGAATTCATCTCTTGAGCCGCAGTATCGGTGTGACGCGTGCTGCTCAATTAGCTATGACAGGAGAGGCTTTAACGGCAGAAAAAGCCCTAGAATGGGGGTTGGTTTACCGCGTTTCTGAAGCTGAAAAACTTGAAAAGACGAGAGAACAGCTTCTTAAAAAATTAAGACGTGCTTCAAGTAATTCCTATGCTGCCATTAAGAAGTTGGTTTGGGAGAGCCAATTTAAAGACTGGCAGGGTTACGCTACTTTAGAACTGAACCTACAGAAATCCTTAGCTCAAACAGAGGATTTCAAAGAAGGAGTGCGAGCTCATTCGGAGAGAAGAAGACCTAAATTTACAGGAAAATAAAAAATACTTGCATCATTCTTTGAATTTTGATATAATTCTTTCTGTCAAATGTTTTGATTGTAAAAGTTTTTTGAAGAAGGAGGGATATGAAAAATGGACTACCAACGAATCAATGAATATTTAACATCTATATTTAACAATGTCCTTGTAATTGAGGAAGTGAACTTGAGAGGTAGTCGTTTTAAGGATATCTCCATCAAAGAAATGCATACGATTGATGTCATCGGTAAGGCTCCAGATGTGACTCCAAGTCAAGTGTCAAAAGAGTTGATGGTAACTCTTGGAACTGTTACGACAAGTTTGAACAATTTAGAGCGTAAGGGCTACATTGAGCGAGTTCGGTCAGAACAGGATCGTCGTGTGGTGCATCTGCATTTGACAAAGAAGGGTCGCTTGATTCATAGACTGCATAAACGCTTCCACAAGGCCATGGTAGAAAAAATTATTGATGGCATGAGCGAGGAAGAAATTGCTGTCATGGGTAAAGGCTTGACTAATCTTTACCAATTTTTGGAGGATTTGAAATAATGGCTTTTGCAAAAATAAGTCAGGTTGCTCATTATGTGCCAGAGCAAGTGGTTACAAATCACGACTTGGCTCAGATTATGGATACCAATGATGAGTGGATTTCAAGTCGAACGGGAATACGACAAAGGCATATTTCAAGAACAGAATCTACCAGTGATTTGGCTACAGAGGTTGCTAAGAAACTGATGGCAAAAGCTGGAATAACAGGAGAAGAACTGGATTTTATCATCCTAGCTACCATTACTCCAGATTCGATGATGCCCTCTACAGCTGCTCGTGTTCAAGCTAATATTGGCGCTAATAAAGCCTTTGCTTTTGACTTAACCGCGGCTTGCAGTGGATTTGTATTTGCTCTTTCAACTGCTGAAAAGTTTATCGCTTCTGGTCGCTTTCAAAAAGGCTTGGTGATTGGTAGTGAAACCCTCTCTAAGGCAGTCGATTGGTCGGATCGATCAACAGCTGTGTTGTTTGGAGATGGTGCTGGTGGTGTCTTGTTAGAAGCTAGCGAGCAAGAGCATTTCTTAGCTGAGAGTCTCAATAGCGATGGAAGTCGCAGCGAGTGTTTAACTTATGGGCATTCAGGTTTGCATTCTCCATTTTCAGATCAAGAAAGTGCAGATTCATTTTTGAAGATGGATGGACGCACAGTCTTTGATTTTGCCATTCGAGATGTAGCCAAGTCTATCAAGCAGACTATTGATGAATCTCCTATAGAGGTGACAGACTTGGATTATCTGCTACTTCATCAAGCCAATGACCGTATTTTGGATAAGATGGCTAGAAAAATTGGTGTTGACCGAGCCAAACTTCCAGCCAATATGATGGAATATGGCAATACCAGTGCAGCCAGTATCCCGATTTTACTTTCAGAGTGTGTAGAACAAGGTCTCATCCCTTTAGATGGTAGCCAGACTGTTCTTCTATCAGGCTTCGGTGGAGGCTTGACCTGGGGCACGCTCATTCTTACAATTTAGGTAATCATGTGGTGAACACATTGTTATAAAAAAACTATTTATTTTAAAGGAGTCCTATCATGGCAGTATTTGAAAAAGTACAAGAAATTATCGTTGAAGAACTTGGAAAAGACGCATCAGAAGTAACACTTGAATCAACTTTTGATGATTTGGACGCAGATTCATTGGACTTGTTCCAAGTAATCTCAGAAATCGAAGATGCTTTTGATATCCAAATCGAAGCAGAAAATGACTTGAAAACAGTTGGTGACTTGGTTGCTTACGTTGAAGAGCAAGCAAAATAAGCAGAATATTAGTAGAAGGAGTAGGGAGAAACCCACTCCCTCTTGTTTAGGTAATAGTTTGACTGTCAAATTATGGTGAAATCGAACTATTACGTAAGCAAGGAAGGTTGGAGGCACTATGAAAACGCGTATTACAGAATTATTGAAGATTGACTATCCTATTTTCCAAGGAGGGATGGCCTGGGTTGCTGATGGTGAGTTGGCAGGGGCTGTTTCCAAGGCTGGAGGATTAGGAATTATCGGTGGAGGAAATGCCCCGAAAGAAGTTGTCAAGGCCAATATTGATAAAATCAAATCATTGACTGATAAACCCTTTGGGGTCAACATCATGCTCTTATCTCCCTTTGTGGAAGATATCGTGGATCTCGTTATTGAAGAAGGTGTTAAAGTTGTCACAACAGGAGCAGGAAATCCAAGCAAGTATATGGAACGTTTCCATGAAGCTGGGATAATCGTTATTCCTGTCGTTCCTAGTGTCGCTTTAGCTAAACGCATGGAAAAAATCGGTGCAGACGCTGTTATTGCAGAAGGAATGGAAGCTGGGGGGCATATCGGTAAATTAACAACCATGACCTTGGTGCGACAGGTAGCCACAGCTGTATCTATTCCTGTTATTGCTGCAGGAGGAATTGCGGATGGTGAAGGTGCTGCGGCTGGCTTTATGCTAGGTGCAGAGGCTGTACAGGTGGGGACACGGTTTGTAGTTGCAAAAGAGTCGAATGCCCATCCAAACTACAAGGAGAAAATTTTAAAAGCAAGGGATATTGATACTACGATTTCAGCTCAGCACTTTGGTCATGCTGTTCGTGCTATTAAAAATCAGTTGACTAGAGATTTTGAACTGGCTGAAAAAGATGCCTTTAAGCAGGAAGATCCTGATTTAGAAATCTTTGAACAAATGGGAGCAGGTGCCCTAGCCAAAGCAGTTGTTCACGGTGATGTGGAGGGTGGCTCTGTTATGGCAGGTCAAATCGCAGGGCTTGTTTCTAAAGAAGAAACAGCTGAAGAAATCCTAAAAGATTTGTATTACGGAGCCGCTAAGAAAATTCAAGAAGAAGCCTCTCGCTGGGCAGGAGTTGTAAGAAATGACTAAAACAGCCTTTTTATTTGCTGGTCAAGGTGCCCAGTATCTAGGGATGGGACGGGATTTCTATGATCAGTATCCGATTGTCAAAGAAACGATTGATCGAGCGAGTCAGGTGCTCGGTTATGATTTACGTTATCTCATCGATACGGAAGAAGACAAACTCAATCAGACCCGCTATACGCAACCAGCCATTCTAGCGACTTCGGTTGCTATCTACCGTTTATTGCAAGAAAAGGGCTATCAGCCTGATATGGTTGCTGGTTTGTCTCTTGGAGAATACTCTGCCTTGGTGGCAAGCGGCGCCTTGGATTTTGAAGATGCGGTTGCCTTGGTAGCTAAGCGTGGAGCCTATATGGAAGAAGCGGCTCCTGCTGACTCTGGCAAGATGGTAGCAGTTCTCAATACGCCAGTAGAGGTCATTGAAGAAGCCTGTCAAAAAGCTTCTGAACTTGGAGTGGTTACTCCAGCCAACTATAACACACCTGCACAAATCGTCATTGCTGGAGAAGTGGTTGCAGTTGATCGAGCGGTTGAACTTTTGCAAGAAGCAGGTGCCAAACGCTTGATTCCTCTTAAGGTGTCAGGTCCCTTTCACACCGCTCTCCTTGAGCCTGCTAGCCAGAAACTAGCTGAAACTCTAGCTCAGGTAAGTTTTTCAGATTTTACTTGTCCCCTAGTCGGCAATACAGAAGCTGCTGTGATGCAAAAAGAGGACATTGCTCAGCTCTTGACGCGTCAGGTCAAGGAACCCGTTCGTTTCTATGAAAGTATTGGGGTCATGCAAGAAGCAGGCATAAGCAACTTTATCGAGATTGGACCGGGGAAAGTCTTGTCAGGCTTTGTTAAAAAAATTGATCAAACTGCTCACTTAGCTCATGTGGAAGATCAAGCGAGTTTAGTAGCACTTTTAGAAAAATAGACTAAAATAAGTAGAAGTTTTGAAAGGAAAAAAATGAAACTAGAACATAAAAATATCTTTATTACAGGTTCGAGTCGTGGAATTGGTCTTGCCATCGCCCACAAGTTTGCTCAAGCAGGAGCCAACATTGTTTTAAACAGTCGTGGGGCAATCTCAGAAGAATTGCTCGCTGAGTTTTCAAACTATGGTATCAAGGTGGTTCCCATTTCAGGAGATGTATCAGATTTTGCAGACGCTAAGCGTATGATTGATCAAGCTATTGCAGAACTGGGTTCAGTAGATGTTTTGGTCAACAATGCAGGGATCACCCAAGATACTCTTATGCTTAAGATGACAGAAGCAGATTTTGAAAAAGTGCTCAAGGTCAATCTGACTGGTGCCTTTAATATGACACAATCAGTCTTGAAACCGATGATGAAAGCCAGAGAAGGTGCTATCATTAATATGTCTAGTGTTGTTGGTTTGATGGGGAATATTGGTCAAGCTAACTATGCTGCTTCTAAGGCTGGCTTGATTGGCTTTACCAAGTCTGTGGCACGCGAGGTCGCTAGTCGGAATATACGAGTCAATGTGATTGCTCCAGGAATGATTGAGTCTGATATGACCGCTATCTTATCAGATAAGATTAAGGAAGCTACACTAGCTCAGATTCCGATGAAAGAATTTGGGCAGGCAGAGCAGGTTGCAGATTTGACAGTATTTTTAGCAGGCCAAGATTATCTAACTGGTCAAGTGATTGCCATTGATGGTGGCTTAAGTATGTAGCGAAAGCTAGAGGTGAAAAGAATGAAACTAAATCGAGTAGTGGTAACAGGTTATGGAGTAACATCTCCAATCGGAAATACACCAGAAGAATTTTGGAATAGTTTAGCAACTGGGAAAATCGGCATTGGTGGCATTACAAAATTTGATCATAGTGACTTTGATGTGCATAATGCGGCAGAAATCCAAGATTTTCCGTTCGATAAATACTTTGTAAAAAAAGATACCAACCGTTTTGATAACTATTCTTTATATGCCTTGTATGCAGCCCAAGAGGCTGTAAATCATGCCAATCTTGATGTAGAGGCTCTTAATAGGGATCGTTTTGGTGTTATCGTTGCATCTGGTATTGGTGGAATCAAGGAAATTGAAGATCAGGTACTTCGCCTTCATGAAAAAGGACCCAAACGTGTCAAACCAATGACTCTTCCAAAAGCTTTACCAAATATGGCTTCTGGGAATGTAGCCATGCGTTTTGGTGCAAACGGTGTTTGTAAATCTATCAATACTGCCTGCTCTTCATCAAATGATGCGATTGGGGATGCCTTCCGCTCCATTAAGTTTGGTTTCCAAGATGTGATGTTGGTGGGAGGAACAGAAGCTTCTATCACACCTTTTGCCATCGCTGGTTTCCAAGCCTTAACAGCTCTCTCTACTACAGAGGATCCAACTCGTGCTTCGATCCCATTTGATAAGGATCGCAATGGGTTTGTTATGGGTGAAGGTTCAGGGATGTTGGTTCTAGAAAGTCTTGAACACGCTGAAAAACGTGGAGCTACTATCCTGGCTGAAGTGGTTGGTTACGGAAATACTTGTGATGCCTACCACATGACTTCTCCACATCCAGAAGGTCAGGGAGCTATCAAGGCCATCAAACTAGCCTTGGAAGAAGCTGAGATTTCTCCAGAGCAAGTAGCCTATGTCAATGCTCACGGAACGTCAACTCCTGCCAATGAAAAAGGAGAAAGTGGTGCTATCGTAGCTGTTCTTGGTAAGGAAGTACCTGTATCATCAACCAAGTCTTTTACAGGACATTTGCTGGGGGCTGCGGGTGCAGTAGAAGCTATCGTCACCATCGAAGCTATGCGTCATAACTTTGTACCAATGACAGCTGGGACAAGTGAAGTATCAGATTATATCGAAGCTAATGTCGTTTATGGACAAGGTTTGGAGAAAGAAATTCCATATGCTATTTCAAATACTTTTGGTTTTGGAGGCCACAATGCAGTTCTTGCTTTCAAACGTTGGGAGAATAGATAAGTATGAATTTAAACGATATTAAAGACTTGATGACTCAATTTGACCAGTCAAGTTTGAGAGAATTTTCTTATAAAAATGGGACGGATGAGTTGCAGTTTAGCAAGAATGAAGCGAGACCTGTGCCTGAAGTTGCAACTCAAGTCGCTCCAGCACCCGTTCTAGCAACACCGAGTCCAGTAGCTCCTACATCTGCTCCAGCAGAGACTGTAGCAGAAGAAGTTCCAGCTCCAGCTGAAGCAAGTGTGGCTACTGAGGGAAATCTTGTAGAGAGTCCACTTGTTGGAGTGGTTTACTTGGCTGCTGGACCAGATAAACCTGCCTTCGTTACAGTTGGTGATAGTGTCAAAAAAGGTCAAACATTGGTAATTATCGAAGCCATGAAAGTCATGAATGAAATCCCAGCTCCTAAGGATGGTGTGGTAACGGAAATTCTCGTCTCTAACGAAGAAATGGTTGAGTTTGGTAAAGGATTGGTACGTATCAAATGATCGATATTCAAGGAATCAAAGAAGCTCTTCCCCACCGTTATCCTATGCTTCTAGTGGACCGTGTCTTGGAAGTGAGCGAGGATACCATTGTTGCTATCAAAAATGTGACCATTAACGAACCTTTCTTTAACGGCCACTTTCCTCAATACCCAGTTATGCCAGGTGTTCTGATTATGGAAGCCTTGGCGCAAACTGCTGGTGTGTTGGAGTTATCAAAACCTGAAAATAAAGGAAAACTGGTCTTTTACGCTGGTATGGACAAGGTTAAGTTCAAGAAGCAAGTTGTACCAGGCGACCAATTGGTTATGACAGCGACTTTTGTAAAACGTCGTGGCACCATAGCTGTGGTTGAAGCAAAGGCTGAAGTGGATGGCAAGCTTGCAGCCAGTGGTACCCTTACTTTTGCAATTGGGAACTAAGGAGGTTCTCCATGTTTCGAAAAATTTTAATTGCCAATCGTGGTGAAATTGCGGTTCGTATTATCCGTGCGGCACGTGAATTGGGGATTGCGACGGTAGCGGTTTATTCAACTGCTGATAAGGAAGCTCTTCATACGCTTTTGGCAGATGAAGCAGTTTGTATTGGTCCTGGCAAGGCAACAGAGTCTTATCTCAATATTAATGCAGTTCTATCAGCTGCAGTCTTGACTGAGGCAGAAGCTATTCACCCTGGTTTTGGATTTCTCAGTGAAAATTCCAAATTTGCGACCATGTGTGAAGAAGTAGGTATCAAGTTTATCGGTCCATCTGGTCATGTTATGGATATGATGGGGGATAAGATCAATGCGCGTGCTCAGATGATTAAAGCAGGTGTGCCTGTTATACCAGGTTCAGATGGAGAAGTGCATAACTCTGAAGAAGCTTTGATTGTTGCTGAAAAAATTGGCTATCCTGTTATGCTCAAGGCTTCAGCAGGTGGAGGTGGTAAAGGGATTCGTAAGGTTGAAAAACCAGATGACCTCGTTTCTGCCTTTGAAACTGCCTCTAGTGAGGCCAAGGCCAATTATGGCAATGGTGCCATGTACATAGAACGGGTTATCTATCCAGCTCGGCACATTGAGGTTCAAATCCTAGGTGATGAGCATGGACATGTGATTCACTTGGGTGAGCGGGATTGTTCTCTTCAAAGGAATAACCAAAAGGTTTTGGAAGAAAGTCCCTCGATTGCAATCGGAAAAACGCTGCGTCATGAAATAGGTGCTGCTGCTGTTCGAGCGGCAGAGTTTGTTGGCTATGAGAATGCAGGAACCATTGAATTTCTTCTTGATGAAGCAAGTAGCAATTTCTATTTCATGGAGATGAATACTCGTGTTCAGGTAGAACATCCAGTAACAGAGTTTGTTTCAGGTGTTGATATCGTTAAGGAACAGATTTGCATTGCGGCAGGTCAGCCTTTGTCTGTTAAGCAAGAAGATATTGTCCTACGCGGTCATGCCATCGAGTGTCGTATCAATGCAGAAAACCCAGCCTTTAACTTTGCTCCAAGTCCAGGTAAGATTACTAATCTCTATCTGCCAAGTGGTGGAGTTGGCTTGCGCGTGGATTCAGCAGTTTATCCAGGTTATACCATTCCGCCTTATTATGATAGTATGATTGCCAAAATCATAGTACACGGCGAAAATCGTTTTGACGCCTTGATGAAAATGCAACGTGCCCTCTATGAATTAGAGATTGAAGGAGTGCAGACCAATGCAGATTTCCAGCTTGACCTCATTTCAGATCGCAATGTCATTGCTGGGGATTATGATACTTCCTTCTTGATGGAAACCTTCTTACCTAAATATCAAGAAAAAGAATAAAATGACTTTAAGAGTTTAAACCGAAAAGGGGAATCAATGGCTCTATTTAGTAAAAAAGATAAGTATATTCGAATCAATCCCAATCGTTCGGTTAGGGAAAAACCTCAAGCTAAGCCAGAGGTTCCAGATGAATTATTTTCCCAGTGTCCAGGCTGTAAGCATACCATCTATCAGAAGGATCTGGGAAGTGAACGTATCTGTCCGCACTGTAGCTATACCTTTCGTATTTCTGCCCAAGAACGCTTGGCTTTGACGATTGATATGGGAACCTTCAAAGAATTGTTTACAGGGATTGAAAGCAAGGATCCCTTGCATTTCCCTGGTTACCAAAAGAAACTGGCATCTATGCGTGAAAAAACAGGTCTGCATGAAGCCGTTGTGACAGGAACTGCTCTTATTAAAGGTCAGACTGTGGCTCTTGGGATTATGGATTCTAACTTTATCATGGCTTCTATGGGTACGGTTGTAGGTGAAAAAATCACTCGTTTGTTTGAGTATGCGACTGTCGAAAAATTGCCAGTTGTCCTATTCACAGCCTCTGGTGGAGCCCGTATGCAGGAAGGAATCATGAGTCTCATGCAGATGGCTAAGATCTCTGCGGCGGTTAAACGTCATTCAAATGCTGGTCTCTTTTACCTGACCATTTTGACAGATCCAACGACTGGTGGTGTGACAGCTTCTTTCGCTATGGAAGGCGATATCATTCTGGCTGAACCACAGAGCTTGGTTGGTTTTGCTGGGCGTCGTGTGATTGAAAATACGGTTCGTGAAAGCTTGCCTGAGGATTTCCAAAAGGCAGAATTCCTATTAGAACATGGCTTTGTGGATGCTATTGTCAAAAGAAGAGACTTACCAGATACGATTGCTAGCCTAGTCAGATTGCATGGAGGGAGTCCTAGATGAATATTGCAAAAATAGTCAGAGAAGCGCGTGAGCAGAGTCGCTTGACAACCTTGGATTTTGCGACAGGCATTTTTGATGAATTTATCCAATTACATGGTGACCGTTCTTTTCGTGATGATGGTGCAGTTGTTGGTGGTATTGGTTGGCTTGGAGATCAAGCTGTAACAGTGGTTGGTATCCAAAAAGGCAAGAGTTTGCAAGACAACCTCAAACGGAATTTTGGCCAACCACATCCAGAAGGCTACCGAAAGGCACTGCGGTTGATGAAACAGGCTGAGAAATTTGGCCGTCCAGTTGTGACCTTTATCAATACAGCAGGTGCTTATCCTGGTGTCGGAGCGGAAGAACGTGGTCAAGGGGAAGCTATCGCTCGCAATCTCATGGAAATGAGTGACCTGAAAGTTCCTATTATCGCCATTATTATCGGTGAAGGTGGTTCAGGCGGGGCTCTGGCTCTAGCTGTCGCGGACCGTGTCTGGATGCTGGAAAATTCTATCTATGCCATTCTCAGTCCAGAAGGCTTTGCTTCCATTTTATGGAAGGACGGTACTCGCGCTATGGAAGCAGCAGAACTGATGAAAATCACTTCGCATGAACTGTTAGAAATGGACGTGGTGGATAAGGTGATTTCTGAAATAGGACTTTCTAGTAAAGAACTGATTAAGAGTGTCAAAAAAGAACTCCAAACGGAGCTGGCTAGACTTTCACAAAAACCGCTAGAAGAGTTGCTGGAAGAACGCTATCAACGATTTAGAAAATACTAAGAATGAGGCTCTTTGTCAACTGTAGTGGGTTGAAAAAAAGCTAAGCTTGAGAAAGGACAAATTTCGTCCTTTCTTTTTTGATATTCAGGGCGATAAAAATCCGTTTTTTGAAGTTTTCAAAGTTCCGAAAACCAAAGGCATTGCGCTTGATAAGTTTGATGAGATTATTGGTCGCTTCCAGTTTGGCATTAGAATAGTGTAGTTGAAGGGCGTTGACGATTTTCTCTTTGTTCTTTAGAAAGGTTTTAAAGACAGTCTGAAAAAGAGGATGAACCTGCTTCAGATTGTCCTCAATGAGTCCGAAAAATTTCTCAGGGTCT